>Ga0316205_10000043_pt1 | contig 318806 bp, 293 predicted proteins | sample 3monthpyrite_MG_FD_204941 | JGI IMG/M metagenome (GOLD analysis project Ga0316205, IMG submission 204941) | Microbial mat bacterial communities from mineral coupon in-situ incubated in ocean water Damariscotta River, Maine, United States -... | ecosystem: Environmental > Aquatic > Marine >...
GTGCCGTCAGCTGTGCGGCGTGACGCCGTCTTCGGGCGGATAAAGATAGGCGGTCGAGCCGATCTTGACCCGTGGATACAGCTCGTTGATATGCGCCATCACCATGCGCACACAGCCGGAACTGGCGCGCCCGCCAATGGAGCGCGATTGCGGCGACCCGTGGATCCTGAGATACGTGTCGCGGTTGCCGACAAACAGATAAAGCGCCCGGGATCCAAGCGGATTGGTCGGGCCCGGTTCCTGACCGTTCTCGAACACGGCATATTCGGGATTGCGTTCGATCATGGATTTGGTCGGCGTCCAGTGCGGCCACTCGACCTTGCGGCGGATCGTGTAGGTGCCCGGCTCGTACAGATTGCCGCGCGCAATCGCCACGCCATAGCGCATCGCGGTGCCGCCCTCTTCGACGTGATAAAGATAGCGCGCCACCGCATCCACGTGAATGTCACCCGGCGTCAATCCGGCCCGGGCCTCGACCCGGCGCGGCAGGAAACGCGGCTGCAGGCCCCAGGGGTTCGTGGTTTCCAGATCGAAATCTGCGGGCGTCACCTGCGCATCCCAGGCCGCCCTTTGCGCGGCTGTCGGATAGCTGCTGGCGAACACGGGCGCAGCAATCGGCGTGGAAAACAGGGCCGTGCCGGTGGCAATGAAATGGCGTCTGGTCAACATATTGAACATATCTCCGTCGGTCGGTCGGCCAAGCTGGCCGTGTTTATTCTGAGGTAAAAGCCGCGCTCGAAGGCTTCAAGACAAAAAATCGAAACAACACATTCCTGTGTAGAACAAGGACCGGCCAAACCTTCTGACAGCAAGGGATTCAACACTCATACCGTGGCTTTTCGCGCTGCTTACCAAAGCTGAAAGGTTTCCTCAGTTCCATTCACCAAACTCAGTGATATTGGTGGTGTGTTCAGACACTTCGCCGTGCCGCGCGCAAGATGTAGGGCCGTTCCACCCGCCCGGCATGTCGTTGGTTTCGGCGTCAACACAGTACCAATGACGAGGAGCGGCAAAGTGCTTGATATAATGGACAAAAGCAGACCTGACCCAGTTGCGCCGACGCATCGCTGTCGTTGCCTGATACCTGTCGTGCACGCTGCGCAGCCCAAACCTGCGAAACAAATATCGCCATGACCAAACTGCCGCCCGGGATGTTTCCAGACGCTGCAAATTGCATTCGCGGCACTCTCCCTTTGCATCCCCTGACGCTGGCAAATACAGTCACACCCTGACCCCCGCCAAACGCCTGAAAACTTCACAAAACATTGATTTTACGTGGGCTATTGTATCAGTTTGTAAAGTTGACCAACCGAGGCACGCGGCAATAAAACCAAACGGCATCGAAACTGCTGAAGTCAGGCCAGCGATGGACGCCAAGAAGCGATCAACTCTATTGACCATCGGTGCCATTGTTGCAGGCTACGCGGCGTTGCGTACCGTGCCGTCATTGCTGCCGGAAAGCCTCGAACTCGAAGCGCTCGATACGCCGGCGGGGTTCCGAAAATACGTGGCCGGAGAAACGTCAGGCGGCTTCAACCTGTTCGTGGGTATGGCCAGCACCGACAGCGCCGAGGTGATGGAACGCAAGAGGGCCGCGTTGGACAGGGTGTCGTCGGATGTTTGTGGCGCTCTCTACGGAGGTCTCGAAGGGAATGGGACACAGATCCCGATGGCTTCGTTTTCCGACTACTACTGTCCGTTCTGCCGGGTCCAGACCAAGCGTCTGGCGGATATGTTGGCGACGATGCCGGATGAGATTACCGTTGCTTGGCATGAGCTTCCCTTGCTCGGAGACAGTTCCAGCCTGGCGGCCAAGGCCGCGCTGGCGGCAAAACGCCAAGGGGCATATGTCGCATTCCATGAGCGGTTGATGAAAACTCCGTTTCAGGCCAACCCCGCCTATCTGCAACGACTGTCGGACAACCTCGGGGTCAATGGCAACCAGTTGATCAGCGATATGGAAAGCAAAGAGATTGCCCGGGAACTGGAGGACAGCGCGGCCCTTGCCCGTGTCTTTGCCTTTGTCGGCACCCCTGCCCTTGTGATTGGCCGAACTGTCGTTCAGGGCCAGATCAGCGACAAGATGATCCGGCGGATCATCGAACTGGAACGCAAGGAAGGTTGGGATACAGCATGTGCTGTAGCGTAGGGCATTGGCTATGGTGACATGCGCCTCCCCTTTTGGTGGTCCTGAGCATATATATGTAAGTCCGACGGCGTTTGACCGGCACCCTGCTCCGCCTGTCGCCGTTCGAACTGGCGGACAAAATCACGCTTTCGACCTTCCGGGTTGAGTCTGCATCCGTGCACAAACGATGAGAGAGAACAAAATAATGTTGCGAACAGCGTGGCGCCTGGTTTTGGCAATGATGGCTTGTCTTTGGGCAACCATGAGCGTCGCGGGATCGTCTGATGCCTACGAAAACCCGGCGATTTCAGCCCGGCTGATCTCTGTCGAAGATGGCGTCGCGACCAATTCCGGGACCTTGTCCCTTGGCCTCGACATCAAACTGGCAGAGGGCTGGAAGGCCTATTGGCGTTCCCCCGGAGAGGTCGGTTTGCCGCCCGAAATTTCCTGGGAAGGGTCGGAAAATCTGGCGAACGCGCGGATACTTTGGCCTGCGCCCGTGCGTTTCACGGCATTCGGGATCGAGAATTTCGGATACAGCAAGCGGGTTGTTCTTCCCATTCAGGCGGTTCTTGAAACGGCCGGACAGGCGGTTGATCTTCAGGCACGTGTCACTTTGTTGACCTGCTCGACCGTATGTGTGCCGCATGATTTCACCCTCGCGCTGGCGATCCCGGCGGGCACCGGGATTGATGCGGCCTCTGCCGGTCTGATTTCCGAATTTGCCGAACGGGTGCCGCTTGGTCCTGATGCAAGTGACATCGTGGTCGAGACGGCTGTGATCGCCGATGACGCTCTCTATGTCACCGCGCGCAGTGAAAACGCATTTGCGACGCCGGACGTCTTCCCGGAAATGGGGCCGACATTCACCTTTGGAAAACCGGACATCCGAACGAGTGACGCGGGCACGGAGCTTTGGGCGAAATTGCCCCTTCTGGCCAAGGAAGATCAATTGCCACCGTTGCAAGTCACGGTGACAGACGGATCACGCGCCGTCACGGCCACGCCGGAATGGTCAGATGCCGTCCCGAATGCGCCTTTCGAACTTGTGGCGAACCTGCCCGATCTGGCGCAAATACTGGCGATTGCCGCCTTTGCTTTCTTTGGCGGGTTGATCCTGAATGTCATGCCATGCGTTCTGCCGGTGTTGTCCATCAAACTGACATCCGTTCTCAACCACGCAGACAGGCCGGCACGCGAGATCCGGAACAGCTTTCTGATGTCGGCCCTTGGCGTTCTTGCCTTTATGTGGGTTCTGTCGGCTGTCATTCTGGTGCTGCAATCCATCGGGGTCACCGTCGGGTGGGGCCTGCAATTCCAAAGCCCGGTTTTCCTGACAATCATGTTTCTGGTCCTGACCGTCTTTGCCGCAAATCTGTTTGGGATTTTCGAGATTTCACTGCCTTCCGGGCTGCAATCGCGGCTGGCCAGATCAAGCGGGCGGGAAGGCTACGCCGGGGATTTTGCAACAGGTGCTTTTGCTGCGGTACTGGCAACACCGTGTTCCGCCCCGTTCCTTGGGACGGCGGTGGCATTTGCCCTGACGGGCCGCCTGATTGACGTTATCCTCGTGTTCACGGCTTTGGGTCTTGGGCTTGCCCTCCCCTATCTGCTGTTTGCCTGGAAACCCGACATGGTCAAACTGATGCCAAGGCCGGGGCGATGGATGCTGGTCGTCAAGTGGGTGCTTGCGGGTCTTTTGGCAGGCACCGCGATCTGGCTGCTGTGGGTGCTGATGGGTGTGGCGGGTGTCCGTGTGGCCGGTTCGGTTTTGGCCCTTGCCGCACTTTTCGTTCTCTTCGCGACCGCGCGCTTGCCCGGGCGGCTTACCCGGCCGACAGCGCTTGTCGCCGTTGCAATCCTCAGCCTCCTACTGCCGGGCACTTTGACCCCGCCGCCCACAACACGGGAGGTCGGTCAGGATTGGGTGGCCTTCAATCGGTCGGACATCCCAAGGCTGGTTTCGCAAGGTCAGACCGTTCTTGTTGATGTCACCGCGGATTGGTGCCTGACGTGCAAGGCAAACAAGACGCTGGTGCTTGACCGGGCGCCGGTTGTTGACCGCCTGCGGGATGAAAACGTCGTCGCGATGCAGGCCGACTGGACGCGCCCGGACCCCGAGATTTCCCGCTATCTGGAAAGCCACAACCGGTTTGGCATCCCGTTCAACATCATCTATGGGCCCAACGCCCCGGACGGGATCATCATGTCAGAAATTCTGACGCCAGAAACTGTTATTGACGCGTTGGACAAGGCCGCACTTGGCAGCCCCGTCTCGGCCCTGGCCACGGACGGATAGGCCTGGATCACTCCGGTGGCGCGCGCTTTTGTACGTGCATATCTTGGTCCGGGGCCGTGATGGATAATGTCTGTCTGAGCTGCACATGCTGTACAGCAAAAGGGCACATAGACCACTCACAAGCGCGGATAATCAGAACAGACCCCTCGCACGCTCAACCGAGACCCGGCACGCTGAGGCAGGTAACAACAAAGATGGCGTTAACCGGGTGATGGGCGACCTCATCCAAACCGCGAACGTCGTGGCCAAAGGGCCTGTTTGAGGCTGGCATATCGGCCGCCTCGCGCGGGAGATTGCCAAAAGTCTCAGGATGCAGCGTTTGAGTTGGAGGGCGGTCCTGAAAACCGCCCTCGGTCACGTGTCTCAGACCATTCCCGAACAGAAAGGTCGCTTGCGACTTGTCTTACGCATTGCGTGCCAGGTCGCTCAGGATCGGACAGTCCGGGCGGTGATCGCCCTGACACGCGTCAACAAGGTGTGACAGCGTCTCTCGCATTGCCTTGAGCTGCGCGATTTTGTCGTCAATGGCGCCCAGGTGCTCTTTTGCGACCGCTTTGACTTGCCCGCTCTCGCGAGTCTCATCCTCATAGAGGTCAAGAAGCGTGCGACAGTCTTCGATCGAAAAACCGAGCGTCCGGGCGCGGCCAAGGAATGCCAGCTTGTGAATGTCACTTTCCCGAAAAGCCCGGTATCCGTTATCGCTGCGCAACGGTCGGACCAGACCGATGTCCTCGTAATAGCGGATTGTCTTCGGTGGCAAACCCGCGCGTTCTGATACTTCTCCGATGTTCACTTTGGTCTCCTATTCTGCGGGTTGCGTTGTGAGCGTTGTCGCGGGCTGGCGAGGCGCGCCTTCTTCCGCCATCGTCGGTTTGATACGCCGCAGACGCAGCGCGTTGGTCAGAACCGAGACAGAAGACAGCGCCATGGCCCCGGCGGCAAAGACGGGTGACAACAGCAGCCCAAAGGCGGGATAAAGAGCACCTGCCGCGACCGGGATCAGTGCCACGTTGTATCCAAACGCCCAGATGAGGTTTTGGCGGATGTTGCGCATGGTCGTGCGAGACACCTCGATGGCGTTGACCACGCCGCGCAAATCCCCGGACATCAGAACCACGTCGGCACTTTCGATGGCGACATCGGTGCCGGTTCCGATGGCAATCCCGACATCCGCATGGGCCAGTGCCGGGGCGTCGTTGATGCCGTCCCCGACAAAGGCGATCTTGCGATTGCCCCGCCGCAGTTCGTCCAGCGCGGCGACTTTCCCATCCGGAAGCACGCCTGCTACCACATGGTCGATCCCGACTTCGCGGGCGATGGCATCCGCCGTAGCCTGTTTGTCCCCGGTGATCATGGCAACCTTGATCCCGCGATCATGCAGGGCGCGAATGACTTCGGCGCTGGACGATTTGACCGGGTCAGAAACGGCAATCACCGCCGCCAACGATCCATCGACCGCCGCATAAAGCGCGGTACGCCCCTTGTCGGCCAATGCCTGTTCGCGATCTTCCAGCGGGCCGGTGTCGATGCCCTGTTGCGCCATGAAGCGGTCTGCGCCGACAAGCACCTTGCGACCCTCGACAAGCGCCTCGACGCCATAGCCTGTCACGGACTTGAACTCGGTCGCATCGGGCCAGGACACACCTTCGTCAACCGCAGACTGCACGATTGCTTCGGCAACCGGGTGCTCGGACTGCGCCTCGACAGATGCGATGAGGGCGAGGGTCTCTGCCCGCTCAAAACCATCGGCTGTGATGAGATCAGTCAGGCTTGGCTGACCTTGTGTGACGGTCCCGGTCTTGTCGAGCGCAACAATATCGACTTCATCAAGATGTTGCAGCGCGTCGCCCTTGCGAAAGAACACGCCCATTTCGGCCGCGCGCCCGGTGCCCACCATAATCGAGGTTGGCGTGGCCAATCCCATGGCGCAGGGGCATGCGATGATCAACACGGACACACCGGCCACAAGGGCAAAGGTCAGGGCCGGATCAGGACCAACCAAAAGCCAGACACCGACAGTCACAAGCGCCAGAACCAGAACGGCAGGTACGAACCACATGGTCACACGGTCCACCAAGCCCTGAATAGGAAGCTTGGCACCTTGTGCTTCTTCCACCATGCGGATGATCTGGGCAAGCGTCGTATCGGCCCCGACCCGCGTTGCCGCGATGGTCAGGCTGCCTGTACCGTTCACAGTGCCGCCGGTGACCGGATTGCCCGCCGCTTTCGGCACGGCGAGCGGTTCACCGGTGATCATGCTTTCATCGACATTGCTTGACCCGTCGGTGACATCGCCATCGACCGGCACCCGTTCGCCGGGACGCACAAGAATGTGGTCGCCGATCCGCAACGCATTGATGTCGACCTCGGTTGTTTCTCCGTCACGCAACACCCGGGCTGTCTTGGCTTGCAGACCCAAAAGAGCCTGAATGGCAGCGCCGGTCTTGCCTTTGGCGCGGACTTCGAGCAAGCGCCCGAGCAGGATAAGCACGACAATGACCGCCGCCGCCTCGAAATAGACGGCACGAATGCCATCAGGCAGCACCTGCGGCAAAAAGGTTGCGACGACCGAATAGGTCCAGGCAGCACCGGTGCCCAGCGCAACAAGGCTATTCATGTCCGGCGCACGTCTGAGCAAAGCGGGAATGCCTTTGGCAAAAAAGCCCCAACCGGGCCCGAACAGAACCACCGTCGCAAGGGCGAACTGGATCAGCCACGAGGTCTGGATGCCGATTGTACGCTCAATCAAATCCTCAAAGCCCGGGATCGTGTGTTTGCCCATTTCCAGAATGAACACCGGGACGCTCAGGATAGCGGCGAATATGACCCGACGCGCCAGTGCCTTTGCCTCATCAGCCTTGCGTTCTGACCGGCTGGCCTGCGCATCTGCCTGCGCGACTTCGGCAGGATATCCTGCGGCCGTGCTGATGCCTGCGATCTCTTCGGGCGTGATGACTTCCGAAAGATACTCTACCGACGCTGTTTCGGCCGCGAGATTGACGGCCACATCCACAACGCCCGGCGCAACGACAAGGGCCTTTTCGACGCGACCGACACAGGACGCGCACGACATTGACCCCACACTCAACGTGACCCTGGACGTTCTTGCCGGATACCCGGCGGTTGTCAGGGCGTTCACCGCAGCCGTTGTGGCGTCGGCGCCATCGGTTTCAAACCGCGCTGTCTCATTGGCAAGGTTCACGCTTGCACCCGACACACCGGGCACATCGTTCAGGGCTTTTTCAACCCTTCCTACACATGACGCACAGCTCATGCCGGTGATTGAAAGCATTACAGATTCGGAGTCGGTCATCAAAGCATCCTCAATTACATTGGTTGGCATCTAAGGCTTCCAGTCACTGGAAGCTCAAGGGGGAAATCAAATTTTTATTTCCCGTCCAATTTACTTGACCTTCCCCCGGCTGGAACCGTCAACATTCAGGTCGAGTTTACAATGGAGACACTCATGATTTTTTCCGTCCCGAAAATGAGCTGTGGGCACTGCACATCCGCCATCGAAAACGGCATCAAGGCCAAGGACCCGTCGGCCGTCGTTGCGACCGATCTGGAGCTTCGCCTTGTCACCGTTCAGAGCGCGCTTGAGCAGGCCGCGGTGCAGCAAGCCATCGTAGAAGCAGGTTACGACGCTTCGGTCGCGTAGCGGTCCGCCGCTATTGCGCAGCCCGGGCCTGTTCCACAAGCTGGATCATCTGGTCAGACTGAATCAGGCCCGGCGCCAGACTGTCACCAATCACGAATGACGGCGTTCCGTTGAACCCGAGTGCCCGGCTCAGCCGCATGGACGTTTGAATGTGTTCTTCGATTTCGGGCGCATTCATGTCGCGTCGAAGTTGTGCAACATCAAGGCCGATATCTGCGGCAATGCGAAGCACCGATGCCTCTTCGGCGCGCTCATTCAGTTCCATCATGGCCCAATGAAATTCTTCATACTTGCCCTGATTGCGAGACGCCAGCGCGGCCCGCGCGGCAAAAACCGACCCTTCCCCAAGAATTGGCCATTCGCGGTATACAACCTTCACATTGGGGTCCACCGCAAGCAATGCTTCCAGCTCCGGCTTGACGCGACGACAGTACGGGCAGTTGTAGTCGAAGAATTCCACCAGCGTGACGTCACCCTCTGGATTGCCCAGAACAGGTGCGTTCGGGTCATTTTCGAGCGTGTCTTTCTCCGCTTCGAGGACCTGGGCGGCAGCCTGGGCCTGATTGGCCTGCTGCTGTTCTTCGAACAGCCGGGCCGCCTCAAAGATAATGCCCGGGTTTTCAAGGATGGTTTCAAGAACGAGTTCCTTGATCCGTTCTTCGCTGATGTCATCTGCCATCGCAGTGAACGGAAGCATCAATAATGCCATGCCTGCCAGTAGTTTTTTCATGTCTATTCCCCCTTTGACGCAATGTCCTGAGCCGTGCGGTCTGCCTGTACAGTGCGCTCACGCTCCGGCCATGTCGATTTGATAAATGCGAGGATATTCCAGATTTCCTCGTCGCTCAGTTGTTCGCCGAAACCGGGCATCCCGCTGTTGAACTCCATACCTTGTGCCGCCATGGTCTCTTTACCCCCCAGCTTTGTATAGGTGAAAAGCAGACTGTCAGGGTGATGCCATGTGTGACCGTCCGCGTTGTGCGGCGGGGCTGGCAGGCTGCCGTCGTCACCCGGCGTGCGCCAGTTTTCAGCGCCCTCAAGGTTGGCGCCATGGCAGACCGCACAGCTTTGTGCATAAAGAGCCTCGCCCGCAGCCAGATCAACCGGATACGGACTTGCAGACCCTTGCGCGTTGACCGCTTCGCCGGACTGGTTCCAGACAAAAACGGCGGCCACCGCAGCGGCGGCAACGCCAAGCACGATATACGAGGACTGATTTGTCATGCGACGACAACCTTCGTCATCATGCCCGAGGCGGCATGCGACAACATATGGCAATGCAGAAGCCATTGGCCCGGGTTGTCCGCCACGAACGCAATTTCACGCGTTTGTCCGCGCACAAGGAGGGTCGTGTCGCGAAGCGGTCCAAGGGTGCCATCATCCGCCACTTCGTGAAAGTGCATCCCATGCAGGTGCATGGCGTGCGGAAATACCGTATCGTTCTCTATCTTGACCCGCACATTCTGGCCGCGCTCCAAAAGCGCGAATGGATCACCGTCAATGCCATCCACTGCCCCGTTGAACGACCAGAAATACCCGGCCTGGACAAGCTCGCCCATTGGCTTGACCTGCCCGCCAAGAGAAGCCGCGCTCAATCGGCCCATGGCGCCGCCCTCCATACTCAGGCTCAGTTGCGTGGCCTCTTTCAGATCGACCATCGCGTGACCGTTCGGCGGCAGTGCTGTGGGCGCATCCCTGCGGTTTACCGAACCACCCTCGGCCACCTCGAACGCGGCCAGGCCAATGGCCTCTTCCCGTTCGAGCTGAACGACAAAGGCCGTTTCTCCGACGTCGGCGGTAACATCAACAATCAGGTCGATCCGTTGGGCAGGCGCAAGGGCGAGCGTGTCGGTCACCTTGCGGGGCGCGCCCAGTGGCATCCCGTCCATGGCGATCACCCAGCTGTCAAAGCCGTTGAGGCCCAGTTGAAAGATCCGCGCATTCGATGCGTTGACCAGGCGCAGGCGCAGACGCTCGTTTTTGCGCGCCGCCAGGGTAAGATTGAAGGTGCCGTTGGCCGTGACCAGATTTCCCAGACGCCCTGCGTGGCTCAGATCATGGGGCGCGCCATAGTCATCCTTGAGCTGCCCGGTTTCCGGATCAATGAGCCAGTCGTCAAGAACAAGAACCTCCTCGCGATCAATGTCGAGTGTGTCGGCTTCTTCAACGATCAACGCGCCATAAAGACCCCTGGCAACCTGCTCGAACGAGCGGTTGTGCGCATGGTACCAATACGTGCCGGCGTCCGGAACGGCAAAGTCATAGTCAAACGCATCGCCGGGCTGAACCGCCGCCTGTGTCAGGCCCGAAACGCCGTCCATCGCATTGTCGATGCGAATGCCGTGCCAATGCACTGAGGTGCCCTGGGAAAACCGGTTGATCAATCTGCGCTTGACCCGGCCGCCTTGCGCGACACGTATCTCCGGACCCGGAGAGCCGCCGTCAAAACACCAAAGCGCGGTTTTGCCATAGTCACCGGGCAGCAATTGAACATCGCTTTCCTGAGCGATCAGGTTGGTTGGCGGCGCATTCGCAAAACCGGCAGAGGCCGACATCCCGGCAAATGCACTGGACGTGGCAAGAAATGTGCGTCGTGTCAGCATGATTATTCAATCCCGTCGAGTCGAACGGGCGACCGTGCCGCCCGTCCGCATGTCACATAGCGCTCTTAGGCGCCGCTTTCCATTTGGAATGTGCCTTTCATTCCGGCCTCAAGGTGACCGGGCACGTTGCAGCCGAACCCGATTTCGCCACCTTCCGGGAAGGTCCAGATCACTTCGCCAGATTCACCTGGTTCCAGCAAGATGCTGTTGGCGTCGTCGTGCATCATGCCTGCTTCCATCATCTTGGCATGATTGAGGGTTCGCGTTGTCATCATGCCAGTTTTCATCATCATCTGCATTTCGTCACGATGGGCTTTCCAGGTTTCCATGGTCCCGATGTTGAACTCGTGCACAAAGCGGCCCACGTTCACCACCTCGAAACGGATCGTTTCGCCCGGTTTGACCTTGATGGCCTCGGGGATGAATTTCATCTCATCCATGTCGATCTTGAGCGTACGGTCAACCTTTGCCGCATCACCGGGTTGGCCGATGGCGCTGTCGTGCACCGGGTCTGCGAACACAGCGGCGGCGCTGAGGGCCGCAACAAAGGCGGTACCAATCAGTAGGGATCTGTTCATGTGATGTTTCCTCATGTTTCAGTTGTTCTTCGGTCTGTCGATTTCAGAAAACTGTCCATTCGAGGTGGAGGCGGATCAATTGTATCGCTCAGCCCCCGGATGATGAGAGCGGTGAAATGCAGGCGGCTGGCTATCGCGGCCCGGGTCTCGGAGAGTTCTGGCGCAAGCGCAAACAAGGCCGGAGGCGTACAGTCCAGCTGCTGATGGCAAAATGCCTTGTCGCTGGGATCATTTTCGGCAAGCGGGACATCCTCGCCATTTGTTGTGGCGCCCCCCTCCACCGCGCCAGAGACGACAGTGTTCGTTGGATGAGGCACGGTCACAAACCCAAGCGCAACCACAAGCAGCGCACTAACCAGACCGAGCGCGTTACGCATCCTGAAACGCGGCATTAGTTGATCCCGTTGGCGCGCTGCAATTCCCGAATATATGCAACAACCATCTTCACATCGCCGGACGTTATGCCCTCAACCGGGGGCATGTTTCCAAATTGCCAGTGATGCGAGGTGACACCTTGTTGCGCCGCCCGAACAAATGATGCCTCGCCATGATGGCCCGGTCTGTACGTATCGTGGACCAGTGGCGGGGCAACGCCGTTTTGACCAGCTGCATTTACCCCATGGCAAGCGGCACAAGCCCCCTCAAAGATACGTTTTCCCAGCTGTGCATTTGCAGACAACTCTGCCGGAACAATGACCTGTGCAATTGCCCCGCCGTCTTCCACATCCGACAGGTCAGGCGGGGTCATCGAATGACCTGCGACCGGGGGGTCCGGCTGAAACTGTTGCCAGACCACGGCTGCGCCCCCGACGACAAAAAACGCCGCGATAAAGATACCCGATTTAGACATCAGATCAGTTTAACCTGTGTGCCGACGGGCGTGCGATCAAAGACTTCGATGATTTGCTCGTTAAACAGCCCGATGCAGCCATTTGATGAGCGGCGTCCGATCTTGCGGGTGTCGTTTGTCCCGTGGATTCTGTAATACTGCCAGGACAGGTGCATCGCGCGGATGCCCAACGGGTTTTCCGGCCCCGGTGGCACATAGGCTGGCAGGCTTGGGTCTCTTTTGAGCATCGAAGGCGTTGGCGCCCAATCCGGGTTCGGATCCTTGAACACGATTTCGGTGTATCCCCGACGTGTGAGTTCGTCCGTCATCGGTACAGACGTTGGATAGACGCGCATTTCGCCGTCTGCTGTCCAGTGTTGCAGAACGCGCGAAACGGTGTCCGAAATGATGATGCCCTTGCCGAGCCGGTCAAAGTGATCCTGCCATTCATACAGCCGAAAGGACGACGCATTGCGCCGAACCGGTGCCTGTTCCTGCGCGCGCAAAAGGGAGGGTGCCGCCAGAGCAGCCGCCCCGATCCCCGTAGTAAACGCACGACGTGATACACTTGATTTCTTGCGGGTCATGATTCCAACCTCGTTTAAAACTGCCTCTGTGACGTCCTTGCTACCCAATCGCACGGATTCCCTGAATAGTCAGGGGCATTATTTTTTGTATTGATATGTAACCAAAAGGGCGGCGCCACGGTCACGGGCTGCGCCGCCTCGTATCAGTCCGCCAACGCTTTGTCGGGAATCTGGCGGACCGTCGATGACCTTTCTTCGTCGGCCACCTCATCAAGGTGTGCGTCAGCAACCGGCCCCGCGTCCAAAGGCAGTGTTACAGTGGCGCGAAGCCCCACTTTTGGTCGATTTGCAAGCTCGACCGCACCGCCATGTTCCAAAATGATGCTTCGGGCGATCGCAAGGCCAAGCCCATGGCCGCCGGTGTCTTGTGATCGCGACGTCTCAAGCCTGACATATGGCCCGAAAACGGCCTCCAGTTGATCATCCGGTATCCCAGGCCCTTCATCATCTATGTAGATCGACACACTGCTCCCTGTCGTCTCCCAGGAAATCGTCGCCTCTTTGCCGTAACGCAAAGCGTTTTCAACGAGGTTTCTGAAGGCGCGCCTGACCGCGCTTGGTTTGACCGATGCGATCAGGGGGCCTTTGCTGATCACCCGGACATCATCCAGCCCCATATCAGAAATGAGATTGTAAAGATCAACTGACTGGACGTCTTCATGTTGGCCAACGCCTTTTGCGAAATCCAGTGTGGCGTCGACCATCCGCTGCATCTCTTCACTGGATGCGGCAAGCGATGCGCGCGTGTCCTCGTCGTCGACCATCTCGGCGCGCACCCGCAGCGCGGTCAGGGGCGAGCGAAGATCATGCGCCAGCGCTGCGAGCATCTGCGTCCGGTCACTGACAAATCGCGTCAGGCGGCCCTGCATGATATTGAACGCGCGGGTCAGGTCCCGCACTTCCTGCGGACCCACAACCGGCAAGTCGCCCTCGCCGGCACCGCGCCCCAAACGTTCGGACGCCTTTGCCAGATTGTTGAGCGGTCCGGTCAGTCTGGAAAGAAGAAACCAGAAACTCGCAACCAGAAGCAGGCCGGCGGTCACTGCAAAGGATATGTTGGATGCCAAGGACCATTGCAGAGGCGGTCTTTCAAACCGTGTTCCAACGTTGAGCCAACGTCCACCGACCAATGCAATGGAAAGTTCCATTTCGATGGCGGCAAGGCTGCCCTGCATCATTTCGGCGTGCATCACTGCCATATTCGACGACAGATTTGGCCGTGGTATCATTCCGCCTTCAATTTCATGGACTTCCACGCGAATATCGCGGCTAAAACTTTCCCCGAGCAACGCCCGGAGCCGCGCCTCGACAGCGCCGCCTTCGTTGTGTTTTCCGTGGCCGACCGCGGGAACATCCGCGAGTTCAAAGCGGACAAGCGGCGAGGTTGCGGCGCGGATTATCTGGTCGTGCAGGTCGGCAGGTACACTTTCGATCAGTTGCGCAACATTTGCCGCGCGCCCTGCGGCCTCGCCGGCGATTGCGGCCTGTACGGCAAGCGATCTTTCATCGACAAAGAACCACAGGCTGAGCGCCTGGGCCAGAACCAGCACACCGAGAACCAGCAGCGCGATTTGCGCGCGCAACCTGCGCGGCAACAGCTTCAGTCGCATATCTCGACATCGCAGGACAAACTGTAGCCGCCGTTGCGCACGGTCGCGATGACCGTGGGACGCAATACGTCCTGCTCTATTTTCCGGCGCAGTCGGCTGACCTGATTGTCGATTGTTCGATCCAGCGGACCGGCAACACGGCCTGTGCTGAGTTCAAGAAGCCGGTCGCGGCTCAGCACCGCCCTTGGCCTTTGCAGGAACAGCGTCAGCAAACCCAACTCGCCGGATGTAAGCTGCGTCCGCGACCCGCTCTGATCAATCAGGGTCCGGCCGTCGAAATCCAGCTCGAGATGCGCGAACTTGACCGTCTTCCCGGCAAAGTCGTTTATCTGAGGGATCCGCCGTGTCCGTCGCAAAATTGCATTTATCCGGGCCAGCAACTCCTTGGGATTGAAAGGCTTGGAAAGGTAGTCGTCGGCGCCGCCGTCCAGACCCGCAATGCGGTTGTCGTCATCTCCCAATGCCGTCAACATCAGGATGGGTGTGTCACCTTCCTTGCGCAGACGCTTGCAGGCTGACAGCCCGTCTTCGCCCGGCATCATGACATCCAGCACGATCAGATCGAAATTCGTCTCCGCAAGCTTGATGTCCATCTGCTCGGCGTTTTCAGCCGAAGACGCACGCATTCCGTTCCGCGCCAGATAGCTGGTTACGGATTTCCTGATCTCTGAATGGTCATCGACGACCAGTATGCAGGGGTTCTCGCTCATAGTGTCCTTATAAGCACGGGGGTTCAGGAACGCCCATCACGTGATTGTAGCCAAATGTAACAACTTCGGTTGATCGACTCGCGGTTGCGCCTAGATTACGAATAGCAAAAGAAACGAGGAGTTCAAAATGGACAGACGTCACTTCGTCTTGGCAGTAGCCAGTCTGATGGCCGCAGGCCCCGCGCTGTCACAGGCCGCCACCCCGACATTGCAGGTGACCAAGACACCTACCTGCGGGTGCTGCGGTGCCTGGGTTGATCGCATGATTTCCGCCGGGTTCGAGGCGTCGGTTGAGGATGTCGACTTTGACGTTCTTCAGGCCAAAAAGCAGGAGTTGGGCATCGCACCGGAACTGGCGGGATGTCATACAACGCGTGTCGGCGGCTACTTTGTCGAAGGTCACGTCCCCGCTGAGGACATCCGGCGTTTGCTGAAGGAAACCCCGGTTGCGCGTGGGTTGACCGCCCCCGGAATGCCCATGGGGTCGCCCGGCATGGATATGGGCGGCGCGGCCCCCTTTGATGTGCTTTTGGTGCTGATGGACGGATCGACAGAGATATTTGCAAGCCACGCCTGACGTGCTTTCCCCTGATACGTTCCGACAAAGGTTTTCTCCGGCACTTCCGGCAGGCAGATTTTGTTGGAACGTATTTGTTCTGAGTGTGGCAAGCATACTGCCCTTCCTGGTGTTGTACGTCCTTACCACACCTGATTTCGCGGGGATGCTGGTCACGAATTCGACGGCTCTCGGGCGATTTCTCAGACAGGTCATGACAAACGGCCTGCCAGTCGTTTTTCTGGTAAACTATCTCGGTTTCGTTTTTGCATTTGTCACGCTCAGGCACGCGGTCCCTTCACAGATAAAATACATTGCTTTGGATGGCCTTCTGCGCGGCGTCATTTTCGTGGGTGTTCACGTCGTTGTCTATGTGCTGTCGGCCGACCTGTTCAGCTCTTTCGGCGGGAGCCGATCAACGGCTTTGAGCGTGGTTGGGCCAACGCTTGAACGCTCGTTCCTGTTCGCAAATATCTCTGGTGTTTATCTTTATGCGCTTGCGCCGGGGTCGCTGATCTCGATCCTGGCCGTTCTGTCGGACCCCGGCAACCGAACCCGCGCAGCTGGTCGCGCCAGGGTGTGGCAGACGGCCATGGTGGCCAGCCTGATCCCGGTGCCGGTCGTCACGGTCCTGTCAATTGCGCTGAAGCTTGCGACCTGACGCGCACGGCCTGTGAAATTGCACATGCCGGGACCAGCGAACCGGTGCCAGACTCAAATGTGTCAGAATGTATCCTTGACCTTACTGCGCTGGAAGCTTCCAGTCTGAGGCAGGTAATGATCAGAGGGCCAAATGTCTGATATCGAAGATAAAAAATCCGCGACATCATCGAAATTAATGCACTACGGCATGATGGCGTGTTGCGCCGTGATGCTTTTGCCGGTGATGGCATTCTTTGTCGCCGGAGGCACGGTTGCAGGACTCTGGGGCAATTATGGGTTGTTCATACTCCTCGCGTTTGGCCTTGGCGCCCATGTCGTGATGTTCAAGATGATGGGGAAATCGTGCCACGGATCGAAAAAAGAGCAGGCGCATGAAAACACAGTGGATGCACAATTCCAACATGATCTCGTTCCCGTTCGCATTCACGAGGTCGCTCGCCCGCGCTAAGCACCGGCTGACGCTTGGTTTTACACTTGTCGGTCTTCTGGTCCTGGGGGCATGCTCCACTTCGGACCAGCTTTGTCCGTTGAACCCTCCATCCGTCACGCGGGCCGCGATGGACAATGTGCGTCTGCCCGAAGGATGCCAACTTGTCGGTCAGACAGGAAGCGCCGTGCAGGAAGTGTCCTGTGCTGACGGAAGAACTGGATACGCCTTCAATTGACGCATGTTGCAAAGCCCATTCGCAATTGCCAGTCCGTAGAATTGCGGCCCGGTCCGGGGCCCGCGCAGCAGGCCACGCATTGCAACACCCATGTCAAAGGTCAGTGCAATATACCGTCATCATGCGGGGTGTCGCTTCTTTTGCGCAGGTTTCAAAAGACCTGCACAGCCTGCTTGCGATGGCAGCGTCAGTTCTGGCGCAACCTGTCCAGTGTTTCGGTGACAGACAGCCGCCGGGGATCATTTTCCGGTGCGCCAGTCAGCAGGGTTTCAGCCCGTTCAAGAGCTGCAATTGCCTGCTCGTTTTCGCCCAGAACCGAATAGGCGTTACCAAGCCGCATCCAACCGTCAAGGTCATCCGGTTCGTCTTCGAGCCGCGTGGCCAGCCGTTCAACCATCGACACGATAAAGGCCTGCCTGTCTTCCTCAGTCATATCTTGCGCGTCTTCGATATCTTCCTGCGACGGGCCGGGGGCATCTGCCATCGGCGCAAAACTGGCCAGCGAAATCGGCGCCTTGCCAATCTCCGCGCCAATACGATTGGCTTGCATGACAAAGCTTTCCATCCAGGGGTAAAAACTGTCCGCCTCGTCCAGGCGGGCAACCAGCACATCATAAGCCTGCGCAACGTCACCCTTCTGCGTCAAAGAGACTGCCCGGTAAAAAGCCGCTGCAGGATTTGACGGGTCCATTGCGACAGCCCGGTCAATAGCGGCGTCCGCAGCAGGTGTCACAACCCCCTGATCATCCGAGATCAGGGCCTCGGCAAGCATGGAAAACACCGCTGAATTGGCCTCCGGTCGTTCGGCGACGACCTTGAAGGCTTCGGCGGCATCCGCGAACCTGCCCATGCGGGCATAGGTCTGTCCCAACAGCATCCAGCCCTCTGACGGACCGCCCTCGGGATCACTGCTCAGCCTGTCATAAAGCTGTCTTGTCAGGTCCGTGATTTGTTCGGCTTCCTGGCGTTCAGCTGCACGCTCGGCAAATGCCACGGCGGGTATCTGAGGTGATCCCATCACCGCGTAATACCCAAATGCAAAGACCGGGACGAACACGGCACTCAGAACAACAGCGAAACGACCGCCCGCCGTCAGTTTCCTGGTCACCTGTTTGGCCTTGCGCGACTGTGTGAGTATCCGCCTCTTGATCTCAAGCTCTGCGGCCTTGGCTTCGGCCCCGGAAATAACCCCGCGCTTGAGGTCCCGCTGCACCTCGTCCAACTGGTCCATAAGGACGGCCGCTGTCGTGTCCTGCGGAACGGGGACGGTTTCCGAACGATTTCGCAACGGCAATCCGATGAGTATCAGGCCAAACACCGACAATGCGGCAAAAACCAACCAGATCATGAGTTGTCCTTTGACGTGTTGTTGTCGATGAAACGCGCAATCTCGGCTTCTTCATCGTCCGAGAATCCCGGTGTGGCCGTCTTGCGTCGGCTGTTCGAAATGACGGTCCAGCCAACCAGAAGCGCGACAATGGCCAAAACAAACGGCGCGAGCCAAAGGGCAAGGGTCGAGGCGTTCAAAGGCGGGCTCATCAGCACATAGTCGCCATAGCGCGCATGAATATACGAGATGACCTCTTCGTCACTGTCACCGGCGACAAGCCTTTCGCGCACCAGAATCCGCAGATCCCGCGCCACGCCTGCGTTGGAGCTGTCAATATCCTGATTCTGGCAGACCACACAGCGCAATTCCTTTGAAATTTCCCGCGCGCGTTCTTCCATGACGGGATCCTGCAGCATCTCGTCCGGCTCAACCGCGAGGGCGGCGACCGGAAGCAGCAGGAAAAGCAAGATGGCAATGCGCTTCATCCGTTCTGTCCCCCTGGCAATGCGCCCGCCTGAACCAGCGCTTCGCGGAATTTGGAAATGGCCTGGTCACCCACGACAGGCCCCACATATCTGTAAAGCACCGTGCCATCGGGTCCGACAATGAACGTCTCGGGCACGCCGGACAGACCCCATTCAATGCCTGCCCGTCCGCTCAGATCCGAGCCGATCTTTTCATAGGGATTGCCAAGCTCTGCCAACCACCTCACCGCGTCTTCCGGCTTGTCCTTGTAGTTGATCCCGAAAAGCCTGATGCCCTCGTTCTCTGCCAGCCCGGTCAACACCCCATGTTCGGCACGACACGGAACGCACCACGAGGCGAACACATTCACAACGACCGGTCCGGGGTTGTCGACAAGATCGGCGCGGGACAGGCCGGGTGTCTCCAGGCCGTCAACGGCGACCAGATCGAACTCGGGCGCGGGCTGGGAAATCAGGACCGAGGGAATGTTGTTCGGATCCCGATCGGGGTCCAGCCCCCAAAAAAAGAACCCGCCAAAAATCGCGGCGATCGCCAGCGGAACAAATGCCAGTAAACGTCCCATAATTACTCCGCCGGAACTTGTGCCGGTGCCACTGCTTTGCGACGGGGTGCCCCGACGCGCAGGCGACGATCCGACAATGAAAGGCCACCACCCAAGACAAGCATGGCAGACCCGATCCAGATGAAATTGACAAGGGGTTCATAGAGGATACGCAGCGTCCAGGCCCCCTGTGCGCTGACTTCTTCGGCAGCAGGGTCAGAAATGGATGCATAAAGATCACCGGCCAGTGTCGTGCGTATGGCACTCTCGGTCGTCGTGGTCTGGGCGACCGGATATGTCCTGCGCTCGGGGAAGAGATCGGTCACGTATTCCCCGTCCCGCGTGACGGTGAGTTGCCCGCGGTCCGCGAAATAGTTGGGGCCACGAACCCGTTCCGCCCCTTTGAACGTCACATCGAACCCGCCGATACTGATTTCAGTACCGGGCTGAACAAACACGATTTCCTCTGATTTCCAGACGGTCGAGCCGATGAACCCGAACATGGCCACGGCAAGTCCTGCATGGGCCAGTGTCATCCCGTGCGCGGACCTTGGCAGGTTGCGCGCGCGGCGGCGGGATTCTGAAAACGGCGCTTCAAAAAGTTTGATGCGCATCGCCCATTCCCGCAGCGTTGCCAGAAACAGCCAGATGGCGATCATAAGGGACAGATAGCCCAGAACCGGACCACCCTCGGCCAGATACCAGATCGCAAGTGTCGCAAGAACCGACAGAAGGGCGACAAAGCGCAGGCGTTGCAGCACGCCGGGCAAATCCGCGCGCTTCCATGACAGGTACGGCCCAAGACCCATGGCAAAGACAAGCGGCAGCATCACCGGAATGAAGGCCCCGTTGAAGAAGGGCGGGCCGACAGACAGTTTTTCGCCCCCCGTCATGGCTTCATAAAACAGCGGGTACAACGTGCCGAACAGGACAATGCCGGTGGCGGTCGCAAGGATCAGGTTGTTCACCAGCAGCCCTGCTTCGCGGCTGATCGGTTTGAACAGGCCGCCGGGTTCCATGATCGGTGCGCGCCAGGCAAACAACGCCAGCGAGCCACCGATCGACACCGCCAGCAGCCCCAGAATATAAAGGCCCCTTTCCGGATCCACCGCAAATGCGTGAACAGACGTCAGCAGGCCCGACCGGACAATGAACGTGCCCAGCAAAGAGAGAGAGAATGTCAGGATCGCAAGAAGAATTGTCCAGCTTTTGAACGCGTCCCGTTTTTCGGTGACGATTGCGGAATGAAGCAGTGCAGTCCCCATCAGCCACGGCATGAAACTGACGTTTTCGACGGGGTCCCAGAACCACCATCCGCCCCAGCCAAGCTCGTAATAGGCCCACCAAGAGCCCAGCGCGATGCCTGCCGTCAGGCTCATCCACGCGGCCAGCGTCCACGGACGCACCCAGCGGGCCCAGGCCGCATCCACGCGGCCTTCGATCAGGGCCGCAACGGCGAAAGAAAAGACAATCGAAAATCCGACATACCCAAAGTAAAGCAGCGGCGGATGCATCGCGAGACCGACATCCTGCAACAGCGGGTTAAGGTCCTGGCCATCGACGGGCGGCGGAAAGACGCGGTCAAACGGGTTGGACGTGAACAGCATGAAGGTCAGGAAGCCGACACTGATCCAGGCCTGCACCGACAGCGTTCGCGCCTTCATGGTATCTGTGATGTTGGACCCGAACAGGGCAACGCCAGCGCCAAACACGGTCAAGATCAGCGTCCACAGCAAAAGGGAGCCTTCGTGACTGCCCCATGTGCCCGCCACCTTGAACAGCATCGGCTTGAGCGAGTTGGAGTTCTCGACCACGTTCTTGACGGTAAAGTCGCTGGTGACAAACGCCTGCATGAGCGCAGCGAACGCGATGCTGACGAAAAAGACCTGTCCATAGGACGACCATCTGGCCGACTGCATCCAGATCGTGTTTCCGCGCGCGGCGCCCAGAATGGGCAGGATGCTTTGAACAAGCGCCAGGGCCAAAGCCAGGGCCAGCGCGAAATGACCGATTTCAGGTGTCATCTAATCATCTACCCTTTTGTTGAACTGACCGCGTGTGGCCGTTTGTAGCACATCTACCAAGTCGCAGTGCGGACTTTGAGGGGTCGCTTTGTCACGGTTTGTAACAAAATCCTGTGACATATAATTACAAAACACACCCTCTCCCGATCTTTATCTGTTCGGAAATAATACCGATGTTTGTGGGGTAAGTCTGGAAAGGAAAGACCAATGACCAATAAACGTATTCTCGCACTCTGTGTGCTCACCAGTTTTGGCATATCGCAAGCCGCTTTCGCGGATACCGATGCTGCAGCCGAGACCAAGTCGGACGAAGGCAGCATGTCCGGCATGGCCATGGGTGAAGGCAATACGCCCGGCATGCCCATGGGCGACGGCGACATGCAGTCGGGCATGATGGGCGGCGACATGATGAAGATGATGCAGAACATGATGAAGATGCATGCATCCATGATGGGCGGCCAAGGCGGCATGATGGGTGGCCAAGGCGGCATGATGGGCGGTCAGGGCGGCATGATGGGCGGTCAGGGCGGCATGATGGGCGGTCAGGGCGGCATGATGGGAATAATGGACCGTGACATGATGGCCATGATGATGCCGAATGGCGGCCCTCAGAACATGCCTGCGGATTTGAGCGCAAAGCTGGGCGAATTTGACGCCGACGCCGATGGGGCGCTGACCCTCGAAGAGTTCGAAGCCTTTCACATGAGCGTCGTTCGCGACCGCATGGTCGACCGGTTCCAGCATCTGGACGCCGATGGCGACGGTCAGATTTCTCAAAACGAGATGGAGACAGCCGGAACACGCATGGGCGCCATGCAAAACAAAAAAGGTGGGTCTGACGCGAAAGTTCACCATGACAATAAAAGCGAGTAAATCCAGCGCTGTAAACGCGACAGAACGGAGGCGCCCGATGACGCATCTGACCCGCCGTTCCGCCACGTTTTCCATGTTGGCAGCTATCGTTGCGCCTGTCTCGGTCGTTGCACAAACGACCGAGATATGGTCAGCCGAAATGACGGCTGAGGCATTGCAAAAGGATCTCATCAGGTTGATCGACGTCCGCTCGCGTCCCGAATGGGCGCAGACCGGGATCGCGCAACGGGCATGGCCGATCAGCCTGCACGAAGACCGGTTTTCGGAGCGGCTTTTTGCGGCGCGTGAACAGGCTGACGGGCGACCGGTTGCCCTCATCTGTGCGACCGGCGGGCGGTCGGGACGCGTCATGCGGAGCCTTCGGCAAGCCGGGTACAGCGGTTTCGTCGACGTATCCGAGGGCATGCTTGGCTCTTCCGTTGGGCCGGGCTGGATCGCAGGCGGTCATCCCATTGTCAGCATGGCTGATGCGCTGAGCGCCCTGCCGAAGGAACTGGTTTGATATGGATCTGGTGAACCGACGCGAAGCGATTGGAATTGCCGCGGGTTTCGGGGCGGCAGTTGGGCTGCCTGCGGCTGCATTTGCCGCCACGGGGCAAAAGCTGGAATACCCTGCGTTGCTGGATGCAACGGACGCGCGCCAGTTTCAGTTGAAAGCCCAATCCGGCACGTCCCGGCTTCGTGGTAACACGGCCAGCGAAACCATTGGCTACAATCAGGCCTATCTTGGTCCGACCATCCGGCTGCGCACCGGCACCGATACCCGGGTCGAAGTACAAAACACGCTGAATGAGCCCGTCTCGGCGCATTGGCATGGCTTGATCGTCGCGGGTGAATTCGATGGCGGGCCGCATCAGGCCATTGCGCCCGGAGCCACATGGACCCCGGTGCTGGACCTTGACCAGCCACCCGCAACGGCCTGGTATCACAGCCACATTCACGGCGCGACAGCACGACAGGTGATGCAGGGGCTGGCAGGCGTTCTGCATGTGACCGACGGCGAAGATGACGCACGCGGATTGCCGTCCACCTACGGGGTGGACGATCTGACCCTCGTTTTGCAGGACCGTACATTCAACCGGCGCGGGCGCCTCACATATGATGTCGGCATGCTTCAGGTCATGAACGGGTTTCTGGGCAACGCAATGCTCGTGAACGGGCAGTCCGAGGCAACGGCGACCGTGCCAAGGGGACTGGTGCGGTGCAGATTGGTCAATGGATCGAATGCGCGCATTTACCGGCTGTCATTGTCCGACGCACAGCCCCTTCACCTTGTCGCGACAGACGGGGGTTTTCTGGATCGCCCGATCGCTCTTGGCCGCGTGATGCTCGCGCCGGGCGAGCGGGTCGAAGTGCTCATTGATTTCACCGACGGTCGGGACAGGGTGCTGATGTCGGACAATATCGCAAACTCCGCCATGGGCAGCATGATGGGCGGTGACTCCGGCGGGCAGTTTGCCGTATTGCCGTTCGCCGTTGACACGACCCTGCCTGTTCGCATCGACACCCTGCCCGATACCGTGGACGGCCAGTTGCCTGACCTTTCATCGGCCGATGTTGCTGTGCGGCGCCTGTCTCTGGATATGTCGATGGGCATGGGCATGATGACGTCCCGATCAGGAAGCCAGTTCTCGATCAGCGGCGCGCCCTATGATCAGGAAACCCTGAATTTCAGCGCCACCCTCAACAGCACGGAGCATTGGATTGTCCGCGGCGACATGATGATGCACCCGTTCCATATTCATGGCGTGCGCTTTCAGGTTCTGTCCGAAAACGGACAGAAACCGAGGGCAGAGAACAGGGGTTGGAAGGACACCGTTCTGGTGGCGGGAGAGGTAGAGCTGGCAATGACCTTCGACAAACCTGCCCCGTCTTCGGCCCCGTATATGTATCACTGTCATATTCTGGAACACGAAGACGGCGGCATGATGGGGCAATTCAGTGTCGTCTGACGCAATAAGGCCTTGACCCTTCATTGACTTGACCCCTCAAAGTCATGACAGGGCCATTCAAGGGATCAAAATGAACACTGAAACGCACGGTGCCCGCCCGGACAATCCCGGCGGTGCCCCGGTTTACGTGGTTCTGCATGCAAAAAGATAGTCCGCGTCAGAGTTGGGTGGGCCCGTTGCTGATGGCCGCCCTGGTCGCGCTGCTTGTTGGGGCGTGGGCGTTGGACTATTTGCCGACCATTACCCGAGAGAGCATCGAAATCCGGATAGCGCGCGCCGGCCCTTGGGGGCCGGTTGTCATTGTTTTGCTGATGGTGGTTTCGATCACGGCCAGCCCCATTCCAAGTGCCCCCATCGCACTGGTCAGCGGCGCCGCCTACGGTCACATGGCCGGGGCCATCTACGTTGCTGTTGGATCAGAACTGGGTGCGTTGACCGCGTTCATCATCGCGCGTTATCTGGGGCGCGACCACGTCGAACGCTGGCTGGGTGACAAGGCGTCTTATGGGTTGCTCGGGTCCCAGAACCTGCTGACATTGACAGTGTTTGCGTCCCGCCTTCTGCCCTTCATCTCTTTTGATGCCATGAGCTATGCCGCCGGTCTCAGCCGCCTTCACCTGTGGCGGTTTTTGATTGCGACACTTGCGGGCATTCTTCCGGCCAGCTTTCTGCTCGCCCATTTCGGAGCGCAAGCCATGTCAGGCAGCTATGGCACCGCAGAGTGGATCGTCATTGGGCTTGGATTGTTGACAGCGACACCACTGATTCTGGCAGCCGTCTGGCGATCATCGGGATAGACCTAGGGGTTTGATCCAAGGTCAGCGGCTTTTCCGGTCAAGAGGGGAATGACGCCGGGATTTGCGCGCCGCGCCCCGCTGACGCGGTTGGTTATCAAGTGCATGTGCCGACCGACCTGTCCAGAAAGGCAGCAAAGACGCGGCGCGATCCAGTCTTCAATTCCCTTTCATATCCGGGCAAGTTGGCGCAAAACCAAAGGGGTGCGTTGTTGACGCCGCCCTCGCAGCCACGCCAGCAAAGCGCGCGCTGGCCGCGAATTACCCCAGCCTGAGAAAGGGCCATGATGGCAAACCCACTGTATGACCAGCTGTTTGGCGTCCATTCTGGCAAACAGACACCATTTCTGCACCTGCCGGACGGGCAAATCATCAGCCATGACGCGTTCCTGCAAATTGCGGCATGCTTTGCCAATGCGCTGACAGCGGCGGGGTTGAAACCCGGTGACCGGCTGGCGGCACAAGTGGAAAAGTCTCCTCAGGCACTGGCGCTTTATGCGGCCTGCGTGCAGGCCGGGCTGATCTTTTTGCCCCTCAACACTGCCTATACGGTCGATGAATTGGCCTACTTCATCAAAAACAGCGGCGCGCGCGCAATTGTATGCGACCCAACGCGGGCCGACAGCCTGTCGCGCATCGCAGACCAGTTCGGCGCGAATATTCTGACGCTCGATGCCAACGGCACAGGCAGCCTTGCGACCGCAGCACAGGGCGCACCCACGACCTATCCCACGGTCACCCGCACGGCCGACGATCTGGCCGCGTTTCTCTACACTTCGGGGACGACGGGGCGATCCAAGGGCGCGATGCTGACCCAGACCAACCTGCTGTCGAATGCCCGAACGCTTGCCGAACACTGGCAATTCGGCCCGACCGACGTGCTGATAAACGCGCTTCCCATTTTTCACACCCACGGTCTGTTCGTGGCCACAAACGTGACACTTGTTGCGGGCGGGGCGATGATCTTTTTGCCGAAATTCAACGCCGATGCGATCATCGAAAAGATGCCCATGGCCACGACCATGATGGGCGTACCCACGTTTTACACGCGGCTTCTGGACGAGGACCGCTTTGACGGCGATCTGGTACGGGATATGCGCCTCTTTATCTCGGGGTCTGCGCCGTTGCTGGCCGAAACGCACATCCAGTTCGAACACCGCACGGGCCACCGCATTCTGGAACGCTACGGTATGACCGAGACGAATATGAACACCTCCAACCCGTATGAAGGAGAGCGACGCGCAGGTACTGTCGGGTTTCCGCTGCCGGGAATCGATCTGAAGGTTTGCGACCCAAAATCGGGTCAGGAGCTGGCGCGGGGCGAGATAGGCGTGATCGAAGTCCGTGGCCCCAACGTCTTCAGGGGCTATTGGCAGATGCCGGACAAGACAGCCCAGGAGTTGCGCGGCGACGGATTTTTCATCACCGGCGACCTGGGACGCATCGACAAGGATGGATACGTCCACATCGTCGGGCGCGACAAGGATCTGATCATCTCGGGCGGCTACAACATCTATCCCAAGGAAATCGAACTGGTGCTCGACGATCAGCCCGGCGTGCTGGAAAGCGCCGTGATCGGTGTGCCGCACCCGGATCTGGGTGAAACGGTGGTTGGTATTCTGGTCGCTGAACCCGGCAAAGTAACCGACATGGACGCTGTTGTGCAGGCCGTACAGGACAAGCTTGCCCGCTTCAAACACCCACGCAAACTGGTGATGATCGACGCATTGCCGCGCAACACGATGGGCAAAGTCCAAAAGAACGTGCTGCGCGAATTGTACGCGGATCTGTTCGCGATATCTTAGCAACTGTATCGCTCAGGCAGTGTCGTATCCGGTCCGGACCCGCTCAAAACGGGTCGCGTTCCAAAACTAGAGTGACCGTCGGCATATGACGGTGCTAATGTAGCAGAATGTTTGCACGACTAATCCGCACTCTCTACGTTGTCTGCCTGCTCATCGGGCTTGCTCAGTCCGCATGGGCTGAACGCGTCGCACTGTTGATCGGGAACTCGACCTATGCCGACCCGGACCTGTCATTGCGCAATCCTGTCAACGATGTCGACGCGCTCGGGGCGGCCCTGCGCGCGCTGTCATTCGAAGTCATCGAGGCCAAGGATTCAAGTTATGCCGCGATGCTTCAGGCGTTGGATGAGTTTGAGCGGGCGGCATCCGGTGCCGAGATGGCCGTGTTCTTTTACGCCGGGCACGGTGTACAGATTGCCGGCGAAAATTATCTGGTCGGGGTCGATTTTTCGGGTAGCGACCTGGACGTTCTGCGGCGCAAGTCCCTGACGATGACCAATGTCAGGAACGCGTTGACCAGGGCGGCCCCTGAAATCGGGATCGTGTTTCTGGATGCCTGCCGGAACAATCCTTTCACTGACAGCGGCCGTGTGCCCCCCGGCCTTGCCAAGGACAGTGGCGGGGCGGGGCTGATGATTGCCTATGCTACGGACCCCGGCAATGTGGCTTATGACGGACTGGGCGATAACTCGGTCTTTACGACCGCCCTGCTCAAGCATCTTGACACGCCGGGGCTGGACGCACGCCTGATGCTGGGACGCGTCCGCCAGGAAGTCGTGTTCGAAACTGGTGGACGCCAGATTCCATGGGTCGAAGAGGCCGTGCTTGGCGAACACAGTTTCAATCCGGACGCCCCGGCCCGCCTGATCGCTGATGCGCAAGTGGACGAGTTGAGCCGGTGGCGGCAAATCTCGGGCAGTCTGGATGTCGCAGCCTTCGAGGCGTACTTGCAGGATTACCCCGAGGGCCTGTTCCAACAGTTCGCGCAAGACCGCATCACCGATCTGAATTCAGCGGCCAGACAGGCCAGATCGGAGGAACCCGCAGTTCTCGTCGCCTCTGCCAACACTCAAAAAGTGGCCTCGGCCCTGAATGTGCTGGGGCTTGGTGATGGCGGCAACCTCAGTCGTGGCCTCAGCATTTATCAACAACGCCTGCCCGATCCGGCCTCGTTAAGCGAAGATCAGCTTTATGCCGATGCGGCCCGCATGTCGATTTTTCTGGCGGCAACGACATTGCAGCAATTGCGCACCGATCTGGTGGCCCTGCGGGGCATCGAACGCACGCTGAAAATATCACAAGACGCTCTGGCCCAGATGCAACAGATCGCCCAAACCAATGCGGACGCACTGCCGCTGGTCGAACAGGCGCAGCGCGACATCAACGAGATTTTGCGGGCGCAGGGCGTTGTGATGCGGCGTTTGGATCAGACCCGCACCTATTACGATGAAATTCTGGAAGAATCCTCCGTTTTCTTTCCTGACGATGCCACTCTGGCCTTGCTGGGTGGTACGGATCGCAGTCGGGATCTGGGTTCTGCCGGGCAAAAACTGAACGAAAATGCCTCGATTTTTTTACGTCATCTGGCACAAACCGAAGAAGACACAAAAGGAAGTTACAAATGGCTGGCAGATCTCATTTCTCAAGGATAACAGCGGCATTGCTGGTTGGCAGCCTGACGCTGAGTGCGTGCGAAAGCACCGGCACGGTCGAAACAACCACCGCCAACCTGATCCAGGGTAATTCTGCCGAAGAGCAAGAGTTGCGCCGCGCCAGCAAGGCCATGCAAAAGACGGTTCTCGAAGGTATCGCGGCCGGTGGAGCTGCGGGCGGCTTGCTTGATCTCACCTTTGGTGGCGACGACAATATCGGCGTAGGTATTGCCATCGGCGCCGGGGCCGGTGCTGCCGCGGGCACCTATGTCGCATTTGTACAGCGCAAATACACGCGCCGCGCGCGGCGTCTGAAACAGGTCCAAACGGATCTGAACCGCAACGCAATGGAAATGGAAGCGACCCTTGCAGCCATGAACGCGGCCTTGCGGGTCCAAAAGCAGGATTTGGCCGCCGTGCGGCGAAAGGCGGCGCAGGGCGGCGCAACGCCGGAAGAGTTGGCGCGCGAAGCGGCGGAAGCCAAAAGCAACCTGTCGCAAATGATGCTGGCCATTGATGGTGCGACCAAGCGGCAGGCGGAATTCACTGCAACGCGCGATCTGACCAAGCGCCGCCAGGACGAGGTCGCGCCGATTGACCCGGAACTGGCTGCCATGGCAAAGCGCATCGCCGAGATGAAGGCGGTTGCCAATGATCTGGCAACGTCGCTGTAAGGGGGGAGTCACGATGAAGTGGACCATCTTGATGTCCTGTGCGGGTCTTGCGGCCTGCACGACCAGCACAGACCCCGCTGACGGCGGGTTCTTCAACGGCGTGTCGGGCATAGCGACCGGCACCTACCAAGACCAGATTGACGCAACCGAAGCGCAAGTCGCAGCATCCCAGGCGCGCAATGCAAATCTGGCAGCGCAAATCCGCGGCTCTGAATCTGAACTGGCGCGGTTGAAAGTGGCAATCGTCAATCAGAGAAATGCGCTGGGAAGCACAGATGCAGCGACATCCAATCGCATCAACGCGGTACTCGTATCACAGCCGACGGGCAGTACGGATGCTGCGCGCCTCGCCGCCCTTCAGAAAAGCATTGCGGACGCACGTGCCCTGTCACAGGATTTGGCAAAGCTGGCTGGCTAGCGCTCGCTGCCCGACATGATGGATCACCGCCAGAGACGATCATGGCGGTGGCCGCAAACGTCGCGGACCCGATGTAACATGCCGGCCCCGCCCGGGCGCGACGCGGTTTTTTCGATGTGCCACAAACTGCGCCATGAGTGCTAAAGCATCGGCCCCTGGTGGATTTCTGCCGGTCTGTACCCATCGCGCATCCCCGCAAAGACGCAAGCGTTGTTCACCTGGCCCAAAGGTCAAACAGGGCCGTCGCGGTTTCGTCGGTGTTGTCGGCGTAGATGGCGACCTCCAACGGTTCAATGCCCAGCCGCGTTGCCAGCGACACCATCTCGCCGCTTTCGATTTCGCGGTGCGCCATGCTGAACGGCAACCAGCCGACCCCCAGTCCCTTCATGATCAACTCGCGCACGCCGCTGGAAAAGGCCGTTTCGCAGACCGGGTTTGCGCTGAACATCTGGGTCGCGAAAGGGCGTTCACGCTGACGCAAAAGCGCACCGAACGAGCTGTTTTCCGGGTAGACGATTGCAGGCGTGTCGGTCGGGACGGCATCGTTGTCCCGAATGCTGAACCGCAATGCACCGCCCACAAGCGGCACAAGATAGTCGTTGCCCCACCTGCCCCGCACAACGCCCGATCCGAACTGCAAGGGCGCGGCCCCTTCGGCCTCGTAACACAACAGCATGCTTGTATCACCGCGCAGGAACATGGTGACGCAATCGTTCAGATTGCCGGGGCGAATTCGGAACCGTACCTGCGGATAGGCCGATTTGGCGCGAAGGACCATGTCAGGCAAGGTGGACGATACTGGCGCATGTTGCGCCGAAATGGCCACGATGGACGCCGTCGCATCGTGGTGCACAATTTTTGTGCGCAACTCTTTGAGGCGGGACACAAGGGCGCGAATCTCGGCCTCGTTTGACTGCAGCGCGGCGCTGATGTCGATCCGGTTGCTTTGACGGTCAATCACCGGCGCGCCCAGCCAGTCTTCGAAACTGCGAATCCGGCGGGAAAATGCAGGTTGCGTGATGTTTCTTCGCGCGGCGGCGCGCGTCATGTTCCCTTCTTCAAGAAGGGCCAGAACGTCGTCCAACCATTGCATATCCATGACACTCTCCTGTTCGCACAAACAATAGGTATGGGCAGCCATAGGAAAAAGCACTGTTTTTCGGCTCCGCTACAGGCAACGCTTTGCACAACCTCAGGGAAGGAACATGCCGCGTGGTACAAACAGATCAAATCCTGGATGAGAACAGATCCGCACAGTCGGATGTGGCCGCAAGCAGCCGCAAAGAGCTTGCCATCGTGCTTGCACAGTTTCCCCGGGTGGCCCTGGGCCATTTTCCAACACCACTGGAACCGATGGATCGGCTGAGCAAAGTCCTTGGCGGACCGCGCCTGTGGGTCAAGCGCGACGATTGCACGGGCCTGTCGACCGGCGGCAACAAGACCCGCAAACTCGAATTCCTGATGGCGGATGCTGCGCAAAAGGGGGCGGATACGATCATTACCCAGGGCGCAACCCAATCAAACCATGCCCGCCAGACAGCGGCGGCCGCGGCCAAAATGGGCATGACCTGCCATATCCTTCTCGAAGACAGGACCGGCTCTGACGATCCCAACTACAACCTGAATGGCAATGTGCTGCTGGATCAGTTGCACGGTGCGTCCGTGTCCAAGCGCACTGGCGGTACGGACATGGCGCACGAGATGGATGTGCTTGCCGACACGCTGCGCACAGATGGAAAAACCCCGTATGTCATCCCCGGCGGCGGGTCGAACCCCATCGGGGCGCTTGGCTATGTCAACGCGGCCCGTGAACTGGCAGACCAGGCCGCACATATCGGATTGAAGGTTGACGCGCTGGTTCATGCAACCGGCAGTTCGGGCACCCAGGCCGGGCTGGTTGCCGGGCTTGCCGCGATGCACAGCGACATCCACCTGCTCGGGATTGGCGTTCGCGCCCCTCGGGAAAAGCAAGAAGGGATGGTGTTTGATCTGGCCGTCAGGACCGCCGCCCATCTGGGCACCGGTGTCGAAATTGATCGCGACAGCGTCCGTGCCAACTGCAACTATGTCGGGGCAGGCTATGGCATTCCCACCGATGGCATGGTCGCTGCGACGAAATTGCTCGCCCAAACCGAAGGGTTGCTGTTCGATCCGGTCTATTCCGGCAAGGGGCTGGATGGCCTCATCGACCAGGTGAAAACCGGATATTTCGACGGCATGGAAAATGTCGTTTTCCTGCACACAGGCGGCAGCGCGGCCTTGTTCGGCTATTCCGACGCCTTTGGGCTGCCCGGCTATACATCGTAGAAAAACAAACCAAATCAACATGGAGACCAAGGATATGAAAACCACAAAGACCCTTATCAGCGCGGCCATTCTCGCCGCGATCAGCGCACCCGCCTTTGCCGAAGAGGTCAAGATCGGCGTTCCGTCATGGACCGGCGCGCAGGCGATTGCCTACGTTCTTGGCGAAGTCGTCACGACACGCATCGGCGGGACGGTGGAATACGTGCCCGGCAACAACGCCACGATCTTTCAGGCAATGGACCAGGGCAAGGGCGACATCGACGTGCACCCCGATGTCTGGCTGCCGAACCAGGAAAGCTTTACCAAGGAATATGTGGACGGCAAAGGCACGGTGACCCTCTCCTCCAACCCTTATGCGGGCAATCAGGGCTTTTGCGTTTCCAAGGATTTTGCCGCCGCGAACAACATCACCGATATTGCTGATCTGGGCCGCCCCGACGTGGCCGCGCTGATGGACAGTGACGGCAACGGCAAAGGCGAGATGTGGATTGGCGCGCCCGGTTGGGCCTCGGCCAACGTGAACGAAGTCAAGACACGTGACTATGGTCTGCTTGATTTCATCGAACCGATCCGCGCCGAGGAAAGCGTCAAGACGGCCCGTATCAAGGATTCCATCGCCAAGGGCGAAGGCTATGCGTTCTATTGCTACAAACCGCACGCGGTATGGTTCATGTTCGATGTCGAAATGCTGACCGAGCCGACATTTGATCCGGCCAAATACGTGATGGTCCAGCCATCCGATGACGCCGACTGGTATGAAAAATCCAGTGTCGCCACCAAGGACGATCTCAAGCAGGTGCAGATCGCGTGGTCGAATTCGCTGGTAGACCGTTCGCCCGCGATTGCAGAGTTTTTCGCGAACTTTGCCCTGACGGCGGATGATGTCAGCGGCCTCGCCTTCGAGATCAGCGCAAACGGCGTCGAGCCCGCGGATGCAGCCGCCGCATGGGTCGAAGCGAATTCGGACCGGGTCGACGCGATGCTGGGTCTGTAATCGACACCCTCACTCTCTGCTGCACCGGCCCACGTCGGTGCAGTCCCCTCAGGCAACAGGTGCGCGTCCCCGAATGAGCCAGGATACAGTCATTGAAATCTCCAACGTCTGGAAGATTTTCGGCGCCAAGCCCGAGGCCGCCCTGCAGGCAATCCGCGACCGGGGGCTGAACAAGGCGCAGGTGCTCGAAGAATTCAATTCGGTGGTCGGCGTGGCAGATGTCAGCCTGTCTGTGAACCGGGGCGAGATTTTCTGCATCATGGGTCTGTCAGGCAGCGGCAAGTCCACACTTGTGCGGCATTTCAATCGCCTGCTGGAACCCACCGCCGGCAAGATCGAGATCGAGGGCACCGACGTGATGGCCCTTGGCACCAGGGACCTGCAAAGTTTTCGCAATCAGAAGATCGGCATGGTGTTTCAGAACTTTGCCCTGATGCCGCACCGTTCGGTTCTGGACAATGTGGCCATGCCGCTGGAAATCCGTCAGGTGGCCAAGAACGAGCGGATGCGGCAGGCCGCAGCCATCCTCGACATCGTCGAACTGGGCGCGTGGGGCGCGAAATTTGCGCACGAACTGTCGGGCGGGATGCAACAGCGCGTCGGTCTGGCCCGCGCGTTGGCTGCGAATCCTGACGTTCTACTGATGGACGAGCCGTTCTCCGCACTTGATCCGCTGATCCGGCGCCAGTTGCAGGACGAATTCATTCGCCTGTCCAAAATTCTGAAAAAGACCACCGTCTTCATCACCCACGATCTGGACGAAGCCGTGCGCATCGGGGATCGCATCGCGATCATGCGGGATGGAAAGATGGTCCAGATCGGCACTGCCGAAGACATCGTGATGAACCCGGCCGACGATTACGTGGCCGACTTCGTCGCTGGCATTTCGCGGCTGAAAGTTGTGCACGCCAAGGCGGTGATGCAGCCCTTGGATGTTTTCATCGCAACGCAAGGCACCGTGCCAGCCGATGCGCCGCGTGTTGCGGACAGCGAAACGCTCAGCACACTGATCAACCTGGCCATCGACGACGACAACCCGATCCTCGTGGCCAGAGGTGGCGAAGATGTGGGCGTGATCACACGCGCCGATCTGTTGCGCACTGTCATAGAAGGGACGGAAATGTCATGAGAGACGATGATTTCAATCCGCTCGAAGACACCGAAAGCGACGCGGCCCTCGCCTATGCGCAAGAGCGCAAAGACAACATCCGCACCTTTGTGCGCACAAACCCGGATTACTATATCACCAATTTCGACACGGTCGGGGCCTCGGCGCGCTTTACCGCCACATTCAACGCCATGGCGGGCTTGTTCGGCCCCATATGGTTCGGGGCACGCGGTTTATGGTCCTGGGCACTGCCGTTTCTGGTGATCGAGGCCATTGCCTTTGTCCAGATCGCGCGCGGCCTGTTCGGAGACCTTGCCGCAGATGCCATGGCGCGCATCGCATCCATCGAAAGCACACTTGATCTGCGCCGCCAGCAACTGGCCGCCGCCATTGAGTCCGGTTCGGACCGTGTGGATGCGTTCCAGCGCGCCGTGGACGGGCTTGCCGCCAACATAGGCGGAATCCGCGCCGAAGCCGAGGCGCTGGCGGAAACCGGCCCCACAATCGCGCTGACCGGCCTTGCCATTTTGTTGCTGGCCAAGCTGGCGCAATCGCTCGTCGCGAACTGGGCGCTGGAATCGCGCTTTTCGGACTGGTTGTCCGACCGGTCCATCCGGTCGGGCATGCCTGTGCCGCAGATCGTGTTCAGCGCTGTGTTCATGGTGCTGATGGTGGCCGTGGCGATGCTGCACTACAGCTTTCCGGGGCGCTTTGAATTGCTCGGCAACTTTCCGACGGATCCGGACATTCGGCTGATCAGCATCGACGGAGTCGAGGCCTTTTTCAACTGGGCCGTCCTGAATGGCGAGGCGCTGTTTGACGGGATCACCTATGGCATTCGGCTGATGCTGGACGCGCTGGAACTGGTGTTTGTCAGCACGCCGTGGATCGTGATTGCCGCCCTGATCATACTGCTGACATGGCTGACGGCGGGTGTTCGCATGGCGATCTATTCGGGCGCGTTTCTGGCCTATATGGGCCTGCTGGGGTTCTGGGAAAAGGCGATGACGACACTGGCCCTGCTGGGCACCGCGGCGTGTCTGTCGATCGTCATCGGCATTCCGCTTGGCATGTTCGCCGCGCGTCGCCCCCGCTTTTATGCCGCCATTCAGCCCATCATGGACTTCATGCAGACCATGCCGGCATTTGTCTTCATGATCCCGGTCATCGCGTTCTTTGGAACCGGCAAACCGGCGGCCGTTGTCACAACGATGATCTTTGGCGGCACGCCGGTGGTGCGCCTGACGGTGCTGGGTCTGCGCGGTGTGCCTGAAAGTGTGCGCGAGGCTGCGATCAGTTTCGGGGCGAACAAGTGGTACTTGCTGACAAAGGTGGATTTGCCGCTGGCCAGCCCATCCATCCGGGCCGGGATCAACCAGACCATCATGTTGTCACTGGCGATGGTCGTTGTCGCCTCGCTGATCGGGGCCAAGGGGCTGGGCGAGGACGTGCTGGAAGCGCTGCAATACGCCAATGTCGGACAGGGTATCCTTGCCGGATTCGCCATTCTGTTCTGCGCCATGATCCTTGATCGCATCGTGCAGGGTCAGCGCAAATGACACCACTGGTCATGGTCCATGGGTTCATGGGTGGCAGTGCGCAATGGGAAGGGCAGCGCGATGCCCTGGCAGATGATTTCGACATCATGGCCGTCGATTTGCCGGGGTTCGGGGCGAATGCGCATCTGCCGGTGATCAATTCCATCGGCGGTTTTGCCGATTGGGTCATCCGAGATCTTCGCGCGATGGGTGTCGAGCGCTATCATCTTCTGGGTCATTCCATGGGCGGCATGATCGTGCAGGAGATGGCGCGCAAGGATGCGGACCGTATCGACCGGCTGATCCTTTATGCGACCGGATCAGCCGGAGTTCTGCCCGGTCGGTTCGAAACCATCGCACAAAGCAAGGCGCGGGCGATGTCGGATGGGCCAAGCGCCACAGCGCGCCGGATCGCCGCGACCTGGTTTCTCCAGAACGAACAGTCGCCCGGTTTTTCCGCTTGCGCCGACATTGCCCAAAAGGCAGGTATCGAGGCCATTCTCTCAGGTTTGGATGCGATGGAGGGGTGGTCCGGTACTGGTTCTCTGTCCGATATTCCCGCAGAGACACTGGTGATCTGGGGCGATTGCGACAGAACCTATGCCTGGGCGCAAACGTATATGTTGTGGACGGCAATCCAAAAGGCCAGTCTGGCCGTCATGCCCGGCTGTGCACACGCCGTACATCTGGAAAAGCCCGACATCTTCAATGCGATCCTGCGGGATTTTCTGAAACCCTGAAATCCGTTGTCGTGTCGAAACGCAGGCGGGAACGCCATGTCCTCAGTTGCGCACGCGCCCGAAAGTGGACAGGCGATTTATCTCGTCCAGCCGATCAAGATTGACGACAGTGGACAGCATCAGCCGATCCTGGCTCCAGTCTCCGGGCCGTTGGATGGCCACGGACGTGAACACGACGGCTGCGATCAACGGGATGGCCGCCGCGATGAACACCAGCTTGGGATGGCGCAGGCGTCTGGCATCCAGAACCGACAGAATGCGACGTTCGAGCAGGCTTTTGCCCGTTCTCAGGGGCGTTCGATCAGCAGTCACCAGTGTCACCTTTGGCACTGACACCAGAAAGGCGCGGTCGCGGCGCAGCGTTTGCTGGCACACAGACAACAGGGTTTCGCAATAGGTGCGCACCTCGATGCGTCCGTGCGACATGACCTGACTGTCACAGGTCAACTCGCGCAAATGTTCGACCTGCCGTTTCCACGCATGATAGGCCGGATTGAGGAAAAAGAACGGTTTCAACAATTCCAGCAGGATTTCCCATTCCAGATCGCCCTGGCGGATGTGCTGGAATTCATGTGCCATTGAAACCTTCAGCGCGTGGTTCTGGCGCAGCATGTCGGACGGAACCACGACATAATAGTTGCGCAGCCCCCGTGTCGAAAAAGGCACCAATGTTCGGTCGGATACGCGAATACGGATCCGCCCGATACCGCGCAGGTCATAGCTTTGCGCAACGATGCGCCACAGACAGAAGATCGAATAGCCAAGCCGCAGAAAGCCGAGCGTGACCCCGGTGACAAACGCGGCGATCACCGCCAGAGCAAGCATCCCATCGGCGTTCATCACATTGAGAATAAAGGTATCGCGCATCATGATCAGCCCCTCGAAATCCGAGGCTTTCATCTTGAGCCCGCCGTTGAGGTAGTAGGACACGACCATATCCGACAGATTGACGTTCACGCCTTTTGCGACGCCGGATCCTTGCAACGCGCGAATGCCCGCAACCAGAAACGGGGCGCAGATGATGGCAATGAAAACGGCATTCAAAAGCCTGAGCTGCGTCGCAAAGGCATATTTCAGACCGATGCGACACATCAGACCCCGAACAAGGAACCATAGAACAAATGCCACACCAAACAGGATATTGGCGTTAATGAACGCATCAAGCAAAGCTTCACCCGCTATCATTTTTCAACCTCCGATCCACAAGTGCCCGGATTTGCCCCAACGCTTCTTCTGTCAGTTCGTCATCGTTCACCAGACGCGCCACAAGAGACGCTGGCGCGTCGTCAAACAGCTTCATCGACAGATCCCTGAGCGAGCGTGACTGATAAGCACCCTTGGCCAGTGTTGGCGTATAGACATGACGTTTGCCGCATTTCCGACTGGTCACGAATGCTTTCTGTTCCAGGATACGCAGGATGGTGGCGCCCGAGGTATAGGCCAGGTTGCGGGCGTCCGGCAGGCTGTCCAGCACGTCGCGCACAGTTCCTTCGCCCAAGGCCCAGAGTTCGTTCATGAACTCCAGTTCCACCTCAGTCAGCAATTCGCTTCTTTTCTTTTTCATCGCCAATCCGTTCCCGGCACCCGCTCACTCTTTACGCCCGCCGAGTAAACAGCATGCGCGTGCGTATCCAAAGCCAATTTTCAAACTTTCCTGAAACAAAAGACCCCCCACAGGAGCGAAATCGCAACCGGCCACCACACGGGCTGGCCGACGATTCCAAGCCAGGCCAGAAAAATATAGGACGTCCCCAGAAGCGTAATGAACAGCCGATCGCCCAGCGTCGTGGTCAGGCCAAGGATACCCTTGCGTTCCAGACCGTCCTTGTATTTGAACCCTTCGAGCACCCCGATCACCGCAATCACGATAAACAGCACGCAGAACAGAATGAAGGTTGCAGGGGTCCATGCCATCCAGAACGAGGGCCACAATGGGTCTGTCCAGGAGAACCCGGTTTCTTCCTCCTGCTTGGCCACGTTGCTCCAACTCTGTGCGAAGGCTGGCGAGGCTGCGATGGCGACAAGGGCCGTAATCACTCGTTTCATCACACTCTCCCCAGCGCAAAGCCCTTGGCGATATAGTTGCGCACAAAATAAATGACGATCGCACCGGGAATGATGGTCAGCGTGCCCGCCGCCGCAAGCAGTCCCAACTCATAACCCGCGGACGAGGCAGTCTTGGTCATCTCGGCGGCGATGGGTTTGGCATTGACCGCCGTCAGCGTCTTGGCCAGCAGCAATTCCACCCAACTGAACATGAAGCAGAAGAACGCCGCCACGCCCACGCCCGCCTTGATCGTCGGCAGAAAGATCGTGACGAAAAAGCGCGGAAAGGAATAGCCGTCCACATAGGCTGTCTCGTCCAGTTCCTTGGGCACGCCGCCCATGAACCCCTCCAGAATCCACACTGCCAGCGGGATGTTGAACAGGGCGTGCGCCAGCGCGACCGCGATGTGGGTGTCAAACAGGCCGACAGACGAATAAAGCTGAAAGAAGGGCAACGCGAAAACGGCCGCCGGCGCCATGCGGTTGGTCAGCAGCCAGAAAAACAGCTGCTTGTCCCCCAGAAACCGGTAGCGCGAAAACGCATAGGCCGCAGGCAAGGCCACGGCGACCGAAATAACCGTGTTCAGCGACACGTAGATGATCGAGTTGATGTATCCCCAGTACCAGCTTGGTTCGGTAAAGATGACCGCATAGTTTTCCAGAGTGAACGTCTGCGGAAACAGGCTGAACCCGGACAGTATCTCGTTCGTGGTCTTGAAGCTCATCGAGACCAGCCAATAGATCGGCAGCATCAGGAACGCGATGTAGAGGATCGGGATGAGGGATCGTTTTCTCATTTCGCGTCATCCTTTGTCATCAGGGTATAGAACAGCCACGACACCAGCAGCGTGATCGCGAAATAGATCAGTGACATCGCCGCCGCGGGTCCAAGGTCGAACTGGCCCAGCGCGATTTTCACCAGATCAATCGACAACAGCGTGGTCGAGTTGCCCGGCCCCCCGCCCGTCAGCACGAAGGGTTCGGTATAGATGTTGAAACTGTCCATGAACCGCAAAAGGATCGCGATGGTCAGCACCGTCTTGAGCTTGGGCAACTGTATGAAACGAAACACTTTCCACGGCGACGCACCATCAATCTTGGCTGCCTGGTAATAGGCATCCGGGATCGACACGAGGCCCGCATAGGTCAGCAACACCACAAGCGACGTCCAGTGCCAGACATCCATGACGATGATCGTGATCCACGCCGCCAGCGGGTCCTGCGTCATGTCATAGTTCACACCGAGGACATCATTCATGAAGTACCCCAAAAGGCCAATCCCGGGCAGGGTAAAGATGTTCCACATCGCCCCCACGACGTTCCACGGGATCAGCATGGGCAACGCCATCAACACGAGGCAAACCGGCACCCAGAAACCCTTTTTGGGCATCGACAGCGCAATAATGATACCCAGCGGCACCTCGATGATAAGGATCAGAAAGGTGAACAGGAACTGGCGGCCAAGCGCAGCCTGGAACCTGTCAGAGCGCAGGATCTGTTCGAACCAGTCCAGCCCCTGCCAAAAGAAGACGTTGTTGCCGAATGTTTCCTGCACTGAATAGTTGACCACCGTCATGATGGGCACCAGTGCGTTGAACGCGACCAGCAACAAGACAGGCAATACAAAGAACCACGCCCTTGGGTTTTCGGTTTTCACGATGCCACCTCCGTTGTGATCCATCCGTCCCGATAAAGTCGGGTGTGTTCTGGTGCAAAGCTCAGGTGCACCGGGGCGCCCTGCTCGGGCACATCCCCTTCGACAACTGCCCTTACGCGCGTGTCACCGGCCATCGCTTCGACCACCGAATGGCGCCCCACGTCGGACACTTTGCGCACATGCGCCTCTATACCTTCGTCGGCAAAGGTCACGAATTCCGGTCTGATGCCCAGTTCGATGACACCGCCCTGCCCCTTGACCCGGCCTTCCAGGGCCACGGGCTGGCCCTGGAATGTTGCACGCCCATCGGCCTCGACCGCGGGCAGAACATTCATGCCCGGTGAGCCGATGAAGTGGCCGACAAAGGTATGTTTTGGGCGTTCAAACAGTTCGACCGGGGTGCCGATCTGCACGACTTCACCCAACTGCATCACCACAACCTGATCGGCGAATGTCAGTGCCTCGGTCTGGTCATGGGTGACGTAAATCATGGTGGCCTGCACACGCTGGTGCAGTTCCTTGAGTTTGGAGCGCAGCTTCCATTTCAGATGCGGGTCAATGACGGTCAGTGGTTCGTCGAACATCACCACGTTCACGTCGTCACGTACCAGGCCACGGCCCATCGAGATTTTCTGCTTGTTGTCGGGTGACAGGTGCGACGCGCGCACATCCAGCATGTCTTCGACTTCCAGCATGGTCGCGATTTCGGCCACACGTTCGGCAATCCGCGCCTCGCCAACCCCGCGATTGCGAAGCGGAAAGGCAAGGTTGTTGCGGACGGTCATCGTGTCGTAGATCACCGGAAACTGGAACACTTGCGCGATGTTGCGCTGATCAGGGGGCAGGTCGGTGACGTCGCGGTCGTCAAACAGGATACGTCCCTCGGACGGCGTCAGCAGGCCCGAAACAATGTTGAGCAGCGTGGACTTGCCACAGCCCGACGGGCCCAGCAGCGCATAGGCCCCGCCGTCCTCCCAGACGAGATCTATTTCCTTGAGCGCGTAGTCATCGGCGCCTGAGGGGTCGGGCGTGTAGGAATGGCGCAGGTTGGACAGGGTGATCTTTGCCATCAGGCCGCGAGCCTCCCGTCTGGCGCAAAGAAAAACGCCTTGCTTGCATCCATGTAAAAGCGGTGGCTTTCGCCGATCCGGTAAGGGTGAACACCGTGGGCCAGAGACACCCAGCCATCATCGCCCATCTGGAAATGCGCGCTGGATTCGGACCCCGACAGTTCAGTCACCAGAACGGTGCCGTCCATTCCGACATCGCTTGGCGACGAAGAAACCGGGGACACGTGGTGGGGACGGATGGCGACGGTATAGGGCCCATCGGCGAGATCGGCGGCAGCGCCGTCCACGCCCCAGCTTACCCCGGTTTTCATGTGCACGGTATTTCCTGTCTTTGTAACCTCGGCCGAATTTATCGGCGGGTCGGAAAACACCCGCGCGGCCGTCAGGTTTTCGGGCTTGCGATAAATCTCGGCAGTTGTGCCGAACTGCGTGACGACACCATTGTCCATGAGGGCCGTCTTGCCCCCGAGCAACAGCGCTTCTTCGGGCTCCGAAGTCGCATAGACGACAACCGCACCACGTCCGGCAAAAAGCTCGGGCAGTTGTTCGCGCAATTCCTCGCGCAGCTTGTAATCCAGGTTGGCAAGGGGTTCGTCCAGAAACACCGCGCGGCTTTCCTTGGCGATGGCGCGCGCAAGCGCACACCGTTGCTGCTGGCCGCCGCTCAGTTCCTGCGGGCGCCGTTTCAGCATCGGACCCAACTGCAGGATGTCTGCAGCCTCCTGAACCCGGCCTTCAATTTCGGATTTCGCCATGCCCGCAACCCGCAAGGGGGATGCAATGTTGTCAAACACGCTCATGTGCGGGTAGTTCACAAAGAACTGGTGCACGAGGCTGATGTTGCGTTTCTGCGTCGACAGTCTGGACACATCTGTGCCGTCCATGAACACCTGACCCGAAGCCAGCGGATCAAGCCCCGCCATCAGCTTGATCAGGGATGTCTTGCCTGAACCGGTTTGCCCCAAAAGCACGTTGAAATGCCCGGTTTCCAGTTTGAGCGATGTTGGTTTGATATGGACAATACCGCGGACCGACTTGGTCGCCCCAATAAGCTCGACTACCATGTGTTCCCCACCCCGATAGAGGATGGCCAAAGCTCAATTCCCAAGCTTCGGCCAAAGCACCGGCCCCCATATCACGGGGGCCGGCGGTTTTGTTATTGGTTCCAGCGCGCGACCAGATCGTCGTAGTTGACGGTCTCGCCCTGCGGCTTTTCGTTATCCAGCTTGGGTTTGGCACCGCCGTTGGCGAACCAGAACGCGGCGTCCTGCTCTTCGTTCAGACGCGGGCCACACCCGCCATAGACACCGGCAGCTTCGTCCGCTTGCTGCATCCGGGCCATGGTGATGTCCATTTCCTCGGCCAGACGATCCATCGCCTGTTGCGGTGTAAAGGCACCCGAGTTCACGTCACCGATTTGCTGCCACCAGATCTGGGCCAGCTTGGGGTAGTCAGGCACGTTGATGCCGGTTGGCGACCATGCCACGCGATCGGGCGAGCGGTAGAACTCGACCAGACCACCCAGTTTGGGCGCACGCTCGGTGAAGCTTTCGTGGTTGACCGTGCTGTCGCGGATGAACGTCAGACCAACATGAGACTTCTTCACATCAACTGTCTTGGAAGTCACGAACTGAGCATAGAGCCATGCGGCCTGTGCGCGGTCCGATGGCGTGGACTTGAGGAAAGTCCAGGACCCCACGTCCTGATACCCGACCTTCTGACCATCTTCCCAATACGGGCCATGTGGGCTTGGCGCCATCCGCCACAGTGGGTTGCCATCGGCGTCAACCGTGTTGTTGCCTTCGGCCTGCGGTTTCACCATGTCGGCAGTAAAGGCGGTGTACCAGAAGATTTGCTGGGCCACGTTACCTTGCGACAGGGCGGGCAACGACTGATAGAAGTCAAAGGATGCCGCACCGGGAGGTGCGTAGTTGCGCAGCCATTCGTCCCACTTGCGGATCGCATAGACGGCCGCCGGGCCATTGGCCGCACCGCCGCGAGTCACCGACGCGCCTGCCGGATTACACGACCCTGCTTCCATGCGAATGCCCCATTCGTCGATGGGAACACCGTTTGGTTCACCTTTCGAACCGGTGCCGGCCATGGACAGCCACGCATCCGTCATCCGCCAGCCAAGGTCAGGGGCACGCTTGCCATAGTCCATGTGGCCATAGACGCGCACACCGTCGATTTCCTGCACATCGTTGCTGAAAAACTCGGCGATGTCCTCGTAAGCCGACCAGTTGACGGGAACACCCAGATCATAGCCATACTTGGCTTTGAACGCGGCCTTGTTCTCTTCGTCGTCAAACCAGTCCTTGCGGAACCAGTACAGGTTCGCAAACTGCTGGTCAGGCAGTTGGTAAAGGTTTCCATCAGGCCCGGTCGTGAACTGAATGCCCATGAAGTCATCAAGATCCAGCGTAGGCGAAGTTGTCGCCGCCCAGTCACCCGCCATCTGTTCGGTCAGGTTGTAGGCCAGTTGCAACCGCGAATGCGTCCCGATCAGGTCGCTGTCGTTGACATAGCCATCGTAAAGATTGCGCTGTGTCTGCATCTGCGTCTGCACAGCCTGCACCACTTCGCCTTCACCCAGAATCTGGTGGTTGACCTTGATGCCGGTAATTTCCTCAAAGGCTTTTGTCAGCACTTCGCTTTCATAACCGTGGGTCGGAATGCCCTCGGACAGCACGTTGATTTCCATGCCCGCAAACGGTTCGGCGGCCTCGATAAACCACTCCATCTCAGCCATCTGCTCGTTTTTGCTGAGCGTGGATGGCTGGAATTCCTGATCAATCCATTTCTGAGCTGCTGCTGCATCGGCAAAAGCAGACCCGGACCCCGCGATGACGGCCGCAGCCGCAGTCGCGGAGAGCAGATACTTGCGCATCTTATCTCCTCCCAAAGATTATGTGAGCTGACCCATGCCAGCGCCGTTACGCTATGCGCACGCCCATCCTCATGTCAACTAATTCTTTAGTAGACGCGGGCGTGCAAAATTCCGAGCCCTCGCATCGCGCGTTAACGGAGCGCAAAATTCGATTCCAACACATTGTTTTAAAATCAATTTCCGGAAATACAACACCGCTGATCCGCCGCCCGGCACGCCGCAGATTGGCGACGCGCCAAGCACTAGCATCGCAAGGTGCACAATCCTTTTCTTGGGGGTCCAAGAACGTCATTGCAGTTTGGCGCACCCACCGATGATGCCAATTCCAGCATATGTCTGCCGGTCAGCGGCGGGGCGGGTTTTTGACAGTGCTGCCCGGAATAAGCTGGAATCCGATATCGCGCACGGACTGCACCGGCTCTCCGGACAGGCGCGACATCATCATTTCGGCCGCGGCCTGACCAAGCCGCAGATGCGGCACATGCATGGATGTAAGGCGCCTGGGCAGGACAGCTGCAATCGGCAGGTCGCCCCAACCGGCAATGCCAATATCACCGGGCACTTCGAGGCCCTTGGCCGCGCAATACTGCATTCCGCCAAAGGCCATGGCGTCGTTCTGATAGAAAATACAATCCAACGTCGGCGTCGAGGTCAGCAACTGTTCGGTGCCATAATACCCCGGATAGTAGGCCGCAGTGTCATGCAGGCACAATTGTTTGGTAACAGCGCCGCCGCCGCCGTTCACCGCTTTGACAAAGCCCGCCAAACGCGTTGTGGCGGCGTTCGCCGTGTCATGGGACGTTCCGACATAGCCCACATTGCTGTAGCCGCACCCAACCAGATAACGGCCCATGTCAAAGCCCGCATCAAAATGGTTAATCCCGACGCTCATATCCAGGGGGCTGGAGTTCAAATCCCAGATCTCGACAATCGGAATCCCCGCATTGCGCAGCATGTCCGTCGCACGGCGTGAATGAAAGCGCCCCGTCAGGATCAATCCTGCCGGTTGCCACGACAATACCGTGCGGATCCAGTCCTCTTCCGCTGTTTCGGTATGTTGGGTCAGGCCCAGAACGGTCTGGTGTCCAAACGATCCCAGCTTGTGATCAATCCCCTCAAGCACCTGCGCGAAAACCTCGTTTCCGAGGTCAGGAATGGACACGCCGATAAAGGTCGAACTCTTGTCTCCGGCAAAAACAGCCGCCAGACGATTCGGCAGATAGCCAAGGCGGTCCACCTGTTGCATCACCAGATCGCGCGTCTTTTCCGAATACCCCCCCTCGCCGCGCAGCACCCGACTGGCCGTCATCTTGGACACACCCGCGGCATTGGCCACTTGAGAAAGACTTATCTTACTGGTTTTGTTCAGCTTTTCAGACATTATCGCTCGCTACGTTACCGGTAACTAATTCCTTGACACAAAGCATCCGTTGGCCAAACAATAGCCGAACGTTACGGGTAACTCAACGAAAGGGTTATACCGCAACGCAGGAGGAGCACGCCATGCAGAACCTGCAATCGGGTCTGTTTTTTGACGGCATAGAAAAGCATTTTGGTGGCACCTACGCGCTCAAGGACGTTTCCCTGTCCGTCGGGCGTGGCGAGGTTGTTGCCCTGCTGGGCGAGAACGGCGCAGGCAAATCCACGCTGATAAAAGTGCTTGGCGGCATTCACCAGCCGGATGCAGGCCGCGTTCTGATTGACGGCGTCCCCTACCAACACCGCCCCGCCGGATTTGGCGAACGCCAAAAGGTGGCTTTCATTCACCAGGATCTTGGCCTGATCGAGTGGATGACGGTGGCAGAAAACATTGCGCTGGCTTTGGGCTTTGCCAGAAAAGGCGGGCTGATCCGCTGGGGCTCGGTCGAGGCATTCGCAGCTCAGGCCCTCAAGAAAGTAGACTGCGATTTTGATCCCACCACGCGGGTCGAGGCCCTGTCGCGCACCGAAAAGTCACTGGTCGCCATTGCGCGCGCCCTCGCGGTGGACAGCGAATTCCTGGTCCTTGACGAACCCACCGCGTCCCTGCCCGCCGACGAGGTCGAGCGGCTGTTCAAGGCGTTGCGCCCGTTGCGCGAACAGGGCGTCGGAATGATCTATGTAAGCCACCGGCTGGACGAGATTTTCCAGGTTGCGGACCGTGTTGCCGTTTTGCGCGATGGCATGATGGTCGGCATCCGCGACATTGCCCACACAACTCCCGAAGAACTGGTGCAAAAGATCGTCGGGCGCAAGACACGCGAGACCGTCAAAAGCTCTGCACCCAAGGGTGACAACATCCTCACACTGGACAGCTTTCGCGTCGCCGGTGTCGGCCCTCTGAATATCGCACTGGCCGAGAATGAAATCGTCGGGCTGGTCGGCCTGCGGGGGGCCGGTCACGAGGCGATCAGCCGCGCCTTGTTCGGGCTTGTTCCATTCCAGGGCAATGTCACGCTGAAAGGGGCAACGCCCGATCTGTCGACCGCGCAACGGGCAATGGCGTCGGGCGTCGGTCTGGTCGCAAAGGACCGCACCGAAGAATCCGTGGCGATGAACCTGACCATCCGCGAAAACACGTTTCTCAACCCCGAAGGCATTGGCCGCAAGATTCTCAACATCCTGTCACCGCGCGTCGAGGCCGGACAGGCCAGCGTGATCGGCGCGAAACTTGGCCTGTCGCCCAATGATCCCAGCCTCGCCATCGAAGCACTGTCCGGCGGCAACCAGCAAAAGGTCGTCATTGGCCGCTGGCTCGCGACCAGACGCACCTTGCTGATCTGCGAAGACCCGACCGCAGGCGTCGACGTCGGGGCCAAGGCCGAGATCTACGCGCTTCTCAACCGCGCGCTGGCCGAAGGTGTCGGCATTGTCGTCGTGTCGACCGATTTTGAGGAAATCGCAACCATCTGTCACCGCGCCATCGTGTTCAGCCAGGGTGCCATCGTGGACGAGTTGAGCGGCACGCGCCTGTCTACCGAAAACCTGATCCAGTCCGCGTCGGCTGGCAATATCGCACCATCACAGGAGCCTGCAAATGCAATCGCTTGAATCCGGCGCGCTGGAACCGACAAAGGCTGACCTCAAGGGCCTGTCCCTGGCTGCGCGTCTGGCGCGGTTCCTGCCGGTCTATGGGCTGGTGATCCTGACAGTTCTGCTCATCGGTCTGTTTTCGATCCTGTTGCCCAACACCTTTCCCACCATGCTGAACGTGCGGGCGATCGTGTCGGACAAGGCGATTATCGCGCTGCTCTCGCTTGGCGCGATGATCCCGATGGCCGCTGGTAGGATTGACCTCACTGTCGGCTACGGGATTGTCTTGTGGCATATCCTCGCCATCAGCTTGCAGACGATCTACGGATTTCCGTGGCCAATGGCCGTCGCGGTCGTGCTGATCCTGGGCGCGGTTTCAGGGTTTCTCAATGGTTTGCTTGTCGAAGTGGCCAAGATCGACAGCTTTATCGCCACCCTCGGCACGGGCACGGTGCTGTATGCGCTGGCGCTGTGGCATACGGGCGGGCGGCAGATGGTCGGGGTGTTGCCCGACGGGTTCCTGTCGATCAACGGCACCTTTATCGGCGGGCTGCCGATCACCGGCTTTTACGTGCTGACGATTACCGTGCTCATGTGGATCGTCCTGGAATACACGCCTGTGGGCCGCTACCTGTACGCCATCGGGGCCAACCAGAAGGCGGCCCAGCTGAACGGCATCCCGACCCGCAAATACGTGATCGGCGCGTTCCTGTGCTCGGGCACGATCACCGCACTGGCCGGAGTCATCCTCGCCTCGAAACTGCGCATCGGACAGGCCTCGGTCGGCCTTGAATTCCTGCTGCCCGCCCTTGTCGGCGCATTTCTGGGGTCGACCACGATCAAACCGGGGCGGGTCAACGTCTGGGGCACCATCGTGGGTGTCGCCATTCTGGCCGTGGGCATTTCCGGCATTCAGCAATTCGGCGGCTCTTTCTGGGTCGAGCCGCTGTTCAACGGTGTCACCCTGCTGATCGCCATTGGCATCGCAGGGTATGCACAACGCCGCAAGGGCGCCAAGAAATAGCGCTCAAAGCGCAGTCATGTAACGGGAGGAACGACATGAAAAAGAGAACATTTCTGAACACTGTACTGGTGGGAAGTGTCATCGCGGGCTTTGGCCTGCCCACGCTGGCTCAGGTGCCATTTGACGGCCCAACAAGCGGACCGACGGCCGCCGGAGGCAAGTCGATTGTCGTCCTTGCGGGCGATCTGAAGAACGGCGGTATCCTTGGCGTGACCACCGGCGTCGAAGAGGCCGCTGCCGTGATCGGCTGGGACGTGCGCGTTCTGGACGGCGGCGGGTCGATCCAGGGACGCACCGCCGCAATCGGTCAGGCCATGGCCCTGCAACCTGACGGGATCATCATCAACGGCTTTGATGCGGTCGAACAGCAAGCCGCGCTTGAGGGCGTCGTCGCCGCCAACATTCCCATGGTCGCATGGCATTCGGGTCCCAAGATCGGGTGTGACGCGCCCGGCGGCATCTTTGCCAATGTGTCCACGGACGCGATGCAGGTCTCTGAGGTCGCGGCAGAATGGGCGATGAAAGATGGCGGTGACAACGTCGGTGTCGTGATCTTTACCGACAGCACCTACCAGATCGCCATCGACAAGGCCGACCGGATCAAGGGAACCATCGAAGCGATGGGCGGCACGGTGCTGGAATATGTCGACACCCCCATCGCCGACACCTCCAGCCGCATGGGGCCGCTGACCACCTCGCTGTTGCAGAAGTACGGGGCCAGCTGGACACATGCTCTGGCGATCAATGACCTCTATTTCGATTTCATGGGCCCGGCGCTCGCCTCTGCCGGGATCAAGGGGGACGGCGCACCGCTGGCAGGCTCTGCCGGTGACGGATCGGAGGCCGCGTTCCAGCGTATCCGCAGCGCGCAGTACCAGGCCATTACCGTGGCCGAGCCGCTGAACCTGCAAGGCTGGCAACTGGTGGACGAGTTGAACCGCGCCGTTCAAGGCGAGGCATGCTCGGGTTATGTGACCTCACCTGCCCTTGTGACACAGGACGGGTTGGCCAAACTGGGCGACAGCAACCAGTTCGATCCCGACATCCCCTACCGCGCCGCCTATTCGGCGATCTGGGGCAAATGAGCCTTCTCCCGGACTGCCTCGGCGCATGTGCGTCGGGGCGGACCGGGTGAACATGCACGGCCCCGAAAGGCGGCATTGAAAAACGTCTAGGGAGAGCGATGATGAGCGAACCACTCGTGAAAATGCGCGGGATCACCAAACGGTTCGGGGGCGTGACGGCCCTGTCGAACGTGGATCTGGATGCCTATGCCGGCGAGGTGCTGGCCATCGTCGGGGACAACGGGGCCGGGAAATCGACGCTCATCAAGATCCTGACCGGTGTCTACCAGCCTTCGGCGGGCGAGATGATGCTTGATGGTCAACCGGTCGCTTTTTCCAACCACGCCGAAGCCATCGAAGAGGGGATCGACGCTGTTTACCAGACCCTCGCACTGGCCGATCACCTTGATCCGGCCGCGAACATGTTTCTGGGCAATGAACTGACCCGCAAGATTTTCGGGGTGACCATGCTCGACAACAAACGCATGCGGGAGGAGACCGAGCGCGTTCTGATGGAGCGCCTTGGCGTCAAGCTCAAGTCACTGGATGCGCCGACCGAAAGCCTGTCGGGCGGTCAGCGGCAGGCCGTCGCCATCGCGCGTGCTGTCTATCATGAGGGGTTGAGGGTGCTGGTCATGGACGAACCCACCGCCGCCCTGGGCCCGCAGGAAACTGCACGCACCCTGAAACTGATCGAGGCGGTCAAGGCGCAGGGGCTGGCCGTGATCCTGATCAGCCACTCGCTTGATGACGTCCTTCAGGTGTCCGACCGCATCCACGTGCAACGCCGCGGCCAATGCGTTGGCGTCGTCAGAACGGCAGACAGCAACACGACAGAAGTGCTCGGGATGATCGTCGGCGCAGAGGAGGCCGCATAATGGCGATGACCGAAACAACGCCCCGTTCGGTGACTGAACGGCTGGAACCCTACATCGCGATCATCGGCCCCATGGTCATGATCCTTGCCATCCTCGTGTTCATGGGGATTGTTGAACCGGCCCGCTATTTCCGCGTCACGAACCTGAACCTGATCCTGCTGGATGCCGCGCTTTACATGCCGATGGCGATGGCGATGACCTTTGTCATCACCCAGCGCGGCATTGATCTGTCGATTGGCTCCATCGCGGCGCTGTCGGGCATCATCATGGCCTTTCTGATCAAACAGTACGGGGTGTCCGTCTACGTCGCGGTGCCGATCGCCATTGCCCTGGGGGCTGTCATGGGTCTGATGAACGGGCTGATCATCACACGGTTCAACGTGCCCGATCTGATCGGCACGCTGGCCATGGACCTCGTCTTTCGCGGCTTTGCGCTCGTGCTGGCCAAGGGGCTGGTGCTGGCCCGCTTTCCGGACCTTTTGACCGATATCGGGCGGGGACAGATCCCCGGTTTTGTGCCCATCCCTGTGCTGATCGGGCTGGCGACGATGATCGCAGGCTACATCATTCTGCACCGCACCTATTTCGGGCGCTACACCGTCGCCATCGGGTCCAACCCCGAAGCCGCAGAACTGACGGGCATCTCGGTCAACCGGCACAAGGTCTATGCCTATGTGCTCAGCGGCGCCTGCGCGGCGCTGGCGGGCGTCATGCTCACAGGCAAGCTGAACGCGATTCAGGCGACTTCGGCCCCCTATTTCAACCTGCATGTCATTGCGGCTGTGGTGGTCGGGGGCACGTCACTGTTCGGGGGGCGGGCGGCGATTGTCGGCTCGCTCGCAGGGGTATTGCTGTTGTCGATGATGATCAACGCGCTGGTCACTCTGCGCATTGAATTCTTCTGGCAGTCGGTGGCTTCGGGCGTGGTGATCATCAGTTCGGTCGCCCTTTATACATGGATGCAAAAGAAAGACCGCGACGGCGCGGGCGGCCTGCTGGCGGGCCTCGCCACGCCCGAGGGCAAGAAAATGCTGCGTTTTTGCGCGGCCCTGATTGGTGTGCTGATCGCGCTGCTTGCGATTGGCCTGCTGACAGCCGGGAACCCCAATCCAAGCGGGTGACCGGCATTGAAAGCGGGGTGGTCGGGCCGGGGTGCATCCCGGCGCCGACCGGTCGCCCCGCACTTATGACAAGGGAGGAACGACAATGAACCTATTTAACACAACAGCCCTATTGGCAACCGTCGCCGCAACTGGCGCGGTGATGGCCGACGGGCATCTGCCGCTGCAGGAACTGCCGGGCATCGCGGATCGCGAACACTGGGTCCCGGGCGAGGTCAATGCGCCGGGCAAACTGGAGGCGCTGCAGGCCGTGGTCGGCAGCGACGCCGTCGCCTACACGGGCACATTGGACAACCCTGTGCAGATCGCGCTGATCTACCCCTCGGCAGACACGTCCGACTTCTGGGCGCGCAACTATCTGGCTATGACCAAACGGCTGGAACAACTGGGCATCGCTTACGAGACCACCGAATTCGCCAGCCGTCAGGTCGAACACTCGCTGCAATCCACCTATGCCAGCCAGGTCGATCAGGACGCGGACCTTTATGATTACGTGATTTTCGGGCCATCCGAACTTGCCATTCAGGGCGACAATATCGAAAAGCTGGCCAAGAATGACGGCTTTTCGACCTATGTCTGGGCGTTCCACACGCCTCTGAAATTCCTCGAAAAACAGCCCGCCGCATGGTTCGACTTTTCGTCAGCCGCCGGTGCGCTGACCATGTGCGACTACATGCTGGGCCGTCTGGGCAATGATGTCACAATGGCGATGAACCGGGGCATTCCGGGGATCACCGACAACCAGCGCTCGGGCGACTTCAAGGCTTGCGTCGAGGAAAAGGGCAACTGGACCACAGTCTATGAACACTACGGCGAATATCAGACCGAAGGCGGGTTCGAGGGCACATCCCTGATCATGCAGTCCTATCCCGAGGCCACGGTCATCCACAACGCCAACACCGCGATGGCCATGGGGTCTGTCGAGGCGCAACTGGCCATGGGCAAGGAAAAGGAGGTTTTCTCGACCGGTTGGGGTGGTACGGGCCTTGAGCTTGAAGCGATCCGACGCGGAGAACTTGATGCCACACCCATGCGCATGGGCGACGATGTGGGTGCCGCCACCGCCGAGGCGATCAAGGCTGACCTCGAAGGGCGCGCGGATGAGTTGCCGCTGGTCTTTCTTGGCCGGATCACCGTGGCGCATGACCAGATGAGCGCGGATGAACTCAACGCTCTGGAACAGGAGGCATTCCGCTTCTCGGGCGTTGGCGCGCTGAACCGCTAAGCGACGATAAACCCGCACCACCCGGTCCGGATCGACGAACCGGGTGGCGCCTTTGGCTTTCTTGCGCGCGTTGATGCACAAGACGGTTTCCTTCCGCAGATCACGTATCTACGCTGGCGCACCAAGGGCCTGACGACCGGGCCTTGTGAAACCACGCGAAGGATTGCATGCGCGCCCTGTCCGACATCCGTGTCCTTGACCTGACCAACGTGCTTGCGGGCCCTTTTTGCTGTCACCAACTGGCCCATATGGGGGCCGAGGTGATCAAGGTCGAAGCTGTGGGTCGTGGCGATCTGGCACGCGAACTGGGGGCCGATCCGGGACTGAATGCCAGAGGCATGGGCGTGTCCTTTCTTGCGCAGAATGCGGGCAAGAAATCCGTCACGATCAATCTCAAGAACCCGAAGGGCAAGGCGCTTTTTCTGCGTCTTGTTCAAAGCGCGGATGTGCTTGTCGAAAACTTCAGGCCCGGCGTCATGGACCGGCTGAGGGTCGGCTATGACGTTCTCAGGGACGTGAAACCCGACCTTGTCTATTGTGCGATTTCCGGCTTTGGGCAGGATGGGCCATGGGTGCATCGCCCGGCCTACGATCAGATCATTCAGGGCGCATCGGGTGTCATGTCGATCACGGGCGATGAAAACAGCGCGCCCTTGCGCGTCGGCTATCCGGTCGCGGACACGATGGGCGGCATGACAGCAGCCTTTGCAATTGCCGCGGCCCTGAACGACACGCCCCGCGGTGCATTCATTGACATCTCGATGCTGGAATCCGTGCTCGCGTCGATGGGCTGGGCGGTCTCCAACCATTTGATCGCGGGCGTGGAACCAACCGCAAACGGCAATGAAAACATGACCTCGGCGCCGTCCGGCACGTTTCAGGCCAAAGACAGTCTGATGAATATCGCCGCCAACAAGGATGAACAGTGGCGGTTGCTGACCGACCATCTTGGACTGGGCGACTTGCGCGACCGCCCCGAATACGCAACCCGTGAGCAACGCAAGCTGAACCGCAAGACGTTAAAGGCCGCTCTGGAAGACGTCTTGACACAACGCCCGGCACCGGAATGGGCCAGCGAACTGAACCGCATCGGCGTACCTGCGGGGGTGGTTCTGACCGTGCCGGAGGTGCTGGACATGCCCCAGATTGCCGATCGCGGTTTTCTGCATGACTTCGCGGATGTGCCCGGTGTGGGGCGCGACATCACGGTCGCGACCACCGGCATCAAGATCAATGGCAGCCCCCTGACCGTCCAATCACCACCCCCCCGTCTGGGAGAGCATAATCGCGACGTGTGGACCGAACTGGGCATCACACACACAGAACTCGACAGCCTGAAACAGGAAGGTGCGATATGAGCGAGACGGGCAAGGACGTATCGGACTGGTGGCGCACGGACATCATCGACATGGCGCCCGGTGAAATCCGGCTGCGTGGCTATCCGGTTCAGGACCTGATCGGCCACATTTCGTTTCCCCAGATGATCTGGCTGATGACACGGGGGGACATGCCGACGAAAGAACAGTCCGAATTGTTGGAATCGGCCCTCGTGGCGGCCGTCGATCACGGGCCGCAAGCGCCGTCAATTGCCGCCGCGCGGATGGCCGTCACCTGTGGCGTGAACCTGAACGGGGCCATGGCCTCGGCCATCAACATGCTGGACGATGTGCATGGGGGCGCGGGCGAACAGGCGGTTGAACTCTACACCTTGATCGACACAGCCGTCCGCGACGGGGCATCGCTTGACAACGCAGTGGCCAGGATGATCGACCGCTGGCAGGCCGAACGCACCGCCTTCATTCCCGGCTTTGGCCACCGGTTTCACAAGCCCGAAGACCCGCGCGCGCCGCGTCTGCTGGCGCTGGTGGATCAGGCGGCAGGTGCGGGCATTGTTGTTGGGCACTATGCCCACATCGCGCGCGGCGTTCAAAGGACGCTCAATACCCGCAAGGGCAAACCGGTGCCGATGAACATCGACGGGGCCACAGCCGTGATCTTTGCCGAACTTGGTTTTGCCGGACCGCTGGCGCGAGGGTTGTTTTGCCTGTCGCGATCTGTTGGTATACTTTCTCATGCGTGGGAGCAGATGAACCAGGGGGGACGGAACAAGGGCCCGACGCCACCCGCTTACACGTGGACGTATACGGGTCCGAATCCAATCGGACAAAAAGAGCGCGTTCCGGAAGACGCGAAAACAAAAGACTGACTAAATTCAATGGGAGAAACCAATATGCACTTCATGAAACAAACACGGCGCGATGCGATCAAGCTTGTCGCCGCCACCACCATGGCACTGGGCCTCGGGTCCGCCGCCATGGCGGGCGGCCACCAGGTCGTCGACAGCATCCACTTTCTGATCCCCGGCGGCGCCGGCGGTGGCTGGGACGGCACGGCACGCGGCACAGGCGAAGCGCTGACAAACGCGGGCCTTGTGGGCACGGCATCTTATGAAAACATGTCCGGCGGCGGCGGCGGCAAGGCCATCGCCTTTCTGATCGAGAATGCCAAAAGCAACGAAGGCACGCTGATGGTCAATTCGACCCCCATCGTGATCCGTTCACTCACCGGTGAAATCGCGCAAAGCTTTCGCGACCTGACGCTGGTGTCGGGGACCATTGGTGACTATGCCGCACTGGTCGTGGGCAAGGACAGCCCGATCAACTCGATGGACGACCTTCTGGCCGCATTCGATGCCGACCCCAACGCGACACCAATCGGTGGCGGTTCGGTTCCCGGTGGGATGGACCACCTTGTTGCTGCCATGGTGATGGAAGCGGCGGGCAAGGATGCGCTGGCGGTCAAGTATATCCCTTATGATGCTGGCGGAACGGCGATGGCCGCGCTGCTTTCGGGCGAGATCAAGGCGCTGTCGACCGGATTCTCCGAAGCGGTCGACCTGGCCAATGCGGGCGAGGTCAAGATTATCGGCGTGACCGCAGATGCACGCGTTGCCGCAGCACCTGACGCGATGACCATGAAAGAACAGGGCATCGACACGACCTTTGTGAACTGGCGCGGGTTCTTTGCCGCACCGGGCCTGCCTGCCGACAAGCTTGCCGCCTATCAGGATGTCATCGCCAAGATGTACGACACGCCTGAATGGGAAACCGTGCGTGCCCGCAACGGTTGGGTCAACATCCACAACCCCGGCGACGACTTCAAGACGTTCCTGGAAGCACAGGAAAAAGTCATCGGCGACCTGATGAAAAAGCTCGGCTTTCTCTGATCGCAAGCTGACGGGACAGAGCGGGCAACCGCTCTGTCCCGCACTGCGCAGCCTGTCGCTGCGCACAATATAAAAAAAACATACGGGGGATGGGTCATATGGCCTTGGATCGATGGATCGCTCTGATCCTGCTGGGACTGTGTCTCATTTATGGATACGCCGCGTTTTTCACCATGGACGGTCAGATCCCGCCCTTTATGCGGCGCAACCCGATCTGGCCCAGTACCTTCCCCAAAATCCTGTCCGTGCTCGGGGTGATCGCCTGTCTTTTCATCCTGTTCGGCGTGGAAAAGGCGCAAGCCAAGGAACCCGACATAGATTACCGCCGCCTGCATGAGTACAAGCTGGGACAGGCAATCCTGCTTTTGGGGCTGATGATCGCCTATGCGCTGGCCTTGCGCCCGCTGGGGTTCCTGTTCTCGACCTCTGCCTTTCTGATCCTCGGCTCTTTCATTCTGGGCGAGCGCAAATGGCACATCATGCTGCCTGTTTCGATCTTTGCGACATTCGTTGTCTGGTATCTGGTGCAAGAAGTTCTTGGCATCTTTCTGCGGCCCTTGCCGCAGTTCCTCATGGGGGTCTTCTGATATGCTCGAAGGTATTCTGATCGGCCTGCAAACGGCCTTTTCCATCCAGAACCTGCTTGTGGTGATCGGCGGCTGCCTGATCGGCACCTTTATCGGTATGCTGCCCGGTCTTGGACCGATGTCGATCATCGCCATCATGATCCCGGTGGCCATCACCATGGGCGACCCCTCGGCCGCGCTGATCCTGCTGGCAGGCGTCTACTACGGCGCGATCTTTGGCGGCTCGACTTCGTCCATCCTGCTCAACGCACCGGGGGTGGCGGGCACCGTGGCCAGCAGTTTTGACGGCTACCCGATGGCGCAGCAGGGCAAGGCGGGCAAGGCGCTGACCATTGCCGCCATCGCGAGCTTTTCCGGCGGCACAATCGGGGCCATTCTGCTCATGATCTTTGCGCCCGGCCTGTCGACCGTGGCGCTGTTGTTCCATTCTGCCGAATATTTCGCGCTGATGGTCGTGGGCCTGTCGGCCATCGCTGCCTTTGCAGGCACAGGCCAGGTGGCCAAGGCGATGATCATGACCCTTCTGGGGCTGATCATGGCGACAGTGGGCGAAGGCGCGCTGTTCCCGCAACCGCGCTTCACCATGGGAATCATGGACCTGCAATCCGGGTTCGGCTTTGTCACCCTTGCCATGGCCATGTTCGCCCTGCCCGAGGCGCTGTTTCTGGTCCTGAAACCAAAGGATCTCAAAGGCAACGAGGGCGAGATCAAGGATCTGCGCATCACCCGGGCCGAGGCCCGCGCCATTGCCCCCGTGATCGGGCGGCAATCCCTTCAGGGCTTTTTCATCGGCGTTCTGCCCGGCGCGGGGGCCACCATCGCCAGCTTTCTCGGCTATGCGGTCGAACGCAATATCGCCACCAAGGAAGAACAGGAAGAATTCGGCAAGGGGTCGATCAAGGGCCTTGCCGCACCAGAGACCGCCAACAACGCCGCGTGTACCGGATCGTTCGTGCCATTGCTGACGCTGGGCATCCCCGGATCGGGCACCACGGCGATCCTGCTGGGCGCGCTGATCGCACTGAACGTCACACCGGGCCCGCGCCTGATGATCGACGCCCCCGAAGTGTTCTGGGCCGTGATCATGTCGATGTTCATCGGCAATCTGGTGCTGCTGATCCTGAACCTGCCGCTGATCCCTTACATCGCCAAGGTCCTGTCGATCCCGCGCAATTACCTGATCCCGTTCATTTTGTTCTTTACCCTCATGGGCGCCTATATCGGTCAGAACAACGCCACCGAACTGCTGATCCTCGTCGGCTTTGGCATCTGTGCCACCGCGTTGAAATTCGCGGACTACCCACTGGCGCCTCTGTTGATCGGGTTCATTCTGGGCGGCATGATGGAAAACAACTTCTCGCGTTCCATGCAGCTTTATGACGGTATCGGCTTTATCTGGGAGCGCCCGATGACCCTCGGCCTGCTGGTGATCGCAGCCATTCTGATCATTCTGCCCAGCTACCGCACCCGCATCGCCCGTCGCAAGGCCGAAGGGGTCGCCGACGGAGACTGAGGGGCCTTGCATGATGCAGCGTCCCGTCCAGCCGTCCTGGTCGGATAACCTGTGAACGTCACAGTCCGGTTTGCCCGCTTGATCGTGCGGACGGATCACCGGCGCGGTTCAAAAGCGCCAGTCATGCCTTGCGGGGAAATGTGATGTTCAAACCGTGATACCCGGCATTTTGGCAGGTCAGGTAAACTGCACAACATCCGCGCTGCGCCCGGGCAGGGCCAGACGCACCGCATCGGTTTTGAAACTGTCAAAGCTTTTGATCCATGTCTTGCCCGGCCAATGCAGCTCCATGCTCCGGTCGCGCGGGCGATAGGCCGCGGTATAGAGCGTGCCGAACCCCGACGAAAAAGCGGTGGAATAGAGGGGCGGCTTGAGGAACGCGCCGATAAATCGTTCCTGGCTTTCCGGATGCAAGGTCAGACGCTGCAACAGATAACGCTCCCGCTCCACCGTGGCGGTGAACCGGGCGTGGCTCGACCATTCCACACGCTCCTGATGGTTCGTGGCAACGGGCGAATGGGTGATGATCGCGGGGCGGTCGGGGGCCAGATAGGCCGTCAGAAACCGGCGTTTTGTATCCAGTACGGTGACGTTATAGCTCATGTGGCAAGGTATGCGTTTCAGCACCGCCTCGGCCTCGGGCACCGTCGTGCAGATCTGCAGGATATAGCGCAGGATCAGCGGCACACCGAACCCGATCCCGACCTCGCGCCGCCCGCCAAAGGTAAGCGACAGGGCAAGGCCCGCATCGTTGATACCATCCACCAGCCCGAACAGACCGTCACTTGTTCCCATCACACCACGCCCCAACCAGCTGGTTTTCAGCACGATGGCGTCAAAGGCGTGCGGGTCGTAGTCGTAATTGCGCACAATCAGCGGCTGATCTCCGGGCCAGACGGCCTGTGAACACCCGGCAAGATAAGGCGGCGGGCAGTAAAAGCTGAGAAACCGTGCCTCCATATCCCCGCCGCCCACCTGCGCGCACAGCGTATCGTAAAGGTCGAGCATCTCGGGCATGTGTTTTGCCAGTGCGCGGCGGCATTCGCTATAGGTCGGTCGCCCCGACAACCCCTCGCGCGCCCACCACCGCGCATATGCAGGCCAGTATTCCGCAAAAAGCCCGGACCATACCGGTCCGGGCTCGTCTTCGGTCAATGCGCGAAAGGTCAGACTCATGCCGCCTACATGATCTTGAACGCCGGGTCTTGCAAGGCCTGAGCTGAGGGCAGTGGGCGGGCGGAATACGCGCTTTTGATGCCGTCGATCCATTTCTTGGATTTCGCGGTCAACTGGAAGCTTTGCGTCATGGACCGGCCCCGCGTCACGAGGATACCCAGATCCGCGCCTTCATACCGGTAATCCCCGGCGTTTGAGATGCGCAGGAAAAATGCCTCGTCCTCGGATTCCACGGCGCGGCGGTGATAGTCGAAACGATCAAACACCACCCGCCCATCGGAGAGCATCTTGTAGATGCCGGATTCGGGCGCATTGGTAATGATATCAACGCTGTCATCGGTATGTTTGATCACCATCTGCGACCAGCTGTCGATCATGTCCGGGTCAGACCAGCGGGCGTTCAGTTCCTCGACACCCAGCTTGAACGGCTTTTTCGAGAATTCCAGCAGGTGGAACAGGAACAAAGGCGCATCCGCATGGGCAAAGGCCGCGTGGTTGGTCATCGACGACGCGCCCGTAATGCGCGGGTTCAGCTCGCCCAGCCAGATATCGCCGGTCTTCTTGTCGATCAGGAAATCCAGTTCGAAATATCCACGATACCCTTCCTTGCGCAGCTGTTCACCGAATTTAAAGGTCAGCTCGCGCGCCTTTAGCCGGGTCTTGGGCGGGAAGGCTGTTGAAAAGATTTCATTGCCGCACCAGCCGCCGCGATAGGGGGTCAGTTCCTTGAACCCGACCAGTTCGGTCATCAGCGGGCCAACGATCGTGCCTTCCTTGGTCGCACAGGCTTCGATTGCGGACCCCCGGCAGTCGATCCGCTTCATGATCTTGATTTCACCCTCGCCCACGATCTCGTGCTCGTGTTTGCGGAAATCGGCTTCGGATTTGATAAAGAACGTGGTGTGGCCGCTGTCGCCAAAGGCAGATTGCAACACGAGGTCATGGCCGATCCCGGCCTTTTCGGTCAGTTCACGCAGATGCTCATAGTTTTTGACTTCGCTCAGCGTGTTGGGCACCGATGGCACGCCGGCCTTGTCGCCAATGCGGACGGTTTCGATCTTGTTGTCCATGGACGTGCGCAGCTTGGCCTTGGGAAACCAGACTTCGCCGCCCAGTTCCTTGACCAGTTTTTCAGTCGTCTCGTCAAACATCAGAAAGACGAATTTCGGCTTGCCGCCGCGCGCCTTGACGAAATCCACCACTTCCTTGTGCTGCAGAAGATAGTTGTTGATGTCCTCGATGGACTGGAATTCGTCATGGGGCAGTTCGGACGGGCACAGCACGTTCGGGTGGCGCCCGTCAAAGCAGTCCATATAGCAGATATACTTGAAGTTCTTGGTCCACTCGTCCAGCCCCAGCAGGTTGAAGTTGGTGGCGGAAACAAAGTAGATCGGGTCCTTGTTCGTGTGAAAATACCGACGGATTTCCGAGATGTTCTTGAGTGTTTTCTTAGGCATCGTTGACGTCCCTTTCTGGTCCCTGTCTATGTCTTCTTGTGCGCTTTGAGCGCTTCGGGTGTGAAAATCCGCAGTCCCAGATCGTCGCGATATCCGTGGATTTCGCTCACGTCCAATGCGCGCATGAACGCCATGATTTCAGGGCTGATCACCTGCCCCGGCACCAGGATGGGAAAGCCCGGCGGGTATGGAATGATGAACGAGGCGGACACCAGTTCTTCGCCGGCCTCCAGCCGCGTCATCAGTGCGTCATTCAATGTCAGGTAATCGCAATTGTCCTCGTCATAAGCGAGAAAGAACGCGGATCGGATATCGCCTTCGGGCGAGGTGGTGCTGGCGCGGAACGCATCATGGAAGCGGCTGAAATCGGGCAAGGGCGGCACGTCTTCGATCAGCGCCTTGACCCGGTTTTCGAAGGACCGTCTTTCCATTTTCGAGGCGTCATCCAGCAGATCGTCCAGATCGTTGGCGATCTCGACCAGCACTTCGATCAGGTACGCCACCGACGATCGCGTGGTGCCGATATTGGTCATGAACAGCACCGAGTTGCGCGACGTCTTGTTGATCTGGATGCCGTATTTGTCCATCAGGATCTTGGTCTTGAACGTATCGCCATCCCAACCGGTGCCACCGACCGCCAGCGTCACGCGGGTCGGGTCCAGCACGAATTCATCCTTGGTCCAGATATCCCATTTGTCCGACCACCCCTGTTCGGCGTCGAAATAGGAATCCACGCCGCTTTCGCGATACTGCTCGGGGATCATATCCGCCGCCGTCAGCACCTTGAAATACTTCTTGAGCAGCGGATGGGTGGCCACGGCCTTGCGGATCGCCATTGCGCTTTCGATTTGCCGCTGGACGAACTCGAACCCTTCCAGTTCGACCTGTCTGCGCCCGACATCGAGGCTGGCAATGATCTGGTAATTGGGCGAGGTCGACGTGTGCGTCATATAGGCCTCGTGAAAGGCCTGCTCGACTTCGCCTTTGAAGTCCTGGTCGTTGACATGGATCATCGACCCCTGGCGCAGCGACGTCAGCGTCTTGTGCGTCGATTGCGTGGCATAGGCGCGCACGCGCGCATCCGGCGGTGGCACCAGGCGGGTGTTCAGCCAAACCTCTTCGTCCGCGCCCTCCAGTTCGGCCTGTTGCGCCTCATAGGCGCGCTTGGCGTCCTCTGTGCGCAATGTCTCGCGCAGGGTGTTGGCGACACCCATGGCGGTGCGTTGGCGATAGGTGGGGCCAAAACGGGCAAAGGCGAACCACGCCTCGTCCCAAAGGAACACAAGGTCCTTCTTGATGGCGAGGCATTCTTCCATGACCCGCTGAACATTATAGACCAGACCGTCAAAGGTGCAGTTTGTGAGTGTGATCATCCGCACCCTGTCGAGCTTGCCCTCGGCTTTGAGCTTGAGCAGCATGTGCTTGATTTCGCGCAAGGGCACGGCACCGTACATCGAATATTCATGCAGCGGATAGCTGTCCATGTAGACGACATTGGCCCCGGCCAGCACCATCCCGTAGTGGTGGGATTTGTGGCAGTCCCGGTCCACCAGTACGATGTCACCGGGATGCACCAGCGATTGCGTCACGATCTTGTTGCAGGTCGACGTGCCATTGGTGGCAAAGAATGTCTGCTTGGCCCCGAAGGCGCGGGCGGCCATGGTCTGCGCTTCCTTGATCGGGCCACGCGGTTCCAGCAAACTATCAAGCCCGCCGGACGTGGCCGAGGTTTCGGCCAGAAAGATGTTGGGACCGTAAAACGCCCCCATATCCTGAATCCAGTGGCTGCGGGTGATCGACTTGCCCCGGCTGATCGGCATCGCGTGAAACACACCCGTGGGCTGTTTCGAATACTCGACAAGGGCGGTGAAGAACGGCGTTTTGTAGCGTCGGTTGACGCCCCGCAGGATGTTCAGGTGCAGTTCAAGGAAGTCTTCCTGATTGTAGAAAACCCGGCGGCATTTGCCCAGATCAAGGCCCGCTATGTCTTCGGCTGAACGGTCGGTGATCAGGTAGGCGTCAAGTTCCGGGCGCACCTTGGCGATCAAACGACATGCTTCCGGTCCGTAGTCGCCGGGTTGCAAGCCGTCCACATCTTCGCTGTCTGCGGCCTGGTGCAGATATTGCTGCAGGATCGGCATCACGTTCTTGGATTTCAGAACAAGGCCCGGACGCACGACAACCGCCTGCACGTTGTGGTTGAACAGGATGCCCATCAGCGCGTCTTCGAGGCTGGGTACGACGACAGGTTCATAGATGAACGGATCTTCGGGACGGCGCACGCGGTGCAGGTTGTTGCGCAGGAACCGTTCCTGATGCTCGTTGACGTTGTCGACGATCAGGATTTCGAAATACGGGCGGCCCATCGTGCGGTCTTCGAGAGAAAGCGCCGTTTCGTCTTCAAAATCCTCGTTGTCCATATCGCCGTTGTGGATGGGGATCGTGCGGCGGCGATAGGCCCCCGATGTCAGTGCGCGCGCCACGCGCCGCACAGCCAGCGACAGCTCTTCGATGCTGCGATTGTCCAGCATGCGGCGCAGCTGTTGAAAGGCGTGCGCGCCGGGAAAGGCCCAATAGACCTCAATCGGGGACAGCGCGTCAAACAACGCTTCGGCGGTAACGAGCAGCTTTTTGCCCTGCCGCCCGTCGATACCATGCAAATGCAGGGACTCGGCGGTTTCGCGCAGCGAACTCCACCTGTCGGCCCGAAGCTGGGTGGCGCTGTAATAGTCACTTATGGATGTCAGCTTGCTCGGGTCTGTGGATTGTACATTCATCTCTTCGTCCTTTCGCTGGCACCGTGTGTGTCGATGCGGACCCCGACAAGGAGGCCTTTATTCGGTTCCGGTCTTGCCCTTGAACATCGGGATAGCGCCCGGAGCGACGGCTTCGCCTTCAAGTGCGGTGCGCGGGTCGGCCTCGTTCACCCCTGCGCGTGATCCCTTGTGCGGGGTTTCCAGCGGGCCAAGGGTGTGCAGATAGGCATCGGTGCCGCTGGCGCGGTCATAGACCGGGAAATCGGCGGAGCGATCACGGAAACTCTTGAGGACCTGCCCCAGACCTTTCAGCCCCGTCTCGCGCTGGCGGCGCACCACGTCGAAGTCGATCTCGATCGGGAACATGTCCTCCTGACCGGCGGACTGGTGCAGCACCGTCGCCGTCGGATCGACAACCAGCGACCGGCCCGACCCACCAGCCGACAGGCCATTCACATCAAAGACATAGCACTGGAACTGCGCCGCCGTGGCCCGTGCAATCGCAATCTCGGCCTCGCGGTCCGTCGTCCCCGTCAAAACGGGATGCAACAGCACTTCGACGCCCTGGCTGGTCAACTGGCGCGTGGTTTCCGGAAACCAGATGTCATAGCAGATCGACAGGCCGAACCGGCCCACATCCGGCACATCAAATACACAGAACTCCGTCCCGGAGGACACACCCGCCTCGTAAGGCTTGAACGGGAACATCTTGGAGTATTTCGACACGATCTCGCCTTGCGGGTTGATCACCACGGAGGTGTTCAGAATGCGGCCGTCTTCGGTCTTTTCGAACATCGAACCGGGGATCAGCCAGATCCCGAACCGGCGCGCATCTTCCTGAAACTGCGCGATGGTGTCATTGGGAAAGGGCTGTGCGAAACGATCCAGCGGGCCGAAGGGGGCCAGTTCGGAAAACAGCACCATCTGTGTCCACGGGAACCGGGCCATCAAAATCTCTATGCGATGTCGCATGCCCTCGACGTTGGACTGCAGGGCACCCACGTGCATCTGCACGCCAGCAATGGCAAAAGGGGTCATTCGGTACGTTCACTCCGTTGATAAGCCATCGGGCCGGCGCACCTGCGCCAGCCCAGAAAAGTTGCGTCAGGCCGCGACAGGTTCACGCCGCGCCGCCCGTCCGCGTTGCAGCATGACAATCAACGCCAGCAATCCCAGCGCGGGCAGGAACATCAGGTATTTGGTCGGCTGCGACACAGGTTTGCGCACGACATCGACGGTCTGATCCCAGTCGAACCCGGCTTCGGCCGCCGGACTGCCAAAGGCCACGTTGTCGATAACGACCGAGTCGCCATTCACAATGTATTCCAGACCAGAGGCCAACAAACGATCTGCACCCGTCTCGCCTTCGCCCACCGGCAAAAGCGCTGTAAACGTGACCGGATCGCCGACCGCGTTCAAGCCACTGACCTGAAGCCTCAGGCTTTCACCCACATCCGCTTCGAGTGCAGCAGTTTCGATCTGCGATGGCGGAACAGCCTCGTAGGGTGGTGCAACCATATCCATCCAGAAACCCGGACGGAACAGGGTGAAGGCCACCAAGAGCAGCGCAATGGTTTCATAGAACCGGTTGCGCGTCAGGAACCAGCCTTGGGTCGCAGCGGCAAACAGCAGCATCGCGATCGTGGCCACGACAAAGACAAGTATTCCCTGCCCCCATCCCACATTGATCAGCAGCAGATCGGTGTTGAAGATGAACAGGAACGGCAAGGCGGCTGTTCGAAGGCTGTAGAAGAACGCCACAACACCCGTCCTGATCGGATCACCGCCCGACACAGCCGCCGCCGCGAACGAGGCAAGCCCCACAGGCGGTGTCACATCCGCCATGATGCCAAAGTAGAACACGAACAGGTGCACCGCGATCAGCGGCACGATCAGGCCGTTCTGTTGGCCCAGCGTCACGATGACCGGGGCCAGCAGGGCCGACACCACGATATAGTTGGCCGTCGTCGGCAGGCCCATGCCAAGGATCAGCGACAGGATCGCCGTCAGCACGAGGATCGCCAGGATATTGCCGCCCGACAGAACCTCGACCACGTCCGCGAGGGCCGAGCCGACGCCAGTCTGGCTGACCGCGCCGACGATGATGCCTGCGGTGGCCGTGGCGATACCGATGCCAATCATGTTGCGCGCACCGGCAACCAACCCTTCGATCAGGTCGGTAAACCCTGCGTTGACGGCGGCACCGAATTCGCCCTCACCGCGCAGGATCGCCATGATGGGCCGTTGCGTGAGCAAGATGAAAATCATGAACGACGCCGCCCAGAACGCCGAAAGGCCGGGCGACAGTCGGTCGATCATCAGCGCCCAGATCAGAACGACAACGGGCAGGATGAAATGCAGACCCGACCGGATGGTCGGCCCCGGCAATGGCAGGGACGTCACCGGCGCATTGGGGTCTTCCATCTTCAGCGGTTCCTCGCGGGACGCGATCCACAGCAGCCCGACATAGACCGCAACCAGCAGGCCGAAAACGACATAGCTGGACACATTCCCAAAGACCGGTCTGATCCAGCCCATCAGAAAATAAACCGCAAAGCTGAGCGCGCAGATCGCAGCGATGATAAAGGACGTGCTGATCAGCCAGGCCACCAGTGGTTTGGGGGCGACCGCGCGCGGCAACCCTTCCATGCCCGCCTTCATCGCCTCAAGATGCACGATGTACACCAGCGCAATGTACGAAATCACGGCAGGCACAAAGGCCGCCTTGACCACATCAAAATAGGGAATGCCCACATATTCCACCATGAGGAACGCAGCCGCCCCCATCACCGGCGGCATGATCTGGCCGTTGACCGAACTTGCCACTTCGACAGCGCCCGCCTTTTCCGAGGAAAAGCCGACACGCTTCATCAGCGGAATAGTGAATGTGCCCGTGGTGACCACGTTGGCAATCGAGGACCCCGAAATCAGGCCCGTCATCGCCGAGGACACAACCGCCGCCTTGGCCGGACCGCCCCGCATGTGGCCCATCAGCGAGAACGCGACCTGAATGAAATAGTTGCCCGCGCCCGCTTTATCGAGCAGCGAGCCGAACAGAACAAACAGGAACACGAACGAGGTCGAGACGCCCAGCGCGATACCAAACACACCCTCGGTGGTGATCCACTGGTGGTTCACAACTTCGGACAGGTTGTTGCCCTTGTGCGCGATGATCCCCGGCATCAGCGCACCCAGGAACGTATACACCAGGAACACGGTCGCCACGATCATGAGGGCCGGGCCCAGGGCACGACGCGTCGCTTCAAGCAGCAACAGCATGCCGACAACAGCGACCACATAGTCCTGCATGATCGGCGCACCGACACGGCCCGCGATGCTGTCGTAAAACACATAAAGATAAAGCGCCGATATGGCACCGAACACGGCCAGACCCCATTCCCACAACGGGATGTGATCCTTGGGCGAACCCAGCAGAATGGCCGCGATCAGGGCGATACCGGGAATGGGGACCCACCACGTCGGCACGCCTTCCTTGGCGCCGTACATAAAAAGGAATGTCATAACCACCGGCACGCTGATGCCAAGGATCAGTTGCACGGTGCCGCGCGCCGCCGGATAGGCGGTAAAGGCAAGCAACAAGGCAAAGGCAAGGTGGAAAGACCGCGCTTCGGTGTCGTTGAAGACGCCGAAACCGAACATGAATGGGAAGGGGGAGGCGATCCAAAGCTGGAAGAGCGACCAGATCAGGGCAACCGCGACCATGAACTTGCCAACCGGTCCCGCGGGGGATCGACCGCCAGTGTCAGAGGACGCGACAAGTTCGTCAAGCTCGGCCTGACTGAGACCACCCTTGCCCGCGGCTTCGTTTTCGACGGCGGCGGCTTGGAACTGTTTGTCATCGCTCATGTGAATGTCTCCCCGTGTGTCCGGATGCGCGCTTTGGATGCTGTTGACCAAATTCGACGCGGTATGACGGCCCCGACATGCGGGGCCGCCTGTTGGCTTCAAACGATCAGGATCACTCGATCCAGCCGCGCTCTTTGTAATATTGCGCGGCACCGGGGTGCAGCGGCGCGCTGAGACCGTCAGAGATCATGTCCTCTTCCTTCAGGTTGGCAAAGGCAGGGTGCAGTCCCTTGAAGCGGTCAAAGTTGTCAAACACCGCTTTGACCACGGTATAGACCACGTCGTCCGCCACATCCGCGCTTGTGACAAATGTTGCCTTCACGCCGAATGTCTGGGTGTCGTTGTCATTCCCGGAATAGAGACCACCGGGGATTGTCGCCTTGGCATAGTAGGGACGCTCGGACACCAGCTTGTCGATGGCTTCGCCCGTGACGTCGACCAGACGCGCATCCACTGTGGACGTCGCTTCCTGGATCGAGCCGTTCGGGTGACCGACCGTGTAGACAATCGCGTCAACCTTGTTGTCGCCCAGTGCCGCGGATTGCTCGGCCGGCTTCAGCTCGGAAGCCAGAGCAAAATCGTCAGCCGACTTGCCCATTGCGCCAAGCACGACGTCCATCGTCGCGCGCTGGCCCGATCCGGGGTTGCCGACGTTCACACGCTTGCCGAACAGGTCGTCAAATGTTGCAATGCCGCTGTCAGCGCGTGCAACGACCGTGAACGGCTCGCCATGCACCGAGAAGACGGCGCGCAGTTTGTCATAGCCGGCGCCTTCAAATTCGGACGACCCGTTATAGGCGTGGAATTGCCAGTCGGACTGGGCCACGCCCATGTCCATGTCGCCTGCCTTGATCGCGTTGATGTTGGCGATGGACCCGCCTGTCGACGGCGCGGTGCATTTCAGGTTGTGCTCGGCGGTGCCGCGATTGACCAGACGACAGATCGACTGCCCCACGACAAAGTAGACGCCGGTCTGGCCACCGGTGCCGATTGTGATGAACCGCTCCTGCGCCACTGCGACCTGCGCAGTCAGCGTGGCAGCGGCCATCATGGATGCCAGTTTAAGATACTTCATGAGTGTTCTCCCGTTGTTGAACTCTGTGCGGCCGTGTTCCCGACCGTTAACGCCTTGACGATAGCAGACCGGATCATTCCGGCAACCAAGTTGCACGTATACGGGGCAACTTGCCCGTAACGCACTGTTTTACTGCACGATTTCCGAACATCAGAATGATGGAGGCGTGCAGGCACTGACGATCACACACGGCTGATCGCCAATATTTCTGAACCGGTGCGGCAAGCGGCTGTCAAAGATGTATCCATCCCCCGGGTTCAGAACCCGGACCTGATCGGCCACTGAAATCTCGATCACACCGGTGATGACGACACCGGCCTCTTCCGCGTCATGGGCCAGCATGTCCGGCCCCGTATCACTGCCCGGTGGATAGGTTTCATGCAGGACTTGCAGGCTGTGTGACCCGGCACTTCCCAACTGGCGCAGGGACACCCGCGCACCCGCATCCCCAAGACCTGCGTCCTGCGGTGACAATTCGACAAACTCGTCCGCACTGAAGAAATATTTCGGCGCCCCGTTTTCTTCCACTTCGGAAAAAAATTCGGACATCGTCATCGGAACTGCGTCCAGCAAGCGCTTGAGCGAGGCAACCGATGGGCTGCTTTTGTTTTGCTCGATCAGCGAAATCGCACCGTTGGTCAGTCCGGCACGCGCCGCGAGATCCCGTTGCGACAGGCCTTTGGCTTCGCGTACTGCTCTGAGTTTACTGCCAATTTCCAAAAGCGCTTCTTTCTGCGATCATCCGTTAAGAATAGTAAGCACACGATTCCACAGCCGTCAACGTCAATGTTGTATGGCCTTGGAGTCGATACAGACCGCCCGAACCACGCAGATGGCCGCTCCATATTGACAAATATACTAATCGGCGTATGAGGATTTTAATCAGTCCCTGTTCTCAAGGCGGAATCATCCATGAGCACCTCAAAGAAAACCACCCGCACCAAAAAAGCAGCGCCCAAGGCCCGCAAAGCCACCGCAGCCCCCGCATCCAAAGCCGTTGCTGCACTTGCCGAAATGGCAACCGATGCGCACCTCACACCGCTGACCGAAGTGGCCCATGTCCCCCCGGCCACCGGCAGCAACGCCGACCTGCTCGCCCGTCGCGAGGCTGCAGTGCCGCGCGGTGTGGCGTCTGCCGCACCTGTCTTTGCAGCCCGCGCCGAAAACGCCGAGTTGTGGGATGTCGAAGGCAACCGCTATGTCGACTTTGCAGGCGGGATCGCCGTGCTGAACACCGGCCATCGTCACCCCAAAGTGGTCGCAGCCGCCAAGGCGCAGGAAGACCTCTATACACACACCTCTTTTCAGGTCGTCCCTTACGAGCCCTATGTCGCGCTGGCCGAAAAGCTGAACGCGCTGGCCCCCGGCGATGCGCCCAAGAAAACGCTCTTGGTCACCACCGGTGCCGAAGCCGTTGAAAACGCAGTCAAGATTGCGCGCGCCCACACGGGCCGCCCCGGCGTCATCGCCTTTTCCGGCGGCTATCATGGCCGCACGCTGCTGACGCTGGGCCTGACCGGCAAAGTCTCCCCTTACAAGAAAGACGTCGGTCCCTTCCCGTCCGACATATTCCGCGCCCCCTTCCCCGATGCGCGGACCGGCGTGACAGTCGAGGATGCGTTGAACGGGCTGGAAACCCTGTTCCTGACGGATGCAGACCCCGATCGCGTCGCGGCCATCATTCTTGAACCGGTTCTGGGCGAAGGCGGATATATCCCCGTCCCGACCGAGATGTGGCAGGCCCTGCGCGCCATCTGCGACCAGCACGGTATCCTGCTGATCTCCGACGAAATCCAGGCGGGTTTCGGTCGCACCGGCACCTGGTTCGGAATCGAGCATTCCGGCGTTGTGCCCGACATGATCACCGTCGCGAAATCCATGGCAGGCGGCTACCCGATTGCGGGTGTCATTGGTCGTGCAGACGTGATGGATTCGCTGGCTCCGGGTGGTCTGGGCGGCACATATGGCGGCAACCCGGTGGCTTGCGCCGCTGCACTGGCCGCAATCGAGGCCATCGACGGCGAAGGGCTGCTGGCCCGCTCCACCGCATTGGGTGAAACCTTCCGCGCCCGCTTTGCCGAGATCGGCGCGCGCACGGCCCCCTACCGGATGTGGGACATTCGCGGTCTTGGCGCGATGCTGGCGGTCGAGTTCGTGACCGATTTCGACACCGCAAAACCCGATGCGGCGTTTACCAAGTCGGTCATCACGCATGCCCTGAAACGCGGGCTGATCCTGCTGGCCTGCGGCATGCACGGCAACGCGCTGCGCATCATGGTGCCGCTGACCGCATCCGACGCAATCATCGAGGAAGGTCTTGCCATCTTCGAGGCGGCTCTGGCCGATGCGGTCGCGGTCGAAGAGATGCGCCAGGCCGCCGAGTAACCGACGGCGAACCACAAGATATCGCGGCACGGGCCCCTTCCGTGCCGCGAACGCCTTGCAAGACGGCCCGTGCAATGCACAATCGGAGCAGATACGCACAGGACCGGACTCTGACGGGCCTATCGCGCGCGCAGCGCACATGCACCGCCGACCCGAGGAGCCCGCCCATGTCCCATATCTTTCCCCGCCATTCCAAATTGAACGCGCCTGTCGCAGTGGCGGGACAGGGCTGTTACCTGATCGACTCGACCGGCAAGCAGTATCTCGACGGGTCCGGCGGGGCGGCGGTGTCCTGCCTTGGCCATGGCGACACGGTCGTGACCGAAGCGATCAAGGCGCAGCTTGATAAACTTGCCTTTGCCCATACCGGTTTCTTCACCTCGGAACCCGCCGAGGCGCTGGCCGATCTGCTGATCGAACACGCGCCCGCCGGCCTCGACCGGGTTTACCTCGTGTCCGGCGGGTCCGAAGCGACCGAGGCCGCGATCAAACTGGCGCGCCAGTATCATGTGGAAAAGGGCGAACCCGAACGCGGACGCCTGATCGCGCGCAAGCAAAGCTATCATGGCAACACCATCGGCGCCCTCAGCGCGGGCGGCAACGCATGGCGGCGCGCGCAGTTCGCGCCGCTGCTGCTGGATGTCAGCCATATCGACCCGGTCTATGAATACCGCCTGCGCCATGACGGCGAGAGCCTTGAGGATTATGGGTTGCGCGCCGCCCAATCGCTCGAAGATGAAATCCTGCGCGTTGGCCCGGAAACGGTGATGGCCTTCATGGCCGAACCCGTCGTGGGGGCCACCTCTGGCGCAGTGACGGCCCCGCCGGGCTATTTCAAGCGCATCCGCGAGATTTGCGATCAATATGGCGTGCTGCTGATTCTGGACGAGGTGATGTGCGGCATGGGGCGCACCGGATCACTGTTTGCCTGCGAACAGGACGGCGTGGCGCCCGATATCCTGTGTATCGCCAAGGGTCTGGGCGCCGGGTACCAGCCCATCGGTGCGATGCTGTGCTCGGGCGATATCTATGACACGATCTCAAACGGCACCGGGTTTTTTCAGCACGGGCACACCTATCTGGGCCACCCGGCGGCGGCGGCGGGCGGTCTTGCGGTCGTGAACGCGCTGTTGGATCGCAACCTGATCCCGCGGGTGCGCGCGCAGGGCGACAAGCTGCACGACCGGCTTGTCGCTCGTTTCGGGCAACACCCCCACGTCGGCGATCTGCGCGGGCGCGGCCTGTTTCGCGGTGTCGAACTGGTCGAGAACCGCGACACCAAGGCACCGTTTGATCCCGCGCGCGGCATCGCGGGCAAGATCAAGAAGGCAGCATTCGAGGCCGGGCTGATCTGTTACCCGATGTCGGGCACGATTGACGGCAGATCGGGCGATCACGTGCTGCTGGCACCGCCATTCATTATCGAGGACGGTCAGCTTGACGAACTGGTCGACAAACTCGACACCGCCATTTCCGCCGTGATCTGACGCAAAAGGGATACCGCAATGACCCGCTACAGCCTTCTTTTTGCGTCCGCGGCGCTGACGCTGGTCAGTCTGATTGCCCTGATCTGGTCAGGATGGATGATCATCTTTGCAACTGCATTCGCGCTGCTGACCGCGTTGGGCGTCTATGACGTGTTGCAGCCCAGCCATTCAATCCTGCGCAACTATCCGATCATGGGACATTTGCGGTTCCTGTTCGAAGGCATCCGGCCGGAAATCCGCCAATACCTGATGGAAAGCGATCAGGACGAGGAACCGTTTTCGCGCGATCAGCGATCCCTGATCTATCAGCGCGCCAAAGGGGTCGAAGACAAGCGGCCCTTTGGCACGCAGCAACGGGTGTATGATTCAGGCTATGAATGGATCACGCATTCGGTCGTCCCCCGGCATCTGAGCGATCACAACTTTCGCGTGACCATCGGCGGACCGGACTGCAAGAAGCCCTACGAAGCATCCATTTATAACATTTCGGCCATGAGCTTTGGATCGCTGTCGGGCAACGCCATTCTGGCCCTGAACACAGGCGCACGAAAAGGCGGCTTTGCCCACGACACCGGCGAGGGCGGGATCAGCCGCTATCACCGCGAGGGCGGCGGCGATCTGATCTGGGAAATCGGGTCGGGCTATTTCGGTTGCCGCAACGACAAGGGGCGCTTTGACGTCGAAAAATTCGCGCGTCAGGCCAGCGATCCGCAGGTCAGGATGATCGAAGTCAAGCTGAGCCAGGGGGCCAAGCCCGGACATGGCGGCGTCTTGCCCGCCTCGAAAATCACGCCCGAAATCGCCGAAGCGCGCGATATACCGATGGGCCAGGATTGCGTCTCGCCTTCGGCCCATCCGGAATTTTCGACGCCGCTGGAAATGATGCAGTTCATCGGCAAACTGCGCGACAATGCAGATGGCAAGCCGGTCGGGTTCAAGTTGTGCATCGGTCACCGGCGCGAATTCATGTGCATCGTCAAGGCGATGATCGAGACAGGGATCGTGCCGGATTTCATCGTCATCGACGGCAAGGAAGGCGGCACCGGCGCGGCACCTCTGGAATTCGCCAACCACGTTGGCATGCCGCTGGTCGAGGGGCTGACATTTGCCCACAACACGCTCTTGGGTGCCGGACTGCGCGAGCAGATCAAGATCGGCGCATCGGGCAAGATCGTGTCGTCGTTCGACATGGCCAAGATACTGGCCCTGGGGGCGGACTGGGCCAACTCGGCGCGCGGTTACATGTTTGCCATCGGCTGCATTCAGGCGCAGGCGTGCCATACCAACCACTGCCCCGTGGGCGTGGCGACCCAGGACCCGATGCGCCAGCGTGCGCTGGTGGTGCCGGACAAGGCCGAACGGGTCTATCGGTTTCACAAGAACACGCTCAAGGCGCTGGCAGAGATGACCGGTGCCGCCGGATTGTCCCATCCCACCGAGTTCCGCCCGCATCACCTTTTGATGCGCGAGGGGGATCGCAACATGGTCACCGGGCAGGAGATCTATCCCTATCTGTCCGATGGTTTCCTGTTGCGGGAAGAAGAAGACGAGTATGGCTATCTGATGCGCTGGCAACGGTCCCGCGCAGAAAGCTTTGCGCCATTCGACATAGGATCAGAAGCCGACGGCAGCGACCCGACAGTCGTGCGGTGAAAAATTTACGTTTTTGTCCCGCGTGAGGCACCCGGTGTCGGATTTGCCATGGCATGCCGGGTCCGATTGGGTTTGGGTACATCCTGACCATCCCGGACAGGAGCCGCAAAATGCACTTTGGCCTCAGCGACGAACAAGAGATGATCGTCTCGACCGTGCGCAGTTTTGTCGAGAACGAGATATATTTGCACGAGGCCGAGGTCGAGCGCACCGGCCAGGTGCCGCACGAATTGGCGCACGCTATCAAAAGCAAGGTCATCGAATTGGGCTTTTATGCCTGCAACTTTCCCGAGGAGGTTGGGGGCGCGGGCCTCGGTCATCTCGACTTTACGCTTGTCGAACGTGAACTGGGGCGCGGCTCCATGGCCCTCACCCACTTCTTTGGCCGTCCGCAAAACATCCTGATGGCCTGCAACGAAGAACAGCGCGCGCGGTACCTGCTGCCGGCGGTGCGCGGCGAGCGCATGGACGCGCTGGCCATGACCGAACCGGGAGCCGGATCGGACGTGCGGGGCATGACGTGCAACGCGGTGCGCTCGGGGGGGGATTGGGTCGTGAACGGCTCCAAACACTTCATTTCAGGGGCAGAGCACGCGGATTTTTTCATCGTTTTTGTCGCCACCGGTGTGGATGACACCGACAAGGGCCCGAAAAAGCGCATAACGACTTTTCTGGTGGACCGCGGCACGCCCGGTTTCGAGGTGCGCGAAGGGTACAACTCGGTCAGTCACAAGGGCTACAAGAACTGCATTCTGGATTTCGATGACTGCCGCCTGTCGGACGCTCAGGTGCTGGGCGCGGTCGATGGCGGTTTCGCTGTGATGAATGAATGGCTTTATGCGACGCGCCTGACGGTCGCGGCGTTTTCCGTTGGCCGCGCGCGGCGCTGTTTCGACTATGGGCTGAACTATGCGGCCGAGCGTGAACAGTTCGGTCAACCCATCGGCAGGTTTCAGGGCGTCGGGTTTCAGATCGCCGACATGATCACCGAAATTGATGCCGCGGACTGGTTGACCCTGGCCGCCGCCTGGCGGCTTGATCAGGGCCTGCCCGCCAACCGCGAAATAGCGAGCGCCAAACTTTATGCCTCGGAAACCCTGGCCCGGGTCACGGATGCGACCTTGCAGATCTACGGCGGCATGGGGCTGATGGATGATTTCCCGATCGAGCGTTTCTGGCGCGATGCGCGGGTCGAGCGCATCTGGGACGGCACCAGCGAAATTCAGCGCCACATCATTGCGCGCGACCTGTTGCGCCCGCTGGGCGCCTGAGATGGTTTCGAATGGGCACGGCCCATCCGACCAAGGCGGGGGGCCAGCCCCCCGCGCCCCCCGGGATTTTTTGAAATCAGAGAAGAAGACCCTGTCGCGTTTGTTGAGACCACGTTCCATCGCCGTGATCGGCGGAGGCCCGTGGTGCGCGCAAGTGATCCTGCAGTCCAGGAAGATGGGCTTTGACGGCGCGATCTGGCCGGTACATCCCACCGCGTCGATGGTCGGCGGGCACTGTGCCTTTGCACGCCTTGCCGATCTGCCGGACGCGCCCGATGCCGCCTTTGTCGGTGTGAACCGGCACACAACGCTCGACATCGTCACCGAACTGTCCGGCATGGGGGCCGGTGGTGCGGTCTGTTTTGCCTCGGGTTTTGCCGAGGCGCTGGCCGAGGATGCGGGTGCGCGGGACTTGCAGGCGCGGTTGGTCGCCGCGGCCGGCACGATGCCGATCCTCGGGCCAAATTGTTACGGGTTCGTCAACGCGCTTGATGGTGCGCTGCTTTGGCCCGACCAGCATGGATGCACGCCGGTGACGCGCGGCGTCGCCATTCTGACGCAAAGTTCCAACATTGCCATCAATCTGACCATGCAACAGCGCGCCCTGCCCATCGCCTATATGCTGACATGCGGGAACATGGCACAGACCTCGCAGGCGCAGATTGCGACTGCGCTGCTCGATGATGCGCGTGTTACTGCAATTGGTCTGCATGTCGAGGGGTTTGGCGATGTGCGCCATTGGGAAGACCTCGCCGCCCGCGCCCATGCGCGCGGTATTCCCCTGATCGCGCTGAAAGTGGGCGCGTCCGAGCAGGCCAGACACGCCACAGTGTCCCACACAGCCTCGCTTGCCGGCAGCGATGCGGGGGCGCAGGCGTTGCTGGACAGGCTTGGCATTGCGCGTCTGCGCGCCTTGCCGGACTTTCTAGAAACACTGAAACTGCTGCATGTCTATGGCCCGCTTGGCGGCAACAGGCTGGCCTCGATCAGCTGTTCGGGCGGCGAGGCCAGCCTGATTGCAGACATGGCGCTCGCCACTGCGCTGACCTTTCCCGCGCTGGAGGATACGCAACACAAACACCTGCGCGACGCCCTTGGGCCCATGGTCGCGCTCGGCAATCCGCTGGATTACAACACCTATATCTGGCGGGATACAGACGCGATGGCGCGGGCCTGGGCCGGGATGACTGGCGACGGGATCGACATGACCGTTTCCGTGGTCGACTACCCTGTTACCGACGCCGCTGACTGGACCTGCGCCACCGACGCCGCGCTGAAGGTGCGCGCACAGACGGGCCGCCCCTTTGGCGTGGTTGCGACCCTGCCCGAACTGATGCCCCGGGATGTTGCGGGCCAACTGATGGCGGGCGACGTGATCCCGTTTTTCGGCCTGCGCGAGGCCCTGTCCGCCATCGCCGCGGCATCCGGCCCGCAGGTGCCACACGACCTTGCCCTGTGCCTGCCCGGTGACGGCAAACCCGCTGACAGATTACGCGAGGACACGGCCAAGGCCATCCTCGGCAGGTATGGGGTGGCGTGTCCTGCGGGCATCAGCGGGCCGGCGCAGGACGCCGCCACACTGGCCCAAACACTCAACAGCCCGCTGGCGGTCAAAGGCCTCGGGCTGGCGCACAAGACCGAGGCGGGCGCCGTTCGGTTGCAGCTTGATCACACGGACATCGAGGCCGCGATCTCGGACATCGCAACCGCAGACATCCTGATCGAAGAGATGGTGCGGGACGCCGTCGCCGAACTGCTGATCGGTGTGACCCGCGACCCCGCGCACGGCTTTGTCCTGACGCTTGGCGCGGGCGGCGTACTGACCGAGGTGCTGCGTGACACTGTGTCCCTGTTGCTGCCGGTGACCGGGTCCGACATCCTGCGCGCTCTTGCCGCGCTGGCCCTTGCGCCCGTCCTTGGCGGTTATCGCGCCAAGCCCGCTGCCGACATGAATGCCATCGTCAGGACCGTCCTCGGGGTGCAGGCATATGTTCTTGCGCATGCCGATGGCGTCAGCGAAGTTGAGATCAATCCGCTGATCTGCACGCCGACCCGCGCGGTTGCCGTGGATGCGCTGATCCAGTTGGCTGAGGAGACCTGAAAATGCGGACCCTTGCCGCAATCCTGTTCCCCGATTTCGAAATGCTGGACCTTTACGGGCCGCTGGAATTGTTTTCCTTTTTCCCCGACGCATTCACGATTCACACCGTGTCCGCGCAGGCCGGGCCCGTCAAAGCGTCCGGCGGACCGGCGACCCTGGCAGACCATGCATTCGGCGAGGCCCGCCAATACGATATGCTGCTTGTCCCCGGCGGACGGGGCACGCGACATGTCGATGGAGACAAACCGTTTCTGACCTGGCTCAAGGGGCAGGCCGACAATGCGGACTACACCACTTCGGTCTGTACCGGATCGCATTTGCTGGCAAAGGCCGGCGTGCTTGACGGGCGGCGGGCCACCACGAACAAGCGCGCCTTTGACTGGGTCGCCGACCAGACCAGCGGCGTGGATTGGCAGCGCACTGCGCGCTGGGTACAGGACGGATCGGTTTTCACCTCGTCCGGAGTGTCGGCGGGCATGGACATGGCACTGGCTGTGATCGAGGATTGCCTGGGGTCCAGGTCCGCACAGGATGCCGCAACATATGCCGAATACATCCGCAACCCCGATCCCGGCACCGACCCCTTTGCCGTCACAGGAGACACCACATGACCGACAACCCGGTAAAGACGCGCCGCGACGGCGCAGTGCTTGAGGTTACCTTGGATCGGCCCAAGGCCAATGCCATCGATCTCGCCACAAGCGTGATCATGGGTGACACATTTCTGGCCTTTCGTGATGACCCCGATCTGCGCGTGGCCATCATCACCGGGGCCGGGGCCAGGTTCTTTTGTCCCGGGTGGGACCTCAAGGCGGCGGCCGATGGCGATGCGGTCGACGGCAACTATGGCGTCGGCGGCTTTGGCGGCTTGCAGGAAATGCGCGACATGAACAAACCCGTCATTGCCGCGGTGAACGGGATTGCCTGTGGCGGGGGCCTTGAACTGGCGCTGAGCGCCGACATCATTCTGGCCGCCGATCATGCATCCTTTGCCCTGCCCGAAATCCGGTCCGGCACCGTGGCGGATGCCGCGTCCGTCAAACTGCCCAAACGCATTCCCTATCACATCGCGATGGAACTGCTGCTGACCGGGCGCTGGTTCGATGTGCAGGAAGCGCATCGCTGGGGGCTGGTCAACGAAATCGTGCCCGCCGACGGGCTGATGGACCGGGCGTGGGAGCTTGCCCGCCTGCTCGCGTCCGGCCCGCCGCTGGTCTATGCGGCGATCAAGGAAATCGTGCGCGACGCCGAGGATGCCAAGTTTCAGGACGCGATGAACCGCATCACCAAAAGCCAGCTGGCATCCGTGGAAACGCTCTATCGTTCCGAGGACCAGTTGGAGGGCGCGCGCGCCTTTTCCGAAAAGCGCGATCCGGTCTGGAAGGGGCGCTAAAGCGCTTCGGCTTTACATCGAGACGCCACACATCGCTGTTCGCGTTCGACCAAAGGGAGAAGCAGCGAACAAGTGATACAATGTTAAGCCGAAACGCCAAGAGCCCCGCACCGGGCCGCCCTACGGATCCCTGATCACATCGACGGGCAATCCGCTGGGCACCGACGCCGGAACGCCCAACCGACCGGCTTGGGCAGTCGCCCCGGTCAGGGCCTCCAGAAATGCGACGATGGCCGCGACCTCTTCGTCCCCCAAAACCTTTGGCTCCAACGTGACAGCCGCCCGCAGACGCGCCATTTCGCGCGCGTCCCGCCAGACGATAAAATCGGTCCCGGCCACCCACGGCACATCCGGCAACGCGGCGCGTTCCGGTGTCCACGTGTCCAGCCCGCGAACAGGATCAAGATGCTGGCGCACGATCCCTTCCAGCGTCGGATACGCCCCGTTGTGACCATACGGGGCCGTCAGCGCCACGTTGCGCAGCATCGGTGTGCGAAAGGCATAGGCATCTTCAAGACGGTCGCTTTCGCCCATCCGTCCGACATCGCGCACCATCGGATCAAATGGCCGCGTGCGTCCCGGCCCAAACGGAGGAACGCCAAGAACGTGAAACGACTGATCCGTCATCAGCGGGCCACTGTGGCAGACCGCACATCCTGCGCGCCCGTAAAACAGCTTCATCCCCGCGACCTGCGCGGACGACAAAGCGGAGGCATCGCCTGCGAGATAGGCGTCGAACGGGCTGTCAAAACTGGTCCATTCCGAGATGATGAAGGCGCTGAGCGCGTTGGCGATATCGCTGATTGTGATGTCCGGCGCGGACTCGACATGCGGGAATGCACCGGCAAACAACTCGGCATAGGCCGGGACGAACCGCACGCGGTCGCTCAGAATCGGCCACGCATTGTCGATGCGGTCATGCACGGCACCCGCCACCTCGTTTTCCTTCGGGTTTCCGGCCATCTCGAACTGGGCTGTCATGGGAAAGAGCGCCTGCGCCGCCAGCAGAGTATCGAGCCCGTCCGGCAGCCGCTCCTCCGCGGGCGTGTTGAAGCCGTTTTCAAACGTGTCCGCGACGCTCACCCGCCCGTCATGGAACAGGACGGTGATATCCCTGGCACCCAGGTTCCACAATCCCGGCGCGTTGCGCGGAATACGCTTGCGTATGCGATCATCGCCGGAACCGGCCGTGCGGTCTGGCCCCAGCCCGACGCCCCCCTCCCCGATCCCCAGGCTCAGCCCGTCCCCGGTGCCAAGGTCCGGGTGGTGACAGGTCGAACATGCGATATTGCGATTGCCCGACAGGATCCGGTCATAAAACAGCAACTGGCCCAGTTTGGCTTGTGCCGGGTCCACAGCGATGAAATCATCAGCCCCAAGAGGGCGCGGCAGGTCCTGGGCATAGGCAGGGGCCGCACACAGGAGGATGACATGCGCAAGCTTGCGATGGTTTTGACGTTTCTGGCCCTGCCCGCCTGGGCGGAACTGGAAGAGGCGCGCGATCTGATGGAGGCCGGTCAGTACAAGGCCGCCTATGACGCCCTGTGGCCTGCGGCGCGCTCGGGCAATGCCGAGGCCGAAGAACTGATCGGTGTCCTCTATGCCCTTGGCCTCGGGGTCGAGCGGGACGATGAGCGGGCGTTCGAGTGGTACCTGCGGGCCTCGATGAAGGGGCATCCGGGCGCGCAGTCGGGTGTCGGCTGGTACTACGAGGTCGGGCGCGGCATGCCGGCCCCTGACCTCGTGCGGGCCTATATGTGGTACACCCTGTCGGCCATCGGCGGCGACCCGGACGCGGCGATCAGCCTTGAAGAAGTGGTCAAGAAAATGACCAGGGACGAGATTGATCGGGCGCATGTTCTGGTCGCTGATTACAAGGTCTGGATGTATCCGTTTCGCTAGAGTGTGGCAGGGCTTTGCCGCTTTGAAAAGAACAACCGGTGCAGCCCGTCAGAGCGGTGGCCCTTGCCGGGACAGGCGTTCACCCCGCGCAACCGGCCCGCGCAAAACAGGTCACGATCAAACCGGGGGAAATCCACCGTTATACCAACCTGAACGGGAAAATGCAGACGTGCACGCATCCTCAGCGCGACGCGCCCTCCAAAATGCTTGATCGGAAACCGGCACAATGGCACTATGAGACATATCACGTTAATTATTAGAGCGTTGGGTCAGGAGATTTTATGGCTGATGAACTCGAAAAACGAATGGCAAACCTTGAAAAGCGAATTGATGCGCTCGTCAAGGATCAGAACAAAGTGAACAAGCAGGCCTATGTGAAAGTGATGAGTTCCATTCAGGCTCAGAACAAGGTGAACCAGAAAGCCTACGACCACATTACCGCACTGGAAAAGCAATTCGACAAGAACTTGAAGGCGCAGAATTCGGTGAACCAGAAGGCCTATGACAATATCATGAATAATGTTCAGGCCCAGAACAAGGTGAACCAGAAGGCCTACAACCACATTGCCAAGCTGGAAAAACAGTTCAAGAAAATGGAAAAGAGACGCTGAGCGGACACATGCGGGACCAATCCCCGCGTGATCCCGGCGATATTCTGGCGCAAGGCGCCGGGCGCGGCACTGCGCTCGAAGCGTTTGGACCGATCTGGAATTCGGCACGGCTGCGACTGGGGCGGGCAAGCTGGGGCACATCCGGGCTGGAGCCGTTTCTGACCCAGGCCGTGCCTTATGCCGGGACCTCATCCGGGCGACTGTCAGAGGACGCAGTACAGATATTTCTGGCATCTGCCGCGGCGCGCGACAGCTATCGCATCCTGGAACTTGGGGCCGGGTCCGGGGTTTTTGCCAAGCTGTTCCTTGATCGTTTGCGCGACCATGCCCCGGAAATCTATCACAAGACGACATATGTGGTCACGGACGGCTCTGAAACGGTGTTGGCCGCTCAACAGGGCTTTGGGGTGCTGGACGACCACGCCGCACAGATCGAATATCAGGTTCTGGATGCGTGCAGCGACACCTGGGCATCAGGCGAATATGACATGGTCCTCGGATCCTACGTGCTGGACAGCCTGCCCTTTGATCTGCTGGCGGTAAAAGACAGAGACGTCTGGCGCAAAGAGGCCCGATGCGTTGTCGAAGACGCCGTGTGCCAAGACCCAGGCGCACTCAAGCAGGCGCTGGCCGAGGAAGAAGACGCAGCCCTTGCGCCGTGGCAATGGATCGCCCCCCATCTGGGCATGCAAACCAGACACACCCGGATCGAACGCACCGATCTGGAATTCGGCGACAGCCTTCCGCTGGATACGGGCGCAGAGGCGATCCCGTTTGTGCATTGCGACGGTGCGCTGGCCTGTGTCCGCGCCTCTGTGGCCGCGTTGCGCCCCGGCGGCGTGGCGGTCTTCAGCGACTACGGGCACCTCGCGCCGCTGCCGCGCTATGAGTATCTGGAGTTTCAGACCTATGGCAATTCCATCGCCGTGGGCGTGAACTTTTTCCAACTGGCCGCAGCCGTCAAGAACTGGCCCGGTGCCGTTCTTTACTCCCCCGCGAAAGATGCGGGAAACCTGCACACGCGGGTGATCCAGAAGGCCGACTCGCCCGAAAAATCGCTGGAGGACCTTGTCGACGCGCTGTACGGAGCAGCGGCATTCCACGCCCATAATGACCCGTTGGAAAAGGCCAGACAGGCCATGAAGTCGCGGTATTTCGAGGGCGCGCGCACCCAATACATGGAGGCGCTGAGCCGGCAACCCAACAACTGGGCCATCATGGATGAACTTGCCAGCGTGTTCCTGATGGCAACCGATGACCATGAGGCCGCTGTCGAGATGGCCGACCAGGGGTTGGAACGAAACCCCATATCGCCGGGCCTGTGGCGCGCCAAAGGAGATGCGCTTGTAACGCTGGGCCGCCTGCCCGAAGCCCGCGCAGCATTGGAGCAACTTGTCGCCCTCGCCCCCGCTTTGGCGTCGACATGGCGGTCGATGGCGGAACTGTCCTTTGCCGAGGCTGACTACGAAAACGCGCTTTACGCTGTGACGACGGGGTTGATCCACGATCTGGACTGCGACGAACAGGACGAGCTTCTGGACATCCAGAAGAACGTTTTGCAGACCATGGCGATGAAGCGCCACAGGCAGTTGACTGCGACTGCCAACCAGATGCGCGCGCTGGACATCCTGCCGATATAGCCTGTGCATGTGAAAAGGCCGCCCCGGATGGAGCGGCCTTTGCCATATTTTGCAAGGCGGGCGCGTTCCCCGCCCCTCCCGTGCCTCAGTTCAGGTCGGCGTCCCGTGCCGCGTTCACGTCCGTCTCGGCCGCCGCAACGGCCGCTGCCAGTGCGTCAAAGATTTCTGGGCCACGGGCCACGTTGTCCTTGAACCAGTCATAGACCGGCGTGGCGGCTTCGGCGAACGCCGCCTTTTGCGCAGGTGTCGGCACATAAAGGTCACCGCCACCGGCGACGAACTCTTCGTAGGCTGCAATCGACTTGCGCTTGGGCGAGGCGAATGTCGCCTGTTGCAGGGCATAGAACCCATCGACCACGACGCGGCGCATGTCTTCGGGCATCGCCATGAAGTTTTCGTTGCTCATCCACCACAGCGCACCCATGTAGGCGTGCCCGTCCAGCGTGACATATTGCAGGCCCGCATCAGGGAATTTCATGCCCATGATGTCGGTGATGCCGTTCTTGGATCCCTCAACCACACCGGTCTGGAACGAGGTGAACAGTTCGGGCCACGGGATCGGTGTCGGGGACGCGCCCAGCGCCTTGACCAGTTCCTGTGGCAGGTCCGCGACCACCGTGCGGATCTTCAGCCCGTCCATATCGGCAGGCTCGGCCACGCGGCGTTTGGTGTTGGCAAAGTTGCGCCAGCCGCCGGTGTTGCCAATGGTCATCAGACGGATCGCGCCGCCGGAATCCTCAAGCGCCATGTCGCGCATGGTGCGGGTGAAATCGCCCGACAGCACATGTTCGGCGATGCGGTCATCGGCCATCAGATACGGCAGATCGAGAACCTGAACGTATGGGAAAATTCCAGACGCGCCACCCGAGGTCGAAATGTAGACGTCGATGCTGCCATCCGCGACGCCCTGCAGGCATTCCGCGCCGTTCGAACACAGTTGCGTGCCGATGAACAGCTCCACTTCGATGGCGCCGTTTGAGGCGGCCTCGACATAGTTCTTGAAAACAACAAGGCCGTCGTAATCCTCGTCGTTTTCGTTGGAGTTGGCGGTGGCGCGGATTGTGTATTCCTGCGCGGTCGCCATCATGGCAGAGCCCGCGACAAGCGCGGCTGCCGTGAGGGTTTTGAGGGTTGTGTTGAGCATGTATCTGGTTCCTCCCGTTATGTCTCAATCGTTTGGTTTGGCGTTTAGTTTGCGAACCCCGTCAGGCGGGGAATGGTCATGGATAGCGCCGGTACGTATGTAATCAGAAAGATGACAGCAATTTCCACCGCAAGGAAAGGCAGAATGGCCTTTGCGATGGTTTCCACCTTTTCCCGACTGACGGCGGCGGCCACGAACAGCACCAATCCCATGGGCGGTGTGGCCAGTCCCACGGTCAGGTTGACGCTCATGATGATGGCAAAGTGGATCGGATCGACGCCCAGATCGGTAAAGATCGGCGCAAGGATCGGGCCAAGGATGATGATCGCCGGGCCTGCATCAAGGAACATGCCCACGATGAACAGCAACAGGTTGATCAGAAACAGAAGGACCAACGGATTTTCCGACAGCGTGAGGATATAATCCGCAAGGATCTGTGGCGCGTATGACAGCGACACCACCGTCTTGAACGCCATGGCCGCCCCCACCAGCAACAGCACGATGGCCGAGGTGAGGCCCGCGCGTGACAGGATGTCGGGCAGGTCCGACAGCCGCATGGTGCGCAGCACGAAAAAGGCGACGAACACCGCATAGGCCACGGCCACGGCTGCGGCCTCGGTCGGGGTGAACACACCGCCCAGGATACCGCCAAGGATCAGTATGGGCGTTTGCAGCGGCACGATGGCGCGTTTGCAGATGGTGCGGAATTCTGAGCTGACCAGAGTGCGCAGGGCCAGCATCAGCGCATGCGCGGCCAGGACGGACACCCCCAGCGTGGCCCATTGCATCAGGGCCGACCCGGTCTCGATCGGGACAAAGGCCCAGATCAGCACACCGATGTTGAGCCGCACGAGGGCAAAAGACACCCATTTTTCCAGCGGCTTCAGCTCGACTCCGTCGAATTCCACCCGCTTGGCCGCCGGCAGGTCATAATGGTCCGCCGTCAGCCGCACCATCACCATCAGCCCCACGCCGACAAGGATGCCGGGCACGATACCGGCAAGGAACAGCGCGGCAACGGATTCGCCCATGACATAGGCATAGATGATCATGATGCCCGAGGGCGGAATGATTGGCCCGATGACCGAACTGGCCGCCGTGATCGCGGCGGCATAGCGGCGGGTGTAGCCCTCTTTCTCCATCGCCGGGACCAGCATGGAGCCGAGCGCGGAAGTGTCTGCCACCGCCGAGCCGGAAAGCCCCGCGAACAGGATCGAGGACAGGATGTTGACCTGTGCCAGACCGCCGCGCAGGTGCCCCATCAACGCCTGTGAGAATTGCACAAGGCGGATGGTGATCCCGCCCTTGTTCATCATCTCGCCCGCCAGCATGAAGAACGGGATCGCCATCAGCGGAAAGCTGTCCATGCCGTTGTAGACGTTGCGATAGAGCAGGGTCAGGTCCTTTTCCTGACCGTTCAGGTACAACAGCAGACCGGGGGCGGCCAGAAGGCCAAAGAACACCGGCAGGCCGATCAGCAGGAACAGCAGGAAAAGCGGCAGGAACCAGATCAGCATCTATTCGGCCCCCGCCATGTCTGCGCCTTCGATGATCGGCAGGCGATCCCCGCCGCCCAGCATCTGAACGATTGCGCGCAGGATCAGTTCGATGTTGACTACCAACAGCAGGATCACCCCCACCAGCAGCGACAGCATCATCCAGCTGCGCGGAATGCGGAACCAGCCGTCAAAGGTGGGGATATAAAGCGATGCGGTGGCAAAGCGGCCCCCGAAACCGGTGACCTCATTCCACCCGATCTGAACGGCGACAAACAGGATCAGCACGGAAATCAGCAGCAGGATGAGCGAAAGCACTGCGCCCACACGTTGCGACATCAGCCCCGAAATCATGTCGAGCGCCACAAATGCCCCGCGCCGGAACGCGGTCGGGGCCATCAGCCCCGTCATCCAGAGCATGAAGAAACGCGCGGCCTCGTCCGGCCAGGGCAGCGCATTGTTAAAGACATAGCGCGCAACGACCTGAATGAGGATCGCAACCACCATGATGCCAATTGCAACGATGCCGATCGCGCGCCCGATCCTGAGCACGAATGCGATAACGGCAGCCATCGGTGCAAGCACCGCCAGTAGTATGCCCATGCGGGCCCTCCCTTGTTGTCCGCGATCCGGCGGTTATGTGTCCGCCGTGACCGGTCTTGTCTTGTGGCGCGCGTCAGTCCCGCGCCACAGTGCCGAAGTTTCCGGCAAAAAATGTCAGCGGCGCCCCGTCGCGCATGGCAGTGCGCTGAACCTGGCCCACGACAATCACGTGATCGCCGGCATCATGTGCGGCCACCCTGCGACATTCAAAGCGCGCAAGGCAATGCTCAAGCAGCGGCACGCCATCCGCATTCAGGTCGTGCGCGACATCCTGCAAGGCGTGCGCGTTGCGCGCCACCCGGGTGCACAGATCGTGCTGTTCGGCGTCCAGAACGTGAATCGCATAGTGATCGGCGGCGTCGAAATAGGGGAAACGGCGCGCCGCGCGGTCCACCGACCACAGCACAAGTGCGGGATCGAGCGAAACGGACGAAAAGCTGTTGGCGACGATGGCGACAGGGCCGTCTGCACTGGCGGCGGTGATCACGGTGACGCCGGTTGCGAACCTGCCGAACGCATCGCGCAATTGACGGCTGCTGCTCTGATCCGCGGAAAACAGTGTCGGCTTGTTGGGGTCCTGCATCGTCATCATGCCACCTCGTGTCCAAGGGCTGCCTCGTAAAGGCGAAACCATGTGGGTCGGTCAAGCGTCACCCGGGTGGCGTCGCTGATTTTCCTGATCCGGTCCAGATTGTTGGTGCCCATCACCGGCAGAATGCCCGCCGGGTGCGCCAGCAGAAAGGCCACGGCGACGGCCGCGCGGTCCACGCCATGTGCGCCCGCCAGTTCGTCCATCACGGCATGCAGCCTGTTGCTGCCCGACATCAGCCCGCCACCACCCAGCGGTGACCATGCCATCACGTGATGCCCGTGGCGCTGGTGAAAGGCCAGATCGCCATTTGTAAACGGGTTGATCTCGCCCAGCGAAATTTCGATCTGGTTGGTGACCAGCGGCGTTTTCATCGCCGATTGCAGCAAGTCCCAGTCATAGGGGCGAAAGTTCGACACGCCCACGGCGCGCACCTTGCCCGATTTCACCGCCTCGTCCAGCGCGGCCCCGGTTTCGTGGTGGTCCATGAACGGGTCGGGGCGGTGGATCAGCAGCAGGTCGATGTGATCAATCGCCATGTCGCGCAGCGAATTTTCGATGCTGGACATGATATGTGCGCGGCTGGTGTCATAGTGTTTGACCGGTGCCGCCGCATAGCGCCCCACAGGGGCGACGATGTCGCACTTGGTTACGATTTCCATACGGGCGCGAAGGGCCTTGTCGGCCTTCAGCGCCTCACCCAGAATTGCCTCGGCGACATAGCCGCCATAGATATCGGCCTGATCAAAGGTGGTGATACCCTGATCGAGGCAGGCGTTGATCTTGGCCTGCACGTGGGATGTGGAAGTGTCCGTGTCATCGCCAATCCGCCACATGCCGTAGACAATGCGGGAAAAGGTCAGGTCGTTGATCAGTTTGACGCGATCCATCAGCGGCGCTCTCCTGCGGCGAGGGGTGTGGCGGGCGCACGTTCCGGCACCCTGCCATAAGCATGGGGCAGCGAGCAGGTTTTCAAGTGCGGCATGACGCGCGCGCCGAAATGTTTTGCCTCGTCGATGTGCGGATAGCCCGAAAAGATGAAGGCGCGGATGCCCATTTTCTGGTACTCTTCGATCCTGGACAGCACCTGATCGGTAGAGCCGACAAGAGCCGCACCACAGCCCGAGCGCGCCCGGCCCACACCTGTCCAGAGGTTTGGTTCGACATAGCCGAACCTGTCCGCCAACTCGCGCGCCTTGGCCTGATGCGCCACCCCCAGCGACGTGCTGTCCAGCGCCCGGTCGCGGATCAACTGGCCATATTCGTCATCGAGTTTCGACACGATGTAGTCGGCATACTCGCGCGCTTCGGCTTCTGTATCGCGCACGATCATGTGCACGCGCAGGCCATAATCGAGGGTGCGGTTGTATTTCTCGGCCACGGCGTTCACGTCGCGCATCCGCCCCGCCAGATTTTCCTTTGGCTCGGGCCACATCAGGTAGACATCGCAATGCTCCCCGCACAGCTCCAGCGCGGATGGCGAGTAGCCCCCGAAATAGAGCAGCGGCCCGCCCGTCTGGTAGGGGCGCACCGGATCGGTCGTCAAACCCGTGAAGGAATAGACTTCGCCCTCGTGGTTGATTTCGTCCCGCGTCCACGCCTGTTTCAGGATCTCGACCACCTCGCGCGAGCGTTGGTAGCGATAGTCGCTGTCGGCCTTTTCGCCCGGAAAGTCGGAACTGATGATGTTGACCGTCAACCGCCCCTCAAGCATGTGATCAAGCGTCGCGAGGGTGCGCGCCAGCATGATCGGCTGCACCTCGCCGCAGCGCACCGCCGCCAGCAGGTTGATCTTTTCGGTGATCGGCGCACAGCCCGCGACAAACGACAGCGTATCCTGACCGACCTGATAGGAGGACGGGCACAGGATGTTGCGAAATCCCTGGGCCTCGGCCTCGCGCACGATGTCGCTGCAATGCGCCCAGCTGGAGCGCAGATCGCCGTCCGGCACGCCCAAAAACTGATAGTCATCCGAACACAGCGCGGAAAACCACGACACTTCGGCGGCATCAAGATCAGGGGAGGTGATCGGAACGATGGTCATATGGGCGGCACCTTGATTGGATGTTCAACTTGGCACTTGCGTAACATTGTCATTGATGTAGATCAATAGTGTATCAATTTTCTTGTCGCCGGATCAGACCCCGCCGTGTCACAGCCCCAGAACACCCCCCATGCGCTGCCGATCTATGTGCAGATCGCCGAGTTGCTGACGCGCGACATCGTGTCGGGGCGGCTGATTGACGGGGAACGCCTGAAGCCCGAACGCGACATGGCATCCGAACTTGGCGTGAGCGTCGGCACATTGCGCAAGGCCCTGCGGGATATGGGCGAAAAGGGTCTGATCGAAAGCGTCCAGGGCTCCGGCAACTACGTGCGGGCGGGCGGGGACACCGGCACCGTCTATGCGATGTTCCGGCTGGAACTGCTGGATGGGGGCGGCCTGCCACGTGCGCAGGTGCTGTCGCTAGACCATATGGACAAGCCCGCTGATCTGCCCCCGTTCGGCACGTCGCAAAGGGCGACCCGCATCCGGCGCCTGCGCACGCTCAATGACACAATCATGGCGGTGGAAGAGATCTGGCTGGATGCGGATGCCGGTCTGATCAGCAACACGACCATGTCCGAATCCCTTTATGCCACCTATCGCAAGGAACTGGGTCTGTGGATTCAGCGGGCCGAGGATCGCGTCAGCCTCGGGTCGGTGCCGGGCTGGGCGCCTGCGGCCTATGCCCCCCGCCCCGGCCAGACGGTGGGATATATCGAACGGCTCAGCTGGGCCGACAGCGCCGACGCCATCGAATTTTCGCGCACATGGTTTGATCCTGCCCGCGCGGTCTATGTCCAACGATTGAAGTGAAGTAAGGAACGCCTGTCATGGCACATATGGTAAGATACGGCATCATCGGATGCGGCATGATGGGGCAGGAACACCTGCGCAACATCGCGCTGTTGCCTGACGCCGAAGTGGCCGCGATTTTCGAACCCGACGCCGCGATGGCCGCCAGCGCGCGGGACTTTGCCCCCGGTGCCGCACTGGTGGGCAGCGTCGCCAAATTGCTGGCTGTCGAGGCCCTCGATTGCGTGGTGATCGCCAGCCCCAACTTTCGCCATGTCGAACAGTTGCAACAGATCGCGGCAACACGGCCCCTGCCCCTGCTGGTCGAAAAGCCGCTGTTCACCGACCCCGAAGACGTCGCCGGTCTGGCCACCTTCCGCGACAGCTATCCCGCACCGGTCTGGGTGGCGATGGAATACCGCTACATGCCCGTCATCACCAGCTTTCTGGCCAGCGCAGAGGCCGCAACGGGCGGCATCAAACAATTCTCGATCCGCGAACACCGCTTTCCCTTCCTGGCGAAAGTCGGCGACTGGAACCGGTTCAACCGCTACACGGGCGGCACGTTTGTCGAAAAATGCTGTCACTTCTTTGACCTGATGCGCCACACGCTGCGGGCAGAACCGGTGCGCGTGATGGCCTCCGCCGCGCAGGCCGTGAACCATCTTGACGAGGCTTACGGCGGCGAGGTCCCCGACATCATCGACAGCGGCTATGTCATCGTGGATTTCGAGGGTGGCACGCGTGCCATGCTGGAACTGTGCATGTTCGCCGAAGGATCGGCCTATCAGGAAGAGTTGTCCGCCGTCGGTCCGGTGGGCAAGATCGAGGCGTTCGTGCCCGGACCGGGCCGGTTCTGGCCCGCCCATCTGGGCGCGGCGCCAGTGGCCAGGCTGGTGACGTCACCGCGCACGCCGCAAGGGCCGATGGTACACGAAATTCCGGTCGATCCGATGCTGTTGCAGGCGGGCGATCACAACGGGTCGACATTCTTTCAGCATCAACGCTTTGTGGCGCTGGTGCGGGGAGAGACGGAGGCGCCCGAGGTATCGTTAAGCGATGGCTGGGCGGCTGTGGCGATGGGGATCGCGGCGCAGGAAAGCGCGCGGACGGGGGAGGCGGTTGATCCGCGGCGGTGGATGTGAGGGATGGTGGCAGTGTCGGCAATGAGCCCATTCAAACATCTACAATGTGCACCGCCACGAATTGAGGACGTGTCTTAGCCGGTTTAAAACTCACTGATCAACGATCGCTCAGCACGTCATTTAGGCGCAATAATACGCACAACCGCATAGCCTAGAAAAGCACCGACGCACAAAACAAGATATAGCAGCGGCCATATGACGAAGGCCAATCCTTCCATTCCTGTTGAGAAGTTAGCAGTAAGCGCGATCCACGCTAAAAAAACAACGGTCCCAAGCCCAATTGCGGCACAAACATAGACCACTGCCTTGCCGCCCCAGATCCACGCGATCGACGCAGCGGGTATCACTGAAACACTCAGCAAAACCAACATCAATTCAAAGAGCGGTTCCAACTCTGACACGTTGTTCTCCTTGTGTCATGACACATGGTAGGCGTGCACCCGCTCGTTGGGCAAGCGGCAAGACACCCCTTAAACAAAGCCAGAGGAGAGAAGTCCGCTTTGTCCGCATAGCGGGCACCCAACTGCTACCCCGCCAACATCCCCTTGAACGCATGCCATGACGCCTTTGGCGTCCGCTCCAGCGTTTCAAAATCCACATGCACCATGCCGAACCGTTTCTCGTATCCCAGCGCCCATTCGTAGTTGTCCAGCAGTGACCACGCCATATAGCCCTTGACCGGCACACCCTTGGCGATGGCGTCGCGCACGGCCCCGAGATGGCTGTTGAAATAGGCGATGCGGGCGGCGTCATCGACGGCTCCATTCACCACCGAATCGGCGTTGGCCATGCCGTTTTCGGTCACATAAAGCGGCAGATCGCCGGTATAGTCCCGCGCCGTGCGCACAAGGAAATCGTGCAGGCCCCGAGGATAGACTTCCCACCCCATTTCCGTCTTTTCCAATGACCCCGGCACCGTGTGCAGATGCGGCCACGGCCCGTCGATTCCGGCCAGCAGCGAGCGCGAGTAATAGTTGATCCCGGCCCAGTCAAGCGGGGCAGTGATGGTTTTGAAATCGTCCTGCCATCCGTCCGGCAGGTGTGGGCCAAGTGCTTTTACCAATCGGTCGGGGTAGGCCCCCTTGAACGCGCCCGAGACGAAGAAGTTGTTGTAGTAGTCGTCATAGACGGCCGCCGCCTCGATTGAAGCCGCGCTGTCGTCAGCGGGGGCGGCCCATTCCATATTGAACACGGCGCCAAGGTTTTTCACCCCCATGCCGCGCATCCGCTCGACCGATGTGCCGTGGGCCAAAAGAACGTAGTGCATCGCGCGTGCCGTGGCCCGGATATCGCGCACGCCCGGTGGGTGCTGGCCCAGAAAGTGCGACAACCACGACACGCACCAGAATTCGTTAATCGTCGCGACGGAGTACATCCGATCGCCAAGGCGGCCCATTATGGATTCGGTGAAATCCCCGAACCAGTTTGCGATGTCGCGGTTGCGCCAGCCGCCAAGGTCGGCCAGCGCCGATGGCAGTTCCCAGTGATAAAGCGTCGCCATGGGTTTGAGGCCGCGTTCCAGCATCGCGTCGGTCAGGCGGTCATAGAAATCGAGGCCCTCCGGGTTCACGGTGCGCCCGTCCGGCATCACCCGCGCCCAGCTGGTGGAAAAGCGGTAGGCGTCGAACCCGCCATCTTTCAAAAGGTCCAAATCAGTCTCGTACTGATGATAGTGGTCACAGGCCACCGCCCCGTCTTCGGCCCGCACCACGTTGCCCGGGGTCGCAGCAAAATCGTCCCACATGGCGCGGCCCGCCCCACCGAATGAATGGCCTTCGATCTGGTAGGCCGATGTGGCCGCACCGAACAGGAACCCGTCCGGAAAATCGGCACGTTTGTGGTTCAGCATCCCATCACTCCTTGACCGGGCCGGTGGAGGCACCGACGACGAATTCGGCCTCCCACAACACCCTCGCATGGGCAGCGCCCGGCTTGTCAATCCGTTCGATCAGCATCTCGGCCAGCGCCGCACCCGCCGCCCGCACCGACGACCGCATCGCCGTGAAAACCGGCGGTGCAGCACTGTTGCGAAAATAGCTGAGGCAATCGTCAAAGGTGGCAATGGACACATCGCGACCGGCGCGCAGGTTGCGGTCATCCAGTGCGCGTCGCACTCCGGCCGCACAGATGATCGACGACACCAGAAAGGCGGTTGGCGGATCGGGCCGGTCAAACATGTCGACCGCACTGCGATAGCCGTAATCCTCGGTCATCTCGTCTTCGGTCATCAGGGCGGGGTCAATGGCGCAACCGGCCTCTGCCATGCCTTCTTCGTAGCCCTGACGACGGCGCAGCGCGAAATCCAGCCGCTCCTGCCCGTTGATCAGCGCAATCCGTCGATGGCCAAGCCCGGTCAGATGCCGGGTCGCCTCGTAAAAGGCACTGCGATTGTTCACATCAAGATAGGAATAGGGAACCTGCGCGCCGCTTGAGCGGCCATGCACCACAAAGGGCAGGCCGAGATCATTCAGCAGCCTCAGGCGCGAATCATCAAAGCGCGGCGCATGCATCACCACCCCGTCGACCGCCCCCCGCGCCCTGAGGCTGCGGTAAATCTCCGCCTCGTCCTGTTCACCGACCCGCGTCAGCATCATGTCATAACCATGCGCGGCATAGGTCTCGCCCGCGCCCGCCATGAAATCGCCAAAGATCGGGTTCACCATTTCACCCGAATCACCCACCGAGATGACGTGGCCGATGCACCGGCTATGGCCCGTCGCCAGACCCTGGGCACGGACGTTGGGGCTGTAGCCCTGCGCCTGCGCTGCGGCCACGACGCGCGCCCGGGTGGCCTCGGACACCTCCGGATAGCCGTTCAACGCGCGGCTGACCGTCGTTTGGCTCAGGCCCAGATGTTTCGATAGTTCCTTGAGATTCACGGGAGTCCGATCCAAAGCGCTTTAGATTGCGGCGACGCTACCCAATGGAAACACCTTCGTCAAAACCTTCGGACATTCCACCTGCACGTGTTAAACTTTTCCGAGCCGGATGCGCGCAATGTTTGACACGGCGCCTTTTTTCAGCAACGTTCGGCGCATTCCAAAGCGCTTTGGCAATTTGTCATTGCGCAGGCGAACCGTGCAATGGACGGTGCGACTTGGGTATAAATGGGAGGAAAACCAACATGACCAGAACTCTACTGGCCAGTGCCGCGGCATTGGCAATCACGGCCGCCACCGCACATGCGGACGGCCACATGACTTTCCCGATCGGCGAAGGCCCGTTTAGCTGGGACAGCTACAATGCATGGGCCGAAAACGCGCCGGACCTCAGCGGCCAGACCGTCACCATTTTCGGCCCCTGGCTGACGCCCGAAGACGGGTATTTCAGCAATGCGCTGGTTTATTTCGAAGAAGCGACAGGCGCCGACGTGATCTACACGGGGTCGGATTCATTCGAACAGCAGATCGTGATTGACGCCGAAGCCGGGTCCCCCCCCAACATTTCGGTTTTTCCCCAGCCCGGTCTTGCGTCCGTGATGGCTGGCAAGGGCCAATTGTCCCCCCTCGGTGACGACATGGCATCCTGGGTCGCCGAAAACTATGCCGCCGGTCAATCCTGGGTCGATCTGGGCACCTATGCCGATGCCGATGGCAATGACCAGATGTATGGCTTTTTCTACAACGTGAACGTCAAATCCCTGGTCTGGTACAACCCGGAAAACTTCGAAGACGCCGACTATGAAGTGCCCGAGACCATGGAAGAGCTCAAGGCGCTGACAGAACAGATGGTTGCGGATGGCGAAACGCCATGGTGCATCGGTCTGGGATCCGGTGCCGCGACAGGCTGGCCCGCGACCGACTGGGTTGAGGACATGATGCTGCGCACGGTCGAACCCTCGGTCTATGACCAGTGGACCACCAACGAAATCCCCTTCGACGATCCACGCGTGGTCAACGCGATCGAGGAATTCGGCTATTTTGCCCGTGACGATGCCAAAGTGTCGGGCGGTGCCGGTGCGGTGGCCTCCACAGACTTCCGTGACAGCCCCAAGGGTCTCTTCTCGTCGCCACCACAGTGCTACATGCACCGTCAGGCGTCGTTCGTACCTGCCTTCTTTCCCGAAGATGTGGAATTTGGCGTCGACACAGGCTTCTTCTACTTCCCAAGCTACGCGTCCAAGGATCTGGGCAACCCGGTTCTGGGCGGTGGCACTCTGATGGCTGTGACCGACCCGTCCGATGCGACCTCTGAACTGATGGAATTCTTCAAACTGCCCATCAGCCACGAAGTGATGATGGCGCAGACTGGGTTCCTCACACCCCACAAGGGCGTCAACACCGAAGCCTACAAGGACGACACGCTGCGCGCGCTGGGTGACGTTCTGCTGGGCGCGACCACGTTCCGCTTTGACGGCTCCGACCTGATGCCCGGTGGCGTTGGTGCCGGCACCTTCTGGACCGGCATGGTCGACTACACAGGTGGCAAGGATGCCGCGGCCGTGGCTGCCGACATCCAGTCCAGCTGGGACGCGCTCAAGTAAGCGTTCTGCCCACTCACGAGACTGGCCAGTCCGCGGATAACGCGGGCTGGTCCCCCACCCGGCCACGCGCCGACCGCGAGAGACCCGATCCATAACCGGGCCTCGTCACACGGAGGAAGCCTGATGAACCCTGCACTGTTGGGATTGATAACCATCGCACTCGGTGTGGGTGGGTGTCTGTTGTACTTCTGGGGATCGAATATCGTCCTCGACAAGGTGATTTTCCCGGCCAGCGGCCCCAAGGCCGGTCAGAACATCAACCGCGCCAACATGATCCGGCCCTGGCTGTTCCTGTTCCCGGCCATGTTCGCGCTCGGCCTCTACCTCGCCTACCCGGTGTTCGAAACGCTGCGGCTGTCGCTGACAGATCGCGATCTGGACGGCGCATTTGTCGGCCTTGCCAACTACAACCAGATGTTCGGCGAACCGAAGTTCTGGGAGGCTTTGCGCAACAACCTGCTGTGGCTGATCGTCGTGCCTGCCGCCTCGACCGCCTTTGGTCTGCTGGCCGCGCAACTGACCGACCGGATCAAGTGGGGCTCGGTCGCCAAGTCGCTGATCTTCATGCCCATGGCGATCTCGTTCGTGGGTGCGGGCGTCATCTTCAAGCTGGTCTACGAAACCCGTCCCGCAGATCAGAACCAGATCGGCATCCTGAATGCCGTGTGGTTACAGTTTGAGGGCGGTTTCGGGTCGTTCCTGTTCCTGCAATTGCTTCCGGCTGTCATCCTTTTGGCCTTTGGCGCCATCGTTGCCTATGTGGGCTGGATATTTGTCCGCCCCATCGCGGAAAGCCGCCAGAACGGCGGCGGTGCCGGGTTCGTGCCGCTGCGCCTGTTTGTCGGGGTCGCGGCCCTGTATCTGGTCTACCTCTCGGTGTCGTCCTTTGTCGGCCTGTTCACGTTTGACTATCCCTACGGCGAACCACAGACATGGCTGACCATCCCGTTCTGGAACAGCTTCATGCTGATGGTCGTGCTGATCTGGATTCAGACCGGCTTTGCCATGGTGATCCTGTCCGCCGCCCTGCGCGGCATTCCCGAAGAAACCATCGAAGCCGCCATCGTCGACGGGGCCAACCCGTTTCAGGTGTTTTTCAAGATCAAGGTGCCGCAGATCATGGGCACCATCGTCGTGGTCTGGACGACCATTACTATCACCGTTCTCAAGGTCTTTGACATCGTGTTCGCGATGACCAACGGCCAGTGGGAAACGCAGGTGCTGGCCAACTACATGTTCGACAAACTGTTCCGCGCCAATGACTGGGGCGTCGGGTCTGCGGCGGCCATCGTCATCATGGTGATGGTCTCCCCGATCCTCGTCTGGAACGTCTACAACGCCCGCAAGGAGATGAAATAATGGCCATGCAAAAGGAAAATATCCAAAGCGGGACATTCCCACAGGCGGCGGCACAGGTCCGCCGTGGCATCTTCGGGCGCAAGAAAAAGGAACCCTCCGAGGGGATCGCCGGGTCGAAATCGTCCCTTGGCTGGGTCGTCAACATCTCGGTCGTCCTGCTGGTCGCCCTTTGGGTCTTCCCCACCTTCGGCCTGCTGGTGTCCTCGTTCCGCACCGCCGACCAGATTTCCGGCTCGGGCTGGTGGGCCGCCTTGTTCCCGTCAGAACAAACCGAACGCTACCGCGTCGCGGACCCCGACGACAACCGGATCGAACGCGACGGCCTGTTTGTCGTCGAAGGCAACCTGTTCGAAGAAGGCACCAAAATCGGAGAAATCCAAAGCTGGGGCACCTCGTCGCGCGCAGTCGATGCCTATCAGGCAGGCGAAGTTGCCGACCTCGGTGACGGAGAGACGTTCACCGTCGATTCAGATGGCAACTATGTCTGGTCGGGCAATGACGAACAGATCAGCGGGCGCGGGCAACGTGCCTTTGTGACGGCCGTCTCGCCGCCGGAATTCACCACCAACAACTACGTCAACATCATGACCAGCGGCGATTCCAACGACAACATGGCCAAGGCGTTCTTCAACACGCTGACGGTGACCATCCCGGCGACGATCATCCCCATCGTGGTGGCCGCCTTTGCCGCCTACGCGCTGGCGTGGATGGATTTTCCGGGGCGTGCGCTGCTGATCGCGGCGGTCGTCGGGTTGTTGGTCGTGCCGCTGCAACTGGCGCTGATCCCGCTCCTGAAACTGCATGTCGGCATCGGCATCGGCAAAGGCTATCTGGGCGTCTGGCTGGCCCATACCGGGTTCGGCTTACCGCTCGCCATATATCTGTTGCGCAACTACATGGTCGGCCTGCCCCGCGATATCATCGAAAACGCCAAGGTGGACGGCGCGACGGATTTCCAGATCTTCACCAAGATCATCCTGCCGCTGTCGTTCCCGGCCCTCGCGTCCTTTGCGATCTTTCAGTTCCTGTGGACATGGAATGACCTGCTGGTGGCCAAGGTGTTCCTGATCGACGCGACCGGGCAAACCACGGTGATGACCGACCAGATCGTGAACCTGCTGGGCACACGCGGCGGCAACTGGGAAATCCTGGCCACGGCGGCCTTTGTGTCCATCGCGGTACCGCTGGCGGTGTTCTTTGCGATGCAGAAATACCTCGTGCGCGGTCTGCTGGCCGGTTCGGTGAAGTAAGGGGGCAGACATGAACGAAAAGGCAGATATCGACATGAGCCAAGCTCTGGTGGCCGACAAGGACTGGTGGCGCGGTGCGGTGATCTATCAGATCTATCCGCGCAGCTTTCAGGACAGCAATGGCGACGGCATCGGGGATCTGAACGGGATCACCCGGCGCCTGCCCTACATCGCCTCGCTTGGTGTCGATGCGATCTGGATTTCGCCCTTCTTTACCTCGCCGATGAAGGATTTCGGCTATGACGTGTCGGATTATCGCGGGATCGACCCGATGTTCGGCACCATGTCCGATTTCGACGTCCTGACGGAAACGGCACATTCGCTGGGCCTGCGGGTGATGATCGACCTCGTGCTCAGCCACACCTCCGACGAACACCCGTGGTTCCGGACAAGCCGCGCAAGCCGCGACAATGACAAGGCCGACTGGTATGTCTGGTCCGATCCCAGGGACGACGGCACACCGCCCAACAACTGGCTGTCGATCTTTGGTGGGTCGGCCTGGCAATGGGACGGGCAGCGCGAACAGTATTTCCTGCACAATTTCCTGACCTCGCAGCCCGACCTGAACTTTCACGAACCCGAAGTGCAGGATGCGCTGCTGGATGTGGTGCGGTTCTGGCTTGACCGGGGGGTGGACGGGTTCCGCCTCGACACGATCAACTTCTATGTGCATGACAAGCAACTGCGCTCCAACCCCGCCCTGCCCAAGGACCAGCGGGACTCCACGATTGCGCCCTCGGTCAATCCCTACAATCATCAGCTGCACCTCTATTCCAAGAACCAGCCCGAAAACCTCGCCTTCCTCGAACGGTTCCGCGCGGTGCTTGAGGAATACGATGCCGCCGCCGCCGTGGGCGAAGTCGGTGACGCCCAGATGGGCTTGGAAATCATGGGCGAATACACAACCGGCGATAACCGCGTGCACATGTGCTACAGCTTTGAATTTCTGTCCGCGACCATGCCGACGGCGAACCGCATCGCCAAAGTGATGGGCGACGTCGACCGGCTGGTCAGCGATGGCTGGGCCTGCTGGGCGTTTTCCAACCACGACGTGGTGCGCCACATGACACGCTGGGATCTGTCCCCGGCGGCGGCCCGCGCACTTTCGACGCTGATGATGTGCCTGCGCGGCTCGACCTGCATCTATCAGGGCGAAGAACTGGGCCTGCACGAGGCCGAGGTGGCCTTCGAAGACCTGCAAGACCCTTACGGCATCGAATTCTGGCCCGAATTCAAGGGCCGCGACGGCTGCCGCACACCGATGGCATGGGAATCCTCCAACCGCAACGCAGGGTTCACCACCGGCGATCCGTGGCTGCCCGTCAGCCCCGAACACGCGCACAACTCGGTCGCCGCACAAGAGGCTGATCCCGGCTCTCTGCTGCACCACTATCGCAAGGCCATCGGCTTTCGCAAAACCCACCGCGCCTTGCAAAAGGGCGACCATGACGGCGTGAAAGCGGCGGGCGACGTGGTCTATTTCACACGAAAAGGCGAAGGCGAAGAGATCTTCTGCGCCGTCAACCTGAGCGAGACAACAGCGGCCCATGACCTGCCGGACGGCACATGGGTCACCATAGGCGCCGAGCTGGGAAGTATCGGACCCGGCGCCGACAACAAACTGCACCTGGGGCCCTGGCAAGTGGCCCTGGCCCGCAAAACCTGAATGCACCAACCAGCGCCCGAACCAGCGGGCGCGTCCACGGGAGGGGACGACCATGGCTGACCTGAAACTCACGGATGTAGGCAAGACCTACGGCGGCACGGTAAATGTGCTCAAAGACATCAACCTGGATATCGACAAGGGCGAACTGATCGTCTTTGTCGGCCCCTCGGGCTGCGGCAAATCCACGCTTTTGCGCATGATCGCGGGGCTGGAGAGCATCACCGACGGGACCCTCGAAATCGACGGCACGGTGGTCAACAATGTGCCCCCCGCACAACGCGGCATCGCGATGGTGTTCCAGTCCTACGCGCTTTATCCGCACATGACAGTGCGCGACAACATGACCTTTGCGCTGAAACTGGCCAAGAAAAGCAACGATGAAATCAACGCCGCCGTCGACAAGGCCGCGCGCATCCTGCAACTCGAACCCTACCTCGATCGTCTGCCCAAGGCGCTGTCGGGCGGGCAACGCCAGCGGGTGGCCATCGGGCGCTCCATCGTGCGCGACCCCAAGGTGTACCTGTTTGACGAACCGCTTTCCAACCTTGATGCCGCCCTGCGCGTCGCCACCCGGATCGAGATTGCACAACTCAAGGAATCCATGCCCAACAGCACCATGATCTACGTGACACACGATCAGGTCGAGGCCATGACACTGGCCAGCCGCATCGTGGTGCTGGCCAACAAGGGCATCGCACAGGTCGGCACCCCGCTGGACCTCTACGAGCGCCCCGAGAACGAATTTGTCGCGCAATTCATCGGCTCTCCGGCGATGAACCTGTTGCCCGGTGAGATCGTCGAGACCGGAAAACAGACAAAGATCAAAATGTCGACCGGGACCATCGTGACATCGAACGTCCCCACCCGCGACAGCGACAAGGGCCTCAAGGTCAACGTGGGCGTGCGCCCCGAGGACATGACCGTGACAACCGGCGACGACGCGGTCTACGAAGGGGTTGTGGATTTCACCGAAGCCCTGGGCGAAGTCACCATTCTCTACTTCAAGTCCGAAGGCGGCGCCGAACCGGTGCTGGCCAAAATGCCCGGCATCCATCAGGGCCTGCGCGGCACAACCGTCAAGGTGGCGGCCGTTCCCGAAAAGGTACAGCTGTTCGCCAACGGTCAGTCCCTGCACTATCGCTAGGCGCGGCGGGGTGAAACCCCGCCCTACCCTCTGACCTGACCTTGATCGAACAGCGCGGCGGACCGGTCCAGCATCAGCTGACTGATGACGGGGCCTGCCGCGGCCCCGATCCCGCGGGCGTTTGCGCCGATGTGCCCCTCGACCGTGACCGGGGCGATCAGCCCGCGCATATCCTTGGTCGCAAGGTACATCCGCGTCAGGTAAATCAACCGCTTGCGCACGGCGGCGGGCAAGGCACCGTCGATCACCACGGCCTCGAAGTCGATGATCGAACAGCAGGCGATCGTGGCCGTGGCCAGCGCGCGCGCGGCCTGTTCCAGCCACGGTTCCACATAGGCGTCCAGATGTGACCAGTCCTGCGGCTGATGCCACAACTGGCGCGGGTCCTGACCACCTTTTGCCAGCGCCTGTTCCAGCGTGCTGATCGAGGCCAGCCCGATCAACTGGCGTTCGACACCGTGCAGGTCCGCCACGGGCAGCGGCCCAAACGCCCCGGCATTGCGCTGGTTCCCCTCGAACACCGCATGATCCAGCACGATGCCGCCGCCAATGAACGCGCCGACAAAGAAATAGGCATAGTCGCGGTACTCGCGCCCGATGCCAAACACATGTTCGGCCCGGCAGGCGGCAGTTGCATCATTGACCATATATGTGGGCAACCCGGTGATCTGCGCGGCCTCTGCCGCGAAATCCGCGTCACGCCATGCCGCAAACTGTTTCGAGGGCGCCCCGATCAACTCGTGCCAGTTCCACAACTCGAACGGGGCGGCCACACCGATGCCGCACAGACGGCTGCGCATGTCATCGGGCATGGCGTCGATCAGCTCGCCAAATCCGCTGCGCAAAAATCCGAACACGATGTCGGGCAAGGGATAGTCATAGGTCTTGCGCAGCTGGTGGCGCACCCGCCCCAGCAGGTCCAGCACCACAAGGTCGGCACTGCGCCGCCCCACCTTGAGACCCAGCGAGAACACCCCATCCGGGTTCAGCGCAAATGGCATCGACGGTTTTCCCACCTTGCCCTTGATCGGATCACCCTTGGTCAGCAACCCATCCTGCTCAAGCTTGCGCAGGATCACCGACGCCGTTTGCGGAGACAGCCCGGTGCGCCGCGCCAGATCACTGCCGGGCAAGGCGCCGTTGCGTTGCAGGATCGACAGCAACAACCGCTCGTTATAGGCGCGCACACCGGTCTGATTGATCCCGCCTGACAAGCTGCGCACATGCTCGAGCGTCATAACCACCTACTTTCTGCCCGACATTCACAGTCACGTGCATTCTGCCCGATATTCAAATGCACGTGCATTCTGCCCGATATTCAGACTCATGCGTATTAATAAATCAAGTTTATTTATTAATTGACTCACGGTGAGAATCGCGTTTCCCTTACGGCAGTCGACATCGGGCAAACCCCGGCTTGACCAACACTTTGGGAGGATACCATGAAGAAACTGCTTCTCGGCACAGCCTGTGCCCTTACCGCGATGGCAGGTGCTGCCTTTGCCGACAGTGACGGCGTATCGGCGTGCCTGATCACCAAGACAGACACCAACCCGTTCTTTGTCAAAATGCGTGAAGGCGCAAGCGCCAAGGCCGAAGAACTGGGGATCACCCTCAATTCCTATGCGGGCAAGGTCGACGGTGACCACGAAACGCAGGTGCAGGCGATCGAAACCTGCATTGCCAACGGGGCCGACGGTATTTTGCTGACCGCATCCGACACCGCCTCAATTGTTCCGGTGGTACAGCAAGCCCGCGATGCCGGTCTGCTGGTGATCGCGCTGGATACGCCACTCGAACCCATCGGTGCGGCTGACATGACCTTCGCGACCGACAACTTCCTTGCCGGTGAACTGATCGGCGCCTGGGCCGCCGCCACACTGGGCGACGCTGCTGCGGATGCCAAGATCGGCATGCTTGACCTGGCGATCAGCCAGCCCACCGTCGGCGTCCTGCGCGATCAGGGCTTCCTCACGGGCTTTGGCATCGACGTCAAGGACCCGAACAAATGGGGCGACGAGGATGATTCCCGCATCGTCGGCAACGACGTAACCGCCGGCAACGAAGAAGGAGGACGGCGCGCCATGGAAAACCTGCTGGCCGTCGATCCGTTCATCAACGTGGTCTACACCATCAATGAACCTGCGGCTGCGGGCGCCTATGAGGCGCTCAAGGCGATTGGCCGTGAAAACGACGTGCTGATCGTGTCCGTCGACGGCGGTTGCCCCGGCGTCCAGAACGTCGCGGATGGCGTGATCGGTGCCACATCGCAGCAGTACCCGCTGCTGATGGCATCGCTTGGCATCGAGGCGATTGCACAATGGGCCACGGACGGCACCAAACCCGCGGCAACCGAAGGCAAGGGCTTCTTTGACACCGGCGTGTCGCTGGTCACTGACAAGCCTGCGGATGGCGTGGACAGCATCTCGGTCGCCGAAGGCACCGACCGCTGCTGGGGGTAATTGCCTGAACCCGGGGCGACGCCCCGGGCACACACTCCGGTGGAGTGTTTGAGGCAACTACGGGCGGAGCCCCGGAAATCTTCCGGGGCTTCACACCCAGAACGACCAAATCCATCACAAGCGGCAGGCCATGCGCCTGCCCTTTTCCAGAGCAGCAAAAGGGGTGCCCGATGTCACCATCTGACAACCACGAAGTCGCAGCCGGCAGCGCCGTCGACACAGTGGCGCAATTCGAAGACACCCGAACCGGCCTTGTCGGGCGTGTACAGCACACATTGCACCAGACACCCTCGCTGGTCCCGCTGATTGTTCTGGTCTTTTCCGTCGTGCTGTTCGGGCTTTTGCTGGGATCACGCTTTTTCTCGCCCTTCGCGCTCACACTGATCCTGCAACAGGTGCAGATCGTCGGCGTTCTGGCCGCCGCCCAAACCCTGATCATCCTGACCGCCGGTATCGACCTGAGCGTCGGGGCCATCGCGGTGCTCTGTACGGTGGTCATGGGCAAGGCATCCTTCAGCTACGGAATACCGCCCGCCATCTCGGTGGCCATCGGCCTTGCCGTGGGAACGGCACTGGGCGCGATCAGCGGCTGGCTGGTCAGCCGGATGAAACTGCCCCCCTTCATCGTGACGCTGGGCATGTGGCAGATCGTGCTGGCGGCGAACTACCTCTATTCGGCCAACGAAACCATCCGCTCCCAGGATATCGAATCCGATGCGGCATTCCTCCAGTTCCTCGGCACCAAGCTGCAATTTGGCGGCGCGACGTTTACGCTGGGCGTGGTCCTGATGATCCTGCTCTTTGTCGGGCTGGCCTATGCGCTGCGCTCGACCGCCTGGGGGCGGCATGTCTATGCCGTGGGCGACGATCCCGAGGCGGCGGAACTGTCAGGCGTCGATGTGCACAAGACCTACATGTCCGTCTACATGGCCGCCGGCTTCATCTGCGGGCTGGCAGGCTGGGTCATGATCGGACGGTTCGGGTCGATCTCGCCATCCGCCACGACGGGTGTCATCGGCAACATCCAGGCGATCACAGCCGTGGTGATTGGCGGCATATCGCTGTTCGGCGGGCGCGGGTCGATCGCCGGGGCACTGTTCGGGGCGCTGATCGTCGGCGTCTTCGAACTTGGCCTGCGTATGGCGGGCGCCGACCCGCAATGGACCTTCATGCTGATCGGCGTGCTGATCATCGCAGCCGTGGCAGTGGATCAGTGGATCAGAAAGGTGAGTGCCTGATGGAACCCATTCTCAAAGCACGCGGGCTGGTCAAACGCTATGGCAAGGTCACCGCCCTCGATCACGCCGATTTCGACCTGATGCCCGGCGAAATCCTCGCCGTGATCGGAGACAACGGGGCCGGCAAATCCTCGATGATCAAGGCCGTGTCGGGCGCAACCATCCCGGACGAAGGACAGGTCTGGCTCGAGGGGCGCGAGATCAGGTTCCGCTCCCCCATCGAAGCGCGCGAAGAGGGCATCGAAACCGTCTATCAGCAACTGGCCATGTCCCCTGCCCTGTCGATTGCCGACAACATGTTCATGGGGCGCGAGTTGCGCAAACCGGGCATCATGGGCACGGTCTTTCGCCAACTCGACAAGGGTGCGATGGAAAAATTCGCCCGCGAAAAACTGTCCGAACTGGGCTTGGCCACGATCCAGAACATCAATCAGGCGGTCGAGTCGCTGTCGGGCGGCCAGCGTCAGGGTGTGGCCGTGGCGCGCGCCGCCGCGTTCGGCTCCAAGGTGGTCATCCTCGACGAACCCACCGCCGCGCTGGGGGTCAAGGAAAGCCGCAAGGTGCTGGAACTGATCCAGGACGTGCGCAGCCGGGGCATTCCGATCATCCTGATCAGCCACAACATGCCCCACGTATTCGAAATCGCAGACCGCATCCACGTGCACCGGCTTGGCCGACGCCTCTGCGTGATCGACCCCAAGGACCATTCGATGTCCGACGCGGTCGCCTACATGACAGGGGCCGCCGAACCCGAACAAGCAGCCTGAAATGACACTCGACGAGATATGCGCACAGGTTCTCGCGCACCCCCCTGCGCCACACAGACGTCTCGTCGCCGTGATCGGCCCGCCCGCAAGCGGCAAAAGCACCGTGGCACAGGCTCTCTGCGCGCGCCTGACGGCACAGGGCGAAGAATGCGCAGTCGTGCCCATGGACGGCTTCCACCTTGATGATCGCCTGTTGCAGATCGACGGCACCCAGAACCGCAAGGGCGCGCCACATACATTCGACGCACCCGGGTTCCTGCGAATGGTCAAGGCGCTGCAATCCCGCGATGCCGTCGTCTACCCCATCTTCGATCGCGGTCGCGAGATTGCCATCGCAGGCGCGGGCCGGGTTCCGGCCACATGCAGGACGGTGGTGATCGAAGGCAACTACCTGCTACTGAACCAGGCGCCATGGAGCGAACTGCACGCCCTCTGGACTTACTCCATCGCGCTGCACCCGCCGATGGAAGAACTTGTGCAGCGGCTCAAGGACCGCTGGGCGCTGCACGGCAAACCAAATGCGCAAGCATGGATTGACACCAACGATGTACCGAATATCACAACGGTACTGACCAACTCGGCCCCGGCTGACATTATCTGGACGGAGACACCCACATGATCCTGTGCTGCGGCGAAGCGCTGATCGACATGATCCCGAACGCAACCGGGGCCTATGTCCCCCATGTGGGCGGGGCGGTGCTGAACACCGCCGTCGCCCTGGGGCGGCTGGGTGTGTCGACCGGGCTGATCACCGGCCTGTCCTCGGACCCGTTCGGCGCGATGATCGCGGATCACATGATCGCCAGCAACGTCTCGACCGCCTTCGCGGTGCGCAGCGCACGCAACACCACACTGGCCTTTGTGCATCTGGACGAAGGTCAGGCCACCTACACCTTCTATGACGAAGGCACCGCAACCCGCCAGATCAACCCCGATGACATCGACCCCGTCCCGTCCGAGATCGAAGCGATGTTCTTTGGCGGCATATCCTTGTGCAACCCGCCCGTCGCCGACAGCCTGCTGACACTGGCGCTGGCACAGCCCGAACGCCGCCTTGTCATGGCCGACCCGAATATCCGCCCCAGCTTTGTGTCGGATCATGACGGGTACCGCACGCGCCTGAACGCGCTGATTTCCCGGGCCGACATCATCAAGCTGTCAGACGACGATCTGAACTGGATCGAACCCGGCACGGCATCGCTGGCCGACAAGGCACAGGCGATCCTCGGCAAAGGTCCAAAGATGTTCCTGCTGACCGAAGGCGGCGACGGGGCCACCGCCTATCTGCAAGGCGGGCGGCACCTGCACGTGGCGGCGCAAAAAGCGACCGTGGTGGACACCGTGGGGGCCGGGGACACGTTCAATGCCGGGTGCCTTGCGGCCCTGCGCGCCGCCGACGCCCTGGATCCCGCCGCGATTGCCGACCTGCCCGAAGCAACCCTGCACGACATGCTGACACATGCCGCACGGGTCGCCGCCGTCACCGTCTCGCGCGCCGGGGCCAATCCGCCATGGGCATCCGAACTGGCCTGAGTGTTGCGCAAACCGTGCTGAGGCGCGCGCGGCGTTCACACATGAACTCCGGTGCATTCGCGGTGCACAGGTTGTGCACGCCTTGTGTACGCCTTGTGCATCGCCTTTCGGGCCGTAAACCTTTCCAAACACCGGGTTAATCCAGAAAATCCGGCCCCGATAAGCAAATGGCAGGCAAAAGTCGCGCAACGGCCCCACACCGAACCGGACTGCAACTGTCGCAAGGGGCCGTTTTGCCCGGTCAACAGCCAAAGGGCCATAGCGATGAAACACCGCGCCCTGTCATGTCCCGCCGCCACCCGCAGACAAAAGAATGTCCTGAAATCCTGCCCCTGAAGGGCACCCCCCTTTGCCCCCAGGACCCGCGCCAGAATGCCTGCATCGTCCAGCGCGCGCGTGCCGTTAAGGATCTTTTCAGCACAGTCACATAGTTCTCCCCCCGCCGGAGAGCGAAAGGGCATCATCGCATACCGCGGTGTTGGATGCCCCGGACGCGATCAACCCGTCCTTCAGCCGCGCCTCGGGCGGATCGGCATCCTTACCCGCCAGCAGGAACAGGGCCTGCGAGATGGCAAAAACATCGACGAGCAGGTCAAAGCCGGGAAAGGAGTCGTCGACATCGAGCGTATAGCGGGCGATCTGCCGCGCCGTCTGCCGCACCACCAGCGCAGGGGCGAAGGTGCGGCTTTCATGTGGCGGCGACCGCTTTCAGGCCCGCCTCGGTCGCCGACAGTCTCTTTTGCACGTGCCCTTGATCGACGATCGGCGGCGGCGACAGGATCACGTTGTTGGCCGACACCCGCACCATGACGCCGGCCTCATAGGCCGCCTTCTGGACGGTCAAGGGTGCGGCCTTGCCCACCGGGGTCCTGGCGGCCCGGTCGCTGAGCAGTTCGATGGCGCACATCAACCCCTCGCCGCGCACGTCGCCCCCGACGTCGTAGCGCGCCGCAAGGACCTGCAAGCCCGCCTTGAGCTCCGCCCCGCGCGGCCCCGCGTTTTCCCACGGGCGGATGCGCATCGTTTCGGTCATCGTGGCCACAGCCGCAGCCGCCCCGACAGGATGCCCGGAACAGGTATAGCCCATGTCGACCGACCCTGCCCCGCTGCGATCCTCCTCGAACACAGACACGATAGGTTCGGCGATCATCACGGCCCCGAAGGGGAAATAGCCGTTGGTGATGGCCTTGGCCGTGCACATCAGATCGGGCTGCACGGCCCAATGGCGCGACCCGGTGGGCGACCCTGTGCGGCCAAAGGCGGTGATCACCTCGTCCGCAATCAGCAACACGCCATGCCTGTCGCAGATGTCGCGCACAAGCGCCATGAAACCGGGATGCGGCGGGATCACACCGCCCGCGCCCGGCACCGGCTCCATGATAAAGGCGGCCACGGTGTTGGCACCCTGAAAGGCGATCTCGCGCTCAAGCATGTTCGCCGAAAGCTGCGCCAGTTCCGCGGCACTCCCGACCCCGAACGGGTTGCGATAGAGATATGGGCCCGGAATGTGATAGCAGCCCGCCAACAGCGGCTCATAGGCATTGCGGAACTTGGAATTGCCGTTGATTGACGCAGCACCAAAGTGGGTCCCGTGATACCGCTTTTCCAGGCTGATGAACTTGGTCCGCGTCCCCTCGCCCCGGATGCGATGGTACTGGCGGGCGAATTTCAGTGCGATTTCAATACTGTCCGATCCCCCGGAGGTGAAAAAGCAGCGGGTCATGTCATCGGGCGCAAAGAAGTCGGCCAGCAGGTGGGCCAACTCGATCGCCTTGTCGTTGGTGGTGCCGCGACAGGTCGAGTAATAGGGCAACGCCTCCAGCTGGTTGGCAACCGCCGCTTTGACAGGTGCGCTCGAATAGCCGAGGTTCACGTTCCAAAGGCCCCCCACCGCGTCAATGCTGCGGTGCCCGTCCACATCCGTGATATAGACGCCCTCGCCCCTGTCAGGATCGTCGGTGGATTGGCGATGCTGTCCGCCGGGTGGGCCATCGGATGCCAGAATTGGCGCGCGTTGTGTTCTTTCAGGAAATTGCTGTCTTTCATGACACAGCCTTTTCCTGGCTTGGGGTCCAAGTGGTCTGCACATCCGGCGGCACGGCCCGCCCATGGCTTGGGTAATGTCGCGCCCGTGCTTGATCAGCAACCGGTTCAGACGCGTTTCGACCTGTGTCCCGCCGCGGTTTGTCGGATAGGCGATGGAACATGTGGCAACCGCGCGGCCTGCCGCATCAAATACCGGTATGGCAACCGACGAGACCCCCAGACGCAGCGCATCGCGGTTGTGCGCGTATCCGCGAAGCGCAATGGCGTTCAGTTCATCGACCAGCGCAGCCCTGTCGGGCGGGCCACCCCCCGGCACCCACGTGCGCGGATCAGCCAGCGCGAGGTCGAGCACCCCACCGGGCGAAAAGGCGAGCCAGGCCTTGCCCGAGGAAGTGGCGAACAGCGCTGGCAGACCATAGGCATCAAAGCTGACGCGGACCGGGTGATCGTGGTGTTCCGCATGATAGAGATCAACCAGATCAAAGCCTTGCAGGCGACTGATGTGCACGAGTTCTGTCGCTTGTCGACTGAGGGCATCAATAGCGACGCGCACCATTTCGACCTCTGGCACCGTACGCGCGCGCATGCCCGCAAGCCGGGTAAGGGCCGGACCAAGGCGATAGGTCCGTGTCTCTGTGTCCTGTTCCAGAAATCCGGCCTGTTCCAGCGCGACAAGATGGCGGTGCACCGTCGCTTTGTCGCGTCCCGTCAGGCGCTGCGCGTCCGACAACCCCAACCGGGGCTGGGCATCCGAAAACAGGGTCAGAAGCCCAAGCGCTTTTGCAATGGTCAATATGGACAAAGGGTGACCCGGCACGCTTGAGGTTGCAATATTTTTATGCGCCTATTGGTTCACTATATGAACCAATTGCGCGGGCGATCGGATCGCATTTGGCCGCCACCGACGCCGATACATCAGCCCCTTCTCAAAGCCCGGCCCACTGTGGCACCCTGAACCCAGTCAGCGGATGATTTTCCGCCAAACAATAAAGCGCAGACAGAGGCGCTTGACCCGAAAGGACCTTGTATGAGCTGGGACGATTTTGCCAAACACGCCAAGGACGCCGCCGATTGGGGGGCCAGCTATCACAACACCTTGCGCGACCGCCCCGTGCGCGCCCAGACTGCCCCCGGTGACATCGCCGCACAACTCGACAAGACGCCCCCCGAAACCGGCACGGATCTTGCCGCGATCATGGCGGATTTCGACACCATCGTGATGCCCGGTATCACCCATTGGCAGCACCCGCGCTTTTTCGCCTATTTCAGCGCCAATGCCGCCCCCGCGTCGGTGCTGGCCGAATTCCTGGTGTCGATCATCGCGCCGCAATGCATGCTCTGGCAGACCTCTCCGGCGGCCACAGAGATGGAAACCCGCATGATGGACTGGCTGCGCCACGGGCTGGGCCTGCCGGACATTTATCAGGGGGTCATTCAGGACAGCGCGTCCTCGGCCACCCTTGCCGCCGTTTTGACCATGCGTGAACGCGCGCTGTCCTTTCGCGGCAATATCGAAGGGCTGCGCGGGCAACCCCAACTGCGCATCTACTGCTCGGAACAGGTCCACACCTCCATTGACCGTGCCATCTGGGTCACCGGTATCGGGCAGGACAATCTGGTCAAGGTCCGCACCACCGGCGATCTGCGCCACATGGACCCGCTCGACCTTGAAGCGGCGATTGCCGAGGACAAACAGGCAGGTCGCCTTCCCGCGGGCATCATCGCGGCCACCGGCGCCACCGGCATGGGCGCCTGCGATGATCTGGAGGCAGTGGCCGCCATCGCAAAAGAGCATGACCTTTACACCCATCTGGATGCTGCATGGGCGGGCACGGCCATGATTTGCCCCGAATTCCGCCCGCTGTGGCAGGGGGCCGCGCAATTCGACAGCATCGTATTCAATCCGCACAAGTGGCTTGGCGCGCAGTTCGATTGCGCCGCACATTTCCTGCGCGACCCCGACCTGTTGCGCCAGACGCTTGCCATCCGGCCCGAGTACCTGCGGACCCACGGGGCCACGGATGTAATGGACTATTCCGAATGGACCGTGCCACTGGGCCGTCGTTTCCGCGCGCTCAAGCTGTGGTTCCTGATGCGTCACTATGGCATGGAAGGTCTGCGCACCCGCATCCGCAACCACGTGGCGTGGTCTCAGGCCCTGTGCGAGCGCCTGCGCGCCGAAGGTGATTTCCAGATCGTGACCGAACCGATCCTGTCACTGTGGACCTTCAGACATGCGGGCGCGTCAGACGCCCAGACACAGGCCCTGGTTGACGCAATCAACGATGACGGGCGCATCTACCTCACCCAGACCCTGGTCGACGGGCAAAAGGTAATCCGCTTTACAGCCGGCCAGTTCGACTGCGAACAGCGCGACTTTGATACCGCCTTTGACGCCATCACCCAGATCGCAAGACGCACATGAAACGCGCCGCCTGATCGGTTGTGAAACCGCGCCGCCATCAGGGCCGCGACACGGTTGCGCTTGCCTGGGCGCGATCCGCCTGCGATTTGCAAACCACGCCAGAAACGGACGTCTCAGCGCCTGATAAATACAGTTGCTAGAGAGCAGCGACTTTCAGAAACCGCGCGCACCCCTGCAATGCCGATGCATCGTCATTCAGCAGGTAGGTCGGAATATTCGCCATCCGCCCGCCAAAGCCCGTTTCGTTCAGCAAAGGTTCCAATGCCAGAGCGCGGGTGTCGCCGCTCAGCAATGTGCGGGCAAGACTGCCATTGAAGTAGATACCCCCCTCCGGCAGGTACAGATACGCAATCTCGCGCACCAGCGCCCCCAGCGCACGGGCGGCAAGGGCCAGTGTCTCGGGCCCGCCGTCAGCGGCCTCGACATGCTCGGGATCACAACTGTGCCCGGTCCGCGCCTTGTGCAACTTGGCCAGCCCCTTGCCCGCAAGCAGATGTTCGACCGTGTCGAACACGTCGGAATCGCCGACAGCCTCGGCCACAATGGCCTCGACCGAATGGGGCAGACGGGCGTGCCCCATCTCTGCCGAAAAGACGACACCTGACGGGCGATGGGTCAGTGCCACGTTGAACCCGGTGCCCAGACCGACCACCAGTGCCTGAGGTTCATCCGGTGTCGGCGTGCCGCTCAGCTGGGTCAGCGAGGCGTCGGGCAATACGCAAATGGCGTGCCCCAACGCCTCAAGATCATTCAGCAGATGCACCCGTGGCAGGGACAGTTCCTGCTCCAGCCCGACCGCATCAAAGTGCCAGTTGCGGTTGGTCAACCGCCCCTCGCCCTTGCCGACCGGCCCTGCGATGGCCACGGCCGCCGAGGCGAGCATGGGTTGATCCGCGATGTAACCGCGCGCCAGATCGGCAAAGCTGTCGTAATTGTCGTTGCGAAACCTTTGCACGCTGTCGGCCCGCACGCCGCCCGCATCGGCCAGTGCCAGGCGGCAATTGGTGCCCCCGACATCGGCGACAAGGTTTACTGCAGGCGCGCAATCACGCATCAACGGTCTCTCCGGGTTTCTTGCCCATGATGATCATCGAAAGAATATCATCCTCAGTCACATCCTCGACCCGTTCGGTGCCAATCAACTGGCCGTTTTTCATCACCGAGACACGGTCACACAGATCCATCATTTCGCGGGTGTCGTGGCTGATCAGGAAGATGCCAAGGCCTTGTTCCTTCAGCTCCTTGATCAGGTCCGCAACCATGGCTGTTTCGTGCACGCCGAGGGCGGCAGTCGGCTCGTCCATGATCAGGATACGCGCGTTGAAATAGACCGCGCGCGCAATCGCCACCGACTGGCGCTGACCACCCGACAGCGAGCGGACAGGTTCCGAGAAGCGTTTGAAGTTGGGATTGAGGCGCGCCATGATCTTGCGGCTTTCCGCTTCCATCTTGGTATCGTCGACCAATCCGAATTTCGTCGTGATCTCGCGTCCCAGAAACAGGTTGGACGCGGCATCAAGGTTATCGGACAGGGCAAGTGTCTGATAGATCGTCTCGATGTTATACCGACGTGCATCCGCAGGTGAGCGGATATCGACCTTTTTGCCATCGACATAGATCTCGCCCGCGTCCTTCTTGTAGGCCCCGGCAAGGATCTTGATCAGTGTGGATTTACCGGCCCCGTTGTGACCCAGCAGGCCGACCACCTCACCCGGCATCAGGTCGATGGACACATCGTCCACCGCCTTGATCCCGCCGAAGTGGATCGAGATGTTGCGCATTTCAAGCAATGGCGTGGTCATTATGCTTCTCCCGTTCTGCGGCGATAGACGATGTCGACCCAGACAGCGAGGATCAGAACCGCCCCCACGATGATGTTCTGGAAGGGTGCATCGACGCCGACCATGCCCATGCCGGACACGAGGCTTTGCATGATAAAGGCACCGAGGATCGCGCCATAGATCGTGCCGACACCACCGGCCAGAGCGGTGCCGCCGATGACGGCAGCGGCAATCACGCGCAACTCATCCAGCGTCCCCAGATCGTTGCCTGCGGATGCCAGACGCGCCGAGGCGACGATGGCGGCCACACCGGCCAGCCCGCCCATCAGGGCGAACACCTTGACCGTCAACAGCTTGGTGTTGATGCCCGACAGCTCTGCCGCGTCCGGGTTACCACCCATGGCAAAGATGTAGCGGCCAAAGCGGGTCTTGCGGGCCACGATGGTCATGATGATAACGATTGAGATCACGATCAGAACCGAGATCGGGAAGCCATAGGCCTCCGTGTACCCTTCGGGCATCTCAAGACCTTCGCGCTGAAAGCGGCGTTGCAGAACGCGGGTCGGGATTTCATAGGCGTTGATGATCGCCGTGATCCCGGCGATGGCCGCGACCAGAATGCCCGCCAGCGCATATTCCGCCCACAGGGGTTTGACCGCGATGTCATGCGCCATTTGCTGGCGGCGCGAGCGCATCAGGAACCAGACGGTTGCAGCGGCCCCTAAGGCGGCCAGTGCCCAGCTGGCCGTGACGCCAATCGTTCCGCTGGCCCCGCCAAGCATGACAAAGTTCTGATCAAGGGGCGAAACTGTTGTCCCGCGTGTGACCCACCATGCCGCACCGCGCCAGATGAGAAGGCCACCCAGGGTCACGATGAAGGACGGGATCATCAGATACCCGATCATCCAACCCTGAAAGCCGCCGATAAGCACGCCCAGACCGATGCCGACAAGCACAGTCACGACGATGATCACCGGGCTGCCAAAGCCCACGATTTCAGGCAACCAGAACGCCTGCACCAGCCCCATGACCATGCCGACCACACCCACGATCGACCCGATGGACAGGTCAATGTTGCGCGTCACGATCACAAACACCATGCCCGTCGCCATGATAGCCACCGAGGCGGTTTGCAGTGTCAGGTTAAAAATGTTGCGCGGAGTCAGAAACGTCCCGCCTGTCGCGATATTGAAGATGAAGGCAATAAGCAAAAACGCCCCGATCATCCCCAGCAGCCGTGTATCCAGCTGCAATGTCTTGATAAGTTTCCCAAGGCCGCCCATTGGTGGTTCCTCCGTCTTGCCGCCCAAAGGGCGGCCCCCCTGTCACCACCCACATCGAGCGGATCTTTGTGAAAAGGGCCCCACCCCCGCCTGCGAGGATGGGGCCCCTTTTTCTCGGTCAGACTGCCTTATTCGCAGACGGCCACGCCCGAAACGCCCTGACACAGAACGTCTTTGGGGATCCAGCCCGCATCAAGCACCAGGTTCAGATTGTCCTTGGTGATCGGCTGGGGGGCGAGCAGCATGGAGTTCACTTCAACACCGCCGGGTGACGTGAATTTGGCTGCGCCGTCGATGGCGTCCATGGCTGTGCCATTGGCGAGGGCCACGGCGATTTCGCCCGCATTGCGGCCCAGTTCGCGGCTGTCTTTCCAGACCGACACGGTTTGGGTGCCCTTGGCGACGCGGTTCAGCGCGCCGTGGTCACCGTCCTGGCCCGAAACGGGGATACCGTCCATGCCTTGAGCTGTCAGGGCTGCGACAACACCGCTGGCCATGCCGTCATTGGAAGAGATGACCGCATCGACGTTGTTGTCGTTCTGGGTCAGGATCTGTTCCATGTTGCGCTGTGCGTTGGCCGGGGCCCACGCATCGGTGTAGGTTTCGCCGACGATGGTGATGTCACCGGCGTCGATGGCCGCCTGGATCACCTCTTGCTGACCGCCGCGCAGGAAGTCGGAGTTCGGATCGGTGGGCGAGCCCTTGATCATCACGTAGTTGCCGGATGGCTGCAGATCGAACACGGCGCGCGCCTGCATCCGGCCCACTTCGATGTTGTCGAATGTGAGATAGAAGGCACGTGGGTCTTCGATCAGGCGGTCATAGCCGATGACCGGAATGCCAGCCGCTTCGGCGGCATCAAGGGCCGGGCCGATGGCCGCGCCGTCTTGTGCCAGAATGATCAGCGAATCGACGCCCTGTGTGATCAGACTTTCGATATCCGCCAGCTGCTTGGTCGAAGAAGACTGCGCATCCGCGGACAGGTATTCGGCACCCGCCGCATCCAGCGCGCCCTTGATTGCCGCTTCGTCCGTTTTCCAGCGCTCTTCCTGAAAGTTGGACCAGCTGACGCCAACCGTTTTGGTGTGGCTGTCTGCGAAAGCCGGTGTGGTGAGCATCGTGGCAGCCGCGAGGGCGCCAAGTAGGTTACGTCGTTTCATTAAGTGTCCTCCCAAAGACATAGCCCCGCCGTCATCGGTTTGCGGTCGGGTCGCACATTGATAGCCGTTTAAATTCGAAAAGCAAATTAAATTGGACACTCTCCCGAAAAAGCGCCATCATCTGTTTCGAGGCGTTCGTGATTTCATCGCGAGCGGGAGGAAAAAAGAAAGTCTTTTCATGCCGTTCCGTCACCAGAAGGTCGAAAGCAGGCGGCTGCTGCTTCGCGAGATTTCTCAACGCGGGCCGGTGCCGCGCATTGATCTGGCCGACCGTACAGGAATCAGTCGGGCCACTGTGACATCCATCACGGCCGAACTTTTGCGCGGCGGTCTGATCGAGGAGGTGCCGAGGGATTCGTCGGGTGAGGAGACGCCGCGCGGACGCCCGCGCGTTGACCTCAGGATTGCCGGGCGCGCCCACCTGATTGCCGGTCTCAAGGTGTCGGATGTTTCCATTTCCCTCGTTCTGATGGATTTCGACGGGGCGGACGTCGCCCATCATGAACATGCAATCGCGCCGCACCGCTACACCCCCGATGCGTTGGCGGACGAAGTACACCACGGCCTTGCCCGCCTGGCGGAAAAGGCACGATGCGCCCTGACGGATATCTCGGGGGTGGGTGTGGGGCTGGCGGGGATTGTCGATGCGGGCAACGGCCTTGTCTATTGGTCGCCATCGCTCGATCGGCGCAACGTGCCCTTCGCCGCTGTCCTGTCGGACCGACTTGGCATTGCCGCCTATGTCGACAATGACGCCAACCTGGTGGCCATGGCCGAGCTGACCTTTGGCATCGGCAAGAACCACTCGGATTTCATTGTCATCACCATCGAAAGCGGTGTCGGTATGGGCATGGTCCTGGGCGGGAATCTGTATCGCGGCACGCGCGGCTGCGGCGCTGAATTCGGTCATACAAAAGTGCATCTGGACGGGGCCCTGTGCCGGTGCGGACAGCGCGGGTGTCTTGAGGCCTACGTGGCGGATTACGCCCTTGTCCGCGAGGCCCACAGCGTCGGGAATGTCGCACAGATGGCCCCCACGTCCAAGGCGGTCACGGCCATACTGGCCGCGGCCAGGGCCGGTGATCCCACCGCGCGGACCGTGATCGAGCGGGCGGGCAAGATGTTCGCCCTGGGCCTCGCCAATCTGGTCAACATCTTTGATCCTGAGCTCGTGATCCTCGCGGGCGAGCAGATGCAGTTCGACCACCTTTATGCCGATGCGGTGATCGAACAGATGCGCAAAAGCATCGTGGACATCGACAAACCCGCGCCGGACGTTGTCGTGCACAAGTGGGACACCTTCATGTGGGCGCGGGGCGGGGCAGCCTATGCGCTTGAATTCGTTCAGGATACCGCCGTGGAGGCGCTGGAAGATGCATAAGCCCCTGATCCTGATTGCGGCCCTCATCGGCCAGAATGCGGCCGCCAACACGGCGCTGTTCCAACCCGTCGATGTGCCGTTGCACGTCTATGACGGGGGGTGGGAACATTTTGTGGGCGGTGGCCTTGCTGTGCTGGATTGCGATGCCGATCAACGCCCTGATCTGGTTGCCGCCGGGGGCACCAACCCGATGCAATTGCTGCGAAACACCTCTGAAGCCGGGGGGGTAATCCGCTTTGAGCCAGTCGCGTCAGAGGCGCTGAACCTGACAGGTACAACCGGTGCCTATCCGCTTGATGTCGACAATGACGGCATTCTTGATCTGGTTGTGCTGCGTGTCGGACCCGACACTGTTTTGCGCGGGCGCGGCGATTGCACCTTTGCGCCGATGCCCTTCAAATTCGCCGATCGCTGGACCACCGCCTTTTCCGCCACCTGGGAGGAAGGGCAATCCGCGCCCACCCTCGCCTTTGGCCACTATGTCGACCGCAACGATCCCGACGGCCCGTTCGAGGCCTGCGACGTGAACCAGCTTTGGCGTCCGGACCGCGCGACCTACAAGGTCACCGACCTTGCGCCGGGGTATTGCGCCCTGTCGCTCCTGTTCACCGACTGGGCGCGCAACGGTCGCGCGGACCTGCGCGTGTCCAACGACCGCCACTACTATGTCCGCGACGGGCAGGAACAGCTTTGGGCGATGGAAGAGACACCGCGCCTTTACACGCAGGAAGACGGCTGGGCGCGCCACATGCTGTGGGGCATGGGCATTGCCACCCGCGATCTGGATCGCGACGGACGGGACGAGGTGTTCCTCAGTTCCATGGGCGATCAACGCCTGATGCGCCGGACCGGTGACGCACCTGCATTCGAGGACGTGCCCTTTGCCATGGGCACGGCGGCGCAGCGCCCTTATGTGGGCGACGATGGCCGCCCGTCGACCGGCTGGCACATCTCGTTTGGCGACGTGGACAATGACGGGCGCGATGATGTGTTCATCGCCAAGGGCAACGTCCAGCAGATGCCAGGCAACGCGATGGAAGACCCCAACAACCTGTTGATTGCGCAACAGGACGGCACGTTTGCAGAAGCCGGAGATGTGGCCGGGGTTGCCTCGGTGCATCGCGGACGCGGTGCGGCTCTGGTTGATTTCAATGCCGATGGTCTGCTGGATCTGGCCGTGGTCAATCGCCGCGCACCGCTGGAGGTCTGGCAGAATGTGAGTGCTGGCACAGGCCGTTGGCTGTCAGTCTCGCTGGTGCAGGAGGGTATCAACACCCAGGCCGTCGGCGCGTGGATCGAGGTTGATGACGGCACCTCTGTGCAGGCCCGCGAAATCACCGTGGGCGGGGGGCATGCCGGGGGCGTGGCCGGGCCACAGCACTTTGGTCTGGGCGCGGTTGATCGCGTGCGGATGCGCGTGCGCTGGCCGCACGGGGACTGGTCGGACTGGCGCACCGTGGATGCGGATCAGGTGCTGGTCCTCAAAAAGTAGGCCCCCTGCCGCTCAGCGGTCAACAGGCAGACCACTGGGCACCGAGTCCGGAATCCCCAATGCGCCCCGGATGCTTTGCGGATCGGTGAGCGCATTGAGAAAGGCGATCAGGTCACTGACCTCTTCGTCACTCAGCACCTGCGGTTCCAGCACGTTGGCGGCGGCGATGGCCGCCATTTCCTGCGGATCATCAAGGACCCTCAGATCGTCAGCGTCAAACCCCGGCATAACCGCCTGGGAAATGTCGTAAGACTTCAGTGCTGCAACAGGATCGAGGTGGTGCCTTACCACGCCTTCAAGCGTGGCATAGGCCCCCGCGTGTCCATACGGAGCCGTTTGCGCCACGTTGCGCAGTGGCGGTGTGCGAAAGGCATAGGCATCACTTGCCTTGCCCGTCACCCGCATCCGGCCCGTATCACGGGCGTGGGACTCAAAGCGTGCCGCCTTGCCGGGGCCAATCTGCGGCATGGCGATGGCATAGAATTCCTGATCCGTCTGGAAGCGACCGGAATGGCAAGCAGCGCAATCGGCCTTGCCATAAAACAGGTCCATCCCGCGCATGGCAGCGGGTTCCATCTCCGTTCCGTTGCGCAGATAAAGATCAAAGGGGCTGGCAACCCCGCGCCATTCAAACCCAAGGAACGCGGCGATGGCATCCGAGATATCGGTAAAGTGGATCGGCTCTGACCCGATCACAGTGTCAAAGCGGGTGCGGTACCCGGGGATGTCTTCGATCCGCCCGGCAAGGATGTCCCATGCGCCGCCCTGCCCGGTCAGCAGGCCCTGACGCACCGCACGCGCCACGTCATTTTCCGTATAATGCCCGGCCATTTCATCCGGGGACAGCACCGGGAACATGGCCTGCGCCGACAGGGCAGAGGCAAAGCCGCTTTCCATCTCGCGGCCCAGCGGCGTGCGAATGCCCGAGGCGCGGCTTGCGTCCTCTTCCAGCCGCCCGTCGTGGAAGAAGGTGGTGAATTCGGTGGCCCCGAGGTTGAACAAAGGGGGCGCGTTGCGCGGAACGCGCTGTTCGGGCAGGTTGTCAGCGTCCGCGACACGGTCCGGCCCAAGGCCGATGCCGCCGTCGCCGATGCCCAGCGACACCCCGTCGCCGGTCGCGAATTTGGGGTGATGGCACGTGGCGCAAGACACCGTTCCCGACCCCGACAAAACCGGATCGTAAAACAGCAACCGGCCCAGTTCGATCTGCGCGCTCGGGTTGTCACGAAAGACCGGTTCGGCGTAAGGCAGATCGCCCGCCCAGAGCGGAGCCGCAATCAGCCCGGCCAGGACCGTCCTAAACGAATCGCGAAACATAGTTCTCCAAAATCTCCTGCCGGCCCGACCGCGGTTGCGGCTCGATCCCGTGGCCCAGAACCCGCTCGGATATCGTGGCAAGGTCGCTTTTCAGAATCGCCTGCGCCTCGTCCCGATCCCATCCGGCATAACGGGCGCTCAATGCGTCCTCCAGCCCACCGTCTTCCATCATTGCCGCCGCAGCTTTCAGCCCCCGCGCGCAGATGTCCATGGCCCCGACATGGGCGGCAATCAAATCCTCGGCATCCAGCGACTGGCGGCGCAGTTTGGCGTCGAAATTCGTCCCCCCCGATCCAAGCCCACCGGCCTTGAGGATGTGATAGTAACAAAGCGCCACCTCGGGCACATTGTTGGGGAACTGGTCGGTGTCCCAGCCGGACTGGTAGTCGTTGCGGTTCATGTCGATGGACCCCAGCATGCCTTCACTCGTCGCGACCGCGATCTCATGTTCAAAACTGTGCCCCGCAAGGATCGCGTGCCCCTGTTCGAGGTTCAGTTTCACCTCGCCTTCCAGCCCGTATTTGCGCAGGAACCCGATGCAGGTGGCTGCGTCATAATCATACTGATGCTTGGACGGTTCCTGGGGTTTGGGTTCCACCAGGATCTGCCCCTTGAACCCGATCTTGTGCTTGTATTCGACCACCATGTTCAGGAACGCGCCCATATGGTCCAACTCGCGCCCCATATCGGTGTTGAGCAGGGTTTCGTACCCCTCGCGTCCACCCCAGAGCACATAGTTTTCGCCGCCCAGCTTTTGCGTGGCATCCATGCAGGATTTGACCGTGGCGGCGGCATAGGCAAACACATCCGGGTCCGGGTTGGTCGAGGCCCCCGACATCCAGCGCCGGTGCGAGAACATGTTGGCCGTCCCCCAAAGGCAGCCGATCTTTTTGCCGTCCATCTTTTGCAGGAAATAGTCGGTGATCTCGTTCAGGCGGTCGATGCTTTCGCTCAAACTCTCGCCTTCGGGGCGCACATCGGCGTCATGCCAGCAGAAATAGGGCACGCCAAGCCGCTCGAACATCTCGAAGGCCACGTCCGCCTTCATCCTGGCCCGGCCCATGTCGTCCTGCGGGTGCCAGGGGCGTTGAAACGTCTGGCCGCCGAACGGGTCGCCCCCTTCCCATGCAAAGCTGTGCCAGTAGGCGACGGCGAACCGCAGGTGGTCCTCCATCCGTTTGCCCAAGATCTTTTCGCCCGCGTCATAGTGGCGGAAAGCCATCGGGTTTGTGCTGTCCGGTCCCTCGAAGGTGACGGGCGGGACGGCGTCGAAAAACGTGGAGGTCATGGCATGGCTTTCAAAGTTGGGTAAGCGGCGGCAAAGCCGCGATAGGCGTCTTCATAGGGCTGCACGAGGTCGCCCCGAGGGTGAATGATATCCGCAATCGGCGGTTTGGTCATAACGCTGGCGGGTTCGGCACCGGTGACGCCGCATATGGCAAGCCGGGCCGCCCCGAAGGCTGCGCCGAATGCGCCCTCTTCAGGACGTTCAAGCGGGATGTTCAGGGTCGTGGCCAGCATGGTGCACCACAGGTCCGACCGACTGCCGCCGCCGATGGCAAGGGCCGTTTCCAGATTGGCCCCGGTCGCCTTCAGCGCTTCGAAACTGTCGCGCAGGGCAAATGAGACGCCCGCCAAAACGGCGCGGGTGAGGGCGGCAGTATCCGTGCCCACATCAAGGCCTGTGAATCCGCCGCGCACATGGGCGTCGTTGTGTGGGGTGCGTTCACCGGACAGGTAGGGATAGAATTTGACGGCATCGGGCGATTGTAACCTGTTGCCTGCGCCCTCGGCGAGGGCTTGCGCACTCTGCCCGGTCACCCGCGACAGCCAGTTCAGGCTGTCGGTTGCCGCCAGAACAACGCCCATCTGGTACCAGCGCCCCGGCACCGCGTGGCAAAACGTGTGCACGGCACTTTCGGCAAGCGGCGCATAGGTGTCGCGCCCCGACAGAACCACGCCCGACGTGCCCAGCGAGACAAAGCCCTGCCCTTCGCCAAGCGCACCAACACCACAGGCCGCCACCGCATTGTCCGCCCCGCCTGCAATCACCTTGCACCCGTGCGGCAGGCCAAGGTCGGCGCGGGAGGGTTGAACCTCTCCCGCCACTTCACTGCCTTCAAGCAGGTCGGGCATCTGCGCCGCACGCATGCCCCCGAGGGCAAGCAGGTCACTCGACCATGCCCGCGCAGCCACATCCAGCCAGGCCGTACCGGCGGCATCCGACATCTCGGTGACATACCGCCCGGTCAGCCACCACACGACATAGTCCTTGGGCAACATCACCCGGGCAACACGGGCAAATATGTCGGGTTCATTGTCGGCAACCCATGCCAGTTTCGGCGCGGTAAAGCCGGGAAAGACGATATTGCCACTGATCGCACGGGCACGCGGATCACTGTCGATGACGCGGGCCTGCGCAAAGCTGCGCGTGTCATTCCACAGGATGCAGGGGCGCAAAACGGCTCCTGCGGCGTCCACCAGAACCGCGCCGTGCATGTGACCGGACAGGGCCAGACCCTGCACTGCGCCGTAGGCGTGCGGATGTGCATCCTTCAACGCGGCCAGGGCGGCGACAACACCTGCAATCCAATCGCCGGGGTCCTGCTCACTCCATCCCGGAGCCGGGTTGGACACGTCATAGGTCGCGTCCGCACTGCCCACAGCGCGGCCATCGCCATCCACCAGCAATGCCTTGACACCCGAGGTGCCCAGGTCAAGCCCAAGAAACATAGATATTCCTCCCTGACCGGCACTGTCACCCGCTTTAATTCATATGTCAAATTAAACCGCAACACACCGGGCGATCACCTTTGCACGCCCCAAATCCTGTTCGGAACGGTCCGCATTCTCGGATTTCAGGAAATCCTCCCCGAAGGGCCCCTTTCCACCTCGCGGGCGGGCGGCTATATCGCGACCACGCCCAGCAGGAGCCTGACATGACATTCGACCGCTCGATCAAGATCGCCCCATCCATCCTCGCCGCCGATTTCGCGAATTTCGGCGCCGAATGCGCCGCCGTCGAGGCACAGGGCGCGGATTGGATTCACGTTGACGTCATGGACGGGCATTTCGTGCCCAACATCACCTTCGGACCGGCCACCTGTGCCGCCATCCGGCCCCATATCAAGGGCGTGATGGACGTGCACCTGATGATCGCCCCGGTTGATCCCTACATCGCGGCGTTTGCCGATGCGGGCGCCGATGTGCTGACCGCCCATGTCGAGGCAGGCCCGCACATTCACCGCACTCTGCAAGCCATCCGGGGCGCGGGCATGAAGGCGGGCGTCGCGCTCAACCCCGGCACTCAGGCACGTGCGGTCAAAGAGGTGATGGACATGGTCGATCTGATCTGCGTGATGACCGTGAACCCCGGTTTCGGCGGGCAGAAGTTCATCGACATGACGGCCAAGATCGCCAGCCTGCGTGACATGATCGGCGACCGCCCCGTGCATATCGAAATTGACGGCGGTGTTGATCCCGTTACCGCGCCACTGGTCGCAAGGGCCGGGGCGGATGTGCTGGTTGCAGGTTCTGCCGTGTTCCGGGGCGGGTCGGTCAGCGACCCGGCACCCTACGGCGAGAACATTCGCGCCATTCGAGCGGCAGCACAAGGCGTCTGGACCTAGCGCAACGCCGCCGCAAACGTCTCGATCAGCCTGTGCTTGAGGATCTTGCCCGTGGGCGCCGCAGGCAGGCTGTCGGCAAACACATAGACCGAGGGGCGTTTGTAGCCCGCCAGCCGCGTTGCCACAAAGGACCGCAAGGCCGCCTCATCGGTTTGCCCCCCCCGGGCCAATTGCACAAAGGCCAGCACGTCTTCGTCTCCATTCCTCGACCGCCCGACCACCGCGGCCTGCACGACATCCGGGTGATCGTTCAGCGCCGCCTCGACCTCGGGCGGGTAGACGTTGAAACCGCCATTGATGATCAACTCCTTGCACCGTCCCACGATATGCAGGCGGCCCTGATCATCAATGCGCCCCAGGTCACCGGTGCGCAGCCACCCCTCCGGGTCAAGCACCTGTGATGTCGCATCAGCATTGCGAAAATACCCTTTCATCACATGGGCCCCGCGCGTCAGCACCTCACCGACGCGGTCCCCCCCACCCGAAACGGCCTCATCAATCGTGACTTCAATTCCGGGCAAAGCCGGCCCGACAGAGGTGTCAGGGTCACCGATTGCGTTATGTGTCGCGGCAATCCCCGCCGTGCTTTCGGTCATGCCATAGCCGTTCTGCAGGGCGACGCCATAAAAACCTTCGGCCTTGCGCTTCCAGGCGGGATCAAGCGGGGCCGCCCCCGAAGACACAAAGCGCAACCTGTCCGCGCCCAGTTGCTCAAGGCCCTGCCGGGTCGCATGCGCCATCAACAGCGCATGCATCTGCGGTACGCCCGAAAACAGGGTGATGCCCTGCCGCAATCCGTCAAACACCGCACGCACGTCAAAGCGCGGGATCAGCCGCAGCGTTGCCCCAACATGCACGGACGCCACAAGGATCGAGCAAAGGCCGAACACATGCGTGATCGGCAACACGCCATAGATCAGATCGCGCGCGCTCATGCCTCGAAAGGCCGCAGAGGTTGCCGCCCCGAAACGCAGGTTGTCATGTGTCAGCATCACGCCCTTGGGGTCTCCGGTTGTGCCTGTGGTATAAAGAACAACAGCGACATCCGCATCACTACGTGCCCCGTCACCGGGCGCGACCGACATATCCAGACGGCCCCAGTCGCCGCTGATCGCCGAGGCGTCGCACCGTGCGGCATGGGCCGCCGCATCGCCCGAAACTTCGGATGTGAACATACGCGCACGCGGGCAAGCATGTGCGATGATCCTGTCGATTTCGCGCGCACTTTGACGCGCGTTGACGGGCACCGCGACCGCGCCCAACCGCCACGTTGCAAACAGGGCCGCGACGGCGGCGGCGCAATTCTCCGACACGATCAGTATGCGGTCGCCCTGCCGCACGCCTTGTGCCGTCAGAACCTGACCAAGCGCGCGCGCCGCGCCATCAAGATCGGCGTAAGCCCATGCCGCGCCCGTTGCATCCTCCAGCGCAAGCGCGCGACCGCGCGCGGCGACCTGGTCGTCCAACAGATGTTCAACACGCCCGCCTATGATTTCACCCTTTTGTAAACGCCCGACGCGGTTGCGATCACCATGCCGTCCTGATCCATCACAACGCCCTCGGTAAAGACGAGGGAACGCCCGCTACCCGAAACCTCGCCCGTTGCCGTGACGCGCCCCACCCGCGCAGGCGCGAGGTATTGCGTGGTCATCGAGATCGTCGTGAACCGCGTCGCCCCCGCTGCATCACCGGTCAGCGAAGCCGCAAAGCCCATTGCGTTGTCCAGCATACAGGACAGGATACCGCCATGCAGCCCGCCATGGCGGTTGGTGTGCTGCGGGCCAATGTCGAGGTGGCAGCGCGCCGTACCATCGCCCGCAGTGATGTCCACCACGTATCCCAACAGCGTCTGCGCGCCGGTTTCATCCCGGATGATCCCCGGCGTTTCAGGCGGCAGAGAGGGCAATGAAGCGCTCCAGGTGATAGTCGGTATCGCCGAACCGGTGGTCTGCCATGATGATCCGCTTGGCGATATGGGCCAGTTCGTATTCCTGCGTCATGGCGATGCCGCCATGCATCTGGATCGCTTCCTCGGCCACCAGACGCCCCGCCCGTCCGATCAGGTTCTTGGTCGCCGACAGATGCAGATCACAATCCTGCGCATCAAGGTTGCCAGCGGCGTTGATCACCGCACTGCGCACCTGTTCCAACTCGATCAGCAAATCGGCCATACGATGCGCCAGCGCCTGAAATGTGCCGATGGGCCGCCCGAACTGCTTGCGTGTCATCAGGTAGTCCTTGGTGAGGTGTGTGGCGGTTTCCATCGCGCCCAGCGCCTCGGCGCTGATCGCGACAAGGGCGAGGTTGTTGACGGTTTCGTAATCGCCAAGCGTCAGGCCAAGCGGTTCTGCCGGGGTCTTGTCCAGCGTCACCTCGCCCGCGCGCCCGCCAGCAAGCAATGGGTAGCCCTGGACGGTCAGACCCGGCGCACCCTGCGCCACGAGAAAAAGACCGATGCCGTCGCCGTCCCGTGCCCAGACGATCAGGTGGTCGGCGGCCTCGGCATTCATCACGACTGCCTTGCGCCCGCTCAGCGTATCCCCCTCTGCCTGCGTCTGAACGTGATCCATGTCGTACCGCCCACCCGGTTCACCGTGGGCGACGGCCATATGCAGTGCGCCCGCAATCACCTCTTCGACCATATCCGACTTGCCAGCGGCGGCCAGCAAACGCCCCCCCATCAGCGCGCTGTCCAGCACCGGCTCGACGACGCCTGCGCGCCCCAGTTCCTCGAACACCACCGCGATATCGAACCCCGCGCCGCCAAAGCCGCCCTGCGCTTCGGTAAACAGCGCACCCAGCACGCCAAGTTCGGCCAGTTCGCCCCAGATGTTGCCGGACATGCCCGCTTCGGAGCCCAGAATGCGATTGCGCACCGATGTCGTATACTTGTCACGCAGATACCGCCGCAGCGTGTCCTGCAGCATCTGGCGCTCTTCTGTCAGATCAAAGTTCATGCCATGTCCCTCATCATACGCCCCCGCCCATCGTCACCTTGGCGATAATGCCACGCTGTATTTCGTTGGACCCGCCAAAGATCGACAGCTTGCGGTTGTTGAAATACTGCGCCGCAACAGGGCCTGCATTGAGGGGATCGGGGATCATGTCATTGGCCCCCTCCACCGCCTCGGAGGCAAAAGGCATCGCGTAGGGACCAGCGGCGCGGCGCGCCAGATCGTTGATTTCCTGACGGATCATCGAGCCCTTGACCTTGAGCATCGACGCCTCAAGCCCCGGCGCCCCGCCCGCCGCCGCCTGGGACACGATACGCAGGTTCGATGTCGCCATCGCCCGCATGTCGATTTCCACCTGCGCGACGCGCGCGGCAAAATGCGGGTTTTGCAGCAAGGGTTTGCCATTGTGGTTTTCAGCCCGCGCAAGCCGTTTGACCGCCGCCAGCGCGGCCTGGCTGGCCCCGACACCCCCCAGACCCGTGCGTTCATGGGTCAGCAGGTACTTGGCATAGGTCCAGCCCTTGTTTTCCTCGCCCACAAGGTTTTCGACCGGTACTTTGACATCCGTGAACCAGACCTCGTTCACCTCGGGACTGCCATCCATCAGGATGATCGGGCGGACCTCGACGCCGGGGGTGTTCATGTCGATCAGAAGAAAACTGATCCCTTCCTGCTGCTTTACATCCGGATCCGTACGGACAAGGCAGAAGATCATGTTGGCGTGCTGGCCCAGCGTCGTCCATGTCTTTTGCCCGTTGACGACATAGTGGTCTCCGTCGCGCACGGCCCTTGTTTTCAGCGATGCCAGATCAGACCCGGCGCCGGGTTCGGAATAGCCCTGACACCACCAGTCGGACCCATCGAGGATGCGCGGCAGCCAATGATCCTGCTGCTCTTTCGATCCGAACGTCTGCAACACCGGCCCCAGCATCGACAACCCGAAGGGCACGATGCGCGGGGCTGACGCGGCGGCGGCCTCGACATCATAGATATGGCGCTGCACAGCACTCCACTCGGCGCCGCCGAATGCGCGCGGCCAGTTCTGCGCCAGCCAGCCGCGCGCGTTCAGGATGGCGTGCCAGCGTTCCATATCCGCCTTGTCCAACCCGCGCCCGGTGCGCACCTTGTCGGCGATCTCAAGGGGCAGTTCGTCGCGCAGAAAGGCGCGCAATTCGTCCTGAAAGGCCAGTTCTTCGGGGGTATAGCTCAAATCCATCTCAGCCCTCCTTGTTCAGATCATCGAATGTGCGCCCCTGCGCCACCAGTTCTTCCAGCAGCGGTGCGGGGTGCCAGAAAAAGGGATCTTCCCCGGCATATGTCCTGATATCGGCCAGCAGCCCCGCAAGCCCTTCCATATCGGCCCATTTCAGCGGCCCGCCGCGATAGCGCGGAAAGCCATAGCCGAACAGCAGCGTCATATCGACATCAAGCGGGCGGCGCGCGATGCCTTCGCCGACGACCTTGGCGGCTTCGTTGACCATCGCCGCCATATAGCGGCGCACGATCTCCTTGTCGGTGAAGGGACGCGGCGTGATCGCCTGGGCCGCACGCTCCGCCTCGATCAGGGGCATGACGTCCGGATTGGGCACGCGGGCCCTGGGGCCGGCGGCATAGTCGTAATAGCCCTTGCCGGTCTTCTGGCCGAAATGTCCGTCCTCGCACAAGCGGTCGGCATAAGTGGCGTCGCGTGCGCGCGGGTCCAGCCCCTCGGCCCGTCTGCGCTTGCGTACCGCCCAGCCGATATCGAGGCCCGCAAGGTCGGCCACGGCAAAGGGGCCCATGGCAAAGCCGAACGCCTCAAGGGCCGCGTCGATCCGGTAGGGCGAGGCACCGTCGAGGATCATGTGATCCGCCGCCGAGCGATAGGTCGACAGGATGCGATTGCCGATGAACCCGTCACAAACCCCCGCGCGCACCGAAATCTTGCCCAGCGCCTTGCCCAGCGCAAAGCCCGTTGCGACGACGTCGGGCGCGGTCTTGTCGGCCACCACCACTTCGAGCAGCTTCATCACATGGGCCGGGGAAAAAAAGTGCAGCCCCAGCACGTCCGCCGGGCGCGAGGTCGCCGCGGCGATCTCGTCAATGTCGAGATAGGAGGTGTTGGAGGCCAGCACCGCGCCGGGTTTGCAGACCCGGTCAAGCTCGGCGAACACGGCCTTCTTGACCGCCATGTCCTCGAACACCGCCTCGATCACGAGGTCCACATCCGCCAACGCGTCATAGCTGGTGGTCACCTGCAAGGCGTCCGACAGCATCGCGTCATGCTGATCCGCACTGATCTTGCCACGTTTCAGCGCACCGGACAGGTTGCCCGCAATGCGACCGCGCGCGGCCACACCGGCGGCGGGCGACATTTCCAGCAGATGCACGCGCAGACCCGCCAGCAGGGCCGCCGTGGCGATGCCCGCCCCCATGGTCCCGCCGCCGATGACGCCGATATGCGAAACGTCGCGCGGCGCAACGCCCTTCAGTTCCGGCAGGTTCCCCACGGCGCGCTCCGAGAAAAACGCATGGATCATCCCCTGACGCTGATCCGTCTGCATGAGGTCGAAGAAGATCTTGCGCTCGGCCTTCAGACCGCCCGCGAAATCGGTGTCATAGGCCGCCTGAACGGCGCGCACGCACCATGCGGGCGCAATCTGACCCTTCGAGCGGGCCAGTGTGGCGTCAAAGGCCGCATCCCAGTCGATTGCATCGGGCAGGGGCAATACGCTGACCGCGCGGCGTGTCGCGCCCGCATCCAGCAGATCTTGGGCGTAGGCGATGCCGTTTTCCCCGGGATCGCCATCCTTGACCACGTCGATGATGCCCAGCGCATGTGCCTTTTCCGCCCCGATCTGGCGGCCTGTCGTCATGAGCTCCAACGCTGCCTCCACTCCCGCAAGGCGCGGCAAGCGCTGGGTACCGCCCGCACCGGGAAGCAGACCCAGATGCACCTCGGGCAGACCCACGCGCGCCGAAGGAACCGCAATGCGATAGTGGCACCCCAGCGCCACCTCAAGCCCGCCGCCAAGGGACACGCCATGCATCGACGCCACAACGATCAGCGCAGACGCTTCGATCCGGTTGATGAGGTCGGGCAGATAGGGTTCCAGCGGCGGCTTGCCAAACTCGGTGATGTCAGCCCCGGCAAAGAACGCGCGGCCCTCGCCCACAATCAGCACAGCGCGTACACCCGCATCGGCCTCGGCGCGGTCCATGCCATCCCACAGGCCCTGGCGCACGGCCTGGCTCAGCGCGTTCACGGGCGGGTTCTGCACCCTCAGCACGGCAATGTCACCGTGACGGGAATAGGCAATCTTGTCGCTCATGGGATCTCCGCTGATGCTTGGGGACGAAGGGCAAGGCGCCTCTCCTCACCTGTCCCCTTTCAGCCTAAGACACCCGCACAAAAGGGCAAGCCCCCGCACAACCGACGCCACGTCGCCTGCTTCTCTGATTTCAAAAATCCCCCCCGGAGGGCCGGGTCAACTCACGCGCACCGCCGCCTATTGCGCGCGCCGGTAGATAAAGCAGCGGCCCGGCACAGCGCCTTCGGGCAGAGGCTGTTCGACGAGACCCTCGAAATACATCCGGTCCGAGGCAACCATCAGCCCCCCCACCGCCAGCAGCGGCTCCACATGAGGAGAGATGTTGCGGGCAAAAATGTCATTCCTGGCGGCATCGTGCCCGCCCAGATCCGCATGGATCAGGGCGGCAGTCGCGCCAAAACGGTCAAGAGCGGCCGGCAGCGTGTCATAGACATCCCCCAAAAGCACCCTCTCATCCGGGGGGGTGCTGTCGGGATGCGAGGCGATGGCGCGCTCGAACACAAAGATGTCGCGCCCGGGCATGATGTGGCACATGTGATGATAGGTTCGCCCATTGCCAAGGCCAAGCTCGAACACCGGTCCCGGCAGATCGGCGATCCGGCGGGCGGCGTGGTCAAGACAGGCACGCTGCGACACCATCCGGTCCACGAAAAGGTCAAGGCGGCTTTGGGTCATAAATCAGTTCCTTAGGTTTTTTCCCTAGATGGGGCAGAACGACAAAAAAGTGTAGCAACAATCGCGGCATAAGCTGTGTATGGACCTGCGTGTCGAAATCGGGTTGACTGCCCGACGGCATGCCTGCGCAACAAAGGATGGCAAATGGCTCCCCTGCTGGACGTGAGAAACCTGTCGATTGGCTTTGGTGAAGCGCCGCCCGTGGTGGCGGGCGTCAACTTTTGCGTGAATGCAGGCGAAACGCTGGCGCTCGTGGGGGAAAGCGGATCAGGCAAGACACTGACCTGCCGTTCGATCCTGCGCATCCTTCCGGGCGCGGCGCAACTGCGCAGCGGTGCCATCGAATTCGGCACCGGTGCGTCACGCGCCGACTTGCTGACGTTAAGCGCAAAAGACATCCGCGCGGTGCGCGGCAATGCCATTTCGATGATCTTTCAGGAACCGATGCGCTCGCTCTCTCCGCTGCACCGGATCGGCAATCAGGTGAGCGAAGTGCTGACCCTGCACCGCGGCATGAGCCTTGCAGAGGCAAAGCGTGACGTGCTGGCGACATTTGAACGGGTCGGCTTCGCCGATGCCGAACGGGCCTACCGCGCCTATCCGTTCGAAATGTCGGGCGGCATGCGGCAACGCGCGATGATCGCCATGGCGATGGTGGCCAAACCCGAACTGCTGATCGCGGATGAACCCACGACGGCGCTGGACGTGACAACCCAGGCGCAGGTGCTGGGCCTGATGAAGACCCTGCAACGCGACACGGGCATGGGGATGATCCTCGTCACCCACGATCTCGGGGTTGTGGCCAACATGGCCGATCATGTCGTGGTCATGAACAAGGGCCACGTGATGGAAAGTGGGCCCGCCGGCGCCGTGCTGGGCGCGCCGGGGCATGGCTATACCAGGAAACTGTTTGCCGCAGCACCGATGATCCCGCAGGTTGCCGAACCGTCGGCCCCGGTCATAGAGGATGATCTGATCCTCGAACTCAGGAACGTGTCCAAAACCTATGCCGTGCGCGCCGGTGGATGGCGCGAACGCAAGCTGGTGCACGCCTGCACCGACGTCTCTCTCAAGCTGCCGCGCGGCAAGACGCTGGCCGTGGTCGGCGAAAGCGGGTCGGGCAAAACGACCTGCGCGCGCATCGCGTTGGGGGCCGAAGTGCCTGACGAGGGGTCGCAAGTCCTGTTTCGCCCCGATACCAAGAGTGATCCGATCAACATCACGGCCCTCAGCCCCGCCGAAAAGGTGGCCTTTCAGCGACAGGCCCAGATGGTGTTTCAGGACCCGTATTCATCGCTCTCGCCGCGGATGCGGGTGCAGGAGGCGCTGACCGAACCGATGGAAATCCACAAGATCGGCAACCGGACGGCGCGGCGCGACAAGGCGGCCGAGATGCTGCGCTGGGTCGGGCTGAACCCGGATATGCTGAAACGCTATCCCCATGCCTTTTCCGGCGGCCAGCGCCAGCGCCTGTCGATCGCCCGCGCGCTCACCCTCGACCCGGTGCTGCTGGTGTGTGACGAACCCACGTCGGCGCTGGATGTGTCGGTGCAGGATCAGATCCTGACCCTGCTGGAACGCATCCGCGACGGGATGGGCCTGAGCTATCTGTTCATCAGTCACGATCTGGCCGTGGTGGCCCGCATCGCCGATGAGGTTGCGGTGATGCGTCAGGGTGTCGTCGTCGAACAGGCCCCGCCCGACACGCTGTTCTACAGCCCCCGCCATCCCTACACCAAGGCGCTGATTGCCGCGCAGCCCGAACCGGACCTGAACCGGCCCATCGACCTTGAACTGGTGTCGCGCGGGGCCGGATCACCGTCGGCCTGGGCCGATGAATTCCGGTTCGAGGGGCTCAATGCCCCCGACCTCATCCAGGTCGAACCCGGACACAAGGTACGTTGCCATGTTTAATCGTTTGAGCGCCCTCGTCCTCGCGGCGGCCTTCCTGGCCCTGCCCGTCGCCGCACAGCCCGTGGTGCAGGAAAGCCCGTTTTGGGAAAGCGAAGTGAAGAAGGGCAATATGGACCCCGCAGGCGCGCGAATCCCAGACGTCCCGCTTGTCGTCGATCTGGAGGCCAAGGGGCGCACCTACGGCACCCAGGGCGGCACCCTGCGCACGATGGTCACCCGCTCCAAGGACGTGCGCCAGATGGTTGTCTATGGCTATGCCCGCCTTGTCGGTTATGACGAGAATTACCAGCTCAAGCCGGACATCCTGCGCGATTACGAAGTCACGGATGGCCGCATCTTTACCCTGCGCCTGCGCCCCGGTCATCGCTGGTCGGATGGCGCACCCTTCACCTCGGCGGACTTCCGTTACTGGTGGGAAAACGTCGCCCAGAACGAACAGCTCAGCCCGAACGGGCCGCCTGAAATCATGCGGGTCGGTGACGATATCGGGTCGATGTCCTTTCCCGATGAATACACGGTGGTGGTGACGTTCCCGCGCCCCAACCCCAATTTCCTGCAGATGCTGGCGCAGGCCGCGCCGCCCTTCATCTTCCGTCCGTCCCATTACCTCAAACAGTTCCACGTGAACTTCAACACGCCCGAGGCGATGGCCGCGATGATCGACGCCAAGCGCGTGCGCAGCTGGGCGCCCCTGCACAACAAGATGGACAACATGTACCAGTTCGACAACGCGGCCCTGCCCACGTTGCAGCCCTGGATGGTCGCCAGCGGCACCTCTTCGCGCCAGTTGTTCATCCGCAACCCTTATTTCCACCGGATTGATGCGCGCGGCACCCAGTTGCCCTATATCGACGTGGTCGAGATGGCCATTGTCGGATCGGGCCTTGTGGCGGCCAAATCCAATGCCGGTGAATCCGATCTTCAGGCGCGCGGTCTCGATTTCCGCGACGTGTCGATCCTGAAAAAGGGCGAACAGGACGGCGCGCCCTATCGCACCTACCTGTGGTCCAACGGGGCCGCGAGCCAGATCGCCATCTATCCCAACCTGAACTTTGCCGACCCGGTCTGGCGCGACATCATCCGCGACGCGCGGTTCCGCCGCGCGCTGTCTCTGGGCATCGACCGGCGCATGATCAACCGGGCGCTCTATTTCGGCCTCGCCAAGGAGGGCGGGATGGCCGCGCTGGAGGCCAGCCCGTTCTACAGCATTCCCAACCGCTATCTTTGGTCGATCTACTATCCGCGCAGGGCAAACGCCCTGCTGGATGAAATGGGCCTGACGGAACGGACTGCCGCCGGCATCCGCCTGTTGCCCGATGGCCGGCCGATGGAGTTCGTGATCGAAACCGCAGGCGAGCGGCAGGAGGTCGAGAACGCCCTGGCCATCATCACCGACACCTGGCGCGAGATCGGGATCAAGCTGATCATGCGCCCGCTTGACCGCGACATCCTGCGCAACCGCGTGTTCTCGGGCGTGACCATGGCCGCCGTCTGGTACGGCTGGGACAACGGCATTCCACAGTCCTTTACCCCGCCCGATTATCTGGCCCCGACGGATCAGGTGTTTTTCGCATGGCCCAAATGGGGCCAGTACTATCAGACCCGCGGTGCGGCAGGCGAGCCCATCGACCTCGCCCCTGCCAAGCGGCTGATGGCATTGAAAGAAGCCTGGCAAAAAACAGATGTCGAGGCAGAGCGTGCCCGGATCTGGCGCGAAATGCTTGCCATTCACGCTAATCAGCAATTTGGCATCGGCATCCTGGCCGAAGCACCCCAGCCCGTTGTCGTGTCCGACCGCCTGCGCAATGTGCCTGAATTCGGCAAATGGGCGTGGGATCCGGGGGCCCATTTCGGCATCCACCGGATGGACGAATTCTATTTCGCAGATGACGAGCAGATCGCGCAGGTTTCCGAATGATGTTCATTCGCTACGCGGTGTGGCGTCTGCTGACGATGCTGCTGACGCTGGCCGTCGTGTCGGTGCTGGTGTTCATAATCATCAACCTGCCCCCCGGAGACTATCTGTCCAACCAGATCGCCGAATTGCGCGCCACCGGTCAGGCCGAAGGCGTGGCCAAGGCAGAATTCCTGCGCACCGAATACGCGCTCGACCGTCCGCTCTGGCAGCAATATCTGATCTGGGTCGGTGCGATCCCCGGCCCACAAGGGTTTTCGGGCCTGTTGCAGGGCGATTTCGGCTGGTCCTTCGAATTTGACGCGCCGGTTGCGGATATCGTCGGCGATGCGCTGTGGCTGACCGTTCTGGTCAACCTGGCCGCCGTGCTGTTCGTTTACCTGGTGGCGCTGCCCCTCGGGGTGCTGGCCGCAGCCCGTTCGGCCACCTGGGTCGACTATACCACCGCCTTTATCGGCTATCTCGGTCTGGCCACACCGAACTTTCTGCTGGCCCTGATGCTGTTCTATTACGGGAACAAATACCTCGGCCTGCCGATTGGCGGGTTGATGAACCCCGAGTTCGAGGGCGAGCCGATGAGCCTTGCCAAGGTGCAATCCATCCTCGTCCACCTGATCGTGCCCACCTTTGTCATCGGCACATCCGGAGCGGCGGGCATGATGCAGCGCCTGCGTGCCAACATGCTGGATGAGCTCAGCAAACCCTATGTCGAAACGGCCATGGCCAAGGGACTCGCCCCCGCCAAACTGCTGACCAAGTATCCGCTGCGCATGGCCTTCAACCCGTTTGTGGCCGATATCGGCAACCTGCTGCCCGCGATGGTGTCGGGGTCTGTGCTGGTGTCCGTGGTGCTGGGCCTGCAAACCATCGGGCCTGCGCTGCTGACGGCCCTCAAGTCTCAGGATCAGTTCCTTGCGGCATTCGTTCTGATGTTCGTGGCCCTGCTGACGCTGATCGGAACGATGGTTTCCGACCTCTTGCTGGTGCTGCTTGATCCGCGCATCCGCTACGGCGCGCGAGAAGGATAAAGATATGAGCAACCTTCCCGACGGTCGTTTCATCGACGATGCCCCATACGATCCGAATGTGGACCTGTCAGCCCTTGACCGCACGGACATGGACGCCCCCAACTGGGTGCTGGTCTGGCGCAAGTTCAAAAAGCACCGGCTGGGTCTGCTGTCAGGCATATTCCTGTTTCTGGCCTACCTCGCCATTCCATTCGCAGGCTTCTTTTCGCCCTACACGCCCAATGAACGCAGCGCCGATTACCTCTACCACCCGCCGCAGGCGATCCGGTTCTGGCACGAGGATGAATTCATCGGCCCCTTTGTCTACCCGACCGAGGCGTTCGCCGATCTCGAAAACTACCGGTGGACCTACACCACCGACACAACCCGGCCCATGCCGCTGCAGTTCTTCTGCAACAAATCCGAATACAACCTGTTTGGCTTTATCCGCTCTGAACGGCACCTGTTCTGCGCACCTGAAGGGGCCACGATTTTCATCTTCGGATCGGACAGGCTGGGGCGCGACGTGTTCTCGCGGATCTCTTATGGCGCGCAGCTGTCGCTGACCGTGGGTCTGATCGGGATCACGGTGTCCTTTATCCTCGGGATCGGGTTTGGCGCGATCGCGGGCTATTTCGGCGGCTGGATCGACTGGGTCGTGAACCGCGCGATCGAAATCCTGCGCTCGTTACCTGAATTGCCGCTCTGGCTGGCGCTGTCGGCGGCGGTGCCATCGAATTGGGGGCCGGTGTCGGTCTTCTTCATCATATCCATCATTCTCGGGCTTTTGGACTGGCCCGGGCTCGCCCGGGCGGTGCGAAGTAAATTCCTCTCGTTGAGAGAGGAGGAATATGTACGCGCCGCAGAGATGATGGGGGCCAAGCCGGGCCGGGTGATCCGACGCCATTTGTTGCCGAATTTCATGTCCCACCTGATCGCAAGCGCCACCCTGTCGATCCCCGCGATGATCCTTGGCGAAACGGCGCTGTCCTTCCTTGGGCTTGGCCTGCGCGCGCCTGCGGTGTCGTGGGGCGTGATGCTGAACGATGCGCAGAACCTTGCCAGTATCGAGATATACCCGTGGACGGCGATCCCGATGCTGCCGATCATCATCGTGGTGCTGGCGTTCAACTTTCTTGGCGACGGTCTGCGCGACAGTCTGGACCCCTATTCAGACTGAGGCGGGCGGTGGGGTGAAACCCCACCCTACCCTTTGCGTTTGGGGGGCTGCGCGCCGCCCTGTGCCGCGGCTTCGGCCCGGCGCGCTTGGTTCTTCTTGCTGTTCCATTTCGCCTTTTTCGGCGCGCCCGGTGTCGCGTCCGGCTTGTGACGCGGCTTTTTCGGCGCACTCACGCTGCCATCCTGCACGGCCTTTTCCAGCGTGGTCGGGGCCTTGGCAAAGGGTTTTTTCCCGCCCGGTTTCCCGGCGGCTTTGGCATAGGGCTTGCCTGCGGGCTTGGCCCCCGGCTTGGGCTTGCGCGGCTTCGGCGTGGACGTGTCGTTCCAGTCGATCGGGGCCGCATCGTTGCGGGCCTTGGGCGCTGGGGCGCTGTCCGGATCCCAGACCCGCTTGGCTGACGGCTTGCCCCCCCCCTTTGGCGCACCGGCAAAGCCACGCTTGGGCTTGTCCGCATAGTCGCGCTTGGGCTTGTCCTCATGCGCGCGCTTGGGCTTGTCGCCATAGTCCCGCTTTGGCTTGCCGCCCGGCTTCGCATCAAAGCGCGGCTTGGGCTGGCTGGCCGCCGCGGGCACGTCGGCCAAGCGCGCGACCCGTGCGCCGCCTTCGATCTGCATCGCATCCCCGAGGGCCGCGACAAACGCATCCGCGCTGCTCTCCTTCAACTCGACATAGGACATGTCGTTCTGAATGCGGATCGCGCCGATATCGTCCTTGGTGATGTCACCCGCATTGCACATCATCGGCAGCAATCGGCGCACTTCGACGCCCTGATCGCGCCCGCCGGTGACCGAAAACCACACGCTCGGGCCGAAGGGCACGTATGCCTTGGGCGCGCTGTCCTTGGCCGCCACGTCCGACAGGTCCTCGGGCGAGGTGTGGCGCAGGCCGTGGATGCGCAGCAATGCGGCGGCCAACTGGTCGGGGCTGAACGTCGCGACCAGTTTGGCAACCATGTCGGACTCATTCTCGGTGATTTCGTCCGTCCACATCGGATCGTCCAGCAGGCGGACCTCGTCCTGCGCGCGCACATCGTCTGCCGACGGCGCGTCGATCCATTCGGCGTCGACCTGCGCCCCCTTGAGGATGCGGTTGGCCTTGGCGCGCACCTTGGCGGTGACGATCAGCGCGCTGGTGCCCTTGCGGCCCGCGCGCCCCGTCCGGCCCGAGCGGTGCAGCAGGGTTTCGTGGTTGCTGGGCAGTTCCGCATGCACCACCAGATCGAGGTTGGGCAGGTCGATGCCGCGTGCGGCGACGTCCGTGGCCACACAGACCCGCGCCCGCCCGTCACGCATCGCCTGCAGCGCGTTGGTGCGTTCGGATTGCGTCAACTCGCCCGAAAGTGCGACAACCGGAAAACCCCGGTTGGACAAGCGCGTGGTGACGCGGTTGACCATGGCGCGGGTGTTGCAGAACACGATGGCATTGGGCGCCTCGTGAAAGCGCAGGATGTTGATGATCGCGTTTTCGCCGTCGTGATTGGCGACTGTCATCGCCTGATAGGTGATGTCGGCGTGCTGCTTTTCGCCCGTGGTGGTGGCGATGCGCACGGCATCTTTCTGATAGGTCCTGGCCAGCTTGGCGATGGCCGCGGGCACCGTGGCCGAGAACATCAGCGTGCGGCGGCTCTCGGGGCAATTCCCAAGGATAAACTCCAGATCCTCGCGAAACCCGAGGTCCAGCATCTCGTCCGCCTCGTCCAGCACAACGCCGCGTATTGAGTTCAGATCAATCGAACCGCGCATGATGTGATCGCGCAGGCGGCCCGGCGTGGCCACGACAATATGCGCCCCACGCCCCAGAGCGCGGCGTTCATCGCGCATGTCCATGCCGCCCACGCAGGATGCCATGACAACCCCGGTCTCGCCATAAAGCCAGCCGAGTTCGCGTTTCACCTGCATCGCCAGTTCGCGGGTCGGGGCAATGACCAGCGCCAGCGGCGCATCGGCCATCTGAAACAACGGTTCATCCCCCAGCAAGGTCGGGCCCAGCGCAAGACCGAAACCCACCGTCTTGCCCGACCCGGTCTGCGCCGACACCAGCAGGTCCGCTCCGATCAGGTCGGGGTTCGTCACAGCCTCCTGCACAGGGGTCAGGTCGGTATAGCCGCGGGCGGTCAGTGCGGTCTGGAGCGGTGCAATCACGGGATCAGATCCTAACAAAGCGACGGTGCCGGCCCATGCCGGTCACCAAGCCTGCGCGCCTATGCCCTTATGCCCCGCTTGTCGAGGGGGATTATCGGTCGTCCCCGTCCGTCGCGCCGCCCTCCATCAAGTCTTCTTCCATCGAGGCATGTGCCGCCGCCGCCACCGCCTCGCGGTCCTCCTCGCTCAGATCATCGGCCTTTTTGCCATCGGCCAGACGCACCGTCACCTCGCGGTGGGCGAAGCTGATGCCTTCGCGTTCGAACAGTTCGCGGATTTCCTCATAGACCTTCTTGCGCACCAGCCACTGATCGCCCGGCTTGGTCATGAACTTGACCCGGATGATCATGGCGCTGTCCTGCATTTCGATCACGCCCTGCGATTTCAGCGGCTGGATGAAATTGTCACCGATCACCGGATCGTCGAGCAGGGCGACACCCAGTTTCTTGATCATCTTGCGCACCTTTTCCACGTCCGTGTCATAGGTCACGCGCAGGGGCAGTTTCATGATGACCCAGTCACGCGAATAGTTGGTCAGCACCTGAATTTCGCCAAACGGCATGGTGTGCAGCGCGCCGAGATGGTGGCGCAACTGGAAGCTGCGCACACTGATCTTTTCGACCGTGCCCTTGACCCCACCCACATCAATGTATTCCCCGCGCCGAAACGCGTCATCAAACAGGAAAAACGCCCCCGAAAAGATGTCGCGCACAAGGCTTTGACTGCCGAAACCAACGGCGACACCAAGGATACCGGCACCGGCAAAGAGCGGGCCGACATTCACGCCCATCTCCATCAGCGTGATCAGGAAAATCGTCAGCACGATCAGGATCAGCATGAAATTGCGAAACAGCGGCAACAGGGTGGCCAGACGCGAGGCACTGGTGCCGCCGCCCTCGTCGCCCAACTCGCCCTCACCCATGTCGCCTTGCTCATCCGCGATCTTGCGGTCGATCCAGATGCGAAAGGCGTAATAGGCGATGTAGCCCAGAAAGATGATGACGATGACATCCAGCAGGCGTGCGGCCACGGTGCCCTCGACAATTCCGACGCCGGGGCTCCACATTCCGATGAACGCATAGCTGCCCGCCACAAAGGCGATGATACCGGCAATCCGGCGTGCAAGATCCTCGAACGAGGTCAGCGCGCCGCGCGGCGGGCCTGCCAGCGCTTCGGTATCCTCCTCCCCGGCGCCGTCATCTTCGGATCTGGCTTGCGCGATATAGCGGCGGCGGGCAAACCCGCGTTCGATATAGAAATTCAGCACGCCGTAGACCACGATGATGGTGGTCAGAATCAACCAACCGCCCACCAGCAGCGGAAACCCGTCCGGGTCCCCAAGGACCAGGTGGAATGTCTGCTGTCCCCAGGCGAACAGAAAGAACAGTATACTGACGGGCGCCCAGAGGCGCGACAGGGTGCGCAGAACCCAGCTTGCCGCGTCGGGGGGGATGCCATTGAGGATGGCGTTGCTGACAGCGCGCCAGTTGAACACCACGATCAGCACGCTTTGCAGCATCGCGACGAAGGACAGCAGCGAATACAGAAATACGTAAACCTGGAAATTCAGCCCAAGTTCGCGAATCCAGACGCCGAACAACACGGTCGAAATGCCCAGGACCGTGCCGACATACAGCCAGATATACAGCTTTTTGGAATCTGCGTCCGACAGCATCGGGATGCGGTATTGCGTCAGAAAGGGCGACAGGATCATCCGCCAGATGCTGGTCACCACGCGGATCACGAAATAGCCGATATTGATCAGGGTCGCCGTGAATTGCAGCGACGGGTCCTCGAGCGGACCCAATACAATCGACCCGACGATAAAGGCCACGACAATGGACACCACGATCCCGATCAGCCCCATGAAAAAGCGGAACATCAGGAACGGCATCTTCTGCCCATAGCCTTTGGGGGCGTCCACGATGCGGCCAACGACAAAACTCTTGGCGATCCGTTTGCCATAGACTTCATTCTGAAAAAGGATGCCAACGCCCAACAGGGCCAGCGTCAGGTACAGCACCTCGAAATAGGCAAAGATCGTGCCGTCCGGGCTGGTGGCCCGCAGGACATACAGCACTTCGTTGAATGACGCGGGCAGGTTCAGAAATCCGTCCGTCAGCGCAGACCGAAAGGCCGTGGCGTCGTCCTGAATCGACATCAGGGCACTGCCCATGTCCTGCGCTTCGGCCTCGGCGGCAGCACTTTGGACGTCGCTCAGGATGCGCCCGTTGGTGTCGATCACGACAACACTCACACCGTTTTCAGCCGCGGCGCGCATCACGTCATCAACGCTTCCCGTTGTCTCCGGCTCTGACGTGGCCAGCAAACTGCCAAGGCTCTGCGCCTGCGCCGGTTGGGGCAACAAGACAGCGATCCATGCAATGGCCATAGCCACCCGCATCCAAATTCCGCACCCAGCCATCCCCAACCCATCCTTGTCCTGAAACAGCCAGACGCTAGCGCCGCCACGGCGCAAAAACAATTGCAACACCGGACTTTTGTGAACGGCTGTGTTTTGCAATGCAATGTTTTCCATGCCATAGCGCGTTAATGGGGCAGGCGTGTGGGGCTGTTGACTTATATCAGGCAGTTGGCAGTCGATGCGGTCTATGACTTGAAATCACGGAGCGCGGTGCGCTACCAAACAGGGAGATTTTTCGGGCGCCCTGTTCAGAGTGACCGGAAAGAACAGGAACAAGACGATCAATATGGGCGCCTTCAATCATGCCAACCCGGAGTCATCCGGTCAGCGCCCCCGCCGCGTCGTTCTTTACAGTCACGATACATTCGGGCTGGGGCATCTGCGCCGCAGCCGGGCGCTGGCCTCGGCCCTCACCCAGTCAGGCACCGCCGGGTCCGCGATCATCCTGACGGGCAGCCCCGTCGCGGGCCGCTTTACCTTTCCGCGTGCCGTCGATCACCTGCGCCTGCCGGGGGTCAAGAAACTGGCCGATGGCAGTTATGTCAGCCAGAACTCAGGGATGGACCTTGAATCCACCACCAGCCTGCGCGAAGGCCTGATCAATTCCACGATCACGCAATATGACCCCGACCTGCTGATCGTCGACAAGGAACCGACGGGCTTTCGCGGTGAGTTGTTGCCCACGCTCAAAAAGCTGACCCAGACGGGTCGCACCCGGATCGTGCTGGGTCTGCGCGACGTGCTGGACGAACCCGAAGTGCTGGCCTCGGAATGGCAGCGCAAGGGGGCGCTGGCCGCGACCGAGGAGTTTTATGACGAATTGTGGGTCTATGGCCCGAAATCCGTCTATGACCCCACGCAGGGCTTGCCCCTGTCTGACGCGGTCCGCGCGCGCACCCATTGGACGGGCTATCTGCGGCGCGCCATCATTGACCCCGCAGACGTGCCGGACACGCCCTACATCCTCGTCACCCCCGGCGGTGGCGGCGATGGCGAGGCGATGGTTGATCTGGTGCTCAAGGCTTACGAGCAGGACCCCGGCCTCGCCCCCCACGCGGTACTGGTCTATGGCCCGTTCCTTTCGGGCGACACCCGCGATGCGTTCGAGGCCCGCGTGGCCGCCCTTGGGGGCCGGGTCACCGCAACCGGCTTCGACAGCCGGATTGAATCGCTCTTTGCAGGGGCGCAGGGCGTGATCTGCATGGGCGGGTACAACACGTTCTGCGAAGTGCTGTCCTTTGATCAACGCGCCGTGATCGTGCCCCGCACCAAACCCCGGCTGGAACAGTGGATTCGCGCCAACCGCGCCGAAGAACTGGGGCTGGTGCGGAATCTGGACGAATTCCGCGATGGGCTGACGCCCGCCTCCATGGTCGCGGCCATCCGCGCCCTGCCTCATCAGCAACGCCCGTCCGAGGCGGGCGCCGACGGTCTGCTTGACGGGCTGGACGTGGTGATCGACCGCGCCCGCCTGCTCATGCATTCATCGCTGATCGACGCCGCCGAATGAGCGCCAGCCCCCCGCGTCTGGCCGTGGCTGTCAAAGGCTGGCCACGCCTGTCAGAGACGTTCATCACCCAGGAACTGGTCGCACTGGAGCGCGCGGGCCTCGACTTTGCCATCTGGTCGCTGCGCCACCCCACCGATACCAAAACCCACCCCCTGCATGATCAGCTGCACGCGCCCGTGCACTACCTGCCGGAATACCTGCACAACGAACCCTTGCGCGTCGCGCGGGGTCTCTTTGCCGCCTTGCTGCGGCCCGGCTTCCGGCGCACAGCCGGACAGTTCCTGCGTGACCTCGCACGGGACGTCACGCGCAACCGCGTGCGCCGCTTTGGACAGGCCTGCGTGCTGGCGCGCGAATTGCCCGAGGGGACGGATGCGATCTATGCACACTTTCTGCACACGCCCTCTTCCGTTGCGCGGTACGCGGCAGGCCTGCGCGGCATCCCCTGGGCCTTTTCCGCCCATGCCAAGGATATCTGGACCTCCCCGGAATGGGAGTTGCGCGAAAAGCTGGCCGATGAAAGCGCAGGCGCGGCCTTTGGCGCGACCTGCACCGCCTTCGGGGCGGACCACCTGAACGATCTGGCCGCAAGCACCCCGGTCGATCTGGTCTATCACGGCCTTGATCTCGCCCGCTTTCCCGACCCGCCCACGCGCGCGCCGCGCAGACCGGGCGCCCCTTACGCCCTGCTGTCCGTCGGGCGGCTGGTGGAAAAGAAGGGGTTCGACCGGCTCATCGACGCGCTTGCCCTGCTGCCACATGACATCGACTGGCACTGGACACATATCGGCGGCGGCACCCTAAAGGACGCATTGCGCACACGGGCCGAAGCACACGGGATCGGCGCGCGCATCACGTGGCGCGGGGCCTGCGACCAACCCGAGGTCATCGCCGCGATGCGCGCCGCCGACCTGTTCGTCCTGCCCAGCCGCATCGCGGCGGACGGCGACCGCGACGGCCTGCCCAACGTGCTGATGGAGGCGGCCAGCCAGAAACTGCCAATCCTGTCCACCCCGGTCTCGGCCATCCCCGAATTCATCGACACTGGCGTGCACGGCATCCTGTGCGCCGATGATCCCGACGTTCTGGCAGGTGAAATCACGCGGCTTGCCAAAACGCCGACCCTCGGGCTGGACCTGGCCAGCGCCGCCCACAAACGCCTGCACGCCGAATTCACCATGCAACCGGGTATCGACCACCTCGCACAGCGCCTGCGCAGCGTGATGGCGCAATGACCGTCGCCTTCTTTGCCCCGCTCAAGACCCCGGACCATCCGGTTCCGTCCGGAGACCGCACCATGGCGCGGGGGCTGATCGCAGCACTCCGGCAGGGCGGTGCGACGGTGACGACGGCCAGCGGGCTGCGGCTTTATGACGGGGCCGGGGACAGCGCGCATCAGGACACGCTGATGGCCAAGGCCGAACAGGAAATCGCGCGCATTCTGGCCGATGAAAACGCACAGGCCTGGCGCGTCTGGCTGACCTATCACAACTATTACAAGGCCCCCGACCTGATCGGCCCGCACATCGCGCGTCAACTGGGCATCCCCTATATCCAGATCGAGAGCACACGGGCGCGCAAGCGGCTGACAGGCCCGTGGGCCCGGTTCGCCGCCGCCGCAGAGGCGGCAAGCGACGCCGCCCACACGATCTTTTTCCTCACACAGCGGGACGCGGAAACGCTGCGGCGGGACGCGCCTGCGGGGCAGACCCTGCGCCACCTGGCGCCCTTCCTCGCACAGACGGACCTGCCCGAAGCCAGCACGCTTGCAGGGCCGATGCTGAGCGTGGGCATGATGCGACCGGGGGACAAGATGGCCTCCTACAGCCTCATCGTTCAAACCCTCGCGGCCCTGCCAGACGGGCTGGACTGGCAACTCGACATCGCGGGCGACGGACCGGCACGGGACGAGGTCGCAGACCTGATGACCCCTTTCGGCCCCCGCGTGCGCCTGCACGGCGCACTTGATCAAACCGCGCTCGCCGCCCTTTACGGGCAAGCAAGCCTGCTGCTGTGGCCCGGCGTGAACGAAGCCTTCGGGCTTACCTATCTCGAGGCGCAGGCCGCAGGCATACCCGTCATCGCGCAGGATCGTCCGGGCGTGCGCGACGTCGTGCACCCCCCCTTGTGCTGCGTGGATGGCGGACCCGCCGAAATGGCCGCGCGGATTGTCCAGCTTGCAACAGATGCAAGCGCGCGGCGGGCGGTTGGCATCAAGGCACGCACACAAGTCGCACAAAACCATCTGCTGGGCGCAGCCGCCGCCACGCTGCACCACACGCTGGGGGCACTGTCGTGATCCGTCTTGCCCTTCTGCGCCACGGCCACACCGCCTGGAACCGGGCGGGCCGCATACAGGGGCGCACCGACATCCCGCTGGACGACGCGGCGCGCGCGCAGCTCAGCGCCCTGCGCCTGCCGCCGGGATGGGAGGACGCGGACGTGGTGGCAAGCCCCCTGTCGCGCGCGATGGAAACCGCGCAACTGGTGACACGGCACACGCCGCGCGCCGAACCGGCCCTGATGGAAATGGACTGGGGTCAATGGGAAGGCGGCCATGGCGAACTGCTCAGGGCCGATGCCGCGTCGGGCTTTCGCGACATCGAAGACTGGGGATGGGACTATCGCCCGCCGGGCGGCGAATGCGCGGGCGATCTGCGCGCCCGCCTGCGGCCATGGGCGACCGGGCTGACACGCGACACGGTGGCGGTGTGCCATATCGGTGTGATGCGGGTACTGATGGGCATCGCGACAGGCTGGGATTTCGACGGTCCGGCACCGTTCGCGATCAAGCGCAACCGCCTGTTTGTCTTGCACATCGACGGCGCGGACTGGACGGTCGGCGCGGCACCTGAACGGCTGATCGGGCGTGCCACATGAAGGTGATGATTGTCGTCACGCACCTGCTGGGCACCGGGCACCTTGCGCGCGCCCTGACGCTCGGGCGGGCCTTTCGGGATGCGGGGCACGCCGTCACCCTCGTCAGCGGCGGCACACCGGTTCCTCACTTTGACGCCAGCGGGCTTGGCTTTGTGCAACTGCCGCCCGTGCGCTCGAACGGCACCGATTTTACAACGCTGCTGCAAGAAGACGGCACGGCCGCCGGGGGCGCCTACATGCAGGGCCGCCGTGATCAGGCACTTGCGGTGCTGGTCGACACCGCGCCGGATATCGTGATCACCGAACTGTTCCCCTTTGGCCGTCGCATCCTGCGCGCCGAATTCCGCGCCCTGCTCGAAACAGCGCAGGCACAGGCAGACCGCCCGCTGATCCTGTCCTCGATCCGCGACATCCTCGCGCCTCCCGGAAAACCCGCCAAGGCGGCGTTTGCCGACGACATGATCACACAGTTCTATGACGGCGTGCTGGTGCATTCCGACCCCGAGGTCGTCGCGCTGGATCAAAGCTGGCCGGTTTCGGACAGGCTTGCAGCCCGGTTGCACTACACCGGCTTTGTGGCGCCGCCACCACCCGTGCCGACCCGGCGCGCGCCGCGCGATTCGATACTGGTCAGCGCGGGGGGCGGATCGGTCGGGGATCGCGTCTTTGATGCCGTCATTGATGCCGCCCGCCTGCGGCCTCAAGTCCACTGGCTGTTGCTTGTGGGCGGCAATGATGCCCGGCGCAGGCGCCTTGCCGCCAGGGCCCCCGCGCATGTCAGTGTCAGACCGCCGCGCCGAGACTATCGCGCGCTGCTGCAAGGGGCGCTGGCCTCGGTGTCCATGTGCGGCTACAACACCGCGCTCGATGTGATGCAGACGGGGGTGCCGTCCGTGCTCGTGCCTTTCGATGATGGCGGCGAAGTGGAACAGAGCCTGCGGGCAGAGGCGCTGAGCACCCTGAACGGGATCGCGGTGCTGCGTCAGGACGCCCTGAGCGGTCCGGCAGTGCTCAAGGCACTTGACGACGTGCAGGCCGCCGCACCCCGCCCGCCCCGCGTCACGGGGATGGACGGTGCCGCACGGGCGGTCGATATCGCCTGCGCCTTGCGGGCAGGGCGCTCCGGATGAGATTTGACTGGTCCCCCCTGCGCAACGCGCTGTCCGCCTGTCGCACCGATGGCACCGCGCTGCCCTTCTGGTGGCGCGACGACGATGCGGTCGCGGCCACACCCGCGCTGGACCGCCTTGCGGACCTGGCGGAACAGACCGGAATGTCGGTGCACCTCGCCATTGTTCCGGCTCACGCCGAAAACGGGCTGATCACCGCCATCGCGTCGCGCGCCCTGATCCCGATCGTCCACGGCTGGGCACACCGCGATCACAGCGATCCCGAGACCAGGAAGAACGAGTTCCTGACACCACGCACCGGCGCCACCGGCGACACCCAAAGGGCCATGGACCGGATGCGCTCCCTGTTCGGGACTGCACTTGCGCCCATGTTCGTCCCGCCCTGGAACCGGATCAACCCACGCGTGGTGCAGGACCTGCACGCCCAGGGCTATACGGTGCTTTCGACCTTCGGTGCCCGCGCCCAACCCCAGGCCGCCCCCGGCCTTGCCGCCATCAACACCCATATCGACCCGATCTGGTGGAAAGGCACGCGCGACCTCGTTGACCCCGACACCCTGATCGCCCGCGCCTGCGCGCATCTTGACGCCCGACGCGCCGGAACCGAAGACGCCCGCGAACCGCTCGGCCTGCTGACACACCACCTTGTGCACACCAATGCGATCTGGGATTTCACGACCGCCTTCGTGCAGGAATTGCTGGCCGGCGGCGCCACCCCCTGGAAGATGGAGAGACCCGACAATGAGCAGACTTGAGTCCATGCGCCGGCGCCTCAGCGCACAGATCGACGGGATCAACTGGGCCGCCACCCAGATCAGGGACACCCCGGGCGACGTGCTGGAAATGGGGCTGGGAAACGGGCGCACCTATGACCACCTGCGCACACAAATCCCCAACCGGCGGATCTGGGTGATCGACCGGGTGCTGAAACCCCACCCCAGTTGCATCCCGCCTGCCGCCGACTTCCTTCAGGGCGAAGCCGCGGACATGCTGCACAAACTGGACGCAGAGGGGCACAAAATGGCGCTGGCCCACTACGACTTCGGACACGGAGTAAAAGAGCTGGACGTCGCCGAAGGGCGCGCGCTCAGCCCCGCCATCGCCGCCGTCATGGCACCCGGCGGGCTGGTGTTGTCCCAACAACCTCTGGTCGGGCTGACACAGATCAGCGGGCCGGATACGATCGACCCTGAACGCTATCTGTTCTACCGCGCACCCTGACGGAACATCACAATCGTCTGCTCAGAGGTTGTCAGACCCGCGCAGCCCATTCTAGAGTACCGCCAATTCACGGTCACAGCCAAGTGACCGGTCCAAGGGAGTACATGAATGAAGATGTTCAGAACGGCCACGTTGGCCGCAGCAGCGATCATGGTGGCCGGGGCCGCCTTTGCCGCACCACTCAAACTGAAACCCGCAAACCCACAGCCCAGCGGCCTGAAATCAGGACTGGCGGTGGAATATGTCTATCCGCTGGATGTCAAAAGCCTCAATCAGGCGCGCCGCTACCTGAAAGAGGCCCGGCCCGGCACGCCGCTCAAGGGGCTTGATTACCGCGACACCGCGCCGGGTGACAAAACACTGACATCCAAACAGGCCGAACACGTGGTCGCGGGGATCAAGGGCTTTGTGAAATTCGACAGCCCCGGAACATACACCGTCGAATTCCTGACCAATGACGGGCTGGATGCGCGCATCGGCGGGCAAGAGGTGGGGTATTTCGACGGACGGCAAACCTGTCGCGAAACGCCGGCGGTCGAAGTCGAAGTGCCGCAGGCCGGATGGTATCCGCTCGACATCACCTATTTCCAGCGGGTCGGAACATCCTGCCTGCTGATGCGGGCGGGCAAGGGCAGCCCCGACTGGATGCCGGACTCCGCCTTCGGCTACTGAGAAACAACCGGTTGAACCGGAACGCAGCGGCCCCGGGACACCAACCCTGGGCCGTTTTTCGTGTGCCCTCCCACCAGACCTGACGCAGTTTCGCCGATATGGGCGGGTAAAACGCTAAACCATTGCGGGAATCTTCAGCTCAACCTACGGTCAGGCTCATGGGCCCTCGTATTTTCGGGCCGTCAAAAAATTTTTCAATGGTCCCGCGCGCAAGCCGCCGGGCCGCAAGAAAACACCAATTTCAAAAAAGGACCGTCCCATGGCCAAGAAAACCAATTTCGCGATCACCGTGACCTTCGACAGTTCCGTCCGGGTCAAGCTCTCCCCCCTCAAAACCATCCAGAAAGGGGCCGACCGCGGCAAGGTCGGCGTCTCTGTCACCGACTGTTCGTGCACCAACAAACCCATCCTGCTCAGTTGGGAGGAAGAAACCGACCCGATCAACAAGACAGTCAAACTGGCGCTCAAAGAGGTGCGGGTCGAAATCATCGTCAAATGCGCCATCCAGTACGCCAAGGAAATTGACCGCAAAAGCCCGTGCTACGCCCACATTGTCAAACATGAATACATGCACCTGACCAGCCGCAAAAACAGCGTGAAAAAGTACCGGCCGGTGATGATCAAATGGATCGAACAGGCGGCCGCCCCGACGATGGACAAGCCCGAAACGGTCAAGCTCAGCAAGGCCAAGGCGCTGCGCACCTCCGCCTACAAGAAAATCGAAACCGCCGTGCAAGAGGCCTGTGGAAAATTCATGACCGCATCCAACGACGAGTCCAAAAAGATCGACAGCGCATCGGAAAACAACAAGACCACGACCCTGTGTGCGGCCTATATCTGACGCCGGGGCCCATTGCGTTTGATTTGAAACACAAGCCGCCGCCGCGCTCTCTGGTCGGACACGCCCTGCGCGCCGCGCCCATCCGCCAAACCGCAGAATGCTGCAAAAAGCGAAAGGCGCCAGCGGTTCGGATCGAAATCCAGCCCAACTGACGCCTTCTTGAACCTATCATCCCCCCAGAGGGCGAATTGGGCCCAGCTTGTTCGGGGCGTTGCCACCCGTCACCGAGACTGCCTGCCTTGCGACCTGCACTCCCCCACGCCAACCCTGCGATACTGCCTTGTCGTGAACCGTTTCCGATCCACACGACCCGACCTGTATCCTCCTGGCTTCTGCTCGACTGGCCTGACCCCGAGGAGCCTATCCAGTTCTGCTTGCCACCCTGAGGGGCCTTTGTGTCCACCGCTTTGTTCGAAAGAACTCTGCGCCGGTGAATTCAGACTGCGGTTTGTCGCTGAGTCGCGCAACAGAAAAATAGGGCCGAAACGGAATTTCTTGTGGATAAGATGTTGATATGTAATGTGTATTCTTTGGGGATAATCGGGGGATAACTCAAAAATCCCTTTTGAATCGGCGCACTTGGGTCGATCACACCCGGCGCCCTATGGGGGTTTCCCTGACTTGACCGATTGCTGCGTCGCGGCAAGGTTATGCGCATTGATGTCATGCTTCAGGAGGCTTTCGATGTTCCCTTTCACTTTCGCCCCGCGTTTTGAATACCCGTTGTCCGGCGACGTCACCCAGGCCATCGCGCCCAGCCTCCTGGACATCGCGGGCGTGCCCGAAGTCGAACACGAGGTGATCACGACCGTCGCCAGCTACGGCAAACAACTCGGCAAGCTGACCGAGGCCCTGCTGGCGGTAGCGGACAAGATCGGGCTGGAGGGGGACGAGGTCGACGACCTGCGCGAGATTGCTGACGGAGTCAAAGAGGCGAAGGGGCGTGCGCTGGAAGCGGTGAAGGCGCGGGCTACGAGGATCGCGGAGCGGGTGGAGGTTTTGGAAAGGGTTGAGAAGTAGGGTGGGTTTCCAACCCACCAGACCAACCCCGAATTCCATTCATCACCCATTAACCATGAGGCGCGCAATGTGTCCCCATGCCCAACTACCTCCGCCCCCGCGTCACTGGCGCCTGCATCTTCTTCACGGTCTCACTGGCGCAGCGTGGTGCGACGCTGCTCGTGGACGAAATCGACATATTGCGCGATGCAGTCCGAGCAACGCGCAAACAGCGCCCCTTCACCATTGATGCATTCGTGGTCCTGCCCGACCATCTCCACTGTGTATGGACGTTGCCGAAAGCGGATCGGGATTTTTCGACCCGGTGGAGCGCCATCAAGTCCCGGTTCACACGCAACCTCCGGGACACCGGTAGGGTGGGTTTTCAACCCACCCAAGCCAAACGTCTTGGACATACGGTGGGGTGGAACCCCACCCTACACCGGTCGGCAAGCAAGATCGCGAAAGGCGATGCCGGCGTGTGGCAGCGACGTTTCTGGGATCACCATATCCGCGACGAGGCCGACTATTGGGCGCATGTGCGGCATTGCTGGATGAACCCGGTCAAACACGGGTTTGTCGCGCGGCCCGGGGACTGGGTGTATTCGAGTGTGCATCGCGATGCGCGGTTTTTGGAGGGGTCTGGTAACACAGGACTGCATCATGCGCATTTCCTTGCAAGACATGGCCTCCAATCGTCACAGAAACGATCATCTCCCATATCCTGACAAATCGCCAAATCGCCTTTGTAACCCCTTGTTTTCCAACACCCAAAGACCCGTCGCACGCTGGGGCTCCTCCCTACCGGAACCGGGTGCCGCTACGCGCATTTCTTCGAAATACTCTTTCGCGCACTGCCTTTAAAAATGGACGGCTAGCCGTCCATCTTCAACGCCGAAATAAACGCTTCCTGCGGGATATCCACCTTCCCAAACTGGCGCATTTTCTTCTTCCCGGCCTTCTGCTTGTCCAGCAATTTCCGCTTCCGGGTCGCATCCCCCCCGTAACATTTCGCCGTCACGTCCTTGCGCATCGCCGACAAGGTCTCGCGGGCGATCACCTTGCCCCCGATCGCCGCCTGGATCGGAATTTTGAACATGTGGCGCGGGATCAGGTCCTTGAGCTTTTCCACCATCGCCCGCCCGCGCATCTCGGCCCGGTCGCGGTGCACCATCATCGACAGCGCGTCGACAGGTTCATCGTTCACAAGGATCGACATCTTGACCAGATTGTCCTCGCGGTAGCCCGTCAGTTGATAATCAAATGACGCATAGCCCTTGGTCACCGATTTCAGCCGGTCGTAGAAATCAAACACCACCTCGTTGAGCGGCAGGTCATAGACCGTCATCGCGCGGCTGCCCGCATAGGTCAGGTCCATCTGGATGCCACGCCGCTCCTGACACAGCTTGAGCACGTCGCCAAGATAGTCGTCCGGCACAAGGATCGTGGCCTTGATCCGTGGCTCCTCCACATGGTCGATGGTCGAGGGGTCGGGCATGTCGGCGGGGTTGTGCAATTCCGTCATCGACCCGTCACGGGCATATACTTGATAGATCACCGACGGGGCGGTGGTGATCAGGTCGATGTCATATTCCCGCTCGATCCGGTCGCGGATCACTTCGAGGTGCAACAGCCCCAGGAAGCCGCAGCGAAAGCCGAAGCCGAGCGCGGCGGAGGTTTCCATCTCGAAACTGAAGGAGGCATCGTTCAGCGCCAGCTTGTCGATGGCGTCGCGCAGGTCCTCAAATTCGTTGCTGTCCACCGGGAAAAGCCCACAAAAAACAACAGGTTGCGCAGGCTTGAAGCCGGGCAGCGGCGTGACCTGCGCGCGTTCATGGGTGATGGTGTCGCCGACGCGGGTGTCGCGCACCTGCTTGATGCTTGCCGTCAGAAACCCGATCTCGCCGGGCCCGAGGCTGTCGACCACCTGCATCGCGGGGCGGAACACGCCGATGCGGTCCACGTGGTGCACGGTGTTGTTGGACAGAAACCTGACCTTTTCGCCCTTCTTGAGCCGCCCGTCGATGACACGCACCAGAACGATCACGCCGAGATAGCTGTCATACCACGAATCCACCAGCATCGCCTTGAGCGGCGCATCTTCGTTCCCTTTGGGCGCGGGCAGATGCGCGACGATGGCCTCGAGCGTTTCGGTGATGCCCTGACCCGTCTTGGCGGACACCCGAATGGCGCCCGAGGCGTCAATACCGATCACATCCTCGATCTGTTCGGCGACACGGTCACAATCGGCCGCTGGCAGGTCTATCTTGTTGAGAATAGGCATAATTTCGTGGTCGGCATCAATGGCGTGATAGACATTGGCCAGCGTCTGCGCCTCGACCCCCTGGCTTGCATCCACGACCAGCAGCGAGCCTTCGACCGCGCGCATGGACCGCGAGACCTCGTAGGCGAAATCCACGTGTCCGGGCGTGTCGATCAGGTTAAGGACGTAATCCTCGCCATTCTGCGCGGTGTAGTTGATGCGCACGGTCTGCGCCTTGATGGTGATCCCGCGTTCGCGTTCGATATCCATGCTGTCGAGCAGCTGCGCCTTCATGTCCCGTTCCGAGACCGTGTTGGTCGACTGGATCAGGCGGTCGGCGAGCGTGGATTTCCCATGGTCGATATGGGCGACGATGGAGAAATTGCGGATATGTGAAAGCGGTGTCATGGGCACGGATATGTAGCGGAACCGAGGTGCGGTCAATGGCCGTCGATGCCGCGCCGCGCAACGGATCGTGGGGTGTGTCGGGCGTTTGGTGCGAATCGCGGGTTAATGCCTTTGGATTATGGCAAAACGGGATGCACAGGGCGTACACAGCTTGTGCACCGCGCGTGCACCGTTTGTGCACGGCAGGTGGAGTTAACGGGGCGTGCGGTGGGGTTTGTTAAGATTGGGTTAATGGGGTGGAGATCGAGCTTGCACGGCACACGGCCTGCTTGGGTGGCGGACCTTGCGGTGCCGTGATGGCAGAAAGAGTTGCTGTCGGATGGTGTTGAGGGAGAAATTGCGGATATGTGAGAATGGTGTCATAGTTAGGACATGTAGGGAATTTTAGGTTGGTCAATGCGGATCGGTGATAGTGATGGCTTGGTACAATAATCGCTATGTATGCCCGGAGTGCCGAGCCAACTGGAACAGCGATTGGTCATCTTCATGCGACGAAGAATGCCCAGCATGTGAGTGTCGCAACATTTCACCAGCCTCCAGCGACAACCTTACCCTCGTTGTTGAGCCGTCGGCGGACGGTTCTTGGTCAATCTGGGTCTCACCGGCAGAAGCTGATGACAAGCCGCGATATAGACTGGTGGGCCTACTAGAGCAGAATAGGGCCGGGAGCATGAAATTCCTGCCAGCGAAGAAGGTCCATGAAGACAGGCTTCAGTGAGTCCGCAGCAAATTTTGTCAGCGCAAGTCAAACTGCAAGGGTTGATACAGAAGCTTGGGCCAGTTCCAATATGTTCTGCCCGAATTGCGGGAACTCCACGCTGGCACCATATCCAGCGAACCGACCTGTTGCAGACTTTTTCTGTACTGACTGTGGCGATCAATATGAGCTGAAAAGCCAAAGCCGTGCATTCGGCCGCAAGGTCGCAGATGGCGCCTACGAAACGAAAATGCAAAGATTGGCTTCCGACACATCCCCAAATCTAATCCTTCTTCAATACGACCGCACGCAGCGTCGAGTCGAAAATCTGCAAGTCGTTCCGAAGTACTTTTTTGCGCCCAGCGCGATCGAGAAACGCAAGCCTCTAGCGTTAACCGCTAGGAGGGCCGGTTGGATTGGGTCTAACATCCTTCTGGATCGAATACCCGCCTCCGGCAGAATTAGCGTCATACGGCGGGGCTTGATCCGTGATCGCTCGGAGGTGTTGTACGAGTGGAACAGCCTAAGGTTTGTTGAGCGGCAGCTCGGCGATGCAAGAGGCTGGCTTCTGGAAATTATGCAGTGTGTAGAGCGAATTGGGAAAGCAGAATTTACCTTAGCAGAGATGTACTTCTTCGAATCCGACCTTGCAGCCTTCTTCCCGAGAAACAACAATGTCCGGCCAAAGATTCGCCAGCAACTTCAAGTTTTGAGAGACGCCGGATTCATAGAATTTCTAGGTGGCGGGCGATACCGCCTGTTAAATTAGTGTTTTCTAGTCAAGAAATCTCGCTTTTAACCATATTTTCGGGAGTAAGATGGCGAGCAAAAAAATTAGTACATAGTCGCAAGTAAGACGATCAGTATGACCTGATCGAGCTATGCAAACTTGGAAATCGGTTGGAACTATTTGCGCGCGGCCCTCGCGATGGTTGGGCCGTGTGGGGTAATCAAGCCGACGATTATGCCCCGACATGGGATACTTACGCCAACCATTCACAGAGTAATGTGGTTCCATTGTCTGCCAAAAAGACGGTCGCTTAACCTCGGAACCAATCGAAAGGCGTTGGGCGCGGCGAATGGCTTTGGAAAATGGTTCGCAAACTGCTGGACGCTTTGAAGGACACGCCGCCAGAGCAGGACTGAAAGCGCCCGACACTGGGTGGGCGTGTAGCGCCCTCCCGGGGGGAGGGTCGGGCGCGGCAAAAGCTGTGCTTTTGTACGGGTCAAGAGGTACGCGCGATATCTCGGAGACAGCGGCGGGGTGACACCCCCGCGCGACGGCATGTGCCGAATGTCAGGTCTCAGATGGCCCGGTCCACCGCGTCGGCTGCACGGGTGATGTCGCGCCCCACGCCCTTGGCGGTCTCGCAGGCCGCGAGGGTGACAACGGCGATCAGGGCAAGCAAGGTCAGGCGGGTGCGGGGCATGGGTGTCTCTCCGGACTGGAACGCCTGCAGACATAGCCACGCAGGCCCCGGCGGTCAAACCCTCGATGCGGCAACGGCGCCAACATGCCTCACAGGTGAATTGCCCTCGCCGTGCAAATCCGGCATAGTGCAGCGCATCAGAGCGGGCCAACCCGCCGACAGCAGAGGCAAGAGCAAGGTGACGTCATGAAACTCTCCACGATTGCAGTCGCGGCCGGTGCCGTCATGGTGCTTGCCGCCTGTTCAAGCGGCAGCAGCTATTCCAGCGCCAATGCCACGCGCGCGCCGGTGTCGCTGTTTGCGACCGGACCGATCTATTCCGCCTGCCTGCAGTCGGGCCGCAAGCAGGCCAACCGGTCGCAATGCGGATGCGTGCAGGCCGTGGCCAACCAGTCGCTGATGGCGGATGACCAGCGGCGCGGGGCAGGGTTTTTCAACAACCCGGGGCGCGCGCAGGAAGTGCGCACGTCGGGCAGGTCGATGGACGAACGGTTCTGGCTGCGCTGGAAGGCATTTGGGGACAGCGCCACACAGATCTGTCGCTAGGCGACGCCGCGTCCAGAGGTCGCGCGCCCACATCTGCAGGGGCTTTTCCGTCGCGCCCGGCTGATCGACGTCTTTCCATGCATACTACGCCACGACTCCCGGCAGACGTTCGTAGCCGCGCTTTTTCCAGAACGGATCAGGTGGCCAATAGGCAGGAGGGCGCAGCGCGGGTGGTCGGGCGCGCGCCCCGCCATCAGGGGCCGTCCTGTGCCGGACCCCAGCGTTCGATCAGGCGTGCAATGATCTGATCGCGGGCAGAGCGGTAGCTGGCCAGCTTGGCCTCGCGTGTCTCGCCCAGTCCGGTGGGGTCGAGGATCGGCCAGTATTCGACATCAAGGTGATAAAAACGGGTCAGGTCCAGCGCCCGGCGCTGGCTGGCCGGGGACAGGGCAACAACCAGATCAAACGACGACAGGTCATCGCCCCATTGCTCCATCTCGTCGAAACTGCGCGAGCGGTGGCGGCTCAGCTCGACGTCCAGTTCCTGACACACGGCAATGGAAAAACCGTCGATCTCCATGTCGTTCTTGACGCCGACCGACTGGACATAGGTGCCCTGCCCGTAGAACTTTTTCATGATCCCCTCGGCCATCGGCGACCGGACCGCATTGTGATCGCAGCAAAAGAGCACAGATTGCGGCAGGGGGTGCGTCATTTATCCGCCAAAATGCAGGACACAGATCAGGGTGAACAGACGGCGGGCGGTGTCGGTGTCGACCTCGGCCTTGCCCTCAAGGCGTTCCTGCAACACGCGACTGCCCTCGTTGTGGATGCCGCGCCGCGCCATGTCGATGGTTTCGATCTGGCTGGGGGGCAGTTTCTTGACCGCCTCGAAATAGCTTTCGCAGATCTGGAAATAGTCTTTGACAACCTGCCGGAACGGCCCCAGGGACAGATGAAATTCCGCCGCCTTTTCAGCCGCTTCCGTCTCCACGTCGAACACCAGTCGCTTGTCCCGGATGGACAGGTTGACACAATACGGCCCCGCGGGAACGGCACGGCCATCGCGGGCTGGCAGGACAAAGGTATTGTCCTCCAAAAGGTCAAACATCGCCACCTTGCGCTCTTGCTCGATCTCGGGCGTCGGCGCAGGCAGGTTGGCGTCGTCAAGGGTGATCTGGGCGATACGGGTCATGATCAACGGTCATATAAACAAAGTGTCAGACTGGGATGCTTACGCAACCGATGATCGCAACACAATGGCGCCCGGACATTTTCGTGACATCCGCCCAGGCCCCTGCTTCTCTGATTTAAGAAATCCCGGGGGGCGCGCCGACAGGCGCGGGGGGCTGGCCCCCAATGGCCCTATCCGTTCAGCTTGCGCAGCCGTGCGGTCACCGACAGCCCATGCGCCTCAAGGCTTTCGGACGCGGCCAGCCGCGCCGCCCCCGGACCAAGGCTGCGCAGCGCATCCGGGGTCATCTGCGCCAGCGTCGTGCGCTTGACGAAATCCATCACCGACAGTCCGGACGAAAACCGCGCCGAGCGCGCCGTGGGCAGCACGTGATTGGGCCCGCCGATATAGTCGCCGATGGCTTCGGGCGTCCACGGACCCAGAAATATCGCGCCTGCATGGGTGATCCGCGCCGACAGGGCCTGCGGGTCATCGACACACAGTTCAAGATGTTCCGGCGCGATGCGGTCCGACAGTGCGGCGGCGACATCCAGCGACGGCACGGTCACAATGGCCCCGAAATCCCGCCAGCTTGCCCCCGCGATGGCGCGCCGTTCAAGCGTTTCAAGCCGCGTCTCGATCGCCTGCGCCACCGCCTGACCAAAGCCCGCATCGGTCGTGATCAACAGCGATTGCGCACTTTCGTCATGTTCCGCCTGGCTCAGCAGATCCAGCGCGATCCAGTCGGGATCGTTGTCGGCGTCCGCGATCACCAGGATCTCCGAGGGGCCCGCGATCATGTCGATGCCGACCTTGCCGAACACCCGCCGCTTGGCCGCCGCCACAAAGGCGTTGCCGGGCCCGGTGATCTTGTCCACCGGCGCAATCGTTTCGGTGCCATAGGCAAGGGCCGCAATCGCCTGCGCGCCACCGATACGGTAAATCTCGTCAACTCCGGCAATCTGTGCCGCCAGCAGCACCAGCGGGTTCAGCACCCCGTCCGGCGTGGGCACCGTGATGGCCAGCCTGCCCACCCCGGCCACCTTGGCCGGGATCGCGTTCATCAGGACCGAAGACGGGTAACTCGCCAGCCCGCCCGGCACATAGAGGCCCGCCGCCGACACCGGAGTCCAGCGCCAGCCCAGGGTTGCGCCCACATCATCCGTCCACTGCGCATCCTGCGGCATCTGGCGCGCGTGATAGGCGCGGATGCGCGCAGCGGCGAGGTCAAGGGCGGCACGATCCGCGTCATCGACCTGTGCAATGGCCGCCGCGATCTCCTGCGGGGTGATGCGCAGGGTTTCGGGGCTCAGCGCGATGCGATCAAACCGCTCGGTCAGCGCGATCACCGCCGCATCGCCCCGGCGGCGCACATCCGCGATGATGTCGGCCACGGCTGCGTCGACATCCGGGCTGTCCTCGCGCTTGGCATTCAAAAGGGCGGTAAAGCGCGCCTCGAAATCCGCATCCGCGTAGTCAAGAAACTGGGGCATCAGGAAACCTCGTTGAGTGGAGCGGACATAGCGGGGCGCTTCCGGGGCCTCAAGCCCGTAAGGGGCAGACGGTGCGGGCCTATCCTCAGGCGCCGCGGCGGCCGGTCAGTCACCGTGACGTGGCACGGATTTCGAGGGCGCCACATAGGGGCGTGTCACATCCTTCAGCGTCGCCTCGATGGCCTCTACCCGCAACCGGATCGCGCCATCCCCGGCAAGCGTCAGCAGGATGTCACCGGCGCCATCCTTGGCCGGTTCAAAGCTGAGCGAGAGCAACGACAGGATCGTGTCCTTTTCCATCCGATCAATGCCCTGGCTCGCCACGCCCAGCACCAGATCGAAGGCCAGCAGCGATTGCACCCGTTCGGGCGCATGACGGCCCCCACCGGCATCCTCCCATCGGAACCGGTTTATGAGCAGTGCGAAACGGCGTTGCGCCCGCGCGTATTTCATTTCGGTAACCGGAAACACGGCATCCTGCACCAGCGACGACAGCACCTGCAAATCGTCCGCATCCAGCGCCCCCAGGTTCAGCGGCGCCTCGCGCCCGTCTTCAAATTTCGCGTCGCTCATTCGCCCTTTACCCGTTCTATATCTGCACCCACGCCCGACAGTTTGCGCACCACCTGTTCGTATCCGCGATCAAGGTGATAGACCCGCGCCACGCGCGTCTCACCCTCGGCGGCGAGACCCGCGAGGATAAGACTGACGGACGCGCGCAGGTCTGTCGCCATCACCGGCGCCCCCTTGAGCTTGTCCACGCCCTTGACGGTCGCGGTGCCGCCATGCACTTCGATGCTTGCGCCCATCCGCGTCAGTTCCGGCGCGTGCATGAAGCGGTTTTCGAAAATCCTTTCCTCCAGCACGGATGTCCCTTCGGCGGTGCACAGCAGGGCCATCATCTGTGCCTGCAGGTCCGTGGGAAAGCCGGGGAAGGGTTCGGTGGTGACATCGACCGCCCGGATGCGTCCGTTCTTGCGGTGCACCTTGAGGCCCTTGTCCGTTTCTTCCACGCTGATGCCGGCGGCATCCAGCTTTTCACAGAACGCACCGACAAGGTCGATGCGCCCGCCCAGCAACTCGACTTCGCCGCCGCAGATCGCGGGGGCCAGCATGTAGGTGCCCAGCTCGATCCGGTCTGTGACGACACGGTGCGTGGCCCCGTGCAGGCGCTCGACCCCCTGAATGGTGATGGTCGATGTGCCATCGCCGTCGATCTCGGCCCCCATGGCGCGCAGGCAGGTGGCCAGGTCGACGATCTCGGGCTCGCGCGCGGCGTTGTTGATCACGGTTGTGCCCTTGGCCAGCGTGGCGGCCATCAGGATGTTTTCGGTTGCGCCGACAGAGGCAAAGGGAAAGTCGATGACCGCCCCCTTCAGCTTGCCACCTTCGGCCCTGGCGTGCAGATACCCGTCGCGCAACTCGATCTCGGCCCCCATCCTGGCCAGTCCGTCGGTGTGGATGTCCATCGGGCGCGCGCCAATCGCGCAGCCCCCCGGCAGCGACACTTCGGCATGGCCCTCGCGCGCCAGCAACGGGCCCAGCACAAGGTTAGAGGCCCGCATCTTGCGCACGATATCGTAATCGGCCCTCGTGTTGATCGCCCCGTGGCACGCCATGGCCTGCACCTGCCCGTCCTGCATCGAGGTGACTTCGGCCCCAAGTGATTCCAGCAATTGCGTCATGGTGCGGATGTCGCTGAGCCGCGGCGCATTGGTGAGCGTAAGTGGTTCGTCACTCAGCAGCGTGGCGGGCATCAGCGCAAGACACGCGTTCTTGGCCCCCGCAATGGGGATCTGCCCGTTCAGCGGGCCATTGCCGCGCACCACAATACTATCCATCGTCCTGTTCCTTGTCCTGCTCGTCCGCTTTGCCCGTGTCTGCACGTGCCCTCGCCTGTGCCTTGCGCCGGCCCAAATTCGCCTTGAGCGCCGCCTTGAGGCGGGCATCGCGGTCGTCTTTGGACTGGGATCGGGGTGCGGGTTTATCTGCCATGCAGCCTCTCTATCGCAGGGGTGCGGGGGCGTCCAGAATGGGGTTGCGCGAGGGTGCGATTGACGCTAGTCACCCGCCCACGGCGCTGTGGTAGCTCAGTGGTAGAGCACACCCTTGGTAAGGGTGAGGTCGAGAGTTCAATCCTCTCTCACAGCACCAGACCTTTCAATTCCCGAACAGCGCGCAGCACCAGGCCGATATCTTCGGTCTCGACTGACGCGCATCGCCTGCGGCGCTACGCTGAGTGCGAGAGGTCAATCCTCTCTCACAGCACCAGACCTTTCAATTCCCGAACAGCGCGAGGGTCATGGCAATTCGCAGCGTATCTGGCGAACGACACCGACCTGCGGACAGGTCGCTGACGTCTGATTTGGTGAGCTGATCAGTCGTCCCCGAGCGTCAGCGTCACGCGATCTCCGGCGAACCATGTGCGCCCATATTCCACCGGTTGCCCGTCGCCATCGACGTTGACCCCGACACTGCGCAGGATTGGGGCACCTTCAGCGATTCGCAGGTGCAGTGCCTGTGTGGCATTGGCCGCCTTGGCAGTCAGTCGTGTCGATGCGCGGGTGTAGTCCACGACTCCGGCGGCACGCAGCGCGGCCGTCACTGACCCCGACGCGCGCAACGCGTCCGGCAGGCTGGCAAAGCGCGCCGCGGGGAATACCGACTGAAACAGCGCGATGGGCTGCCCGTCCGCGAGGCTGAGGCCATCATAGGCGTGCACCCGGTCTGCGCTGCCCAGTCCCAGCGCGCCGCGTTCGGCGGGGCTGGCCAGCCGGGTTTCGAGGGCCAGCACCTGCTTGGCCGGGGCGCGCCCGGCGGCGGCGACATTCTGGTGAAACCGGACGCGCTTGCCAATCGGGTAGTCGGTTGGTGTTTGCGCGACAAACGCCCCCGCGCCGCGCCGCGTGTGCACCACCGCGCGGTCCACCAGATCGCTTAGGGCATGGCGCACGGTGTGACGGTTGACGCCGAACCGGGCGGCCAGTTGCGCCTCGGTCGGCAACTTGTCACCGGGCAGGTACAACCCGCCCCCGATTTCACCGGACAAGGTTGCCGCAATGGATTTCCAGATGGGGGTGCGCGCCAAGGGTGTGAAGCTTTCGCCGGAATCAGGTGGACGGACGCGAATGCCGCGTCTATGATTTGTCTAGTTGTATAGTAATCTCGACAACTTTGCAAGGTGTATAGATGGACGGCACCCAAGACCCCGACGCGGCGCGCAAGGCATGGCTGTCCGTGCTGGCCAAGGCCGACAGCCAGGCGCTCCGGACCCTGTGGAACGACGCCGGATTCGCCCCTGATCACGACGTGCTGCGCGCGCCGGAAATCGGTGCGGTCATGGTGCGCGGACGTGCGGGCGCGACCGGTGCCCCTTTCAACCTTGGTGAAATGACAGTCGCGCGCGCCTCTGTCCGCCTTGCCTCTGGCGCGGTCGGCCATGGTTACGTGCAGGGGCGTTGCAAGGATCATGCATTGATTGCCGCCCTGATCGACGCATTGATGCAGACCGATCGCTCGGCTTTTGTCGAAGCGGCACTGATCACGCCGCTGCGCGACGCTGCCCGTGCGCGCACCGCATCCCGCGCGGCAAAGGCCGCCGCCACGAGGGTCGACTTTTTCACCGTTGCGCGAGGGGGAGACTAGTGGATCAGACAAGCCTTTCGGGCGGTTTTTGCGACCCGCCCCATCAGGCCGCGGACGCGTTTCGCGCGGTGATGCAGGCGATAGCCCGGCCCGGCACGATTTACGAGATCAGCGGCGCTGTGCCGCCATCGCCGCTGTCGGTGGCGGCGGGCACCGTGATCATGACCCTGTGCGACCCGGACACCGGGGTCCATCTGGCGGGCGCGTGCGATGCGCCGGACCTGCGGGACTGGATCACTTTTCACACCGGCGCACCATTGGTGCGCGCGGAAAGGGCCGCGTTTGTCGTGGGCCCGTGGCACGCCATCGCAGTCGAAACCCTGGCCATCGGCACGCCGGACTATCCAGACCGGTCCGCAACCGTCATTGCCGAGATGCCGGTGCTTGAGGCAACGGGCGCGACATTGCGGGGGCCGGGGATCAGGGACACGGCCTGCCTGAACCTGCCCGACCGCGCCGCATTCCAGCGCAACGCGGCGCTGTTCCCGCTTGGGGTTGATTTCATATTCACCAGCACGACGCATATCGCCGCCCTACCGCGCAGCACAAAGGTGTCCTGACATGTATGTCGCTGTAAAGGGCGGGGAAAAGGCGATCGACGCCGCCCACGCGTGGCTTGCCGAAGAACGGCGTGGGCCTGCGGATTTGGACGCATTGTCGGTGGCCCAGATCAAGGGGCAGTTGAAGCTGGCGGTGAACCGGGTGATGGCCGAAGGGTCGCTTTATGACCCCGACCTGGCCGCACTGGCGATAAAGCAGGCGCGCGGCGATCTGATCGAGGCGATCTTTCTCGTGCGGGCCTATCGCACCACCCTGCCCCGGTTTGGCGCAACACAGCCGGTGAACACCGGGGCGATGGCCTGTGACCGGCGCGTGTCGGCGACGTTCAAGGACGCGCCCGGCGGGCAGGTGCTGGGCCCGACCTTTGACTACACGCACCGGCTGCTCGATTTCAAACTGGCCGCCGATGGCGAGGTGCCGGACGCGCCCGCGCAGGCAGCACCACACGCGCCCAAGCCGCACATCATGTCCTTTCTTGACCGCGAAGACCTGATCCAGCCCGAACCGCACGGCCCCGACACACCGCCCGACCTTACCCGCGAACCGCTGGAATTGCCGGCGACGCGCGCGCTGCGCCTGCAATCGCTGAGCCGCGCCGACGAAGGGTTCATCCTTGGCATGGCCTATTCGACCCAGCGCGGCTATGCGCGCAACCACGCCTTTGTGGCCGAGTTGCGGATCGGTGCCTGCGCCGTCGAGATGGAGATCCCGGAGCTTGGGTTTTCAATCGAGATCGGTGAGGTCGAACTGACGGAATGCGAGACCGTGAACCAGTTTCAGGGTTCGCGAACCCAACCGCCGCAATTCACGCGCGGCTATGGGCTGGTGTTCGGGCTGTCCGAGCGCAAGGCGATTTCCATGGCGCTGGTCGACCGGGCGCTGCGCTGGAAGGAACTGGGCGAAGACGATCTGGGGGCCCCCGCGCAGGACGAGGAATTCGTGCTGTGCCATGCCGACAACATTCAGGCGACCGGATTTCTGGAGCATATCAAGCTGCCCCACTATGTCGATTTTCAGTCCGAACTGGAACTGATCCGCAAACTGCGCCGCGCGGCGATGGACCGTGCGTCACAACAGGACACAACGCGATGAACAGGGTGCAGACGCCGGGAGCCTCCGGCGGGGATTTTTTTAAATCAGAGAAGTCGGAGGGGGCCTCCATCCGCATCTGCGCTGCCGCCGCCGTCAGGCCCGCGATGGGGTGGCACGAGGCCGGCCGCATGGTGTGCGTTGCCATGAGCGCCCCGGCGCGACGGCCCCTTGATCGGTGGTGTGCGAGGCGCAAGGAGGGACACCCCTGTCGCGATCCTGATCGGGATGTCCGCAAGCGTCATTTTTCACCGGCCCTTGTCCATGTCTGACTATAATTTCGCATATCTCGACGAACAGACAAAGCGGATGATCCGCCGGGCGATCCTCAAGGGTCTGGCGATCCCCGGATATCAGGTGCCCTTTGCCAGTCGCGAGATGCCGATGCCCTATGGCTGGGGCACGGGCGGGGTGCAGGTGTCGGCTGCGGTGATGACTGGCGCGGATGTGTTCAAGGTCATTGATCAGGGTGCGGATGACACCACCAACGCAGTGTCGATCCGGCGCTTTTTCGAGCGCACGGCGGGTGTGGCGACGACCCGGGCGACACGGGACGCCACCGTGATCCAGACCCGTCACCGCATCCCCGAAGAGCCATTGAGCGAAGGGCAGATCCTGGTCTATCAGGTCCCCATTCCCGAGCCTCTGCGCTTTCTCGAACCGTCCGAAGTCGAGACCCGCAAGATGCACAGCCTCGGGGATTACGGGCTGATGCATGTAAAGCTTTATGAGGACATCAGCGCGCACGGGGCCATCGCCACCGCCTATGCCTATCCGGTGCAGGTCGAGGGGCGCTATGTGATGGATCCTTCGCCGATCCCCAAATTCGACAATCCCAAACTGGGCATGGCGGCCGTTCAGCTGTTTGGCGCAGGCCGGGAACAACGGATCTATGCGCTGCCACCCTATACGCGGGTCGTCAGCCTCGATTTCGAGGATTTCCCGTTCGAGCCCAGCAAGGCAGACCATCCCTGCGGCTTGTGCGGCGCGACCGACAGCTATCTGGACGAACTGATCGTCGATGACGCGGGCGGGCGCATGTTCATGTGTTCGGACACGGATTACTGTGGCGGCAGGCGGGCCGCGGGACATGTGGGCGTGCAAGGCGTCCCGCTGTGGCAGGAGGAGGAGGAAAAGGCATGAGCGAGACCCTTGGGATCGACCATCTGGGACTGACCGTGTCGGATCTGGCCGCGAGTGTCGGTTTTTTTACCGGCGCGCTTGGCTGGACAGAATTCGGCGGCAATGCCGCGTATCCTTCGGCCTATATCACGGACGGCCATTCCAAACTGACCTTGTGGCAGCAACGTGGCGACGTCGGTTTTGACCGCCATGCCAATGTCGGGTTGCATCACACGGCACTCAGGGTCGCGACCCTTGCCCGGTTGGGGGCGCTGTTCGACGTGGTGGCCGCATGGCCGGGTGTCGAAGTCGAATTCGCCCCCGAACTGTCCGGCAATGGCCCAAAGGTGCATTTCATGGTGCGCGAACCCGGCGGCACACGGCTGGAGGTGTCCTTTGACCCGCGATAGCCTTTTGCTGCGGGTCACCGGCCTGTCAAAGCATTATGGATCGCGGATCGGGTGCGCCGATGTGTCCTTTGATCTCTATCCCGGCGAGGTGATGGGGATCGTGGGCGAATCCGGATCCGGCAAGACCACGTTGCTGAACTGTCTTGCCGGGGTTCTGCCGCCCGACTCGGGCACCGTAATGTTCGATACCCGCACGGACGGACTGCGCGACACGTTGTGCATGTCGGAACCTGAACGGCGGATGCTGGGACGCACCGACTGGGCGTTCGTGCACCAGCATGCCCGTGACGGGCTGCGCATGAATGTCAGTGCCGGGGGCAATGTGGGCGAGCGGCTGATGGCGGTCGGGGCGCGCAACTATGGGCACATCCGCCGCGCCGCCATCGACTGGCTGGACCGTGTCGAGATTGCCGAAGACCGCATCGACGACCGCCCGGACCGGTTTTCCGGCGGCATGCAGCAGCGCCTTGCGATCGCGCGCAGTCTGGTGAACGGCCCGCGCCTTGTGTTCATGGACGAACCGACCGGCGGTCTGGATGTGTCGGTGCAGGCGCGTCTGCTGGACCTGCTGCGCCGGCTTGTACGCGAAATGGGATTGAGCGCAATCGTCGTGACCCATGATCTGGCGGTTGTGCGTCTGCTGGCGCACCGGTTGATGGTGATGAAGGGCGGCCATGTGGTCGAGGCGGGTCTGACGGATCAGGTGCTGGACGACCCGCAGCACGCGTATACCCAGTTGCTGGTGTCAAGCGTGTTGCAGGTGTGAAACGTGGGGGCGGGCCCCCACACCCCCGCGGTTTAATTGGCAAAGTGAAGTTGGATCATGATTGACATCGAAGACGTCGCAAAGAGGTTCGTTCTGCACACTCAGGGAGGTGCCGTGATCGAGGTGATGCAGGGTGCGTCGCTGTCGGTGGGGCGCGGGGAATGTGTTGCCCTTGCCGGAGCCTCGGGCGTCGGCAAGTCGACTCTCATGCGCATGATCTATGGGAACTATACCGCGCAGGGCGGGCGGATCATGGTGGGCGATGTGGACGTCGCCAGTACCGGGCCGCGCGACATTCTGGAATTGCGCCGCCATACCCTTGGTTATGTCAGCCAGTTCCTGCGTGTCGTTCCGCGGGTGTCGACCCTTGAGGTGGTGGCCGAACCGCTGCGCGCCGTCGGTGTGGCGCGCAACGCAGCCCGTGCGCGGGCGCGCGAAATGCTGCGCCGTCTCAACATCCCCGAGCCTCTCCGGGTTCTGAGCCCAACCACCTTTTCGGGGGGGGAACGGCAACGCGTGAACATTGCGCGCGGCTTTGTGCTGGACTACCCCGCCCTGTTGCTGGACGAACCCACGGCCAGCCTTGATGCCACCAACCGCGCCGTGGTGCTGGACCTGATCGGGGCCGCCAAGGCGCGCGGCGCCGCCATCCTGGGCATTTTCCATGATGAGGCGGTGCGCGATCAGGTCTGTGACCGGGTCGTCGATGTCAGCGATTTTGTCCCGGAAACATCGGCATGAGCGGGCGCCTGATCGCCGTTGTCGGCCCGTCCGGCGTCGGCAAGGATACAGTGATGGAAGCGATGGCGCAGGCCGAGGCGCGCCTGGGGCTTGTCCGCCGGGTCATCACCCGTCCGAGCGGGGCCGGAGGGGAGGTGTTTGAAGGTGTCGATGAGACACGGTTCGCAGCGATGCGCACTGCGGGCGATTTCGCGCTGTGGTGGGAGGCGCATGGCCTTTGCTATGGCATCCCGACAGCCGTGGACGCGGAGCTTGCGAGCGGGCGCGACATGCTGGCGAACCTGTCACGCCGCGCATTGTGCGCCGCTCAGGACCGCTTTAACGGTCTTGTGGTCATCGCGCTGACAGCGCAGCCCCGGGTTCTGGCCGAGCGCCTGTCATTGCGGGGCCGCGAGGATGCGGCCGGCATCGCCCGCCGCCTTGCGCGGGCGGGATCGGACATGCCGCAGGGGATCACCGCCACCACCATCGACAACGCGCACGCGCTGGACACGACCGTCCGCTCTGCGCTCGCCATGCTTTATCCGGTCAGGGTGTAGCGGTGGATTTGTTGGAAACGCCCCGAATGATCCTCGCCCAGCAGGGTCAGGCCGGTGATGGCGTAGGGCGCCAGATCCAGCGCGGCGATGGGCGCGGCCAGCGCGCGCTCGGCCTGCGCGGCGACGTGTTGGTCCAACGGCCCCGTCAGCGTCAGATGAAAGCGGAACTGGTCCAGCACATGAGGATAGCCCCAGCGCAGCAGATGCATGTCCTGCGCGGCCGACAGGCGCGCGGTCCGGCGTCTGGCCAGCTCTGCCTCGCTTGCCGGTGCGCGAAAGCCATCAAGCTCTTGCACGGCGCGGGCCGCAAGCGTGGCCAGCGCTGTGGCATCGCCTGCCGGAACCAGCGCCAGAAACCGCCCGAGCCGGGCCAGTTTCAGACCTTGAAGATGGACGGGTGCCGCATCGGCGCACAGGGTTTCGACCGCATCCGAAAGCCCCTGGGCCGTGGCACCGTCGGCCAGCCGGAACGGCGGTTTGATGGTGCCGTGAAATCCGTAGTTGCGTGGTCTGGCCGTGATTTGGGCCACATCCAGGCCCTCTGCCGCAAGGGGGGGCAGCGTGACACCGCGCGCGCTGTCCCAGCCGAGCCAGCGGGCACCGAATTCGGCCAGCGGCGTGCCCGGCGCGGGCGTGTAGTAAATGGCGTAGCGCGTGAACATGGCCACCCCCGATTCCAGTTTGAGATGACAGCCACATGACACAAGAAATGATCCTCGCCAACGCCAAGCTGATCCTGCGTGACGAAGTAGTCACCGGCAGCCTCTTTTTACGCGACGGTGCCATCGCATCCATCGACACAGGCCCGTCGGTTCCCGCGGGTGCTCTGGATTGCGGGGGGGATTTCCTTGCGCCGGGGCTGATCGAATTGCACACCGACAACCTTGAACGCCACATCTCGCCGCGCCCCGGTGTGGCATGGCCCCATGGGCCCGCCATTCTGGCCCATGATCGCGAACTGGCCGGGTGCGGCATCACCACCGTGTTTGACGCGATGCGCGTGGGGTCGATTCCGTCGGGCAGTGCCCGCTACCGGAAATATGCGCGCGAATTGTCCTGTGAGTTGCTGGAGATGCGGGCGCGCGGAACGCTCAAGATCAGCCATTTTCTGCACCTGCGCGCTGAAATCTGTTCCGAAACCCTGCCTCGGGAACTGGCGGAATTCACGCCAGAGGATCGCGTCGGCATCGTCAGCCTGATGGACCACACGCCGGGCCAGCGCCAGTTTCGCGACCTCGCCAAGATGAAGGCCTATATCATGGGCAAGAACAGCATGAGCGAGGCGGAATTCCTTGAACATGTCGCCAAGATGCAAGGATTGCAGGATCGTCTGGGACATGTGCACGAGGCGGCAGCCGTGCGCGAGGGGCTGCGCCTTGGGGCCGTTCTGGCCAGCCATGATGACACGACTGCCGATCAGGTGATCACATCGTCCCGACACGGGGTCACCATGGCCGAATTTCCCACCACCATCGAGGCGGCGCAAACCTGTCGCGACCAGGGCATCGCCATCATCATGGGGGCGCCCAACCTTGTGCGGGGCGGATCGCATTCGGGCAATGTCGCAGCGCGTGATCTGGCGGATCGGGATTTGCTGGACATCGTGTCCTCGGATTACGTGCCTGCCGCATTGCTGATGTCTGCGGTTCAACTGGGCGACATCTGGGGGAATCTGGCACGCGGTATGTCCACGGTGACCGCGACCCCGGCGCGGGCCGTCGGGCTGGATGATCGCGGTGTGCTTGACGTGGCAAAACGGGCCGATATCGTTCGCTTTGGGCTGGAAGGTCGGACTGCCGTGGCGCGACAGGTCTGGTGTCAGGGCAGGCAGGTCGCCTGACGCGGGGATGCACCCCGCAGGCAGGTCGCCCGCGGAATGCACCTGCTGCGTGGATCAGGGCAGCAAGACACGGTCGATGACGTGGATCACGCCGTTGGATGTCAGGATATCGGCCTGGGTGACATTGGCCTTTTCGACCTTGACGCCGTTGCGCCCGTCGATGTGGAGATTTGCGCCGTTCACGGTCGCCACACTCAGGCGCTGACCGGCCAGATCAGCGGCCAGTGTCTGGCCCGGCACGACGTGGTAGGTCAGGATGGCGATCAACTGGTCCTTGTTTTCCGGTTTCAGCAGCGAGTCCACGGTGCCGGCAGGCAGCTTGGCAAACGCGGCATCGGTGGGTGCGAAGACGGTGAAGGGACCGGGGCCTTTCAGGGTGTCCACCAGACCGGCGGCCTGAACGGCGGCAACCAGCGTTGTGAACGACCCGGCGGCAACTGCGGTGTCGACGATATCCGGCTGGGTGTTCAGCTCGGCGCAGGCCCCGAGGGCGGCGAGGCCGGCACCGGCGACGGTCATCTTCATAAAGCTACGGCGTTTCATCATTCAATCTCCTGATAGGGTGCGGCGCGGGCGGCCGACACGATGTCTGTGGGATATTTTCCCACACGAGGCGAAATGACGCACGGCCCGGATAATTCAAGCTTTGGCGTGGAAAAAATTTCCACGTGGCACTACTGTCTGTCCATGACAGGCGCGCACCAGACCAGGGCTTCGGACGCATTTCTTCGTGTTCTCAGGGGGTTACTTCGGCCTCTGGTGCGCACGATGATCGCACGCGGGCTGACCGCGCCGGTGATCTATGCCCTGCTGAAACGGGTCTATGTCGAAGTCGCGCAAGAGAGTTTCGGCCTGGACGGCACGCCCCCGACCGACAGTCGCATCGCCTTGCTGACCGGCGTGCACCGCAAGGACATCCGCACGATCCGCGCCGAAACCGATGATGGCACAGCGGATGCGCGGCGCAAAAGCGCGCTGCTTGCCACGGTGATCGGACAGTGGATGACGCACCCGGATTTCAGCGACGCGACGGGGGCGCCCTTGCCCCTGCCCCGCACATCCGGTGACGCGCCCGGATTTGAGCGGCTCGTGCAGTCGGTCAGCAAGGACGTGCGGCCCCGCACCGTGCTGGACGAATTGCAGCGCGGCGGGCTTGTCACGGTGCGCCAAGGCCTGTTGCACCTTGATACCGGCACCATTGTCGGCACCGCCAGCTCGGCGGAAAAAGAGGCGTTCTTTGGCGCCAATGTCGGGGATCATCTGGCAGCCGCCACGGAAAACCTGTTGTCAGACACACCGCCATTTTTCGAGCGGTCGGTGTTCTATAACCAGATGACGCCAGACGCGGTGGACGAGATCGAGGCACAGGCGCGGGCCGGATCGCAAGCGTTGCTGGAAGACCTGAACCGCAACAGCAGCACCGCGCACCGGCGCGACAGGGACGCAACGGGGCCGCGCCAACGCTATCGCCTCGGCATATATTTTTACCGTGAGGACGCAGAAAAAAGCGTCGAAGAACAAGGGGGCGAAAAGACGTGACACGCCTGAACCGACGCCATCTCGTGCGCCTGATGGGGGCAACGGCCCTGTCGGGATGCGCCCCTGCCCTTTTGACGGCACAACTTGGGGACGACCCGTTCGAGGGCGGGATCGGCGGCACCGGGATCGTCGGGCTGATGACGGGCGCGGGCAGCGTGTTGGTCAATGGCCTGCGCGTCGAATTGCCGTCGAATGTGCGCATCAATGCGGGTGGTCGGGCCGCCGGTGACAGTTTGCTGGTGCCGGGCGCGGCGCTGAGCATGGTGGCCCGCTCAAGGCTGGGCCGCTTTGAGGCGCAGCAGATCGACGTTGACGCCCCACTGATCGGAACAGTGACACGCGTGGGGCGCGGCCATGCGATCAACGGCACGTCACTGCACCTTGATACGGCCCGGTCCGCATTTTCCGTGATCGGGCAGCGCGTCGTCGCGCATGGTCTGTGGCAACCGGACGGGTCGCTGAACGCCAGCCTCCTGCAACGCGCGCCCCAGGCCGGGGACAGTGTGGCGGGCGTGGCGATGGGCAGCCCGGACGCGGGCTGGCGCATCGGGCAGACACCTGTTGCGTTGAAAGGGGGCGATATCCTGATCGCCGGACAATTCGCTGTCGTGTCAGGCCGCTATGCAGGCGGCACGCTCACCGCTGCATCGGTGCAACTGGGACGTTTCCGGGGTGGCCAGTCGCTGCGACAACTCTCGATCGAAGGGTATCTCGAAGCGATCGACGCAGCACCGGGTTTTCGCATCGCCGGTCTGGGGCACAGTTTTGACCGCCGCCTGACACTTGATCCGTTTGTGCAGTCGCGCGCCGTCTATTTCGGCCCCTATGACGGACGTTTCCGCGCGCGCCGCGCCGTTGTCCTGCCCGAACCGCAGCGGCTGCGCCAGGCATTGCTGCACCCCGAGGTAGGCGAGAGCTTTGCCAAAGGTCTGAGCGGGGCAGCGGCCAAACCCATCGCCACCCGCTAGACCGAAACCGCCGCCAGCAGGGTATCGCGTGCAATCTCGTCCGCGCGCCCGCGCAGCTTTTCCGCCCCACGTTCCAGCACGAGAAACTGATCGCCAAGGTCGCGGGCAAAGTCGAAATACTGCTCGACCAGCACAATCGCCATGTCGCCGCCTTCGCGCAGTTGCGCAATGACGCGCCCGATCTGCTGGATGATATTGGGCTGGATGCCCTCGGTCGGTTCATCCAGCAACAGCAGTTTGGGCCGGGTCACCAGCGCCCGCGCAATGGCCAGTTGCTGTTGCTGCCCACCGGACAGATCACCCCCCCGACGGCCCAGAAATTCCTTGAGGATCGGGAACAGTTCGAAAATTTCACCCCGAACGCTGCGTTCACTGCGCGGCAGACAGGCGAATCCCGTTTCAAGGTTCTCCTTCACCGTCAGAAACGGAAAGATCTCGCGCCCCTGCGGGACATAGGCCACCCCGGCCTGCGCGAGGGCATGGGCCGAGGCCCGCCCGATCTCGACCCCGTCCAGCGTGTAGCTTCCGCCCGAACGCGGATGGGTGCCCGAAATCGCCTTCAAGAGGCTGGTCTTGCCCACGCCATTGGTGCCCATGACACAGGTCACCTCACCCCGGCGCGCGGTCACGTTGACACGGGTAAGGATCTGACTGCCGCCATAATGCAGCGTCAGATCCGAGATATTCAGCACGTCATCTGCCAAGATACACCTCGATCACTTTTTCATTGGCGGTCACGTGGTCAAGGCTGCCCTCGGCCAGCACCGACCCCTCGTGCAGCACCGTCACCTTGCAGTTCAGGCGGCGCACGAATTCCATGTCATGTTCGACAACAACCACGGCCCGTGTTCTGGCCGCCTCGACCAGAATATCTGTCGTGTGCTCGCGCTCTGCCGGGGTCATGCCGGCGGCGGGTTCATCGACCAACAACAGGCGCGGGTCCTGCGCCAGCAACATCCCGATCTCAAGCCATTGCTTCTGCCCGTGGCTCAATTCGCCTGATTTGCGCGGCAGGTGTTCGGTCAGGCCGATCTCTTCGGCCAGTTTCGCCACCGCCTCGTGATCTTCGCGCGCGGGGCGAAAACGCAACACGGCCCATGGGCTGCGATCCTTTTTCAGCGCCATCATCAGATTGTCCGCGACGCTTTGATCCTCGAACACGGTGGGGCGCTGAAATTTGCGCCCGATGCCCGCCTGTGCGATCTGGCTTTCGCTCAGGCTGAGCAGCGAGTGTGATTTTTCACCGAACAGCACAGTCCCCTCATCCGGTTTCGTCTTGCCGGTCACGATGTCCATGAACGTCGTTTTGCCCGCCCCGTTGGGGCCGATGACGGCGCGCATTTCCGGCTCTGCGATCTGGAAGGACAGATTGTTGATCGCCTTGAACCCGTCAAAGGTTTTTGACACGCCAGAGACTTCAAGAAGGGTGCTCATTTGTCGGCCTCACTTTGCCGCAAGGATCCCGCATCGGGGCCCAGATCAGCGCCATGGCGGTTGGGGGCGGGCACCAGGTCAAGCAACCCGCCAATGCCCTTGGGCGCAAACAGCGTGACCACCACGAAGGAAAACCCAAGCAGGACCGTCCACCAATCCACCCATGAGATGGTGTAAAAGCCAAGGTTGACATCCGGCGCCTGCCCACCGGTGAACCATGTGGACACAAGCGACACAAACGCCGCCCCGATCACCGCGCCATACAGCCGCCCGCGCCCGCCAATGGCGACCCAGACCGCGAGGTAAATCGACGCGATGGGTGCAATCTCGGCCGGGTTGATGATGCCCGCCTGCGGATAATAAAGCGCACCCGCAATGGCGGCGATCACAGCCGTCAGGGTAAAGATCGTCAGCTTGTACGCCTCGACCGAATAGCCAAGGAAACGCACGCGCGCCTCGTCGTCGCGAATGGCCCGGATGACCGATCCGAACTTGCCCGACACGACCCATGCGCAAAGCAGATAGGCCAGACCCAGACCCAGCGCCGACGCCCAGAGGAACCAGATCGACACCGTTGCCTGCGGCACATCCCCCAGACCCGGCAGGTTCTGCAGGCCGGACAATCCGTTGTTGCCACGCAGGCCAGAATCGTTCTGGAACAGGTACAGCGACAGCGCAAGCGTCATCGCCTGGGTCAGGATCGACAGGTACACACCCGTCACCCGACTACGAAACGCCAGCCAGCCAAAGACCAGCGCCAGCAGCCCCGGCACAATCACGATGGCCACAAGTTGCAGCGGCAAAGAGTGTGCAAAGGCCCAGATGGGCGGAAACTCCGAGGCCCCGACAACGCCAAAGATCTGCGTCGCAATCCCTTGCGAAATCTCGCCTGCCGTGGGCGGCAGCGGCGCGGCCGCCAGGCTTTGTACCACGATGATCTCGGTGCGCGCATACATCAGCCACATGCCGATCGCATAACCACCGATACCGAAAAACGCCATGTGCCCAAGCGACAGGATACCGCAATAACCCCACACGAGATCCATCGCCAGCGCGACCATACTCAGGCACAGCGTCTTGCCCAGCGTCTTGACAAAGCTGGTCGAAATCACCCCGATTCCGAACCCTTCGGCCAGAACGGTGACCGCCAGGGTGAACAGCGCAAGACACGCGATAAAGATCACGACCGACGGATGGCGCATCACGAACGGACGCCGTACCGCTGCGACAGCAGTGTCACTCATGCCCAGACCCTCACCTTCTTCTGACTGAAAATACCACGGGGGTGCGGGGGCAGAGCCCCCGTTTGGCGGCGACGCAGTCGGCGCAAAACCTGCATGTTCACACCTCCGCCGCGCGGCCCTTGAGGGCGATGATGCCCCTCGGGCGGAACTGGATGAACAGGATGATGAACAGGATCATGTAGGTCTGCGCCGCCAGCGTGTTCGAAGGGTTCAGGAACTCGATCCCCTTCTGCATCGACCCCACCATGGCGGCCCCCAGCAGCGTGCCCCAGATGTTGCCGACCCCGCCCACAACCACGGTCATGAAGGACTGCACGATATAGTCCGATCCCATTTCCGATGTGACCTTGGCGTACAAACCGATGGCCACACCGGCGATCCCCGCGATGCCCGACCCGAACCCGAAGGTCAGCATGTTGATCCGGTCCGGGTTGATGCCCATCGACGCCGCCATGCGCGGGTTCTGCGTGACCGCGCGCACTTCAAGACCCAGTCGCGTTCGGTTCATCACGACAAGGAAGATGGCCAGAAAAACCAGCGCCAGAATGAAGATCGCGATGCGGATATAGCTGATCGACACGATGTCATTGATCACCATCGACCCGTCAAGCCAACCGGGTGCTGTCAGGGGACGCGCTTGTGTGCCAAAGAGGTTCTTGGCCAGTTGCTGCAACGCGATGGACACACCAAATGTCGCCAGCAGGGTTTCGAGCGGGCGGTGATAAAGCCAGCGGATCACCAGCCGCTCCATCGCCACACCGGCGGCAAAGGTGAGCATGAAGGCAAGCGGAATGGCCAGCAGGATCGAAAGCGTGTGATCGGGCACGAACAGTTGCACCACATACCCCGTGTACGCGCCCATCATGATGAACTCGCCATGCGCCATGTTGATCACGCCCATCACCCCAAAGGTGATGGCAAGGCCGATGGCGGCCAGAAAGTAGATCGACGCCAGCGAGATCGCATCCATCGCCAGATCCGCCGTCTGGTTGAGCGCCACAGAGATTTCGATGTCCTTCAGAACCTGCCGGGCGGCAAGGGCCACGTCCGGCGGGGCGCCGATGAACACCTCGAAAAACCGATAGGCGGCGAGCGCCGTGTCGATCTCTTCGCCGGTGGCGGCTGGCGCGGCAAGGCCTTGCGACACAAGCCTGGCAAAGGCGGCATTGCGCGCCGTCTCGGTATCGAGGCTGGCCACCTGCACGCCTGCGACCATGTCGCCGTCGATGTTGCGGATCAGCGCGGCGCGCACTTCGCCGGGCGGGATCAGGGGCGCGGCAAGATCGGCCTGCACCAACAGTTGATAGGCGTCGGCCCTTGACAGGTCCGCGTCACCGGGGCTGAGGGCACGCACCACTTGCGCATCTTCCGGCACCACCTCGCCCACCTCGATCCGGGTCGCCACAAGCGGGTTCAGGGCGGCGCGGGCATCCACGCCAAGGTCACCGGCAAAATAGGAAATCGCCTCGATTTTTTCGGCGTCACCGGTGCCGAATTCGATTGTGAGCAGGCGTTCAAGTCGCACCATCCGCGCCGACAGGCTGGGATCGCTCTCGCCCTGCATCACATCGCGCAGGGCGGGCAGATGGGTCTGGTCGGGATCGCGGGCGATGGCATCCAGAGCGGTCTGGCGCACGGACGCGTCCGGGTCGGTCAACTGGAACCTGACCAGACCGGCGGCAATCAACCCGCGCACGCCACTGTTCGGTTTGAGCTGTTTGAAATCATCATCCGCCACGGCCCCCAGATCAGACCCGTCGGCGATGTCAAAGATGCGGATGGTGTCGCGGTCAATCTCCTGGGCAAAGACGAACAGGCCGGTTTCCCTGTCCTGCCACATCTCCTTGTTCTGCCAGCGCTCCAGCACCTGCTGGGCGGCGGGCAATCCGCTGGTCGTCAGGGCATCAATCGCCGTCTGAATCGTGCGGCGCGACGCCTTGGCGATCAGATCGGCATTGGGTTGCAGAACCTGTTGGATCGGTGCCCCTGCATCTTGTGCAGATGCCGGCCATCCAAGGCCAAGGCACAGGATGAAAGCCAGAAGTCGTCGCATATCTACCTGCCCCGGTACGTCAGAGGGCGGTAGCCCGCCCCCTGAAAAGTTTCGTTATTTCAACCGGATCAGTAGTTGGATTCGATCTGCACGCAGGTCTGGGTTTCGGTGTTGTACATACCACACCCCAGATCTTTCCAGTCCGACACAAGCACGGCGGATTCAGGCAGGTAATCTGTCCATGCATCGCCCGGCACTTCTTCGGTCTGGCTGATGATGTCGAACTGTCCGTCGGCCTGAATCTCACCGATCAGAACCGGTTTGGCGAGATGGTGATTGGGCAGCATGACGGCTGTGCCGCCTGTCAGGTTCGGGAACTCCTGACCGTACATCGCCGTGCGTACCGCATCCACATCCGTGGTTCCGGCGGCAGTGGCCGCGTTCACCCACATGTTAAAGCCGATATAATGCGCCTCCATCGGGTCATTTGTCACACGATCCTCGCCCATGCGGGCTTTCCACGCTTTGATCCATGCCTCGTTGGCGTCGCTTTCGGCGGACTGGAAGTAGTTCCAGGCCGCGAGGTGGCCGACAAGGTTGGAAGTGTCCAGGCCGGCCAGTTCTTCCTCGCCGACGGAAAAGGCAACGACGGGAATGTCATCGGCCGAGATACCGGCGGCGGCCAGTTCCTTGTAGAACCCGACATTCGCATCGCCGTTGATGGTCGAGATCACGCCGACCTTTTTGCCGTCCGCGCCAAGGGCCACAACGTCAGCGACAATCTTGGACCAGTCGGAATGACCGAAGGGCGTGTAGTTCACAAAGATGTCTTCGGCCGGAATGCCCTTGTCCTTGAGGTAGGCCTCAAGAATGTTGTTGGTGGTGCGGGGATAGACATAATCCGTGCCCAGCAGCGCGAATTTCTCGACGCCCAGTTCCTCAAGGAAATAGTCGGTGGCAGGGATCGCCTGCTGGTTGGGCGCGGCACCGGTGTAGAACACGTTCTTGGAGCTTTCTTCGCCCTCGTACTGAACCGGGTAAAACAGCAGGCCGTTCAGTTCCTCGATCACCGGCAGCACGGATTTGCGCGACACGGATGTCCAGTTGCCAAAGATCACGTCGACCTCCTGCACGGTCAGCAACTCGCGCGCCTTTTCGGCAAACAGCGGCCAGTCCGAGGCAGGGTCGACAACGACCGCCTCCAGTTCACAGCCCAGCACACCGCCAGCCGCGTTTTGCTGTTCGATCAGCATTTCCATGGTGTCCTTGAGCGTTGTTTCAGAGATCGCCATCGTGCCCGACAGCGAGTGCAGAACACCCACCTTGATCGGACATTCCTGAGCAGTGGCGGGGAGCACGGTTGCCAGCAGCACGGCAGCGGCGGTTCCAAAAAGAGATTTTGACATTGCGTTTCCTCTAGCGCGGTGCGCGAGGGCATTGCGAAATGGGCCAATTGGCCTCATATCACCCTGGCGCTTTAAGTTTGGCGCGTGCGGTGGTGTCCAAGGTTCCAATTCTGACGCCGCCGCACAATTCATCGGCCCCGATAGGACCGACGCCTACTTAGCGGCGCTGTTGAGGCGGGGCCGAGTCTATCTTGGCCGTTGCGACGTCGCCCCCCTGCCAGAGATGAATTATTGGGCGACATTCACGATGCTTGCGCAATTCTTGGGCACCAAAGCATCGGTTCGGGATGAAATCATCCTTCGAGCAGCAGATTCCTGCAGGTTTGCACGTTCACCTGCGCCTGCCGTTTCGCCAATCGCGACAGCTTTGCATCGGTTGCGAAATGGGCGGTGGTCAAGATCGCCGAATGGGCCAGCTTGGCCTCGACGCGATAGCCCAGAGCCTCGCGCGCGCGTCCCGACGGAATGACCGCATCCAGAATGGTGACAAACCGTTGGCGCTGGGCCTGCAACGCGTCTGCGCGCGGGTCTCTCATCAACCAGGCGAATTCCATTTCCGCAGACATCCGCCCGGCGCATCCGGCAAATACCAGCACCAGATCGTTCTGGGCACGTGCAACGCCCGACATACCCGATATGATCAGCGCGCCTGCGATCAGCGTTCTTATTCTGCTCATAATTCAAGCATTGCAGCATAAATTACGGCGCGCAACTGGGCAGTTTGAAAACTTTTACAGGTGTGGAGCGCGCAACGCACCTTGAAAGCGGCCCGGGACACCCGCATTCAATCGCCCCGTGGTTCACAATTTCAGTTGATTTCGAACATTGGCCCATGCTTCAACTGCGCCATTGCCCTCGCAATAAAGGCATTGCGCGCTGCTGCCTGGGTGGACGGAGCCTTTTTTGCTCTTGGTTCGGGTTCACTGGAACCCAACGCGTGCATCCGGCTCCCTTCCTGTAGTCACCAAGCGGCGCGCCGCGAAAACCGAAGGGTACAACATGCTTCACAACGACAAACTCGAACAATGGGACCGGGAGTCCTTTTTTCACCCCTCCACACACCTCGCCGAATTTGCGCGCGGCAACCTGCCCCACCGCGTGATCACCGGCGCCTCCGGCTGCCATATCGAGGATCGCGACGGTATCCGTATGCTTGATGCCTTCGCCGGGCTTTACTGTGTGAATGTCGGCTATGGCCGCGCCGAGATCGCGCAGGCCATCGCCGGACAGGCCAGCGAACTGGCTTATTACCACGCCTATGCGGGGCACGGCACCGAGGCGTCGATCACGCTGGCCCACATGGTGCTGGACCGTGCGCCCGGCCACATGTCCAAGGTCTATTTCGGCCTGTCCGGGTCGGATGCGAACGAAACCAACCTCAAGCTGGTCTGGTATTACAACAACATCCTTGGCCGCACCGAAAAGAAAAAGATCATCTCGCGCTGGCGCGGCTATCACGGCTCTGGCCTGATGACGGGGTCGCTGACGGGGCTGGATCTGTTTCACAGGAAATTCGACCTGCCGCTGGCGCAGGTGCTGCACACCACGGCCCCCGACTACTTCAGGCGGTCTGACCTGACCCAGAGCGAGGCCGGGTTTACCGCCCAATGCGTGGCCGATCTTGAGGCGATGATTGACCGCGAAGGGGCCGACACCATCGCCGCCTTCATCGGCGAACCCGTGCTGGGCACCGGCGGCATCGTGCCGCCCCCGGCGGGCTACTGGGCGGCCATTCAGGCGGTGCTCGCGCGTCACGACATCCTGCTGATCGCGGACGAAGTCGTGACCGGTTTTGGCCGTCTGGGCACGATGTTCGGCTCGGATCACTATGGTATGCGCCCGGATCTGATGACAATCGCCAAGGGGCTGACCTCGGCCTATGCGCCGCTGTCGGGCTCGATCGTGTCGGACAGGATGTGGACGGTGCTGGAACAGGGCACGGACGAAAACGGCCCCCTCGGGCATGGCTGGACCTATTCGGCACACCCCATCGGCGCCGCTGCGGGGGTTGCGAACCTGACCCTGATCGACAGTCTGGGGCTGGTCGACAACGCAGGAGCTGTCGGGGCCTACCTGAACGAACAGATGCGCGCCGCCCTGTCCGATCACCCTCATGTGGGCGACGTGCGCGGTGCCGGAATGCTGTGCGCCGTCGAACTGGTCGCGGACAGGGATGATCGACGCTTTTTTGACGCCGCGGACAAGGTCGGCCCACAGGTCGTCGCGAAAATGCTGGAGCAAAGCAGCGTGATCGCGCGGGCCATGCCGCAGGGCGATATCCTTGGCTTTGCCCCGCCGCTGTGCCTGACGCGGGACGAGGCCGATCAGGTTGTGGAGGCAACACGCGCCGCCATCCACGCGGTTCTTGGATCGTGACCCCGGGAGGGACCCAAAAGATGACCACGCACAACGCGCCTTTCGAAACATCCGAATATGACCGGCGCATCGCCAGCACCCGCGCTGCCATGGCGGCGGCGGGGCTGGATGTCATCTTTGTCACCGACCCGTCCAATCAGGCGTGGCTGACCGGCTATGACGGCTGGTCGTTCTATGTGCATCAGGGCGTGATCCTGACGGGCGAAGGTGAGCCGATCTGGTGGGGCCGTCACATGGACATGCTGGGCGGGCGGCGGACCTGCTGGATGCGCCATGACAATATCGTCGGCTACGGCGATCACTTTGTGCAATCCACCACCCGCCACCCGATGCAGGATCTCGCCGCCCTGCTGGCCGCACACGGGCTGGAGCGCGCCCGCATCGGGGTCGAGATGGAGAATTATTACTACTCCGCCAAGGCCCATGCCGTATTGGGTGAAAACCTGCCCCATGCCACGCTGATCGACGCCACCGCCCTTGTGAACTGGCAACGGCTGATCAAGTCCGAAGCCGAGATCGCCTTTATCCGCAAGGCTGCGCGGATTTCGGAAAGGGTCATTGAAACGGCCATCGAACGGGCCGCACCGGGCGTGCGCAAGAATGACCTTGTCGCCGACATCCTGCATGCGGGGATCACCGGCGTCGGAGATGACTGGGGCGACTACCCCGCGATCGTGCCGCTGACGCCATCGGGGCTGGACGCAACGGCCGCGCACCTGACCTGGGACGGCGCGCCGATGCGCGCGGGCGAGGCGACGTTTTTCGAACTCTCGGGCTGTTATCGCCGCTATCACGCGCCGCTTTGCCGCACGGTCTTTCTGGGCACGCCTCCGGACGAAATGCGGCGCGCCGAGGCCGCGCAACTCGAAGGCATCGCGGCCGGGCTGGACGTTGCGCGGGCGGGCAACCGGACCTGCGACATCGCCAACGCCTTCATGGCCGTCATGGCCAGACACGGGATCGAACGCACCGGGCGCATGGGCTATCCCATCGGGCTCAGCTATCCGCCCGACTGGGGCGAGCGCACCGCCTCGATCCGGGCCGAGGACGACACCGTGCTCGAACCCGGCATGACCTTTCATTTCATGCCCGCGCTCTGGATGGACAGCTGGGGCCTTGAAACCACGGAAACCATCCTGATCCGACCCGACGGCCCGGCGGAGCCGCTTTGCGATATCGAACGCAAACTGTTCGTAAAGGCCTGAGGCTATGATCGAGCAGGTGAAACGCATCCTGTCGGACCTGATCGCCTTTCCCACGGTGTCAGCCGACAGCAACCTTGCGATGATCGCATATCTTGCCGATCGGCTGGAACAGTGCGGCGCGCGCATCGAACTGTTGCACGACGACACCGGGCGCAAGGCCAACCTCTTTGCCACGCTGGGGCCGGACGCGGACGGGGGCATCGTGCTGTCGGGGCACAGCGACGTGGTGCCGGTCACGGATCAGGACTGGGCCAGCGACCCGTTCGAAATGACCGAACGCGATGGCAAACTGTTCGGGCGGGGGGCTTGCGACATGAAAGGGTTCATTGCCGCGTCCCTGGCCATGGCCCCCCATCTGGGCCTGCACGTGCGCGACCGACCAGTGCATTTTGCCTTTACCTATGACGAGGAAACCGGCTGCATCGGTGCCGCCCGTCTGGCCGAGGCGCTGCTTGCGCGCGACCTGAAACCGGCGCTTGCCATCATCGGCGAACCGACGTCGATGCGGATCATCGAAGGGCACAAGGGATGTTATGAATACAGCACCCACTTTCAGGGCCTCGAAGGGCACGGCTCTATCCCCGATCTGGGTGTGAACGCCGTCGAATATGCGGTGCGCTATGTCACCCGGCTGCTGGAGTTGCGCGCGGACCTCAGGACAATGGCACCCGACAACAGCCGGTTCGACCCGCCCTGGACCACGCTGAACATCGGTGCCCTGCACGGGGGCAGCGTGCACAACGTCATCGCCCCGAAGGCGCAGGTGGACTGGGAAATGCGCCCGGTAAGGCCGGGTGATGCCGATTTCGTCAAGGAGGCGGTAAAGCGATATTGCGACGATGTCCTGTTGCCCGCCATGCGCATCGTTTGCCCGCACGCATCCATCGAAACCGAGGTGATCGGAGAGGTCGCGGGGCTGATCCCGACCGAGGCAAACGAGGCGCGGCGGATCGTGTCGGAACTGACCGGAGCCAACGGGGCCGACGTTGTCCCTTTTGGCACCGAGGGGGGGATTTTTCAGGGCCTTGGCATGGATGTCGTGGTCTGTGGGCCCGGGTCGATCGAACAGGCCCACAAGGCCGACGAATTCGTCACCGTCGATCAACTGCACCAATGCATCACGATGCTAGAACGGCTGGGCACAAGGCTGGCCGGGGATATACGCGGCTAGATCCTGATCACACCCGGTTGTCGGCCATGGCGGCGGCTGACATCACCGGCGGTCTTGCGGAAATAACCTGCCAGCTCCTAAACGGCCTCATTCGCCAGGCGGAAATCGAATTCCACGTCAAAATAGCGGGTCTCGAAGGCATTCTGCCTTTGCAGTTCGGGATCATCAACGGGAACGAAGTCTGCCAGCAGGCTTTCTTTGACGCCAAAGACCGCGTCAGACCCGATATACGGATCGTCCGGATCAAAGATATGTGTCGTCAAGGTATCATATCCCTCTCTTGAGATCAGATAGTGGAAATGCGCCGGGCGATAGGGGTGGCGCCCCAGGCGGGCAAGCAGTTTGCCAACCGGGCCGTCATCGGGGATGGGATAGGACGTTGGCTTGACCGCCCTGAACCAGTACCTGCCATCAGCTCCCGTCCTGAAAACGGCCCGCAGGTTGAATTCCGGCTGAATGCCCTTTTGCTGCACATCATAGAACCCGTCGTCATTGGTTTGCCAAACCTCTATCTTGGCCCCTTCGATCGGCGTGCCATCCAGATCGCTCACCACACCATGCGCCAGCATCGGTTCGCCCTTGCCATCCAGACAGATGTTCGTGCCCATCGGGGACAGGGGCACATCGGCGACGTGAAACGGGCCAAGGACCGTGTTTTCCGAGGCGCCGGGCGGGCGTCGCGAATTCAGCGCGTCCACCAGCATCGAAACCCCCAGAACATCCGACAACAGAATGAATTCCTGACGCCAGTCATCGCACATGTGACCGGTGCTGGTCAGAAACTGGATCGCTTGCATCCATTCATCCTGCGACGGTTCGATCTCTTTGACGGCCGCATGCAGGTGGCGCACCAGCACTGACACCACTTCTTTCAGGCGTGGGTTGTCGCAGTCCGACATCGTGTCGATGACCACCTGAGCAGAGTTCTCTTCTGTAAAGTAACCCATGTTCGTCCTCACATTCTGGATAGAATTCGGTTCAGTGCCCGCGTCAGCGCGGCCCTGGGGTCATCCACCAGCGCCGGTGATCGCCATGCAACATGGTGATCGGGACGCACCAGAATGCAACCGTTATCCGCGATCTCGTTCGCGCGGGCCCAGTCGCCGGTGTGGTCAACATGTGCCTGGCGTGGCCCGATGAGGTGCGTGCGCAGCGTGATGCCCATCCCGGCGGCCAGTGCCTCACCGGCGCTGATCCAAGCGTCCCCGCCTGTTCCCGTCAACAGCGTGAAGGCCCCCTTGCCGCACAAGTCCAGCGTGGACACCTGCGCGCCGGTCCCGTGATCGAAAACCCAGACATGCGGCAGCCTTGCACCCGGCCATGTCGTCGGCTGATAGTGCAGTTCCCTGTCGCGGTCGAAAGCCGGTTCAGGCTGACCGTCCGTGACCACGGCCTCCGAGGCATAGCGCTGGTTCATCTCGACGCCGTGGGCGTCGAATTCGTATTTCTTGAAGGCAATGGCCTGCCTGAGAGCCGCGCGTTGCGCGGCCCCCGCATCGCCTGCGTCACAACGGGCATCCATACTTGCCCTGATCTGGTCCACGTTATCGCCCCCAGTCATGCCGAGTGCTTCGAAAATGGGCCCGAACTCTCCGATCGACTGGTTGGCGCGGGTCACGATCTGTTTGGCAACCGGAGCGCGCTCGGCGCTATAGCTGTCGAGCAGTTGCGCGCCGGCCTGCCCCTTCAGCACCGCGGCAAGTTTCCAGCACAGATTGAACGCGTCCTGAATCGAGGTGTTGGAACCCAGACCGTTTGACGGCGGGTGCCGGTGCGCCGCGTCGCCCATGATGAACACGCGGCCCTTTTGCAATTGCGTGGCATAGGCATCGTTCACCGTCCACACGCTTGCCCCCAGCAGGTCGATCTCGAGGTCCGGGTCGCCCACCAACTGCCGCGCGACAGTGGTGGCCAGCGCCTCGTCGACTTCGGGGGCGGGTTCGTTGATGTCGTAGCCCCAGACGATCAGCCATTCGTTCCAGGGCCGGATCATGCGGACAAGGCCCATACCGATGCCACCCACGTCAGCGCCGGGTTGCATCACCCAGTAAAGCACACTGGGGCGGTGCGCGACGTATTTGGACAAGTCCGCGCGAAACAGGATGTTCATCGATCCGCCGACGCCCATCTTGCCCTCGATGGGCGTGTCGATGTGTTCGGCCACAAGAGAATTCCCTCCGTCGGCCCCCACAAGATACTTTGAGCGCACCTCGAACTTGCGCCCCGACAGACGATCCTGCAGCGTTGTCGTCACGCCGTCTGCATCCTGCACATGGCCGATATATCTGGTCGACATCCGCCCTTGTGCCCCGCGTTTGCAGGCCGATTTGAACAGGATCGGCTCCATGAAGGTTTGTGGCAGGTCGTTCATCTGACAGGGCGAGGACAACTGGTGTTCTGCGCGCGACAGCGGGTGCTTGCCCCAGCTTTTCATGCGCCCGATTTCTTCGCCCGCGAGGCTTTCGCAAAAGACATTCTCGCCCATCAGATCCTGTTCGGTGGCATGCAGATAGGCCTCTGCCTCGACGTCCTGTCCCAAATCGCGCAACACTTCCATTGTGCGTTGATTGGTGATGTGCGCGCGCGGCGTATTGGCCAGCCAGCGGTATTGATTCACCACCATCGTCTCGATCCCGTAGCTGGCCAGAAGCGCCGCGGTCGACGACCCGGCCGGACCGGTTCCGATGATCAGCACGTCGGTTGTAATTTCTGCCATGTTCTGGTTCCTCCGCTTGTGTTTGGTCAGTTCGGGTGTTTGCGTTCCCCACCTGCGCGATAAACGCCGATCACGGCCACCGCCGCAACCGATGCAATTGCAAAGACGAGTGGTGCCTTGAACAGAACCAGCACGGCCAGCGCGATCCTGACGGAGATTTCCCACGCGGCCAGCGGTCTTGCGTCAAATGCGTTCAACGCGCTCGACAGCAGGTAAAGCGCCAGGACAAGCCGCACCAGCAACAGCAGCAACGTCCCCCACGCCAATTCCGCACCATAGCCCGGAAAAAAGGCCCGCCCCCCGCTGGCAGAGGCCACAGGATCGAGGCGGGCCTGTTCGATCACCAGGATTTCCGGGTACATCGCAAACACGAAGGGGATGGAAAAGATGACAAACCCCGATTTTACCGCTGACACACCGGTCGACATGGCGTCCGCCCTGGTGATCGAGGCCGCCGCAAAGGCCGCGACGGCGACCGGCGGTGTGATGGCGCTGGCCACGGCAAAGTAAAAGATGAACATATGTGCCGTCAGCAGCGATATCCCGAGTCCGGCCAGCACAGGCCCCATCAGCAGCGCCACATTCACATAGGCAGGCACCGCGGGCATGCCCATGCCCAACAGGATCGCGATCAGCATGGTGGCAAACAGGGCGGCCAGCTGTATGCCGACCGCCCCCTCCTGACCAAGGTTCAGCGTTTGCAGCCAGCTGAGCACATCCAGCGAGACAAAGATGGGCAGCCCGGTGAAGGACAGGCAGAAGTCGATGACCGAGACCACCAGAATCATCAGGTAAAGGGTCGACACCAGTATCCCGGCATCTGACAGCCCGTCGACGATCTTGCGCGGTCTGCGGCGCACGTCCGGGTCAAGCAACAGCAGGACAAGCAGCAAAATCACCGCCCACCAGCCGGCACTGCCCGCATCGCCTGCCGCATTCTGCCACAGCTGCTGAACCCATGACAGCGACGTGGCGCGGCACCCCGTTTCGGTAAAGACACGCTCTGCCCCCAAAACACCGCCAAATGCGCCACATCCAACCCCTTCCTTGGTCGAGATCAGCAACACCAGAATAAGCAGGATCGGTCCAAAGATCATCAGAAGGTTCAGCAAGTCCTGCCGCTCGAAGCGCATGTCCCCGGTCATCTCGCCAATCGCTTCGATCCCCTGTTTGCGCGCCTGAAAGACAACCGACAGAAACAGGCAGAAAAAGTATGCGGCGGCGGGGATGATCGCGGCGACAATGACGTCGGAATAGGGAACGACGGTCAGTGCAGCCAGCACAAAGGCCGCCACTCCCATGACCGGCGGCATGATCGACCCCCCGGAAGAGGCCGCGGCCTCGACCCCGCCTGCGAACACCCCGTTGAAGCCACGGCGCAGCATCATCGGAATGGTCAGAACACCCGTCGACAGCACATTGACAATCGGACCCCCGGAAATCGTGCCGAACATGGCCGAGGACACGATAGCGGCGTGCGCAGGCCCGCCGCGCAGCGCACGGGTCCAGCGAAACGCCAGTTTGATCAGGGAACGCCCCCCGGCCGACGCGCCGAACAAGGAGCCAAGCACAAGATAGGGGAAGATCGTGTTCAACATGATGTCAAGGAAGCGCCCCAACAGACCGGAGGCATTGTTGACAAGGATGTCATGCACCTTTGGCCGCCCGTCTGACAGCATCCGCGGCTCGCCTGCGAGTTTGGTCATCAGGTATTTGTTGATGTCCTCGGGTCCGTGATAATACCAGACCAGCACGGTTGCGATGGTGTAGAACGTGATGGCCAGTGCAACGGCGACCAGGGGAAAGCCCCAGACTTTGACGTTGTAGGCAAAAAAAACCAGAACCGCGGCCCCCACGATCAGGACCAGCCAGCCGCCTGTATTGGTCAGACATTTGGGGTCTTCCACAGTTGTTGGTGCCGACAAGCCCATCAGGATGGCGATTTCAGCTTCCTTTTCCATGGTTTTCGCCAAAAGCCGCGCGCGATCACCGGTGATCTGATCAATCAGGCAGATTGATTCCACCTCGACGAAATAGGTGAACGCGATGCCCACAGCCGCCACGACAAGTGCCACATCCATGAACAGGCCGAAGTATCGCCGAACCGGCGATCTGTCAGACCAGTCAACCCACATCGAGTGCCTGAGTGCGACGCACAGCATCATTGTGGCAAAGGCTATTGGATAGAACCATTCGATGGGAAATTTGCGGATCGTGAACCAGTCCAACCCGGTAAGCGACCTCAGCCCGTTGTCCAACCCGGTATGCCCGGCACTGCATTGGACAGCCCCACCAGCACAAGCAGGACAGACAGAACATACAAAAGCGGATGCACCCGCATTTGCGCTTTTTCGTCTGCCGTTGACTGCGCCATATCCGGCCTCGCAGAAATCATGAAGGGGCGGATACGCGCCGCACCCTTGTGTTTTTCAGTCCGCGCTTGTGGTTTTGCGCAGTCGCGGATTGTGTAACCGGCCTCTTCCCAGGCGCGCACGGCACCGGGGTGGTATTGCATCGGCATCGCGCCGCACATGCCGGTCTTGGCAATGTCGGTTTCACCCAGCCAGATGGTCGGCATGAAAGGTGTCCGCGCGCGGATCCGGTCAAGCCCTTCGATATGGGCCCTGGTCAATTGATAGGCCAGCTCTTCGTCCATCGAGACGTTGACAACGTCTCCGCCGACATCGGCATAGGCGCGAAAAAACTCATCCTCCGACACGACGGAAAAGTTGGCACCGAACATCCCGTCGGTGATCCGTTCCATTAATGCGGCCGTGCCGGGGGCCTTGGCATAGCGTTGCCCCGTTTCGCCTTCAAAGATATCCTTGGGAAAGGAATGCACCACTATCGCGCCAGCGGCCGCCGCCGGTGCAAGCCGCGCTTCGGGCAGGTTCATCGGCAGGATAAAGGCATCGGCTGACCCGTCCGTCACGGTCGTGACGGCCTGGCCCCAACTGACCTGAACGCCGTTGTAACCGTCGCCTTCATCCAGGCCGGTGGCCAGCTTTACCACGGAACGCGCCCGGTTCAGCGCGCCACCACGCGGCGGGCCGTTGTAGATCGTCGCGCCCTCGATGGCGTTGTAGCCGTCAAAATTCGTGCTCGCGTAGGACGACACCGCAAACAAGGCGAGCCGGTACGTGTAGAGAACCGCAAGATCAGCAGCCAGTTCGGCCCCCCTTTCGTCACCCAGGCTGGCATAGGGGCCAACGCCTTTGGACAGCAGGAACGGCAGGCTGAACGGTGTGCCGCCGATGTCGGTCTTGCCCTCGGCGACGTTTTGCAGGGCGTTGGTCAGCACCTGACCGGTCGCCACCTGGATGTTGGCAATCCTCGCTTCGGACGCCAGCTCGGCCAGCCCCAGAATTGTGTTGCCGCCTGCTGACACCGGCGCTGCGGCCTCTGCCGTCAGGTTGGCCTGCGCGTTTGCGCCGGTGGCAAGCGCAATTGCGGCCATGACGCCTGTGAGTGATGTGAAATTGAACATGGTATCCGCCCTGAAACCCTACTTCCTGATGTGATGAGGCGGCGGTAAAACGTTCGCTTCCAGTTCGTCCTTGTCCCACTACGCAATGACAATGCCGGGCGGCTCTTTGTCATCGGTCATCTTTTCGATGATGTCGGGGGCGCGTGTGATACGCGTGTGATGGCGGCGCGCCCAGTCGAAATGCAGTGCCGCAAGCCTGTCGATCTGATCGCCGAATGCCGGATCATCGCCCAGGTCATTCAGCTCTTCCGGGTCGGTTTGCAGGTCGAACAGCAGCGGGCGCATGGTTTCGACGTGGATGTATTTCCAACGCCCGTCAAAAACCATCACCATGCGGGCATCGCCCTGATCGACTCCGATGGCGCGCCGTGCGTCCCGGGTGGCATAGTCGTATTCACTGATGCAATGATCGCGCCAGTCGGGCCCCTCGCCGTGCAGCAGAGGCTGCAGCGAGCGGCCTTCGAAAACGTGAGGCTTCTGTTTGCCACCAAAGAAATCCATGAAGGTCGGGACAAGGTCGATCGCCTCCATCAGCTTGTCCGTAGAGGTGGCGCGCGTCACATCCGCCTGTGCGCGTGGAGCAGTCAAAGAAAAGGTCTTTTTCTCCCAGACCGTGATCGCCCATGTTATCCCCGTGATCCGAGCAGAAGACGACCATCGTGTCCTCCATCCGGCCGCTGGTTTCGAGGTAGTCAAGGAGCCGCCCCATCTGGTCATCCAGTTCCTTGATCAGCCCCATATAGACCGGGGCCACCACATCGCGGACAGTGTCGCGGGCAAAGCTTTTGCAGATGCGGGTATTGGCCCAGGCCTGCATCAACGGGTGCTGATGTTCGCCCGCAGCGCGGTTAACGGGTGGCAAGGTCAGTTGCCGAATACATGTCGTTGTAGGGCGCAGGCGCAAGGTAGGGCCAATGCGGTTTGATATAGCTCAGGTGGCACAGCCAGGGCTGATCACCCTGGATTTCGATGAACTCGATCCCGCGGGTGGTCAGCCATGGTGTCTCGGAGTGTTCGCGCGGAACCCGTGCGGGTAACGGCGCGTTTTCAAGCAGCCAGCCGGTCTTTGGCTCTCCGTTCGGGCCGATGGCGGTGTTTGCCCATTCTTCCCACGGATTGTCGCCGTCCATGCCGTGTTCGCGCAGGTAGTTGTCATAGTCTTCGCCGTCACGGTTCGCGTCATAGGTCGAATTGGTGCCATCTTCGCGCACGAAAACCTCAAAGCCGCACTGGCTGACCAGCGCGCCGATGGTGCCTTCCGGTTCGATCCCGAGCCGCTGCATGCCTTCTTTGTCGGGACGCATGTGGGTCTTGCCGACCAGCGCGCATTTCACGTCGATCTCGCGCAGGTGGTGGCCAAGGGTCGGCTCCCCACGCGCAGCGGAAAGCCATTCCAGGTGGCCCCATGGCTGCGCACATAACGCCCGGTGTAATAGCTCATCCGGCTGGGCCCGCAAATGGGTGACTGCACATAGGCGCGGTCGAACCGAACCCCTTGTGGGGCCAGCCGGTCTATGTTGGGCGTTTCGATGTGCTTGGCACCATAGCACGACAGATAATCCCAGCGCAGCTGATCGGCCATGATCCAAAGTACATTCATATCAGAACCCGACTCTGTCGCCTCCCTTGAGGTCAAGAATCTCGCGCGCTTCATCAGGCGCCGCGACGTCACAGCCAAGCTCTTCGATCAGATGCCGTATCTTGGCGACCTGCTGGGCGTTCGACGTGGCAAGTTGGCCGCGCCGGATGAACAGGCTGTCCTCAAGGCCGACACGCACATGGCCGCCCATCTGGCTGGCCGCGACCGCCAGCGGGATTTGCGCGGCCCCCGCCGCCAGCACGGACCAGCGATAGTCGTCGCCAAACAGCTTGTCGGCAGTCTTTTTCATAAAGACCAGATTGTCGATATCGGCACCGATCCCGCCAAGAATACCCATCACGAACTGGATGAAAACGGGTGCCTTGAACAGGCCGGTATCCATGCAGAATTTCAGGTTATAAAGGTGAGAGATGTCGTAACATTCATGTTCGAACTTGATGTTTTGGGGTGCCAGCGTCGTCGCCGCCTCGCGGATATCGCGAAAGGTGTTGCGAAAGATATTGCCGTCCGACCCTTCGACATAGTCCTTTTCCCAGCCGAATTTCCAGCTGTCATACCGCTTTGCCAGTGGATGGAAGGAAAAGTTCATCGACCCCATGTTCATCGAGCACATTTCGGCGGAAAACGTCCTGGCCGGTTTGATGCGGTCCTGAATAGACAAGGTCAGCGACCCGCCGGTCGAGATGTTCACAACTGCGTCCGTTGCCTGCTTGATCCGCCCCAGAAACGGCGAGAAATCGTTCGGGTCGACCGATGGCGCGCCGGTTTCGTTGTCACGCGCATGCAGGTGCAGGATGGACGCGCCGACCTCTGCCGCCGCGATCGCTTGCGCTGCAATGTCGTCACAGGTGTAGGGCAGCGCCTCTGACATGGTCGGCGTGTGGATGGCACCGGTAACGGCGCAGGTTATGATCGTTTTATGCTTTTGCGCCATCGGTCAGTCCTTTGGGTGCACGCGGTAACTGAGCGGGAAAAGTTCAAGGTCATAGCGGGCGCGGATCAGGCCCCAGACGCCCTTGGGCGCCTTGAGCATGACGATGATCGCGACAAAGCCGAGAACCAGAAGATAGATCGTGCCAAAATCAGCAAGCAATTCGCGCAGGGCAAAGAACAGCAACGTACCGACGATCGGCCCTTCCAGCGTGCCAATCCCGCCGATGACGACGATGAAAATCACAAAGGCCGTCCAGTCGTTGACTGAAAACGCCGCGTCCGGCGAAATGCGTAATTTCTGCAGAAAGATCAGGCCGCCAACGATCGCCGTAAAGGCCGAGGTCACGACGTAGACTTCCAGCTTGGTGCGCCAGATGTCGATTCCCAGCCCGCTGGCGGCGGTTTCACTGTCGCGTATCGCGGTCAGCGCCAACCCCCTGTGTGATCGCAGAAAGACGTAGACCGCCGCAAGGATGATGACTGCCGCGCCGAGGGCCAGCCAGTAGCTGTTGGCTTCGCGGACGGCCTTTTTGACACCGATTTCCTTGACGATGGCCACCGGCAGCGACGAACCGGACCCGCCACCCAGCGCCTGCACCTGTGCAAAACAGAGGCGAAACACCTCGGCGATGACCCAGGTGCCAATCGCGAAATACGCGCCCTTCAGCCGGAAGACCAATGTTGCAATCGGGATCGAAATCAGGGCCGCGAGCACCCCGCCCAACATGATCGCGACGATCGGGTTGAGCCCGCCAAATACGGTCAGGGCGAACAACATGTACCCGCCAAAGCCCACATAAGCCTGCTGGCCCACCGACACCAGCCCGGCATAGCCGGCCATGAGGTTCCATAGCGTGGCCAGGGACAGGTAAAGATAGATTTCGCTCATCAGGCGCATGTCCGCGCGCCCGGCCCAGTAGGGCGCGGCGGCCAGCACCACCAGCAGGACAATGCCACCCAGCGTGGCGATGCGCGATGCGCGGGTGGTTCGGGTAACCCTGCTCAATGTTCGACCCTCGGAAACAGACCATTGGGACGCACGGCAAGAACGACCAGAAAGGCAATGTGACCGGCAAGCAGCTGGAATCCGGGATCAATCCTGGCACCGACGGTTTGCGCCACGCCAAGGATCACACCACCCGCAAGCGTGCCCCACAAATTGCCAAGCCCGCCGATGATCACCGCCTCAAAGCCAAAGATCAGCCGCCCGCCGCCGATGGCCGGATCAAAGCTGGTGCGCATGCCCAGCAGGATGCCTGCAATCGCCACAACCGCCAGTGCAAGCGCCATTGCAACGCCAAACACATGTGCCTTGTTCAACCCCATCAGCTGGGCGATGTCCTGATTGTCGCTGACCGCACGAAACCCGCGCCCCAGCGCGGTGCGGTAGAATATGAACTGCAGTCCCCAGATCACCGCCACGGCAATGCCAAAGGTCAAAAGGGGCAGGACACCCATGGTGATCCCGCCCATGTTCACACTGGCGGTCTCGATCGCCCCACCGGACAGCTTGCGCGGATCGGCGGTATAGGTTTCCAGCAACGCGTTCTGGATGATGACCGACAGACCAAACGTGACCAGCAGGGGGGGCAGGATGTCTGGCCCAAGGGTCTGGTTCAGGATGCCGCGCTGCAAGGCATAGCCGATCCCGGCCATGAGCGGCATCACCACCAGCAGCGCCACAAACGGATGCACCCCCAGCAGAACCGTCGTTGACAACCCCAGATAGGCCGCCAGAACAATCAGGTCGCCATGCGCGATATTGACCAGCCGCATCACACCGAAAATGAGCGACAACCCGGCCGCGAACAGCGCATAAAGCCCTCCAAGCAGCACGCCTTGAACAACTGCGTTGACCCAGTCCATCAGCTGTCCACTCCAAAATAGGCGGCGGTGATCTGGTCGTGGGTCACGTCGCCCGTGCGCCCCTCCAGCGCGATCCGGCCTTCCATCAGGCAAAAGACCCGCGATGAGACGGACAGGGCCTTGGTGATGTCCTGTTCGACAATCATCGCCGTCATGCCGTCACTCACGATCCCCGGCAGGGCGTCGTAAATCTGGCGAATGACCACCGGTGCGAGGCCCAGCGAAATCTCGTCAAAGAGGATCAGGTCGGGGTTCGCCATAAGGGCCCGCCCGATCGCCACCATCTGCTGTTGCCCGCCCGACAGCGAGGTCGAAGCCTGCGCCCTGCGGTCCTTCAGGATCGGAAACAGGTCATAGACCCTGTTCAGCGACCACGCGCCCTGGCGGCCGACCTTGCCGCCGATCAGCAGGTTTTCCTCGACCGACAGGGACGGAAACAACTGGCGCCCCTCGGGTACCAGCGCGATACCACAGGCCGCCACCTGATCCGCGCGCAGCGTCCCGATGCTTTGCCCCTTGTAGACAATTGCATCGGCCCGGTTCGCCAAAAGCCCCGAGATCGAACGCATCAGCGTCGTCTTCCCGGCGCCGTTGGCCCCGATGATGGCCACGACCTCGCCTGCCCCGACGCCAAGGTCCAATCCATAGAGCGCCTGAAAGTCACCGTAAAAGGCATCAAGATTTGTGAGTTTCAATACCGGTTCAGACATCCGGATCGACCCCCAGATAAATTTCCTTTACCTCGGCGCTCTCCATGATGGCCTTGGGCGCGCCTTCGGCGATTTTCCTGCCGAAATCTATGACGATCAGCCGTTCCACGACGGCCAGCAAAGCGTGCACGACATGTTCGATCCAGATGATCGTGGTGCCGCGTGCGTGGATGGCCCTGATGGTGTCGATCAGCGAATGGCACTCGGCCTCTGTCAGGCCACCGGCAATTTCATCCAGCAGCAGAAGCTTTGGCTTGGCCGCCAGCGCGCGTGTCAGTTCCAGCCGTTTACGGTCCAGCAGCGTCAGGCTGCCCGCGCGTGCATTGGCCTTGGCCAGCAACCCGGTTTCCTCAAGAACCACAAGCGCGTGCGCTTCGGCCTCTGATGCCGACAATCCGGCGCCTTGTGTCGCACCCACCAGCGCATTTTCAAACACGGTCATGCCGCCAAATGGCTGCGGCACCTGAAACGATCGCGCGATGCCCAGTTTGCACCGCGCGGCCGCGGAAGATCTGGTCACGTCGCGCCCCTTGAAATCAATCCGGCCGGCATCCGCCGACAGGGTGCCGGTGATCAGATTGAACAGAGACGTCTTGCCTGCACCGTTGGGGCCAAGGATGCCCAGGGCCTCGCCTTCGATGACGTCAAATGTCGTCGCGTCAGCGACCACAACGGCACCGAAAGACTTTTCCAGACCGGATACAGACAACAGCGCCGACATCAGCCCAGCAACTTCAGCTCACCACCCACCGGGATTTCCGGCGCGTGGGCATTGTTGGTGATGACCAGTTCAACCCCGTTGCCGTTGTCCTGCCACTGCCCCGACACCAGCGGCGTTTTGGACACGTTTGGCACCGGCCCGCTGGACCAGTCCACGTCGCCCACGATTGTCGAAACACGTGTGCCCTTGATGGCCGCCGCGATCGCATCTGCATCATCCAGATCGTCGGCACGTCCGATCACATCCGCGACGACCTCGAACAAGGCATGTTTGAAGCCGATGGGCTGGGTCCACGGGCGGCCTGTCGCCGCTGTATACCCGCCCGCCAGTTCACCAGCCGACGTGGCATTCAGCGAGGATTTGAACGGATGGTTCGGTGACCACCAGATTTCCGACGTCAAACCCACGCCCCGCGGGCCAAGGGCCTCGATGGCAGACGGGAACAGCAAGGCCTTGCCGATGGTGGCAACCCTGGGGCTGAACCCCTGTTGTGCGGCCTGCGCCCAGAAGGTGCCAAAGTCGGGCGGAATCATGACGCCTGTGATAATCTCGCAACCCGCATCCTTGAACGCGCTGATGTAGTTGGAAAAGTCGTCCGACAGCGGTTGATAGCGACCGGGGTCGGTCAATTCGAACCCACCGGCGGCAAGCGCAGGCGGCAGACCCAAATTGGCGTCACCCCAGGCATTGCCATCTGCGTCATTGGGGAACAGGCCCCCGACCTTCCTGGCAACACCGCTGCCATTCCACAGCCCGGTGAAGTTGGCGATGATGTCCTCGAGCCCCCAGAAGAAGTGGTAGGTATAGGAAAACCCTTCTGCCGGATTGCCGCCGCGCCCAAAGAAATAGGGCTGCCAGGGCGCATCGGTCGTGATGCAGGGGATTTCGTTGATCTCGGCCTGATCCGCCACCGGGTTCGTCGTGTCTGGCGTCGCGGCGGCGGTGATGATGTCGACCTCGTCATTGAGGATAAGCTCGGCGGCCACTTCGGCGGCGCGGTTCGGGTTCGACTGGCTGTCTTTCTTGATGATCTCGATGTTGTAGGATTTGCCGTTGTTGGCCAGACCGCCGGCAAATTGTGCGCGCAGCCCTTCGAGGATGTAGTCATCGGCTTCTGCAAAGCCGGCCAGCGGCCCGGTTGTCGGCGTCACAAAGCCGACCTTGATCGTCGGGCTTTGCGCATAGGCGCGTGTGCTTGTCAGGATACCGGGCGCTGCCAGACCGGCGGCAAGCCCTCTCAAAACGCTGCGGCGTGTTGTCTTAGTCATGTCTTCCTCCCTTGGCGCCGGTTACTCCGGCAAGATTTTCTCCAGTTTTCTCAGATGGTTCGCTATTTTCTCCTTGGTCGCCGCCAGATCCGCGTCCTTCCAGTCGCGAAACCCGGCGCCCTGTGCCATTCCGGTGCGGCCCTGATCCATGAGTGTATTAAGGTAGGGCGACGGCGCGCCGCGCTGATCCAGATCGAACAACACCTGCCGATGAATGTCGCGGGTCAGCTCGATTCCGACAAGATCTGCGTTTTCCAGCGGTCCAAGCACCGCGAGGCGCCTGCCGAAACTGGCCTTTACGACATCATCGACCGCCTTGGCCGAGCAGATTCCATTCTCCACCAGCGAAATCGCCTCGCGCCACATCGCATGCTGAAGCCGATTGCCGATGAACCCCGGCACGTCCTTTTCGACCATCACGGGTGTCTTTCCGGTATCGGCCAGCAGGTCATGCATATCACGGGCAAGGGCCGGGTCGGTCCATTCGGTTTTCACGACCTCGACCAGGGGGATCATGTGCGGCGGGTTCCACCAATGGGTGCCCAGCGCGCGATGACGGGATGTCAGCCCGCCCATGATCGCAGTGATCTGGATGACGGAAGTGTTGGACGCAAGGATCGCATCCGCAGGTGCTGCGGCTTCGATCTGAGCAAAGATCGCCTGCTTGAGCTCCAGCTTTTCCGGTGCCGCCTCGAACACATGATTTGCATCGCGGACTGCAGCCCCGATCGTGTCACAGAGCGTGATCCGCCCGACCGCCGCCACGATTTCGGCGTCGCCCGTCCCCAACAGCCGCAGGCTGTCGCGCACCCGGTCCGGCACAGTGGCCAGAGCCTCGGGCACCGGATCGGTTACCGCCACAGAGTGACCGGCCCGCGCAAAAGTCAGCGCGATCCCATGGCCCATCAGCCCACCCCCTATGACGGCGATGCGGCTCATCCTGCGGTGTACCCGCCGTCGGCATAGAGGATATGACCGGTATAGAAATCGGACGCCCGGGACGACAGAAACAGCAAAGGCCCGGCAAGGTCTTCGGGTTCGCCCAGACGCCCCTTGGGCACGCGGGTCAGAAACCCGCCGCGCACGGCCCTTGCCTCATCCGTATCTTCAAACATCCACGCGGTCAGAGGCGAGCGGAAGACCGTCGGGGCAATCGCGTTCACGGTGATCCCGGTTGGCCCGAGTTCACAGCCAAGCGCCCGGGTGATCCCGTCGACCGCCGCCTTGGAGGCACAATAGGCCGTGTATCCGGCGGGATGGCCCAAAAGACCCCGCGCAGAAGACATCAGAACGATTTTGCCCCCCTCCCCCTGTGCGGTCATCTGCGCGGTGGCGGCACGTGCCATCAGCCAGCTTTGGGTGACATTGGCGTCCATCACATCGGTGAAGGTCTCGGGCTCCATTGCATCAATCTTGGCGACCTTGTTCATACCGGACGCCACAACCAGAATGTCGATCCGGCCAAAGCCCTCGACCGTCCTGGCAACCAGATTTGCACACGCAGCCTCATCCCTGGGCCGCGCGTTGATTTCGAGCGTTTCGCCCGCACACCTGGCGGCAACTTGGGCCAGCGCATCCGCATTGCCGGCCGCCAGCGCAACCTTGCACCCGGCGGCTGACAACACCTCGGCGGCGACCGCGCCGAAAGCGCCGGAGGCCCCGGTGATCAGGGCAACCTTGCCCGTGACGTCAAAGAAAGACAGTGGATTTGAAAGGCTCATGTCGTGCTCCATTGGTGCCACCTCATTTCGGACGCCCCCCTTCGGGATAGGGGATCACCACCAGCATCTTGCACACGTGGTTCGATTTGTTTTCGATCCGGCGTTCCTGACCGGGCCGCACGGTGCAACTGTCCATGGCGCGCAGCACCTCAGTGCGGCCATCCCACTCCAGGGTCATTTCCCCTTCAAGCACGACATAGACTTTCTCGAAGGGCGTGCTGTCCGGGCCAGCACCCCCACCGGGAAGAAACTGGCTGAACCCGACCCACTGGTTTTCCGGCCCGCCATCCTGAAAACCCTGCAACCGCAGGCCGGTGACGCCCCAGTGATTGGGGGCGTCATACGGTGTGGCATCCTCAAACCGCGTGATCTGCATCAGAAGGACTCGCCAGCCTCGATCCTGTAGCCCTGATCCTTGTCGATCATGGCAACCAGACGGATGATGCAGCCATCTCCACGGTCCCAGTTCCATGGGAAAAAGGCAAAGGTGACACGCTTGCCGGTCACCGCATCCAGATCGCCACCGACATTTTCGATGCCCAGAATACCGTTGGAAAACAGCTTGTTGTGCACAGGCTCCCATTCGGGAAAATCAACATCCCAGGGCGTTCCGCCGGACCATTCGAGGTATTCCTTTTCCAGATGCGGCAGGATCGGGCCGTTGCGTTGCGGGCCAATCGCCGTGGCGAGCGGATGATCGTTGGCCTGCGTGTCGTGACCGACAACCTTCACACCTTTTTCCACCATCCAATCGGCGGCTGACGGCACCAGACCGGGGCAATAGGCAAAATAGTCACCGTCTTCATACTGCTTGTGCCAGCCTGTATTGATGATCAGCACATCGCCTTTGCGGATCGCGTGTCCGCAGGCTTTCTCAAGATCCCCGCCTGTGATCTGCTCCCACTTTTTCTTGGGGATGCTGACAACAATTCCAGTGCCGAAAAAATGCGGCAGCGGGACCTCGTCAATAAAAGGGGTGCCCTGAACAACATGCGCCGGCGCGTCGATATGCGTGGTGACGTGCATCGTGGTGGTAATGGTCTGGCTCAGCACGCCGGACTTCGCCATGTAGTGCTTGCGCTCGATGGCGACGTCCTTGAAATAGGGCCAGTTGGGGCATTGATACCCGAACCGGTGACTGAGGTTGTAGAACTCCAGTCCCATGTCGTTGTTCGTGTTTTCCTGAAAATCGATTCCGCGGATCGTGACGGTCATGTTTTTCCTCCCAAAGGCACGGTGGCGCGTTTCACAATATGGTGCATCTGTACCGCAATTCGGTCAATACTTGAGTTGCACCGCATAGTGGTTTACCGATATCCCGGTCGACATGCGCTGTCAGAAAGAAAGGTTCCTGCTGTGAAAAACGAAAAAAGCAACCATAATCAAGGCATTCAGGTCATAAGCAGGGCGGCACACATCCTGCGCATTCTGGCGAAGAACACCAGCGGCCTGAGCCTGGGAGGCATTGCCAAAGAAGTCTCACTGCCCCGCTCTACGGTACAGAGGATTATAGCAAGCCTCGCCGAAGAGGGTCTGGTATCCGTCGGCGCCACGCGTGGGGGAATCAGGCTTGGACCGGAAATTCAAACCCTTGCCAGCGCGGTCTTCACCTCGCCGCGGGACCGGTTTCGCCCGGTGCTGGAATCCATTGCAAAGGAAACCGGAGAGACCGTCGACCTGGCCGTTCTGCGCGGGGACAAGATGCTGTTCATCGACCAGGTTGTCGGCAGTCAGCGGTTGCGCACGGTCTCCAGCATTGGCGAAACCTTTCCGCTGGCATCCACCGCCAATGGCAAGGCGGCGCTGGCCTGTCTTGATGAATTCGACGCCACGCGTCTGATCATGGCCGAATTGTCGGGCACTGATCCCAAGGACCGGAACCTGTCCGAACTGCTGGCCGAAGTAGCGTCGATCCGTGACGGCGAACTCGCCCGCGATATCGGCGAGCATACCGAGGGGATTTCGGCTGTGGGTTTTGCCACGACCGACCCGAACGGAGAAGTTCATGCCATCTCGTTGCCGGTTCCGTCCAGCCGGTTCGCGAGCAAGAAAGCCACCCTGTTGCAGGCCATGAAACGGGCCCGCAACAGTCTGCATGTCGATCTCAGATAATGCACGCGGGCCGCTGAAGCGACGGGGTATGTTGCAAACGGCTTGTGCAGAAAGACCAGGGCGCGGCCCGTCCCGCGCCTTCGCAGTAGGATCGGCCCGAGCGGCCCCACGACAGCAGGTCGCGAAAACGGGGCCGGTCCCTCTCCGGGCCGGACTTTTGACTGGAACTTGAAAGGCATGCCGCATGAATCCTCTGGCGATCCCGGAAGGACTCGAACCCTCAACATCCTGATTAGAAGTCAGGTGCTCTATCCAGTTGAGCTACGGGACCGCGCACTGCCACTCATGCCGCAGGTGTCGCCACGGGGCAAGTGGTCACAGCGTGGTTGTCATGAAAACACTGAGCGGATCGGCGGTGTAGTCGCCGAACGGGGCGCAGTCCCTGAACCCGTTTGCGGCATACAGCGCACGGGCCGGGGCGAACATGCCCGCGGTGCCGGTTTCAAGGCTGACGCGGGTCATGCCCTGCGCGCGGGCTTCTTGCAGCAGCGTTGAAAGGATGGCGCGGGCCACGCCACGTCCGCGTGCCTGGGCTGCGGTGTGCATGGATTTCAACTCGCCATGCTGCGCGTCCACCTGCGCCAGCGCACCAACGCCCAGTACGGTGCCGGACGCACGGGCGGCAAACAGCACGGCACCGCGTTCCAGCAAAGCACCCGGTTCCATCACATGACAGCTTTCTTGCGGGGAACTTGCGCGCATCAGTTCGAAATGGCGCGTCAGCAGCGCCCGCACATCCGGTTCGTCAGGCCTGTCGCGGCGGACGCTTAGTGCGTCCATGCCCCGCGCCGGCCGGTTGCAAAATTCTCGCCATAGCCGCCCGGACGGATGTTGGCGCGCCGTTTGTTCGGCTCTTGCACCACGGCGTCAATGCCGTGCTGCGCGGCATAGTCCTTTGCCGCCTCTTTGGTGTCAAAGCGCATGCGCACCTGGGCCTGCGTATCGTCAGACGATGTCCAGCCCATCAGCGGGTCCACCGACCGCGCGGACGCCGGCGCAAATTCCAGCACCCAGTGCTTGGTCTTGGCCGTGCCAGAGGACATGGCGGTCTTGCCGGGCTGATAGATGCGTGCGCGCATGACGGACTCCTTGGCGATGTACCCATGATATATCGACAATTCGTGGCCCGCTCGCAAGATGCGAATTGTCTCAGGCTGATCCGGGCAAAATGCACACATATCAACAAGGACGTCTCGGGCGAGGCCGCGCAAGACCGGGTGTAAAAGGTCAGATGACCTGAACCCTCAGATCACGACATTGACGCAAAGTGGAACAGTGGGCATTCGTCCAGGCCGCAACGGAGGTCGGGTTTGAGCACGAAACACCGAATTCCGCAGGATATATTGAGGTCCGGCGTCGAGACAGACACATCTTCAAAGTCGTTTTTTGCGCGATCAGTTTCTGTCATTGCTGCCGCAAGGCAACACAGCCGCACCAGAAAATTTCTTGCCGGTCAGTCCATTAATGCGTCTGCCCGCTGTCCGGCCCGTTCGTGGTGAATTGGAAGCGTTCTTCCATAGAGCTGCCGGGTGCGCTCAATGCTGCCCACCATGTCAGGCTGTTCAACATAAGAAAAAATGGCAACGTAGCGGGGCGTTCGGCCTTTCAGAGGTGCGACGCGATGCAGCGAATAACGCCCTTTGAAAAGTTGCAAATCGCCCGGTTCCAGCTCCAGCGAATTCACATTCTCGGACGTGCCTTCAAGAACCCGTGAAACCTCGTCGAAGTTCTCGTCCGTGCTGTTGCGTATCATCGGGGCGTATTCGAAAGCACCACCGCGTTCCGCGTTCTGCAGCGCCAGTGTCACCGTGTAATTGTTGGTGTCAAAGTGCCACGGAAAACCATTCCCTTCCACGGCGGTATTCACGATAACATCCGCCAAAGGGTCAGCGTAGCGAAAGAACCGGTCTTCCCGCTCACGAAAACACTCGCGAATGAATGTGTCGAAACCAACACTATCAAAAATGGTGCGCAGCGCTCCGTCTGAACGGAAATTGTCAGCCGGAACGAATGCGTTCGACCTGTCAAAAAACCTCCGCCGCGGATCGGACTCCGGCAAGCTGACGTCCTCCGACGTGAAATAGACGTTGGTGCGCGAATAGCTGCGGTGGCCCAGGTCTGCTACGCCATCGGCTTCTGCCACTGCGGCGGCAATCCCCTCTGGTTTCAGAAAGCCCTTGAGAACTGCACATCCTTGCATTTCCAACGCACCACGCACCCGATCCAGGGTGGCATCACGCAAGGGTCCGGGTGCTGAAATTGGGTAGCGTTCAAAATCGACAAGATTTTCTGCCTTAAATCGCATGGGCTTGCCCCGGAGTGAATTGCACCGATCAAAGTGTGGAACCGCACCCAGAGGCACTCTAACTGCAATACGACGGTCCGAGGTCGTTTTTTACACATGACCGGCAAGCGGTTCTTCGCGGAGCGCACTATCAGCGGCAGCAAAACCCGCACGGCCGACCTTGACGCAGGCAACGATAATGCTCCGCTTTGGGTCAGAAATGCCTGACGTTTAGCTCCGAATTGCACGACGCCCCTTGCTGACAAGAACCGGAAAGGCCGCGCAGACCCAACCCTTGTCGGCGCTCAACAATGGCTGTTGCAGGGAACGGACACGCGATATCACGTGAAATCGCGGCCGCATTACCAGCGCGTCAGACGGACACGCCCCCCTGACACTTCCTGACAGCAGTGTCGCCGCACCCCCTTGCATGGCACAGCAATCAGGCCAAGTTAGCACCATGCCTCATGTACACACCGATTCCACCGACACGTTCCTCGCCAATCCGGCCGAAGATGTGCGCACCCGCCTGAAACTCGAAGGCGGCAAACGTCTGCGCATGAACACCGAATTCCAGCCCGCTGGCGACCAGCCCACGGCGATCAAGGAACTGAGCGCAGGCGTCAAGTCGGGCGAGCGCGATCAGGTGCTCTTGGGGGCCACGGGCACTGGCAAGACCTACACCATGGCCAAGGTGATCGAGGAAACCCAACGCCCCGCCATCATCCTCGCGCCGAACAAGACGCTGGCCGCCCAACTTTACGGTGAGTTCAAGGGGTTCTTTCCCGACAACGCGGTCGAATACTTTGTCAGCTTCTATGACTACTACCAGCCCGAAGCCTATGTGGCCCGCTCGGACACCTACATAGAAAAAGAATCCCAGATCAACGAACAGATCGACCGCATGCGCCATTCGGCCACGCGGGCGCTGCTGGAGCGCGACGACGTCATCATCGTCGCCTCGGTGTCCTGCATCTATGGTATCGGGTCGGTCGAAACCTACGGCGCGATGACGCAGGACCTCAAGGTTGGCAAATCCTATGACCAGCGCCAGGTCATCGCCGACCTTGTCGCGCAACAGTACAAGCGCAATGATCAGGCCTTTTTTCGCGGCGCCTTCCGGGTACGCGGCGACGCGCTCGAGATTTTCCCGGCGCACCTGGATGACCGCGCCTGGCGGCTGTCCTTTTTCGGCGAAGAACTGGAAAGCATCACGGAATTCGACCCCCTCACGGGCGAGAAAACAGCCGTGATGGAGCACATCCGCGTCTACGCCAACTCGCACTACGTCACACCCAAACCGACGATGTCCCAGGCCATCGTGAGCATCAAGAAAGAGCTCAAGACCCGCCTCGACCAACTGGTCAACGAAGGCAAATTGCTCGAAGCGCAGCGGTTGGAACAGCGCACCAATTTCGACCTCGAGATGCTGGAGGCGACGGGCGTGTGCAACGGCATCGAAAACTACTCGCGCTACCTCACGGGCCGCGCGCCGGGGGAGCCGCCGCCCACGCTGTTCGAATTCATCCCCGACAGTGCCATCGTGTTTGCCGACGAATCCCACGTTTCCGTCCCGCAGATCGGCGGCATGTACAAAGGCGACTACCGGCGCAAATTCACCCTCGCAGAACATGGGTTCCGCCTGCCGTCGTGCATGGACAACCGCCCCCTCAAGTTCGAGGAATGGGACGCCATGCGCCCGCAATCGGTGTTCGTCTCGGCCACGCCGTCCGCGTGGGAACTTGACCAGGCGGGCGGCGTGTTCACCGAACAGGTGATCCGCCCCACCGGCCTGCTGGACCCTATGGTCGAAATCCGCCCCGTGGGCACGCAAGTCGACGATCTGCTGGACGAGGTGCGCCGGGTGACGGCGGCAGGCATGCGCACGCTTTGCACCACGCTGACCAAGCGCATGGCCGAGGATCTGACCGAATACATGCACGAACAGGGCATCAAGGTCCGCTACATGCACTCTGACATCGACACGCTGGAACGGATCGAAATCCTGCGCGATCTGCGGCTTGGCGCGTTCGATGTGCTGATCGGGATCAACCTGCTGCGCGAGGGGCTGGATATCCCCGAATGCGGGCTGGTGGCGATTCTGGATGCGGACAAGGAAGGCTTCCTGCGCTCCGAAACCTCGCTGATCCAGACCATCGGGCGCGCCGCGCGCAACGCCGACGGGCGGGTGATCATGTATGCCGACAAAGTGACCGGGTCGATGGAGCGCGCCCTGGGCGAAACCGACCGCCGCCGCGCCAAGCAGATCGCCTATAACGAGGCCAACGGGATCACCCCGACGACGGTCAAAAAGAACGTCGAGGATGTGCTGGCAGGCCTCTACAAAGGCGACACCGACCAGTCGCGCGTGACGGCCAAGATCGACAAGGGCATGGCGGGCGGCAACCTGCAAACCGTTCTGGACGGGTTGCGGACAGACATGCGCAAGGCGGCAGAGAACCTGGAATTCGAAGAGGCCGCGCGGCTGCGGGACGAGGTCAAACGGCTGGAAGCGGTGGATCTGGTGGTTGCCGATGATCCGATGGCGCGGCAATACGCGGTGGAGAAGGCGGTCGGTGACGCGCAGAAAGCGAGTGGGAGGAGTACGGCTGGGCGGGCTGGGCAACGCGGTGGGAATGTGAAGCGGCGGGGGCGGTAGGTTTGGGATGAATTCTGTTGGAATATCATTTGAATCCAAGTGTGTGACTTATCTGAGCGCGGTTCACAAGCGTGACAACGGCGATCTTGAGAGAAGGCCGTGCACTGGCTTCTTTTGGCGCAGCGCTGGGACGCCATTCCTGATCACTTGTAGACATTGCGTGACAGGAGTGGATGGAAACAACAATAATGTTGGCGATAGCGAATTCCGACCAACTCACCTGCAAACTTACTTTCGCACTCCTGGGAAAAAAGAAGACGACGGAGCCACTTTCTACGATAATCAGGCTATAGAATTCATTCTGTGGCAGAAAGGTGTTCCCAAATGGCAAGAACACCCAGACGGCGCCACCGTGGATTTGGCCGCACTGGAATATTCGAACGCGTGCCATGAGGTCCATTGCGTCAACGACAAAGAACAGCCCTCATTTCGGACGGACGCTGGCAGTGATTGTTTCATTGTCGGATACCCAGAGGGACTAGGCGGCTCTGAGGGCACCCCAATTTGGAAGCGCGGTTCAATAGCGTCAGAACCCGAACTTAAACTCAACGGGCAAGATTGTTTCTTGGTTGATTCGGCAACGAGGTCTGGGATGTCTGGCTCGCCAGTCTTTGCAAAACTCATGGGTGACTTCGGCCCCGAAGGTGTTCCACATAGTCCAAACGAAAACCTCAAGCTATTTGGTTTCTGGACAAAGTTTCTTGGAGTTTATTCTGGACGGAACGGTGTCGACGACTACGGTTTTCAACTCGGACGTGTTTGGAAAGGTGATTTAATTGCTGAAACTGTTTCAAACAAAAATTGCCCTGCGCCACCTTGGAAAGTCATGTCGCCAACAAAGTAGCCTAAACGCCCGCCGGGGCGCTGCGCATCAGTGTCGGCAAGCGACCCGCGGTAGTGCCGGGTTTGCCGTCCTTTGCATCACCATCCCTGCGCCGGTATTCCTTGCCTTTGTCTGATTTTCAATCATCCAGTGTCCTGCCATGCCGTAAAGCCGTCCGACAGGCGCACACCGGCTCAAAATGCTGGATATGGGTCGACGCTTGCGCTAGAAATTCCACCCTAGACGCGGGCGTTTTCAGGCGGCCAGCCGGCACGGTCCGCATCAATGGAAACCACAAGGATAGACACGTGTGAAACAGACCCAGATGACAGATACGGACAGGTTCCTTTTCTCGCGCACCGGCCTGGTCTGCGTTGCCGTGATCGCATTCGTCGCCAGCTGGCCCATGTGGGTTTTTCAGACGCAATTCGTCTTTGCAGACACGCAATCCTACATCACCGGCGGACGGGCGATCTGGCTCACGATCTGGGATTTGGTGCCGGACCTGTCCGCCGCGCCTGCCACGTCAGATGGTGGACAGCCCGCCGTGCATTCGGGCAACCTGACAACCAACGAAACGGGCGGCTCGACCGTCGGGCGATCGTTTCTCTATTCGATGCTTGTCTATGCCGGGTACGGCCTGTTCGGGTTGTGGTCCTTGCCGATCGTGCAGGGAGGTGTGGCCGCCCTGTTCGCACTCGCGTTCGTTGACCGGCACATGCTGGCTCGGCCCGGAGTGCTGATTGCTGGCGGCATTTACGTGGTGTTCCTGACGACGCTGCCCTGGTTCGTGGCATTTCAGATGCCCGATCTGTACGCGGCGGTGCCGGTTCTGTTTGCCGCCCTGCTTTATGCGCGCCTCGACGCCTTTTCGCCGTGGCAACGCGCGTTGTTCGTGTCTCTGGCTGCGTTGTCGGTCAGCTTTCACTATGGCTATCCTCCGTTGATGCTTGGCGCGGCGGCCATCGTGCTGCTGGTCAGGCTTCTCGAAAAACGGCTCAAGGTGTGGGTGTTGGTGGCGGCCCTGGTGCCGGTGGCTTTCGCGCCGCTGGTCAACCTCGGGGCCAGCAGCGTGGTCCTGGACACCACCAGCGCCACACCGCAGCGACTGCCCATCGTGCTGGCCCGGTCCTTGGCGGACGGACCCGCCTTTTGGTATCTGAGTGAAGCCTGCCCGGAGGCAGGCCATGCCATGTGCGAAGCCTTCGGAGACAATATCCCCCGAGGCATTGGCGAGCTGCTTTGGGATGACGACGGCGTGAATTCCCTGACCGCCACACAGGTCGCGCGAATCCGTGCCGAGGAAATGACAGTCCTTTGGGAAGCCTACAAGGCGTACCCCGTCGCCCAGACCCGTTCGTTGCTGGGGAACGCCGTCAAGCAGGCGGTCATTTTCGGGACCGACAACATAGAGGCGGGGCAGTTCGACGAAGCCACGTCGCGCATGGGGTTTCTGGCCCCCGGCTCCGCGCCGATCGCAGCCCTCAGGACGTTCGACGGGCTGGTCATGTGGGCGACATGGGCCGGAATCGTCGTGTGCTTTGCAGTGGCCCTGTCGGGGCGGGTGCGACGTGAACACGCCGCATTGCTTTGGATCAGTCTTGCCGGGCTCTTGATCAATGCGGCCATCTTTGGCGGGCTTTCGGCACCTGTGGAACGCTATCAGTCGCGCGTCATCTGGATCCTGCCGATGCTTGCGGCGATGTTGCTCAGCGCGGCGCGGTCGAAACGCACGGTCTCGGGCCGAAACAGTCCCGACACCTGAACAACGGTCGTCCTGTGTCGCACAGGCGACGGGTCCGGGCGGGCGGCGCGCCCGTTGGTTGGGTGTCATACGGGCGCTGCGGCATCCAGCGTTGCATGCTGTCGCTATGACTGCGGCACAATCGCCGGATCGGCCAGACACAATGACGCCTGGATTCTGCCTGCTAGGTCACTGTTGCCCTTTGATCGCGCCGCGCGCGCCAGGGCCGACCCATAGGCGTTCAGCACGCGGTCCTCTCGCCAATACGTGTCAAACCCCTGCCGCGCGGCGGCCGCAAGTTTTGCGCGATAGTCAGGCGAGCCCTGAATCCGGCCCATCGCGGCCACCAGTTCGTCCTCGGTGCCGAACAGAATCCCGCCACCGCACGCCTCGATGATTTCGGGAAACGGCCCAAGCCGACGTGCGATAACTGGCGTTGCGAACCTGAAACTTTCGATCAGGATCGCACCGAACGTCTCGTAGCACAGGGATGGCACGATGCTTGCGATGGCGGACCTGTAATACCCGGACAAGGCTTCGGGATCGAGGCGGCCCAGAAAATGGACGTTGGGGTTGCCTGCGGCAAGCGCTTTCAGTGACGCGGCGTGGTTTCCGTCCCCCGCGATCAAAAGATCGGCCTGCCCATGACGGACCATCGCCGGCAAAATATCCTGAACGCCCTTGATTTTTTCCAGACGGCCCGCAAACAGGAAATACGGCCGGTCGTGAACCGGGGGACTGGCCGGCATATCCTGGCTCTGCGCCTTCAGGGGCGGCAGGAACAGTGGCAGAACCTCCATATCCTGTTTCAAACCAAAGGCGCGGTGCTTTTCACGGCTGAACCGGCTTTTGGCGATGATCAGATCCATCTTGTCCAGTTGCCTGTCCAGCATCGCCGTCGCACGCCAGATCTGAGGCGGCCGCCTGTGCGCGATGACACAGCGCAGACACTGTCGTTTTTCGCAGGGCGTGTCGTCATGACGCCAAAGCACATGCGTCGGGCACACAAGCCAATGCTCATGGGCCTCGTAAATGCGCAGCGGCGCATCCAGCCCGAGTATCCCCGGCGCACCCATCAGCGACACGTTGTTGTGCCACAGGATGTCCGGGTTCGTGTCTTTCAGAATGTCCCGCAATCTGCCCGCATGCAGCACCGCACGCCCGGTCTGCTGTACCAGAAGGCTCGACAGCAGACCCATGCGGCTGCGCAGCCCAATGACGTCGACACCGTCCTGCGCGACCGCGTCGCCCGAACGCGCCTGCGGCACCTGCCCGCCAAGGGACAGATATGCATTTTCATCATGCACAACGGTGACGGCATGGCCACGTTGCACCAGCGCCCGCGCCATGCGCTGCACGCTGACACCGTCGCCGCCAAACGAAAAGGGCGGATAAAAGGTCGTCAGCATCAGTATACGCAACGGAGTCATAGGGTGGCTCTTGGTGAATGGATTGCCCATCCGGGCTTTGGCAGGTCAAGTATAACGCACATTTGATCGCGCGCCGCAAACGCTTGATTGCGTGGCATTATGTTGACACTTTCCCGGCGCGCCTTGATAAAACTCGGGGGTCGTTGCGCATCGCGTCGCGACCCTTGCGGTTTGTTCCGGACCACCCACGGCAGAAACGTATTTGAGCGGCGTAAATAATGAAATCAGTACTGACGAAACTGGGCTTACCCACGACAGCCCGCGGGTGGCATTCATGGGTGGGCATGTTATTTCTTTTCATTCTGATGTTCGTTTTCGTGACCGGGACGCTGTCCGTATTCAGCCGCGAAATCGACTGGATCGTGACCGCCGAACAGCGGGTGGCGGTGCAACCCGCCGGAAAGGGGTCATTCGGCGCGGTCTATGACGCAGTCGACGCCGCCTATCCCGAGGCCCGGCAACTTGCGATCCTTCGTCCTTCCGGTGCACGTTTTGCCGATCAGGTGACAATCACCTCTCCCGGTCAGGGCACGTCGCTTGTTTACGTCGATCCCTACGAGGCAAAGGTTCAGGGGGCCGGAACCATTTATACGATCCAGCGGACACTGCGCGAACTTCATCGCGGCCTGTCCTCGGAAGACCGCAAGGTGCAGTTGCTGGTGGCGCTGTTGGCCGTTCCACTGGCGATTATGCTTGTGACCAGCCTGATGCTCCATCGCCACTTTTACCGGAGCTTGTTGCGCTTTCCGCGAAAGGGTGCCCGCAGGCGCGCCATACTCAGCGATCTGCACCGCCTGATCGGCGCCTGGTCGATTGTGTTCATGACCGTGGTCGTGCTGACCTCCACCGAGTTCATGATCGAGATACTTGGGTTTGGCCCAACCTTCTATCCATCCTACAAAGTCGCGCCCGAAGCGGGTGTTCCGGCCCTTCCCGAGGGGTTTGACGGGGCCAGTCTTGACCTGGCAGTGTCCAAGGCCAAAGACGTGTATCCGGGGCTGGATGTCTCGGACATCGCGTTACCCGCTGCGGCGGGCGACCCGCTGGCGATAAGCGGTGCACTGAGCGCGGCATTGGTGCGGACTTCGGCCAACTCGGTCAATTTCGATCCCGAAACACTCGCGCTGCGCGGGGCCTACCGGGCAGAGACCTCGGGAACCCCCCTGCGGGTGTTCGAGGCGGTGCGCGTGATCCACTATGGCAGCTTTGGCGGTCTCACCACACGCATTCTCTGGCTGATCTTTGGTCTGGGGGTGTCGGCGCTTTTGGCTCTTGGTGCCCTCATTTTTGCCGAGCGCCTGACCTTTATGGCCGAGCGATCCGAAAAAATGCCCCAACGGTCCAGACCGGCCCATATCTGGACGGGTATGGGGGTCGGCAAATGGATCGGTCTGATCGTGGTATTCGCCGCAACCTGGTGGACCCTGACATAGTGTGAAGATGCAACACTCCGGGGCGTCACATCGTTTCCTTGATAGAACCGTATTGTTTCCAAAATCTGACCGTATGATGCGCATCTGTCGCAAATAACTTAAGCGGTAAAAAGAATTGGAGTTCCCCGTGATCAAGATCACAAAATGACAGTTTCATCTACATTCAAGCACAAGGACGCCGCGAGCTATGACGATGTTGCGGGCATCTTTGATGGTCTCACCCATCGTTACGCCAAGGCGCAGGCCCAGGCTCTGGTGCAGGCGATTGATGTCGGCGCGCGCCGACATGTGATCGACCTGGGCTGCGGGACGGGCCTTGTCGCCTTTCATGCGGCCGCCGCTTCGGGTCAGGACACGCAGGTTACCGGCATTAATCTGTCGGCGGGTATGCTGGCGCAGGCATCTTTTCAGGCCAGACAGGCGGATCTGTCTAATCGTGTCCGGTTTCAAACCGGCGACGCAGAGGCGCTGGACCTGCCGGATGGCTGTGTCGATGGCATCGTGTCGCTTTATGCGTTCAGTCATTTCCCGCATCCGCAAAAGGCCGCAGAAGAGGCGATCCGGGTCCTGTCGCCGGGCGGACGCCTTGCGGTTGCCATTGGCAGTGGTCCCCGGCTGATGACGCTAAAGGGTCTGAAACGGGCCGCCGTTGTCGTCAGGCGCAAACTGAACCAGGCCCGGGGCCGTGAGGTCACGGCAAATGAGCTGATCGACAAGCTGGTCCGCCAGCATTTGCCACCCGTTAAGGAAGGCCATGTCGCAACCTGGGCATCGGGCCAGCGCGATATCACTGCTTTGCTTGACGGATTGTTCGGCAAGGCCGGGTTCGTCGACCGCACCCGCGACTGGGTCGGAACAGATTACTCTGTCCCCAGCATTGATGAGTTCTGGACCCTGCAATCCACCTTGTCCACTTTTGCGCGCAAGCACATTGCAGCCGCAAGTGTACAACAGAGCGCAATGCTGAAAGATGCGTTTTGGGCGGAATGTGAGGGCGTTCTGGCGCGCAAGGGCAAGTTGGCCTACAGCGTAGGTGCCGCAATCGTCAGTGCCAGGAAGCCTGGATAGGATCTCAAGATTTCATCGTCGGTACACTTTGACGCGATCATCGCCCAAGCTGCATCCGAAAGCGCAGAATGATAGCCGTCGGACTGATCCAGGTCGCGATCCTGTTTTTTGCGCTGTTGCGGGCCAAGGGGCTGGCGGTGATGCTGGGCCCCGAGGGCGTCGGCGTCGTCGGCACGATGGAGCAACTTGTTGTCACCGTCACGCAGATCGCCGCTTTCGGCATTCCGATTGCCGCGATGAAGTTCATGTCTGCGGCACATTCCGTCAGCGATGACGCCTTTCGCGACAGTTTTGCAGCCTTCATCAGGGTCATGATCGGCCTCGCCCTGTTTGTGACAACACTCGGAGTCGTCGCGTATCTGTCAGCCCCTCAGCTCCTGCCGTCTCTGGCGGAACATGGTGAGGTTCTGGTGGCCTCGGTACTGGGTGTCCCGCCCATGATGATGACCATCATGATCAGCCACACGCTGGCCGCCGCGCAGCGGCCGAAAGCGGCGGCAACCTATAATTTCTGCTTTGTGGGCAGCGTCGCAGTCTTTGGCCTGTTCGGCGCCTGGACGGGGGGGGCCGCCGGGTTCTTTTATGCCGCCGCCGCTGCAGGGGCCGCCGTTGTTCTGGGCGGCATGATCTGGCTGCGACGCAACCTCGGGCTATCGCTGTGGCGTCCGGGCGTCTCGATCCGGCATCAACTGACACTGCGCCCCAAAGTGTTCAGCACCGCGTTTACGGCATCGGTTTCGCTGGCGTCGCTTTCCATGACGATGCTGCTGATCCGCTACGTCACGATCAGCGAATTGGGAGAGGTGCAAACCGGCTATCTGCAGGCGGCACTTTCCCTGGCCCTCAGCGTCGGCTCGGTTATCGGTACAATCAACGCACTGCAACTGGCCCCCAGAATGAACCGCCAGCAACCCAATGCAGAACGGTTCACCCATGCCGAAGACTTTGCCAACCGGGTCGTGCTGCTGTTGGCCGCAGGCGCAATCCCGGTTGCCCTGTTGCCCGGATTGGGTCTTGCGATCCTGTTCACAACCGAATTTCTGCCAGCCACAACCGCGTTGATCTTCTGCCTCATCTGGCAGGTAAATCACCAATTCCGAACCATCTGTCTTCAGTTGTTGATCGGCACGGATCATCCGATGACCGGTGCATTCGCGGGCATTCTGACGCTGGCGACAACAACTGCGGCGATCATCTTTCTGGTCGGACCGGTGGGCATCCTGGCGGCCCCGATCGCGCTGATTCTGGGCGATATCCTGGCAATCGCCGTCATGCTCTTTCGGCTGGGGACAGCCGTTTCCATGCCTGTGCCCTGGGCCGTGATGTGCCGGTTCGCCGCCGCGTCCGCCGGGCTGTTTGGCGCAAGCCAGCTGTTTGCGCCCGATGTGATACTTCCCGACCTGTCGGGGCTGATTTTGCGCCTGATCTATGCAATCGGGGTATTTGGCCTGATCTGGGGCACGATGCCGAAACATCTTGGGCCTTTGGCAGTGCTGAATTGGGTGCGGACCAAATTCGGCAGCTAAGCCCGCCCCCTCACTGCGGCTTGGTTCCGGATGCTCGATAGTAAGCCCCGGCAAAAGGCATCAGCGGCGCGACAAGCGTCGACTGGCTGACCCGGTTGTAAACATGTGCCAGAGTCGTCTTCAGGTCGGAAAACTGTGCGATTTCCTCGTCGCTGATCTCGGGAAACACAACCGACAGCTCGATCCCGGCCTCCTCCCGGAACAAGCGCCGGATTTCGCCCACGCTCAGCAGGCGACAAAAGGTATACTCCCGCCCGGATATCAGTTTGACCCAGCCCGCCTGCCATTTCACCGGCAAATATCCGACCCCCCAGACATGGGCGTGCGGTTCAGGTGACAGGCTGAAACGGTTCGGGGTCACCATCGCCACGGTCCCACCGGGGGCAAGGGCCCGGCCGATCTCGGACGCATACCGCGCCCGATCGCCCACATGTTCGATCACATCATAGGAAATCACCGAACCAAGCACGCCATCCTTCAGCGGCAATCGTTCAGCCAGCGCCCCCGCCAGAACCGGTTCAACCCCGAACGTGCGCGCCCAGTGTTTCGCCACCATCAGCCATTCCAGCGATACATCAATGCCCGACATGACCCGGCCCTGTCGTGCAGCGGCGGCGACGAACTGCCCTGGCCCGACGCCCAGATCAAAGGACGGACCGCTGGTCAGAGGGCCAAGCCATCCCGACATTTCGCGGCTGCATTTCTCGATCCCGGCCATCACCTGATTAAGCCGGTACTGGCTTTTGCGTTCGTCAAACTTGCGCGAATTGCGAAAAACATCGAGGATCGCTGCCGGCAGGCCGTCTTTGCGGGCAACAGTATCGACATGTAACGCGCGTTCGCGGTCGTGGTCGAAATCTATCCACGCAGGCGCATCAACACGAAAGTCCGGCAATTCCGCAACCAGCGGATAGTCCGCGCTACAGGTGCGGCAGATGTAACGGTCTGCGCGCGCGTCAAGATCTCCATGGCAGACCGGACAGGACCATCGAATGCTCCGGTCCGCCGTCGCGGGGTCATGTGTTGAAGAATGCGCCATGCATAAATCCCGATTTCTGTTCAATATAGGTTATCGCAGGACATGCCGGAACCAAACCAGTATCCCGCAGTTTCCCCCGCCGACCACGTCAGACACAACGCGAACAACGCCGCCAGGCCAGATCCACCAAGCCGTTCCGACCCTTGTGCGCGCAAGGCGGCTCCGACATGGCGTCTGACAAGCAACACAGGGATAACCGGCGCGCCAAGACGATACAGCCATCGCATCCTGCGGCTGGTATGGATGACACGAGTCCCTCCGAAACACCGGGCGTATTGAAAGCGGCTGGAAAGCAGCGGCCAGAACCGGTATCCGGTTTCCAGTCGCACAGCCATCTGTGGAACCAGTTTTATTGCAACTCCGGCAGCCGTCAGCCGCGCCTGACAGAACGGTTTGTTCAACCCTTCCATATTCAGGATATCCGCGCAGTTTGCGTCCAGTTCCGCCGCAGGCAGGATCATGTTGTTGCCCGGCAAATCAGTGCCTTTGCCGTTCTGGACAGCCTCTTGTGAAAACGCGGCATATTCAAATCTGTAAACGGCCCTGTCCACCGCACGCGTCGCGCCCGAGACAACTGCACCGCCAATCGCCGCCTCAGGATGCGCGATTATTGCGTCCAGACCCGCACGCAGCCAGCCCGACATCGGCACCGCCTTGGGCTCAAGAAAGGCAAGATAGCGACCGCGCGCCGCCAGGACGCCTTGGGCTTTCAACAACGGCATGTTCAGATTTGGCCGGTTCAGGCGGGTGAACGGATCAGGCAGGGCGCATGACGGCTGGGGCGCGTCAGGCCGCCCATCGACAAGAATGACCTCGGTCTGATCCGGTTCATCCGCAGCGCCCATTTCTGCGGCAAGCGACGTCAGCACCGCGTCGGGTGTATCCTGTGGGTGGCGCACGATCACTATCACCGACAGCAGAAAACCGTTGGCCGGGCGCGTTTTTTCACCCGAAGCCGTCATTTCATCGGGGCCAGCTTGACCGGTTTGCCAGTGTCGGATGCGCTATAGACGGCCTGTGCAATCTCGATGGCGCGCAGACCGTCCGCCGCAGACGCGATGGTGCCTTGTGCGGCATCGTTTTGGGTCAATGCGATGAAATCCTGCATTTCCTCGACAAGGGTCTGCACCGCCGTCGATTGCCACCCCCTGAATTTTTCGGCAAAAATCTGGGGCAGATAAAAGTTGCGCCGCTTGCGCCGGTCACCGCCGGGGCGGTCCATTGTCACTTCCATGAAATACATCGGGGCGTAATACGCACGGGCCATGCCGCGGTCGCCATAGACCTCCACATAGAATTGATAGCCTTTCCATTCCGTCCAGCTGGCCCCGACACTGCCAATGACCCCGTCCGCCCCGCGCAACAGCGCCATGCCATTGTCCTCGACACGGTCAAGCCCCCAGGTCTTGTCCTGGGTCAGACCATAGACATCCCTGACCGGTCCCATCAGGTGATGGACCAGATCAATCATGTGGATGCCATTGTCGAGCATTGCGCCGCCGCCCATGACATCCTTGGAATACATCCATTCGGCCTTGAATTCCGACAAACCTGTGTGCCCGGAATACCCGCGCACATGTGAAATATTTCCAAGGCGGCCCGAGGCTATGCTGTTGCGCATTTCCTTGATCGCGGGGAAATAGCGATGGTTGAAACCAACGGTCAGAACCCGTTTGGCCTTGTTGGCGGCGGCGATCATGCGCTTGCAATCAGCGACCGTTGACGCCATCGGCTTTTCCACGATCACGTGTTTACCCGCCTTCAGGGCCGCAATCGCCATGTCTGCGTGCGTGTCCGGCGGCGTGCAAAGCACAACAGTGTCGACCCGGCTGTCGCCCACAAGTTCCTCGAACGCGCCATAGGTCAGCGCATCGCCCGCCAACTGCGTGGCGCGTTCCGCCACCATGTCGAAAACACCAGTAAGCGCGCTGCCACTCAACTGGTCGATTGCCGCTTTTCGCAATCCGGCAATGGCTCCGGCGCCAACAATAGCGAAGTTCATGAGGTCGTCCTTTTGGTCGAAGAAAAGGTTGCGGGGTTTATTGCACTGATTTCAAAAACGGGCCCGACGCGTACCAGCACGGCACGCGTTATCGCGACTCTACATAAAGCACGATAGAGGCCAAAAATAAGGCGTCTGAACGGTTTCAGCGTCGCACCGCGATCCGATGAAATGGTCAGCGGCGACGGGCGGATTTCTGTGAACCCGGCGCGTGCAAAAAGACGCGAGAGGCTGGACGGTGACTGCATCTTCAGAAACCGCAGCGTGTCAATTCCGCAGCGCCACACCACGTAACGCCGCCGCAGTGATGTCGGCAGATACCCCACCCCCCAAAGCCCCGCAGGCGCGTAACGGGTCACAGTAAAGCGATTGGCGCCGGTTGCATAGATTTGCCCGGACGGGGCCAGCAGGGACCGGATTGCGCCTGCGCCCGCGTCAGGATCGGGCAGGTGTTCAAACAGATCCGTCGCAATCACGCAGTCAAAAGCCTTGTCGGCAAACGGGGGGTTGGCGATGTCGCCACAGACCAACTCGCCGCCCAACCCCTCTTCTTGCAGTCGCTTTTGCGCGATCACCAGCCAGCGCAGCGCAATGTCGATCCCCGCCACGTCCCGCCCGGTTCGCGCAGCCGCCGCAACTGTACCCCCGGCCCCACACCCGACATCAAGCAGACGGCCCGCGCCAGCATCACGCGCCGGGATCGCGCCGAGGGCGGCGCTGCCCCTGGCTTCGCCCGCCAGCACATATTCGGAAAAGCGAACCGCCATTTCGGGTGATACGTCGTCGGTAATGCGGTAATATTCCGCCACTGTTTCGGCAAAGCTGTGGGTCTGGGCATAGTCATGCAACCGTTTTGCCTTGGCGCGTTCCTCGGACAGCGACAGGTATCGGTCCGGGGACAGGCGAAAATCGGGAATGCCGAAAAGTACAGGAAAGATGATCGCGCAGCGGGCGCAATGATAGGCTTCTTTTTCCCGCCCGACAGGGTCGCGACACTGCGGACAGACATAGTCTGCGTTGCGGCGCGTCGCACGAAGGGCCGCGCGCCGGGTCATCGTTTCGACCCACTGGACGGGCCGCGCAACGCGTCTGCATATCCGCGCGCCTCACCCAGACACCAGCTGGCGATAAAGCCGTAAAACGGCAAGGCGGAGGCCAAAAAACCGACCCTAAGCGGTGGCCGGGACAACACCTTTCTGGTTTGTTTGAATGCAAATACCGGAAACGCAGCCGGAGACAGCAGAAACATCGCCCACCGCGCCAGCTTCGGCCGGTATTCGCTTCTGTGACGTCCGAAAACCCGGCCATGCCTACGCCGCTGCGTGCGGAATTCCGCAGCCGTGTACCGGTTGCAATGCGTCACAATCAGATCGGGGATCACTTCCAGGGTCAGCCCGGCAGCAACAAACCGCGCGTGATAGCCGGGCTCCCAGAACCCGTCCGGCAACAGATCTGCACATTTCATGACTTCGCTGCGCCGGTAAAGGGCGTTGTCAGCTGACAAATCCGACACCCGACGACGCGCGTGAACCCTGTCCGCATCGGCATAGCGCAACAGATGGATTGCGCGTGACACCCGGTCAGGGTGCTTTTCGGCGACAATGGCCCCGCCAAAGGCTGCATGATCCTGCGTTGCCTCGGTTGTCGTCAAATCAAGGGCCCGCGACAACCAGCCCGGTGACGGCGGACAATGCGCCGTGAGCGTCGCCACCCATGCGCCTTGCGCGGCAACGAACCCGTCACGCCACATCTCGGGAATCAATGCACCCGCGCGACCGGGGACAACACGCAAATCCGGTCTGGAATCCAACAGGTGGGCCGCAACCGGCTCATCATCCGCATGACATATCAGCACCTCGACACCGGGTGTCGCGGGCAAAGCCGAAAGAATGGCCGGCAAATTATCCTGTGCGCCCTGCACAGCGACCACAATGCTCAGCGCGATGCCGGTGCCGGAAGTGTCCACCTGTCCGATCATGTTCCGGCACCATCATGGCCGCCTCGCGCGCAACGCTCCAGTGCGGCCACTGTCAGATCCGCCGCCTGCGCCCATGTGTTGCGCGCCGTTTCGGGAATCGCGTGGGCCCGCAGACTGGCCTCAAGTTGATCATCGCGCGCGATCTGAACGATGGTTCGGGCAATGTCCTGCACATCATAAGGATCAAAACCCAGCCCCGCCGGGCCCGCGACCTCAAGCACCGCACCGCCGGCGGCCCCCAGAACCGGCGCGCCGCACGACATGGCCTCCAGCGCGGGCAACCCAAATCCCTCTGACAGGGACGGCAGGACAAGCGCCAGCGTGTCAGAGTAAAGCGCCGCCAGATCAGCATCGGACACATAGCCCGGAAACCGCACCTGTGCCGCCAGTCGCGGCGACGCATCCATCAGATCGCGCAACTGTTCATAAATCGAATGAAATCCGCCGCCCTTGGGATCACCGGCCATGATCACCACCAGATCGGCATGGTCCGGTTCCGCAAGAACACGGTCGAACGCCTGCAGAAACCGCACGAGGTTTTTGTGCGGGGCAAAGCCGCCCACATAGGTCAGGAACCGCGCATTCGCCGCAAGGCCGACCCTGTCACGGACCTCCTGTTTGCGCGCGGCATCGCGAACCGGCGCAAAGACGGATGCAGCCCCCTCGCAAATGACGTCGATCCGATCCAGGTCGATGTTCAGGAACTCGAAAATCTCGGCTTTCGCGCTTTCGGACACGGTCAGGATCCGGTCCGCCATCTTTTTTGCAAGCCATGTCTTTGCCGTCCAGGGCAGCCTTTGCCTCAGGTTGGGAAAAACCAGTTCGGGAAAGTGTTCGGCAATTGCATCGTGAAAGGTAACCACATTGGGGACACCACGGGGCGGCGGGAACCAGGAATAGACCGCAGGGAAAAACAACACATCCGGTCTTGCTGCGGCGACTTGGCGGCGAAAGGCCAGAACATCGCGCACGCTGCGCCTGCCATCGGCGGTGGCGGCATCAATAACCCGCTGGGACGTGATGACAGGCACGACCTGCGCAAGGGAGCCCATGTCCGGCAATGCCAGCCCCCCGTCCACAAACAGCAGATAGTCATGGGTGTCGTTCCGCTGCATCATGGCGCCAACCAGTTCGCGGGTAAAACGGCCAAATCCTCGATTGTTTGCCCAGCAGGACGCATCAATTGCGATCCGCATCAGCCCCAACTCCGTCTGCTGTTTCCTTCGCCCGCAATCTGCCCGACCAGTTCGCCCCAACTCCATGCGGTTGCCATCACCACAATCCACGGGGCCTCCAAAAGCCATTGGCGAACCGGCCCGGCACGGCGTGCAGCGCCAAAGCCACGCAGGCTCAGCACGGGCATTGCCAGTACGGCCTTGAGAATGCCTATTGCCACGCTCCCATCGCGATTGGCGCCATAAAGGCGGCCATGGCCATAGCGCGTGGACAAGCGCGCACCATGCGTGTCAGGCCGACCGTAGATGGCGGTCAAACCGGTGGCGCGGCAAATCTTGCGGCCCTGCCCGACAAGGCGCTGTTCCAGCTCATGCTCGACAATTCCCTCGTCAGGGGCCAGCGTTTTTCGCAGATCGCACAAGCGCACGGCAAAGGCGTTGCCCGGCAATCCATGCGGGTTTGACCCGTCAAAGCGACCGTATTCCAGCCGCCCCAAAGCGCGAAACCTTGGCGACAGGCTGGGCAAAACCTCTACCGGGCCACAGACAGCCGCAACATCCGGGTCACCAAAGGCGCTGCACAATGCCTCGGCCCATCCGGGCGCAAGCGACGTTGTGTCCTCGATCATCAGGACAGCCCGCGCATCTGTCTCCTCCACGGCGCGGCGACGGCGGCGCGGCACATTGTCCTTGTCACCACCGCGCGACACGATCCGCACGCATATCCCCGTTTCACCTGCCTCGCGCGCAAGATCATCCGCAACCGCCCGCGCGTCCCCGACCCCAAGCAACTCGACCACGGCGATGTCTATATCCGGCACATGGCCGGCAGTCGCCTTGACGCCGGATGCGTCGGGGCGTGTCACCCTTCCGCCTTTCCGGACTCGGCCGTGTGCATGAGGAAATCGTCGCGCAGGACCGCAACCGAAATCATCTGCTCGCAGGTGATCGGGGTCGGCTGCTGACCAGCCACTGACGCATAGAATGCCTCGGTCAGGGCGCGCAATCCGGGATAGGCCAGTTCGCGTTGCACCAGCCGGCTCGCAAGGTTCACAGAAGCATGTCCAAACATCGACAGTGCATCCCCGAACGGGCGCAACGCCTTGGTCCGACGGTTGGCTGTGCCTTCGCGAAAGCGGGTATAGCCATGGAACAAATCTATGTCCCACGACCCCTTGTCGCCAGACATGAACATGTGCGCTTCGGTCGGGCGTGCGGCAAGACTCAGGGTGATGCGCAGCGTCGTTGATCCGATGCAGGAGGTTAACTGCCACCCGGCGCTTCCAATGGGCACGACCTGCCAGTCCAGTTCGGCAATATCGCGATCCGGCCAGATACGTTGCGCAATCGCAACCGGATGCGGCAATATATCGCCGACAACCTGTGGATACTGATCGACGGGCAACCCGGCGGCACCTGCCGAAAAAAAGCTCATGTCGACCAGTTCCATGTCCCCGATACGACTTTGGTTTTCGATGACCCGGTCGAGGGATTTCTGAAACGCGTATTGATGTACCGGGCACAATTGCACCTGCGCCTCGCGTGCCAGATCGCACAGGATGCGGGTCTCTTCGGCATTCGTAGCAAGCGGTTTTTCAGCAAGAACATGAACCCCATGCGCAATGCATTCGCGAATGATGGTCCCGTGCGTGCCGCTTGGGCTGCACAGATGAACAACCGCAGGGTTCACTGTCTCAAGCAAATGACCAATCTCGTCAAAGACCGGTATGTCAGTGCCTGCCAGCGCCAGCGCGCGCCCGGCGCTGGGATCAGCCAGCGCGACCACCCGTGCCCCAATGCGCTGTGCCGTCTGCACGTGCCAGCGCCCCATTAACCCGGTCCCGACAACGGCCACGTCAATTTTGTCCGTCAGGCGGTCAGAACGCGACCGTGTTGACCGCACGGAGGATTCTTCGTAGGCACTTTTTGCTTCCGGACTAGGCAATTTCGGCATTCCTCATCCTGCGGGCCAGAGGGATCAATGTGTATACTCGACGACATCCTGGCAAGGTTGGAAACTGGTAAATCGGAGAACTGATGTGACAGGCGATAGAGGCCCTCAGACCACGAAAAAGACCGAGCCGAAACCGGCGGTTGCTCTTTCGGTCATTGTCCCGTCCGTGAACAGCTACGATGATCTGGATGGCTGCCTTCGGGCGCTGGAGACACGGCAGGGGGCGACGCTGGAGATCATCGTCGTGGACCGGCTTGGCGAGCATGTTCGCCACTTTGCGAGACGGGACCATCCTGGCGTCATCGTCATCCCTGTCGCGCAGGACACAAGCATTCCTCAAATGCGCGCGCTTGGGATCAGGCGTGCCACCGGCCCCGCGACGGCCATGATCGAGGACCACGTGATCGTGCCCGAAGGCTGGGCTCGTGCGATGCTTGATGCGCTTGATACCGAGGACGACCAGACCGGCGCGGTCGGCGGCCCTGTCGACAACGCAGCGACCCAAAGCCGGGTCGACTGGGCGGCGTTCCTGTGTGAATACAGCTCGACCCTGCCGCCGCTGCCCGCCGGATCTGCGCAATGGCTGCCCGGCAACAACGTCATCTATCCGACCGCCATCCTGCGCGAGGTCGATGGCGTGCTTGACCAACACGCCTGGGAAGGCGCGCTGCACGGTGCCATCCGGGCAACAGGCAAGACTCTGGTCATGCGCCCCGAAATCGTGGTCGGCCACAAGATGCACTACACGATGGGTCTCTACCTGTCGCAGCGGTTCTTGTACTCGCGCAGCTATGCAGGGGCGCGCGGCGCGGGGATGCCACTGCCCAAACGTCTGGCTGCGGGCGCGGCGGCGCTGCTGGTTCTGCCGCCTTTGATGTTTGTCAGAACCGTTTCGCGGGTGCGGCGCAAACCGCCATATAATGCACATCTTCTGGTGTCCCTGCCTGCGCTGGTGCCGTTCTGTATCTCCTGGGGCCTGGGCGAGGCGGCAGGATTCTGGTTCGGCGCCGGCAACGCGCTTGCAAGGGTCCGCTGACCACTGGTGGGTGCCGACACCCGATCGCCCTGTCTGCAACATACTCGTACCAACGCTCCGGCTGAACAGCCCCATACGGGGGTCAACCCTGTTTGGGCTGATCACCCAGCTCCAGAAAAATGCCACCGGCCTCGCTTGACTGATACGCAGCCAGCATGAGCGCCAACGTGTTCAGGTTGTCCTCTGCGCTGCAGGGGGGCTGTTCGTTGTTGCGGATCGCCTGCAACATTTGCCACAAAAGCTTGGCCGTTGAATGCGGGAAAAGATCCAGCGGATCGGTTGTCAGGCGCCGCCGCGTTTCGCCATGAAACAGGTCGGCCGACGCGCTGGCGGCCAGATCCAGTTGCGCAAAGGGGCGCCTGGTCTTGCTGCGCACCCCGAATGAAACCTCGGCCTTACCGCCCAGGCGCGTCTCGATGCAGGCCGCCGTCCCGTCAAGCCGGATATCAAGATAGCGGTGCGGCCCACGCGACAGGCGATCAAGCGTAATATGCGCCACCCTGTCGCCAGAGAATTCCAACTGGATAAGGTTCAGATAATCCGCACCATCCGGGTTGGTCGGCTTGGGCATCCGCGCCGAAATCGAATGCGGCTCCTCTCCGAAAAAGAACCGGCAAAGATCGAGGGCATGGGTGCCAAATTCAAAACAGGTTCGCTGTTTTGCCTCCCCGCGCCAACCCAGTTCCGTGTCCTCGGTCACGAAAAACGTCTGATGCATCGACACGAACAGCAGATCGCCGAAGGCTTCGCTGCCAATCATGCCCTGCGCCGTTTCATGCACGTTCATGAACCGGAATTCATTGTTCACCACAACATGACGCTGCGCCGCGCGTGCGGCCTCGACCACCTCGCGGCCGTCTTCCATGCCAAGCACGAAGGGTTTTTCGCAAAACACATGCGCCCCGGCGGCCAGGGCCTGGAGTACAATATCATGGTGGCTGTCCGGCGGCGTCACGACCGCAACGATGTCCGGCCGGTGCGCGGCAAGAAGATCGGCCAGACTGGTGTAGACGGGAAAGTCGAAATCAGACGCAGATGCGACTGGATCAACGCCCCCGACAACCTTCAATTCCGCAATCTTGGCAATCGCGGGCAGATGTATCCTGCGCGCGGCTGCACCCAGCCCCACGACGGCAATCCCTAGTGAGTCTTCCATTTGGACGTCTCCTGACCAAAAGTGTTCAGGCAGTCGATAGCTCAGTGCTGATCTGAGCCTTTTCGTCCTTGATCTGGAATTCTTCGTGATACGAACGTTCGACGTTCACGTCCCAGACGTTGTGTTTTTCGCCTGCGATATTGCGCGCAGCCAGCATCGCGGACAACATGGAATGATCCTGGTTGTTGTACCGGTGCAGGCCGTTGCGACCAACCGTCTGGAAATTCTCGAGCGTTTCAATCCACGCACGAATGGTCGCCAGCGCGCCCTGATATTCCTCGTCGTAGACCGGATAGGCTTTTGGCTGACGGATGATGGCCGACCCGATAACCGTACTGGCAGGGGCAAGGCCCAGTTCCTCAAGCTCACGGGACGCAAGCTCGGTCAATTCTTCCTCGCTCATGTTCCAAAGCCCGTCACCGGTCTGGCAGAAATATTCCATGCCGATCGACGCCGTGTTCTGGTCTGGCAACATGTCAGGCGACCATGCGCGGAAATTCTGAATCCGGCCACACCGGATGTCCGGACTGTGGATATAGATCCAGTTGTCCGGGAACGGATCCTTTTCGTTCAGAACCAGTGTGACAATCAGGAAGTCACGGTATTTCAGCTTGTCGGCCGCATCCCGCACCTCCTGGGGTGGGGGAGGCTGAATGCACTGGATCAGGTCGCGCATCGCCATCGTGTTCACGAATTCATCAGCCTCGAACCGTGACTTTTCAGGCGCGGCGCCTTCCTCTCCGGTCCAGGTTTCCAGATCAATGGACGTGACACGGTTGCCGTCCCGATTGACCTGAACGGCCTTGGTGTTCATCTGTACGACGCCACCCTTTTCGATGACCTTTTCGGTGCATCTTTCCCACATCATGCCGGGCCCAAGGCGCGGATACTGAAACTTTTCGATCAGGCTCGCCGTGTCGTTCGACCCGGTCAGGGCGTTCCACACTGCCTTTGGAAGCGACAGGTTCTTGATCCTCTGCGCCGCCCAGTCCGCGCTGATAAGTTTGGGATCAAGCCCCCAGACTTTTTCGGTGTAGCTGCGGAAGAAGTGCATATACAGGCGCCCGCCAAAGCGGTTGATCACCCATTGCTCAAAGTTGTTTTCTTGCTTGTACGGGTTCACCTTCCACTTCGTGAACGAGATAATGATCCGGAAGGTTTCGTAAACACCGATATTCTTCAACGCGTTGAAGATCTTCAGCGGATAGTCGAAAAACTTGCCACGGTAATAGATGCGGCTCAGGCGGGGCACGGTGATGAAATCATCTTCCAGCACCTCGTGCCACATCTGTTCGACTTCTTCTACTTTGGTGAAGAACCTGTGGCCGCCGATATCGAACCGATAGCCATCATGGGATTCAGTACGCGAGATCCCTCCGACGATTTTCCCGCCCTCAAACACCACGGGCTGAAAGTCGTCACTGACACGCTGCAGTTCATACGCAGCCGTCAATCCCGCTGGTCCGGCTCCGATAACGGCTACTTTTTTCTGCGTAGGTTTCATAATAAATTCTAAAACTCCAAACGTACTGGCTACTGGCTAGCGATGAAAAGAGATGCAATCTCAATGCGTTTTTGATGTGAAGATTATATGTCGTTTCGCGGTCTTCGATAACAGTATTCGTCAATTTTCGGTTAATTTTCTTGAAATTTTTGCCCGCAAACCGCGCACAATCTGGCGGGAACGGAGATATAGTTCACCTTTTCCCTCCAAACGGGAATTCCATCGGCGCGTATCCCGATAGTAGAACATTTCGACTCGCGGCAGCTGATATGAATCACTCGTGTGGCGCGCCGGTCCAAGCCTCGTGCTGACGGACGTTTCGTGGCGGCGCGAAATCACGCGACGCGCATGTGGCGACCAGCTTCCATAAGGGGCGGCGAAATGTGTCGGCAGCGTGCCGGTCTCTTCTTCGATGCGGCTGCTTGCCCGGTCCACTTCGGAACACAGGGCGTCACCCGTTAAACGCGACAAATCCGGGTGGCTCGATGTGTGATTGCCGAACGCCACGCCTTCGGATTTCAGACGCCGCACATCATCCCATGACAGCAACGGCCGGGGCGGATGATTGGCGCCGGTCCAGTTTTCGACCTTGCCGATGTGATCCGTCGGCAGATAGACAATGGCCGGCAGATCGAACTGGCGCAATATTGGCCAGGCGACATCCAGAAAATCCTTGAATCCATCGTCAAATGTGATCGCGACAGCCCGCTTTTCACCAACGGCAAGGTGGTTCAGAACGTCGTCCATCTTCAGGACCTGAACGCCCGAAGACGCAAGCAAAGACATCTGCTCCTTGAAGGTTTCCGGCGCTATGGACGTGGGGCCGGGCGCGTTCGAGATAGAGTGATACATGAGAATGTCCACCGAAGCGCCTGACTGCGTGCCACGCCCAGGCGGCACATGTCGTGCCTCACTTGACATACAGGCGGTCTCGTCTGCGCAGAACATGATATTCGATCAACGCCCAGACAAACACGCTGGCCGAGTACACGTAATACACCTGATGGTAGACCAGCCCGCCAAGCGCCAGCCAGAAATTTCCGTTCCTGAGCAGAAAGCGAAAGAAAGACAGGTTCAAAATCAACGCCAGCAAGGCCAGAGTGACGGTCAGCGGCCACAAGCCGGGTGACATGATCAACACCAAAGGCTGCGCCAAAAGCGCCAGGGCCACGCCCGCCTTGACCCGTTCGCCCCACCCCGTGTTCAGATCGTCCGTCACGCCTTCGCGCGCTATCATCAAACGCGACCAGGGCAGCGCGCGGCGGAAAATGTCGGTGAACATCGCGTTGCCGACGGTCCACACCTTCAGGTGTTTGGCCTCGAGATCGGGGCGCAGGACAATCCGGCCACCGGTCGCGCGCAACCGATATCCCAGTTCGATATCCTCGATTGACGGAACCTGATAGGTTTCCACGTCAAAACCGCCCACTGACAGAAACGCCTTGCGATCAATGGCGCCACATCCGGCCCAAAAGGTGTGCGACTCCCGCTTGGCCTTTTGGTGGTAAAAGCGGTGCATCAGGTTCTTGTAGCGCGAAAACCACGGGGTGCCCGCAGGCGTGTTGTCATAAGATCCGAAAACCGCCACGACCCCTTCTTCGCCAAATGCCTCACGGATAATCGCCGGGCCGCCCGCATGCGCAATAACGTCGCTGTCAACAAGCCAGATGATGTCCCCCACGGCCTTGTCGGCCGCCAGATTCCGCGCCGCACCGGGCCCGCCGTTTTGCGGTGTGGTCAGGACGGTTGCCCCCAGATCCCGCGCGACCCCGGCGGTGTCATCAGGAGAGCAGTCATCAATCACAAGCACCTCGGACACTTCGCCCGCGCGCAGCATCGCGATCAATGGTGCCAGAACATCCGGCAACAGATGTGCTGCCCGGTATGCGGGAACAACGACACTGATACTTGGTTCGCCAGACTCGTTATCTGCAACTTGGACTGTCATCCATTCTTCCTCTCGGGAACGTCAGCTTGGGGCCGACCTTCAAACATCCACTCACCCCGATCAATTGCACTGCATTCATTTGATCTAGCGCCGGCCATGATCACGGCAACCGGTGGACCGCCAACTGCGGAACAAATCCATTTTCGGGTGGTCCTCATGGTCCTGACCTCAGTGCCGCGCCGGGGTCACGTGGAACCGGCCTGCTGCGCGGCGACATCCCGAAAGTAGTCTATGGTCGTTTTAAGCCCCATTTCGGCGGTGATTTTTGGCTCCCAACCGATGATTTCCTTGGCCAGCGAAACATCCGGGCGCCGCGACATCGGATCATCCGTCGGCAGGGGTTTCCTGACAAGCGACACCTCGCTTCCGGTCAGACGAAGCACCATCTCCGCAAGTTCGAGAATCGTTATTTCACTGGGGTTTCCGATGTTCATCGGCCCGGTTACGTCGTCGTCGGTATTCATCAGGCGCACCAGCCCGTCGATCAACTCCGAAACAAAGCAGAAAGAGCGGGTCTGCTTGCCGTCGCCATAGATCGTGATCTGATCTCCCGACAAGGCCTGTACGATAAAGTTCGACACCACCCGCCCGTCATTGGGCAACATGCGCGGACCATAGGTGTTGAAGATGCGCGCGACCTTTATCTTGACGCCATGCTGGCGATAATAGTCGAAAAACAACGTCTCGGCGCATCTCTTGCCTTCATCATAGCACGCGCGCGGGCCAATCGGGTTCGTGTTTCCCCAATAGCCCTCGCGTTGCGGATGCTCCAGCGGGTCACCGTAAATCTCGCTGGTGGACGCCTGCAAAATCTTGCAGCCCAACCGGTTCGCCAGACCCAACATGTTGATCGCCCCATGAACCGACGTCTTGGTGGTCTGAACGGGGTCATGTTGATAGTGGATGGGCGATGCCGGACAGGCGAGGTTGTAAATCTCGTCAACTTCGACATAAAGCGGAAAGGTCACATCGTGACGCATCAGTTCGAAATTCGGGTTGCTCAAAAGATGGGCAACATTGGCCCGTCGACCGGTAAAGAAGTTGTCCACACAAAGGACTTCATGGCCTTCACTCAGAAGCCGCTCACACAGGTGAGACCCGAGAAATCCAGCGCCACCAGTCACAAGTGTCCGTTTTTGAACCAATTTCATACTGTCTTAAGTACCTAATATCTGTGTTCTTTTAATTGTTTTCGTCCAATTGACCAGAACGTATTCACTCATCATCTCATCTTGTCCGGCTTTGGCCATCTTGCACTTGGACAGACCGCAACACCTGCCCGTCAAGGGGCCAATAAACCAATCCCGGCATGCTCCCTAACATTCTTCAGTTTTCAAGTCGAGATTCTGGTCTCTTTGCGCGTCTTGCAGAAGCAATGGTCAATTGTGAGGCAAATTGTTGCTTCGCGCTTGATAATTTTGCCCGAATTGCGCCGGATTCAGGCCTCATGGCCGTGAGGTGACGGTTGCGGCACATGCGACGGCGCACAACAGACCCCGGACCGCAGTCACGTCGGGGCGCCATCGCCCTGTTCTGACACCCCGGCCCCCCATTCCTTGCGTCATCACTGTCCATGGGCACTGCCACCCCCTGCTAGGCACAGCCGCACGGCGGGCAGAGCGTTCCGTTCCGGCCACGGCCCGATAAGTGTCCATCTGCCACCGCACAGCGCCAGAGAGGCACGCCAAGGGGGTGACAAGCGCGCACATCGCCCTACCATGCCCGACATGCGCTCGATTGTTCTGCCAGCCCTTTTTGCCCTTTTCGCGCCGCCCGTCGAGGCATGGGAGTTTACCCCGACGCCCGTCTGCACCCTCGTGCACATCGAGGCGGGTGCAGAGGTTGTACTGACCTATGACCATGGCACGCGTCTCTACGCGATCAGGGTCACCACGCCACAGGGCTGGCCGATGGCTCCGGCGTTCTCCATGCGCTTTGACGGGCCGCGCCCCGGCACGATCTCGACCCAAAGGCACCGGTTGGACGGCACGTCGCTTACCGTGACGGATGCAGGGTTCGGCAATGTGCTGAACGGGCTCGAATTCAACACGACCGCCACTGCCTTTACCCAGACCTCTGCCGTGACGGTGTCGCTGGCTGGTGCCGCAGGCCCCGTGCAAAAGTTCCGGGCCTGCACCACCGCGCCCGTGGCCTGAGGCAAGGGGATAAAACCCCCAATCCGCCTTTCTTAACCCATTGTTATTGTTTCGGATTGAGTCTGTCCTATCGCGAGATGCGCGCACAAACCAAAGGTGGGAAATACCCCACGACACCTGCGGCAGAGGGTCGGATAGCGCCGCAAGCAAGAGTGAACAATTACATCCGGTAAATCCACGCTGCCCGGACAATCCACTCAAGTCCGAAGACAAGGACATCCTAACGAAATGTTAACCAAGTTGCGTCCAAGTCAGGTTTGATTAACCAATTTTGGAGTGGCGTGCATGCGCCTGGTCTTGCTGCTGGCTGCCCTGATTTTGCCTTTCCCCGCCAGTGGAGGGGCATGGATGCGCGAGGTCGGATCCACATTTTTGTCCTTCGGAACAACGATCTATGTAAACGACGAGACGCAAGGAACCGTTTTTGTGGAATACGGGCTGAGGCCCAAGCTGACCTTTGGCCTCAAGATCGACGTGAACATGAACCAAGGCCAAACAACCGGCGGCACATTCTATGTTTTCCTTCTCAAGCCGATTCCAACCGGCACGCGACCTTACAAGGTGGCCTATGAGATGGCGGTGGGCAGCAGTTTCGGCGGCCAGTCCAGCGCCCTGCTGCGGGCGGGTCTCAGCTATGGCCGGGGTATTACCATTCGCGAAAAATCCGGCTGGCTGTCGATTGATACAGCCGCGGAATGGCTGGCCAGGGACGACGCGACGACTCTCAAGCTTGACGGAACTCTGGGGCTTACCCTGACGCCGCAACTTCAGGTCATGATGCAGGTGTTTGTCAGCCAGACTTCAACCGACACCTCCACCACGCTCGCGCCATCCGCAATCTGGCGGCCCAAACCAGACGCGCCGACCCAGTATCAATTCGGACTTGAGGCCAAAGACGGCATCACCGCCCTGAAACTCGGGGTCTGGCGCAGTTTTTGACGCCGGGCCAACCCATCGGCCAGCCCGGCGTCATTTGTCAGTCCTTGTCCATGCGCACGGTTGCACGGATCTGGCCTCTGACCTGTGATGCAAACTCCAGCGTGAATTCATCCTCGTTGGGGCCGATACGTCCCCTGCCAACCGGGTTTTCGTAAACGCGCATGTTCGAAGTATTGCGGATGTCCCCCGTCAACGCGATCGAGTCAACAAACAGGCAATAGCTTTCGAATGGCAGGCGTTTGTCGGTTTCGACGGTCCATGTACTGGCATTGGTATTCTGGTCGTGTGCAACAAGCAGCGGGTTCTGCGCCTGCTCCTGGATGTTGTGATAGGAGTTGCCGTCAAAATAAACCGAACGGTTGAGGCTGTGGTTGAGATCGGCAAAGCTGGTATCGACCCGCTCTGCCCGGGTCATCGTGCCGTTGATCGACCGAAAACGGTTGCCGCGTACGGTCACGCCATTCAGGAAATGCCCGGTCCCGTGCGGCTTGACCACCAGATAGCTGAACCAGTCTGCAACGTCGCTGGCCAAAAACACGTTGTCTGTCAGGCTGAATGAACTGAACGAAAACCCAGAGGAAAACTGCGGTGTGGGGTCGCGTTCGTTCGTCCACTCGACAAAGCAGTTGTCGACATAGTTTCCGCTGATTACGCTGGCGGTAAAGTTGTCCTGCAGCACAATGCCCGCGGTGCGAAGGCCGCCCGAAACGCCATCGCCCTGGAAAAAATGATTCCCCATGATCAGGTGGTTCTGCCCTGCCATGCACATGAAATGGCGGAACTGCGTGGCGCGACAGTCGCGTATCTTGGCGTCGTTGGAATTCACGTTCAGCGCGATTGTGGTGCGCTGGTCAACGGTGTTTCCCTCTTCCGCGGACAGGAACTGGCAACGGTCGATCAGGATGCCCTGGCAGCCCCCGCCGATCGAGGTCAAACCCCGGTCCTTCGGACGGCTGACAAAACACTCCTGCAACTCGAATGTCGGCCCTGCCGGGGCAAGCAGGATGCCGCTGCACTTGCTGTTGCACTGGAATTCGATGTTGGACATGTTGAATTTCGAAAGCTTCGAAAAGCCGCTCAGGTCAATGAGGTACTGGAACCGGCTGAAGGTATAGGTCTGTGTACCCACCGCGTCGAAGATGGGCGCGTTCAGCGTGATTTCCTGTGCCGGTACGTTGACCTCCCGGACATAGATTTCCCGGCCCACACCAATGCCTTCCACGTAGGACCCGACCTGGATATTGGCGGCATTGGTCACGTTTGAAAGGGTGCGCGCATCGGATGTCGCATAGGTCGCCTGGCTTGTGACAACAACGGTGTCCCAGTTGTCGCCTACCGCCTCGATTTGTCCGTTCCGAATGATGCGGCGGGTATTGAACTGGTCGCGGTTCGGAACGGCGGCCTGCATGTCAATCGGGCCATCCACCTGCACCCGGCGTCCGCCAAGGTCCAGACTGTCATGATCCGAACTGTTCAGAAGGGCTTGAAATGCCTTGCGAAAGGCTTCGCCCTCGTCTCCAAACGCCTCGATGTAGGTGGGCAAGTCGTAGGATTTACGCAGCAAAAGCATCTTGTCGACGGGCATGCTGACCTGACCTTCGAACTTTGCCAGGTTGTCGAACGCCACGTCCTTTTCCAGCCGGAATGTTCCGGCGGGCACCAGAATGGTGCGCCCGTTCGCCGCAGCATTGGCGGCATCAAAGGCATCGCTGTCATCCGTCAGCCCGTCGCCAATCGCGCCAAAATCGCGCACGTCCACAAGGGAAACGATGTCGCGCAGGAAAACGGAGGTGATGTCTTCGATAACGATGTCATCAATGCGCACGATGCCACCGTTGGGGCCGGTAAGATCAATGCCAAAATGGCCATAGACCGGCTCTGATCCCCACACCAGATCGACACCACCGCGATTGCCCGCGCCGACGATGGCAGACACCTCGACGACGCTTCCATAAGCTGTCAGCGCCTGGCTGGTCCCGCTGGTCGTCAGGCCGCCAACTTCGGAGCCGTCGCCACGCGCGGCATAGCCTGCGATGCGCACCGAAGGCAAACTGCCGCTGATCGCCTTGATCCGGGCGGTTACGCGCAAATAGCATCCGGGCAGCAGCGGGGTCTCGCCCATGTACCTTACCTGAGTCGTGCTGGAGGTCTTCTGCAATTCCAGACACCCGCCAAAATCCTGATCCGCAGGAACAAAGGCCGCGTTTGCCGCATTTAGGTACGTGTCAGAACCCGGCGTTCCGTCTCCGCTTGACCAAACATCCAGACCGTTCGCAAAGGCCGGCGGCATCAGCAGCACGCCTTCAGTGATCGCCTTGTTCATCCATACATCCCTTTTTGCAGGGGCCGGGGCTCCGGCCTGTTCGGGATGGGGAAGTATCAACGACGAGTTAATGGCTTGTGGCGGGCCCGTGCGGTGATGGCCGCGCCGATGCAACGCTGCACCGATAACCAGCATGATCGGCAAACGCGATCCGGCCATCGGCCTTTCGCGTTCCTCTGTTGATACCAGAGGTCTACGCGACATAACCGGGGGATCAGTGGCTGTCATTCCAACATGCATCACCGGCCTGTCTGTGGCTGACTCCATCGCACTCATGGAACTGAGCGGCCGCGCATCGCATTTTGCAAGCCCGCGCAGTCACAGACACCGGGTGGACGCAGACAAAGCAGACCTGGGCAAGACAGACAGGCGGGTGAGCGTCGTCACACCGTCAAATGCCGTGCGCGTGCCCCGCGTTCGATTGCAGCGGCATGCAGCCGGTCAATCTCCAGCTCATAGCGCATTTCTTCCAGCAAACGCAGTTCCGTCTCTTCCAGCGTGCCGTCCGCCGCGGCAACATCGCACGCCAGTGCATAGGCAGTCTCGTAAAGCAGTTCCGGCAGCGCCTCGCGCACCAACCCGAACAGCGCATCCAACCCGTCCTCCTGCTCGAACAGGTCAAACACCGTTTGCGCCACGACGTTCATGCGGTCCAGATCGTAGTTTGCAAAGATCGGCAAATGGTTCACCGCCGAATTGATCTTGATCAGTTCCGCCGTGCGGATGTCCTCGTCCGACGCGGAAATGGCGATCATGACTGCCACAAGGGCATCCTGCGGCGTCAGGCTCAGCTGTTCGGTTTCGGACATGGGTCTTCCTTTCCATTTCGGCATCCCCTCAATATTGACGCCTGCCCCCCCTCGCAATAGGTAGCGGCGGGATGATGTGCCCTTTGGGCCGCGTCGAATTGACCCCCGCACCGGGCGGAAGGGCATGAATTGGGACAATACCTTATGTCGAGTTTGCGTGACAGTGCGATGACGAGCAAAGCGTGGCCCTTCGAAGAAGCGCGCAAAGTCCTGAAACGCTATGAAAAAGCGCCGCCCGAAAAGGGTTTTGTCCTGTTCGAAACCGGCTATGGCCCCTCTGGCCTGCCCCATATCGGTACTTTCGGCGAGGTTCTGCGCACAACGATGGTGCGTGGCGCTTTCGAGATGATCTCGGATATCCCGACCAAACTGATCTGCTTTTCGGACGATCTGGATGGACTGCGCAAGGTGCCCGGCAACGTCCCTAACCCAGAACGGCTTGAACAACATTTGCAGCGCCCACTGACAGATGTGCCAGACCCGTTCGGAACACACGAAAGCTTTGGACATCATAACAACGCCATGCTGCGGCGGTTTCTCGACACGTTTGGGTTTGATTACGAATTTGTCTCGGCCCGTGACTTTTACGCGTCCGGGCAATTTGACGAAATCCTGCTGCGCTGCGCGGAGAAATACGATGACCTGATGAAAATCATGCTGAAGTCCCTGCGCGAGGAACGTCAGCAAACCTATTCGATTTTCCTGCCCCTGCACCCTGAAAGCCGCCGGGTGATGTATGTACCGATGAAGCATGTGGATGCTGTGAATGGCACCGTGACGTTCGATGACGAGACCGGCAAGGAGTGGACGCTGCCTGTCACCGGCGGCAACGTGAAGCTTCAGTGGAAGCCCGACTTTGGCGCCCGGTGGGCTGCCCTTGGTGTCGACTTCGAGATGTATGGCAAAGAACATGCCACCAACGAAAAGATCTATGACGCGATCTGTCGAACACTCGGCGCGCGCCCGCCCGAGCATTACAGCTACGAACTCTTCCTCGACGACAAAGGGCAAAAGATTTCGAAGTCTTCCGGAAATGGGATCAGCATCGATGAATGGCTGACCTATGCCAGCGCCGAGTCGCTGTCGTACTTCATGTATCAAAAGCCGAAAACGGCCAAACGGATGTATTTCGACGTCATCCCCAAGGCCGTGGACGAATACCACCAGCAACTGCGCGCCTATGCGACGCAGGACGACACGCAACGGCTCAACAACCCCGTCTGGCACATCCACGGCGGTGACGTGCCCGCCAGTGACATGGTGGTGCCGTTCTCCATGCTGCTCAACCTCGCTTCGGTCAGCAGTGCCGAGACCAAGGACACACTTTGGGGGTTCATCCAGCGTTATGCGCCGGGCACGGGCCCAGACGCGCATCCCGGAATGGATCAGGCCGTTGGGTTTGCTGTGCGATACTACAACGACTTCGTGAAGCCCGCCAAAACCTACCGCCTACCCACCGATCAGGAGCGCGAGGCGCTTGAGGCGCTGCGTGCCGCACTGGCCGCATATGACGGCGCGTTAGAAGACGAGGCGCTGCAATCCATCGTTTACGCGGTGGGTCGCGACCGGTTTGACCCGCTCAGGGGGTGGTTCACCGCACTCTACGAGGTGCTGCTCGGTGCCAGCCAGGGGCCGCGTTTCGGCGGATTTATCGCGCTCTACGGACTCGATGAAACCATCGCTCTCATCGATCAGGGACTGGCAGGCGAACTCGTCCGCTAGGCCCAGGACTTGGCGAACACAGGACATGCGCTATCATCTTCCTGGCAATGAAGGAGGTGACAGATGCGGAAATGGATGATTGGCGTCGCACTCGCGGCCAGTATGGCAGGCTCAGCTTGGGCCCAGGGCGCAGAGATCGAAGGCGTGATCGGCAGCCAGATCGAAGCGTTCAAAGCCGACAACTTTTCGCAAGCCTTTGAATTCGCCTCCCCCAGCATTCGCGGCATCTTCCGGACGCCGGAAAACTTTGGCCGGATGGTCACACAAGGCTACCCCATGGTCTGGCGGCCCGCCGAGGTGACTTACCTCGAACTGCGCGAGGAAAACGGCAGCTACTGGCAAATGGTGCAGATTGTCGACGCCAAAGGGCGCGTGCATGTTCTGGATTACCGCATGCTCGAAACCGAAGCCGGGTGGAAGATCAACGGCGTGCAACTGCTGGAAAGCGCCGGCATCAGCGCCTGAGGTTCAAAAACGGGGCGCACCGTAAGCGGCAATTTCGCGGATGCTCCACTCCACGGAATCCCGCAACGTGGCGCCCAGCGCGAGATCGAATGCCAAGGCCACGTCACTTGCGCTGTCAGACGCGGATAGCGCGATCTCCTCGAACGAGCGCGACGCGATGATGCGATCCGAAAACGCGTCCACGACCTTGATGTTCAGGCGCACATCGACCTCAAGCGGCGCATCCGAATTGTCCGGTGGGACAATCGCCTGAAATTCGCGAATATCCGTAACAATCAGGAAATCAGCCCGCAGGCCGATGGCGGAACTGCCAACAGCCGGAACGCGCCCGGAATTCTCGAAACTCTCGATCATCAGCGATTGCACGATCAACGGTGCACGGTTGACCCAGCGCGCCTGCGGCAAATACTGCACCCGAAGCGGCGTTGGCTGGACGGCAATCTGATCGGTATCGACGGATGCCGTTGCTGTCGGTTCCTGAACCGCGATCTGATACCTCAAACGTGGAAGATCGGCGTCAAACGTGCTCTTGGGGGTCAGCACATACAATTCGTTCGGGATGCTGGCCGCCGTCAATCCGGAAAGCGCAGTGCACCCCGGCAGAAGGGCCAAAAGCATCAGGGCCACTGGCCACGATTTCGAAAAAGATTTCATCGGCTGAACCTTGAGTTTTGAGTCCCCAGCAAAAAGCGTGCCGGGTCGCGTTCTATCTTGTTGACCAGTCGCTCGATATTGACGACCAGGCTGCGTGCCTCTTCGGTAAAGCTGAGCGCAGAGGGCAATCCAAGCCGAACAAAGTCAGACAATTGCCGTTGATTGTTGCGCACGACCTGTTCCAGCGATGCTGTCAGGTTTGCGGCCGAGGTGGACGCGGCCAGCACCTGTTCGGTGACCGTATCAATACTCTCCGCCGTCTTGTTCACAGTTGTTGTCAACGCAGTCGCGGCACCGCTCAAGTCGGCGATCACACCTTCGACGTCATCTTCGATGATGCGATTGGCCATCTCGAACGTCTTGTTGGCCGAGGCCAGCGTGACCGATGCATCCTCCATCGCGGTAAAGACAGCCGCCAGTGTCACGTCGGCATTGGTAAAGGTCTGGTCCGCGGTCGCTATCAGTGCGGTTCCGTCATCCGCAAAGGTGATAAACCGGTCAGCCACGACAGATGCCCGGCTGCCAACCTCGTCGATCACGCGGTTGGCCGTCTGCGTCGTTGTGCGCAAATCGTCCGTCAGCGGCGTCAACTGTTCGTCGAAATAGGTGTTGGCGCGCGCCACTGTTGTGCGGGAATCGCGGATAAAAAGTTGCGCGTCGTCCAGCGCCGCCGTGGCGGACTCGAGGGCAACACCACCGCGATCGGCCAGATCATCAATGCGCCCCGCAACGCGCTGCACCTCAGTGCCCGCTTCGGAAATGACCCGGTTTGCGGTCTGGGTTGTGGTGCGCAAATCGTCCGACAAGGGCACAAGGCTGGTGCTGGTGAATGCCGTTATGTCCTCAATCGCCGTGTTGGCCGACGCGAATGTCCTGTTTGCAGTTTCCAGCGTTTGCGTTGCACCGTCCAGAACGACACCGCCCCGCTGGGCAAGATCGTCAATCTGGCCTGCAATCTCGTTGGCCTGCACGCCCACTTCGTCGATGACGCGGTTGGCGGTCTGCGTCGCTGTACGCAAATCCTCGGCGAGGGGCCGAAGATCATCAGCCGTGAACGCGCCGATGCGCGCCACTGTCACATTGGCGGTCTCCAACGTCCCTGTGGCGGTCGTCAGGGTGGTCTCTGCCGTGTCTGCCAGCGTATCCAGACGGTCTGTGAATGTCGCGATCTCGCGCGCCGCCGACCCCAGATCACCCGACAGGGTTTCGAAATCGCTCAGCACGGTGTCGATCCGCGCAGAGGCGGAAGACAGATTTTCCAGCATCTGCGAAACGGCGTCGCGGTTTTGCGTATCGAACACATCATTGATGTTTTCCAGCAACTCAACCGCGCGGTCCAGAACCACAGGTGCGCCCTCGAAAACCGACTGCAAGGCAGTGCGCTCAGACGGGATTTCGCTGTTGCTCGGCAAGGCGACGGATGTCTCTGATCCGCCCGACAGAGCGACAAAGCTGACGCCGGTCACACCTTGGGATTGCAACTGCGCCACGGTTTCGGTGTTGACGGGTGTATCCGCCGCAATCTCGATGCGCACACGCACTTGCGAGGAATCATCGCCGTCCAGCTCAAGACCCACCACCTGCCCCACGGGCAGACCGTTATAGCGCACGTCACTGGCCGAGCCGAGGCCCGAGACATCCTCGAACAGAATGTCGTAATAGGCGTATTGACGGTCGACCTCGACCTTGGCCAGCCACAGCAACAGGCCCAAGGCACCCATGATACCGAACAGGGTAAACAGCCCGATCAGAACGTAGTTGGCTTTGGTTTCCATGTTATCGAGCAGCCTTCCTCAGGTTTTTTCCTGTGCAGCCCGCGCGCGCGGGCCGGTAAAGTATTCCTGCACCCAAGGATGATCGATCTCTGTCATACCCTCGATCGGCCCCTCAAACAGCACCCGTTTTTCCGCGAGTACGGCAATTCTGTCGCAGATCGCATAAAGAGAGTCGAGGTCATGGGTCACCATGAACACCGTCAGCCCCAGCGACCGCTTCAATTCATTGATCAACTCATCATAGGCCGCCGCCCCAATGGGATCGAGGCCCGCGGTCGGTTCATCCAGAAACACGATCGCCGGATCCAGTGCGAGGGCGCGCGCCAGTGCCGCCCGTTTGCGCATGCCCCCGGACAGTTCCGACGGCAGCTTACCACATGCCAGAGGGGGAAGCCCCACAAGGCTGATCTTCAACGCGCCCAGCGCCTTCATCAGCGCCGGACTGAGGTCAAGGTGTTCACGCATCGGCGCCATGACGTTTTGCAACACCGTCAGCGAGGAAAACAGTGCGCCATCCTGAAAGGCCACGCCCCATTGCTTTTCCGCGCGCAGCCGTTCTTCGCGGGTGCCGTTCAGCACATCGGCACCAAGGACGTTGATTGACCCCGCCGCCGGGCGGTTCAGGCCCACGATCGTGCGCAGCAAAACCGACTTCCCGGTGCCCGATCCCCCGACAATACCCAGAACCTCCCCCTTCCAGACATCCAGATCGAGATCCTGGTGCACGACCTGTGGCCCGAACTGATTGACCAACCCGCGCACGGTGATCACCGCCTCGCGGTCCAGACGCGTCGCGGGGCTGTCACTCATACGCCCAGCTCCGAAAAGAAGATCGAGAATACTGCGTCAGCCACGATCACGAGGAAAATCGCCTGAACCACGGATGTGGTCGTGTGGCGGCCCACACTGTCGGCTGATCCCTGCACCTGCATGGCCTGCCAGCACGACACGGTGGCGATGATGGCGGCAAAGAACGGTGCCTTGATCATGCCGATGGCCAGATGCCAGATGTCCGTGTTTTCCTGCAGGCGGGTAATGAACATGCTCGGGCTCACGCCCAGTTCAATCCAGCTCATCAACGCACCGCCAAACAGGCCGGAAATGTTGGCGATAAAGCCAAGGATCGGCAGCATGATGACCAACGCGATGACCCGGGGCAGAACCAGAACTTCGATCGGGTCAAGGCCAAGGGTGCGCATCGCATCCAGTTCTTCGCGCACCTTCATCGACCCGATGGAGGCGGTGAACGCCGACCCCGACCGACCGGCCACAATGATCGACGTCAGCAGAATGCCCAATTCACGCAGGATCGAGATCGCAATCAGATCGACGACAAATACCTCGGCCCCAAACTGGCGCAATTGCGAGGCACCCTGAAAGGCCAGCACGATGCCGATCAGGAAACTCATCAGGATAACGATGGGAATGGCGTGAAACCCGGTCTCTTCCATCTGGCTGACAAGGGCCGCCGTCCGCCAGCGGCGCGGGCGCACGACGCCATAGGCAAAGCGGGACAGAATCTCGCCCAGAAAGCTCACAAGCGACATGGCCGACGCGCCAATACCTGCTGTCGCCGCACCAATGCTCGCCACCCAGGGGATTAAGCCGCGCGGCGGCGCCTCGATCCCGTCCTCGGCCGGCAATGCCGCCTGAACCGTGTCGATCAGAGCCTTGCGGTTGGACGAGGCATCAATCAGCTCGACTGTGACCCCTTGCGCTTCAAGTCGCGTCTTGAGGACGGCGATCAGCCACGCCCCGCTGGTGTCGAGCGCTTCGAGACCATCAAGATCAACACACAGCGTTTTCGCATCCGACGTGGCCTTGTGAAACGCAGGCTCAATCGCCTCAAGGTGTTCGATGACCAAACGCCCCGCGATCCGCAAAACGGGCGCATCCTTTGACTCGTCAAAAGTAAGCGTTGGGGCAGTCATGCAAATTTCAATCCGGCAGATGGATCACAGACAGTCTGTGGGGCAACCCGTTCGTGATACCGCAACCTTCCAGCAATGGCCACGCTCATCGAACCATGCGCCGGGCACGGACGTGTCGCGCCAGACACGGTTTCCAAACACGCAAGAGATCGTGCAATCAAATCCATTGACCGAAACCGCGCGCACCCCCTATATCGCGCTCAGTCGCCAAGGCTGACATGGGAGAGCGCAGGTCGAATCACCTGCCGCCGAAGGAGCAACGCCCCGATAAACTCTCAGGCACACCGAACCGTGCCAGCCGCGCCCGCCAAAACGGGTATATCGACGATCTGGAGAGCGGTCAGGCGCAGACGCCCCCGGCCCACCGAAGGAGAAAGCGCCAGACCATCGGCGTCAAACTCTCAGGTTACGCAACAGATGGGGACGCGAACCGGCATGACGCCGGGCGCGTCCATGTCAATTGCGTCGCTTTTTCGGGGGACCCCCAAATGACCCATATCGCCGTCATCGGCGCCGGTATCACCGGTATCACCACCGCCTACGCCCTGGCCCGTCGCGGCTATGAGGTGTCCGTATTCGACCGCAACCGCTATGCGGCGATGGAAACGTCCTTTGCCAATGGCGGCCAGCTTTCGGCCTCCAACGCCGAAGTGTGGACGCGCTGGGGCACGGTGATGAAGGGGCTCAAGTGGATGTTCCACCCCGAAGCGCCCCTGCTCGTGAACCCGCGCCCATCCTGGCACAAACTGTCGTGGATGGCTGAATTCATGGGCAACATCCCCCAATATGAAGCAAACACCATTGCCACCGCGCGCCTCGCAATCGCGGCCCGCGAACATCTGCTGGATTTCGCCCGCGAGGTCGGTGTCGAATTCGACATGGAACAGCGCGGCATTCTGCATGTCTACAAGAAACAGTCCGAATTCGATCACGCCCGCCGCGTCAACGTCCTGCTGGAAAAGGCAGGGCTGGAACGGCGCGAGGTATCCCCTGAAGAGGTGCAAAAACTGGAACCCGCGTTGCAGACCGAAACGCTGGGCGGGTTCTACACTGAAAGCGATTTTACCGGCGACATCCACAGCTTTACCCGCAAACTCAGCGACGGTTGCGAAAAGATGGGCGTGAAGTTCCACTACAAATCCATCGTCACCGAAATCCAGCACACCGGCGTTGACGTCCGGCTCGACTGGACAGAGGGCAACGCCAGGAGCGGCGAAATCTTTGACGGTATCGTCGTGTGTGCAGGTGTGGCCAGCCGCGCCATTGCCGCGCAATTGGGCGACCGGGTGAACATCTACCCGGTCAAAGGGTACTCGATCACCGTCAACCTTGACGATGCCGCCAGCCAGGAAGCCGCCCCATGGGTCAGCCTGCTGGACGATCAGGCCAAGGTGGTCACGTCGCGTCTGGGCAAGAACCGGTTGCGCATCGCGGGCACGGCGGAATTCAACGGCTACAACCTCGACATCCGCGATGACCGGATCAAGCCGCTGCGCGACTGGTGCGAAACCTTCTTTCCTGCCGTTTCGACCGAACATTGCGTGCCATGGGCGGGCCTGCGGCCCATGCTGCCCTCGATGATGCCAAAGGTCGGCCCCGGCAACAAACCCGGCGTGTATTACAACACCGGCCACGGCCATCTGGGGTGGACGCTGTCAGCCGCAACGGCGCAGGGCGTGGCCGATTGCATTGACGCATCACGCATGAAAAACGCAGCCTGAGGCCTGACAGGGCGGGCCAGAAGGCCCGCCTAGCTTCCATAGAGCGCGCCCCAGCGGTCGATCAGCCGTTGCTGCATGACCTTGGCGCGCCCGTTCCAGCCACGTGCCCCGTGCGGGGCTTCCCGGTTCGCTTTTGAAATGCGTGACCGTGTCGCCTCGTCAGCGGCAAAGACCGCAAAGGCCAGAACACGGCCATTCTGCGCAGACATGTATCCCGCAAGACCTGACACATAATTCAACGTCCCGGTCTTGGCATCGACCGTGATCGGGTGGTTCTTGATGATGCGCCGCTTTTCATCCCGCATTGCGACCGGTTTCAACATGGGTCGCAATGCGGCGCTGCCATGCGCCCTGACCAGCGCCTGCACCATATCATCCGCCGTCATCTTGCTGGCACCGCCGAGGCCTGAATGGTCCACAAGTTGCATCGAACTCGTGCCCAGCGCCGCATTGGCCCACCGGTTCATCTCGGACGCGGACGCCCTAAGATTGCTTGGCACGCGCCCTGTCCGTTTCGCCGTCGCGGAAAGGCCGACCATCTCGGCAGTGATGTTGGTGGAATACCGCAGCATGTCGCGCAGAATGGTGCGCAAATCATCGCTTTGATTCACGGCAAGAACGGTGCCACCCGGGGCACGATCCACCACCTTCGGAGCCTTCAGTACAATACCGTGCGAGCGTGCCAAGGTCTGAAACACTTCCCCCGCATAAAGCGCGGGCTTGCGCACCGGCAACCAACGCGCCCCACCGTTGCCCAGCGCACTTTTGGCAACTGTCCAGTTGTCGGCACCCCCGGCGTCCACATAGGTATAAACCGGGACACGACGGTCGACGATCTTCATCCTGGCGACATACACGGCAGGGCGAAGCCGGTCGGTCCGGGCTTCCATCGTCACGCCGTAAGCCCCACCCGACCGCTTCCATTCGAAATGCACCCGGTTGTAATTCAACGCCACGCCCGTGATGGCAGGGCTGTAGCCGACGTGATCAGGCTGGTCCTTGTCGATTGATTTGACATAAGGCAGCGCACCCTCGGCCACCTTGAAGGCGCCGCGCACCTCGCGAATACCCTTGGCCTTCAGCGCGGCGGCGAGTGCTGCCAGACCATTCGTGTCCAGCGTCGGATCTCCTCCGCCCACAAGAACCAGGTCGCCCTGCACCACACCGCCAGACACCGATCCCGTGGCAAACAGCCGGGTCGAGAACCGATGCGCTGGCCCAAGAACATTGAGGGCATAAAGCGCGGTGACGGCCTTGGCGACACTCGCAGGCGGCGTGCCCGTTTTGGCGTTCCGCCCTTCAAGGCGCACGCCCGTGTTGGCATCAGCCACAGCATAAGTGACCCGCCCGCCCAGTTTTCCGGAAGCAATGATCGCATCCGCGTCTGACACCGCCTTTCCGGCCTGCTGGCCCTTGCGAACGACGGGGCGCAAGGACGCCGCCGGGGGTGCGGACAAGGCCGCCGTGGCGGCACCGCTGGCGAGAAAGCTAAGGAAAACGCGTCTGGAAATCATGGGCATCATAAACGCATGTAACCCCAGCTTTGCGCGGCAAACAAGCACTCAACGGATCACGTTTCCTCAACCGCGCCCCATCCCCCCGCCGCACGGATCGCGCTGGAGGATTGACCCGACAGCGCAACATTTACAAAGCACCATGCCGGGGCGTCCGCACGCGCAAGCATGTGGCTGGCACGACCCGCAATGCGGTAGCGTGCATAAAGCCGCGCAGCCCGGCTCATCCGCGCTGAAATCCGGTCACCGGGGCGGGCAAGGACACCCACTGGCACATTTTCCATGATCCATTCCCAGTCCTGCCAGTGATGCAGTTGAGCCAGATTGTCAGCCCCCATCAGCCAGACAAAGCGCACACCGGGATAGCAGGCGATAAGACCCGCAAGGGTCTGTGCCGTATAGCGTGTGCCCAACCGCGCCTCGATATCCGTCACGGTGACGCGCGGGTCCTGCATGACGCGGCGTGCGCGCGCCATCCGCTGCTCCAGCGGTGCAGGGCCACGGGCCTTGAGCGGGTTACCCGGGCTGACCAGCCACCAGACGCGCGACAGGCCAAACCGCTTCATCGCTTCGCGGGTAATATGCACGTGCCCGTCATGGGCGGGATCAAACGATCCACCCAGCAGACCGATGGTCTGCCCCGGACGGGCGAGAGGAAAGGCGTGGCGCGTCAATTCACGGTCCTAAACGTTAGGGTCTGCGACGCGGGACCGGACCGCAGATAGGCACAATTGTCAATCAAGCGGACGGACCGCGTCGCCCACCCTGACAAGACCGGGCTCAACAACACTGGCACACCATCCGCCATGACCGCGCACAGCCGCATACCCGCCATGACCAAATTCCTCTTCCATCCGCGAACAGGGTGCACAGATCGTACTCAGGTGCAAAACGGCGCCTCCAACGGCGATGCGACGATCCTTGAGGGCCGCCAGATTCAGACCCGCAACAACGATGTTGCGCCGCAATTGCCCGGGCCATACGGGGCTGCGGCCCAGATATGCGCCAATGGCCGCCAGATGCTCTGCCTGAACAAGGGTCACGGCCCGTTTGCCGGCGCGCCCATGATCGCCCTCCAGCCCACTGACTGTCACTTGCGCGGTCTCAAGCGGCACAAGGTCTGCCCGCCGTTGCGACCGCACACCGATCCATTCCACGCGGCCCGGTTGCGCATGACGGGCCATCATCGCATGCAGTTCGCTCATCCCAACTCCCTTGCGCAACCACTCTGCCGGACGCGGACAGATGCACGGCCTGCACGCAAACGACACAACCGCCAGGCGCGCCATTGCGCCCCGCTATCTGCACCTGTATCTGACGGGCAAAACCAGTCCCGATTTCTGCCCAAAAGGAGCGCGCCATGGCCGCCTACCAATACGTCTATCACATGTCCGGCGTTTCCAAGACCTATCCGGGTGGCAAGAAATGCTTTGAAAACATCCACCTGAACTTTCTTCCCGGCGTCAAGATCGGTGTCGTCGGGGTCAACGGCGCGGGCAAGTCCACGCTGATGAAAATCATGGCGGGCCTCGACAAGGATTTCTCGGGCGAGGCATGGGTCGCCGAAGGGGCCAAGGTCGGCTATCTGCCGCAGGAACCCAAGCTGGACGCGGAATTGAGCGTGCGTGAAAACGTCATGCTGGGCGTGGCGAAAAAGAAGGCCGTTCTGGACCGTTACAATGAGTTGGCAATGAACTACTCGGACGAGACGGCCGACGAGATGGCGCAACTGCAAGACCAGATCGACGCCGAAAACCTCTGGGATCTCGACAGCCAGATCGACGTCAGCATGGAGGCGCTGCGCTGCCCTCCCGATGATGCGGACGTCACAACACTCTCGGGCGGTGAAGCGCGGCGCGTGGCGCTGTGCAAACTGCTGCTGGAAGCGCCCGAAATGCTGCTGCTGGACGAACCCACCAACCACCTTGACGCCGAAACCATCGCCTGGCTGCAACAGCACCTGATCGACTACAAGGGCACGATCCTGATCGTCACCCACGACCGCTATTTCCTCGACTCCATCACCGGCTGGATCCTCGAACTGGATCGCGGCAAGGGCGTGCCGTGGGAAGGCAACTATTCCTCTTGGGTCGAACAAAAGGCCAAGCGGCTTGAGCAGGAAGCCCGCGAGGACAAGAGCCGCCAGAAGACGCTGGAACGCGAACTCAAGTGGATGCGTCAGGGGGCCAAGGCCCGGCAGGCGAAATCCAAGGCGCGCATCAACAACTACAACGACATGCTGGAAACGTCCGAGCGTGAACGCCTGTCCTATGCCCAGATCGTCATCCCCAACGGCCAGCGCCTTGGCGGCAAGGTGATCGACATTCACGGTCTGTCCAAGCACATGGGCGACAAGCTGTTGATGGAGAACCTCGAATTCTCGATCCCCCCCGGTGCCATCGTTGGCGTGATCGGCCCCAACGGCGCGGGCAAATCGACCCTGTTCAAGATGATCACGGGGCAGGAAACCCCGGACGCGGGCAGCGTCGAGATCGGCGACACGGTGGAGTTGTCCTATGTGGATCAGTCGCGCGACGACTTGAAGGCCGACGACAACGTGTGGGAGGCGATCAGTGGCGGTGCCGAGTTGATCGCGCTTGGCGACGCGGAAGTGAACTCTCGCGCCTATTGCTCGTCGTTCAACTTCAAGGGCGGCGATCAGCAGAAAAAGGTCGGCCTGCTGTCAGGCGGTGAACGCAACCGCGTCCACATGGCACGCCTGTTGAAAGAAGGCGGCAACGTGCTGCTGCTGGATGAGCCGACCAACGATCTCGACGTCGAAACCCTGCGCGCGTTGGAAGACGCTCTGGTCGATTTCGGCGGCTGCGCCGTGGTGATTTCACACGACCGCTTTTTCCTGGACCGCATCTGCACGCACATGCTGGCGTTCGAGGGGAATGCGCATGTGGAGTGGTTCGAGGGGAATTTTGAGGATTACGAAGAGGATAAGAAACGGCGGTTGGGGCCGGATGCGCTTGAGCCCAAGCGGCTGAAGCATAAGAAGTTCGCTCGTTGAGTTTTGCCTCAGGCAAAACTCAACGGGTGCGAGGCAGCGTCCGCCTCGGCGGGCGCGTTCGCACGCAGTTGAGAATTGGGTGTTGACGGTTGCGAGCGAGTTTATTGTGTTTGCGTTTGGGTTCGAGGAGCGCGAAAGACTGTTTGCTGAGCAAACGCGCATAGCGGCACCCCGATCAATTGACGCGTCGTCTGGAGGCTGTCAGAGCGTTACTCATCCCCCATGAGCATGTCCATCGCCTTCTTAGTATTTTGAGCGAGTGCTAGGGCAGAGCCAAATGACCCATCTGCAGCCTTAAGCAAGTTTGCGGCACCTACAGCAAGAGTCAAAGCGCGTTTGAGAAAGCCACCATCTTTGTCATTGTTTTCTGCATCGCTATGAAAAGCAATTGAGCCCAAAAGTGTTTCAATATCCGTTTCTAAAGCGCGAACACCGAAAAGTTCATAGTGATCCAGCGCAGTTGCAACTTGCGACAGTCTCATCGCCAAAGCGTACTTAGCCCCCTCAGGCATAGTGCACTGCGCGACCTGCTCCGCCAGCTCTCGCGCATCTGAGGCAATTTTTTTGTATTCTAGACTCAAAGCAGGTCGTTGGATGTGGCCACTCAAAGCCATATGCACGTTCATTAAACCCACTAGGTGGTCAGCTTTGAGAAAGTTGCTTCTCGCGGTGTTTACGTCCATATGCAAATGGGAGAATGACGTTATTCCATTGAATGAGTTCAAATAGCTATTCAATTGCTTTTTCTCAGCTTCACCTAAAGGCAAATCTTCAACGTCAGATTTGACACGCGCCAAAGCTCGAGTGATCACTAACGCTGCTTTTGCTTCAGCATCAGGTCCAGGAATTTGAAGAAACGACGCAACACTAGTCAGAAACTGCTCATTAGGAACGGCTCTTTTCTGGATATGCGACAATACTTCGTTTAGCGCCTGCGCCGATGTTGTCATTTCTTCGTCCCGATAAAAACACCCACGTCACTACTAGATAGAAACGGAAATATCGACAAGCCCCCGACCGCGGGTCGAAGGCCGTCTTGCAAAGGCTCCAGTGGAGCCTTTGAGGCCGCAGAGGGCGCAAGCCCCGGGGGTGACACAGTCGCCCCCGCCCATGGGGGCGGTCGGGGGCGGTACAGACGCGGGGCGTCTGTACTGGTCGCCAATTCCAAGCATTGCAACTCGACCCCTCTCGCACATTGCTGCGCAATATGCTGCCGGGTGACGCGCCCGCAAGCGGACGCTGAGGGGCGAAAACGCGGGGCGTTTCCGCTTCGCTCAGTCCGATCGTTCTGCGTTCCACCACGATCCTGCCTACCGGTTTACCCCACTATCCGCACAAACCCACCCCATGCTATACTGAACCGCATTGAACAAATTTTAATCGGAGAATTACCCATGGCCGAAGACGTCAAAGCCATCGCCGAAAGCCTCAAGGGCAAGAAAGCCAAAGTCAAATCTCTGGAAGCGAAGCCCCAAGGCACCAAGGCCACCAAACTGCCCAAGGACGTTGCCAACGGTCTCGAAGAGGTGTTCGGCGCCAAGTTATCCAAGGTGCGCGTCCACGTCGGCGGAAACGCCGCCGACATGTGCAAGGAGATCAAAGCCAAGGCCTTTACCTATGGCAATGACATCTTCCTCAGCAAACCCGGCTATGCGAAGGACGCCAAGTTCCTCGCCCATGAAATGACACACGTGTTGCAGCAGGCCGGGGGCAAGAAAATGCCCAAGGAGCAAAAGGGCAAGGTGCTGGTCACCAAGTAATCGCGACACCGCCGAAAATCAGAGCAAGACCCGCCAACCCGGAAACGGTGGAACCGCGCAACCAAACGCGATCATGATCAGCATTGCGCCATGGCCGACACTGGCAAGTGTTGAGTCGCCCGAAATATTTCATCCTGACAGGAATGTTCGTCCGGGTCTGGTCGCAGGTTTTTCATGCGCGAGCTGTTCCGCATCCCCTGAGCCGGGCTACGGGTGGGCACAAATTTCAAATGTCCTGTCGACGTCATAAAAAAGGCCAGCCCGGGGGGCTGGCCTTTGCCGTTTCGTTGTGGCTCAGGGCGTCACTTCAACGCTTTGTCCGTGATCGCGTGGGTCCAGGCCCCGACGGGCGCTTTCGAGATCACAGGATCGGACCCGCCCGCCAGCAGCGATGCAACTGTGCGTTCGTAATCCTCCAGGTGCAGCTTGCCATTGCTGCCCGCCGTCAGCTTGGCAATTTCTCGCATCATCCGTTTCTGATGCTTTTCCGTCTGTGCGCCGGACGCGTCGTTGTCGAGTACGATTTCAGCGGCTTCATCCGGGTTTTCCTCGGCGTATTTCCACCCCTTCATGGACGCGCGCACAAAGCGGATCATCTTGTGCTCGAACTCCGGGTCAGCAAGGTTTTCCTCAAGCACATAAAGGCCGTCTTCCAACGTGGCCACACCCTGATCTTCGTATTTGAATACCTGCAACTCTTCAGGCGTCAGGCCCGCGTCGATGATCTGCCAGTATTCATTGTAGGTCATGGTTGACACACACGCCGCCTGCCCCTGCAGGATCGGATCGACGTTGAAACCCTGCTTGAGCACGGTCACGCCCCCCTCCGAGCCATCAGTGGGAATGCCAAGCTGGCTCATCCACGACAGGAACGGAAATTCGTTGCCAAAGAACCAGACACCAAGCGTCTTGCCGGGGAAATCGTCCGTGCTGGTCACACCTGCATCCTTGCGGCAGGTCAGCATCATCCCGGATGATTTGAAGGGCTGGGCGATGTTCACCATCGGCAGGCCCTTTTCACGCGCCGCCAGTGCGGCAGGCATCCATTCGACAGTGACGTCCGCGCCACCCCCCGCCAGCACCTGCGTGGGTGCGATGTCGGGGCCGCCGGGCTTGATGGTGACGTCCAGACCTTCTTCGTCATAGAACCCCTTGTCGAGGGCGACGTAGTAGCCTGCAAACTGGGCTTGTGTGACCCACTTGAGTTGCAGCGTCACATCGCTATCTGCTTGGGCCGCAAAAGCACCAAGGCTCAGCACCGCACTTGCGGCAAAGGTTGTGATCATCTTCATTTCATACTCTCCTTGTTTTCATTGGTTGGTGGTTCGGACCTCATGCGCGGGCCCGTTGTGATGGATGCCAGAATGTCACGAGCCGCTCGACAAGTGCAACGCCCCCGTATGCCGCCGACCCTACAATGGCCGCGACGACAATCTCTGCCCAGACGAGGTCAAGCGCAAGCTGTCCGACAGAGGTCGAGATGCGAAAGCCCATGCCCCGGATGGGTGAGCCGAAAAATTCGGCAACGATCGCGCCGATAAGCGCCAGCGTAGTCGCGATTTTCAAGCCGTTAAAGATGAAAGGCATGGCCATGGGCAGGCGCAATTTGATCAAACTGGTCATTGGGCTGGCGGCATAGGTCTGCATCAGGTCGCGTTGCATCTGGTTGCTGGCCTGCAACCCCTGCACCGTGTTCACGAGCATCGGAAAAAACACCATGACGACGACAACGGCCGCCTTGGACTGCCAGTCAAAGCCGAACCACATCACAAGGATAGGGGCCATGCCGATAATGGGCAGTGCGGCGACAAAATTCCCGACGGGCAACAATCCACGGCGCAGAAACGGGAACCGGTCCATGACCACTGCCATCAGGAACGCCGCCCCGCATCCCAGGATATACCCGCTGAGCGCGCCCTTGATCACCGTCTGCACAAAGTCCTCCCACAGGATCGATGTCGAAGCGGCAAAGCGCACAGAAATCGCGGACGGCGCAGGCAACAGCACCGCGGAAATGTCGAGGCCACGCACAGCCCCTTCCCAGATGGCAATCAGCGTGACGCCAAACACGACCGGCATCAAAAAGCGGACAAGCCCCGTGGCCGGTTGCCGCGACAGCCAGACGTTCAAGGCCCATCCGATGGCCCAGGCGGCAAGGGCAAAAACAAGCCAACCCATCACGCCATCCCCATCCGGGCCAGCATGACCCTTTCGATCAACCCGATGATGGCCACCAGCAACGCGGCCAAAGCCGCCGCCATGATCAGCGCTGACCATATCTGGATCGTTTGCCCGTAATAACTGCCCGCCAGCAAACGCGCACCCAGTCCCGCAACGGCGCCCGTCGGCAACTCACCCACGATGGCGCCAACCAGACTCGCCGCCACACCGACTTTCAGAGAGGCAAACAGATAGGGCATTGATGCAGGCAAGCGCAGCCGCCAGAACGTCTGGGTGGCACTGGCACTCCAGGTACGCATCTGGTCAAGCTGCATCACCTCGGGGCTGCGCAACCCCTTCACCATGCCGACGACAACCGGGAAAAAGGACAGATACATCGAAATCATCGCCTTGGGCAAAAGGCCCGAAATCCCGACCGCATTCAGCACCACGATGATCATCGGGGCCAGAGCAAGAATGGGAATGGTCTGGCTGGTGATGACCCACGGCATGACCGACCGGTCCATCACGCGGTTATAGACAATGCCGACAGCCAGCAGAATGCCAAGGCCCGTTCCCAGCGCAAAGCCAAGCAGCGTTGCGCTCAACGTCACCCAGGAATGCCAGATTAACGAACGCTTGGACGTAATCTTTTTCAGAACCGTGGTTTCCCAAATCTCGACAGCCACCTGATGCGGGGCGGGCAGCTTGGGCTTGTCCTGCGCCCAGGTGTCGGCCACCAGTTCCGAGGCGCTCAGATCAACACCGGCACGCGCAGCCTTGTCATAGGCCCAAGGCGCATTCAGCCAAATCGCCGCAAGATACCAAAGCGCAAAGATCGCGGCAACGACAGTCAGAACAGGAACAACGTTACGCATCACAGGCGCGTCCCCCGCTTCTCTGATCTAGAAAAATCCCCCCCGGAGGGCCGGTCAACCATCATCATGCCCCGTCCGCAATCCTTCGCGCACCCGATGCGCCACCTCCAGAAACTCGGGACTTTCACGGATGTCCAAGGGGCGCTCCCGGGGCAAAGGGCTTTCGATCACATCCGCAATGCGTCCCGGTCGCGGCGACATCACCACGATCCTGGTGCTCAGATACACAGCCTCCGGAATCGAATGGGTGACAAAGGCGATCGTCTTTTCGGTCCGTGCCCACAGGTGCAACAACTGCTCGTTCAGGTGATCGCGCACAATCTCGTCCAGCGCGCCAAACGGTTCGTCCATCAACAAGATGTCTGCATCAAAGGCCAGGGCCCGCGCTATCGACGCACGTTGTTGCATCCCGCCCGACAGTTGCCACGGAAACTTCTTTTCAAACCCCGCCAGTTCGACCAGTTCCAGCACCCGCGCCACACGCTCCGTCTGATCCGCCTTGGAATAGCCCATGATCTCCAGCGGCAACGACACGTTCTTGCCAATCGTGCGCCACGGATAAAGCCCCGCCGCCTGAAACACATAGCCATAGGCCCGCGCCATCCGCGCCTCGTGCGGGCTGACACCATTCACGGTGATCGACCCGCCCGTGGGCTGCTCAAGGTCCGCCATGACGCGCAGGAACGTGGTCTTGCCGCAACCCGACGGACCGATGAAGCTGACGAAATCCCCCTTCTCGATGTCCAGCGACACGCCTTTGAGGGCGTGGACGGGGCCATCATTGGTCTGGAACGTCAGGTCGAGGTTCTGGGCACTTATCACCGGCATTATTGATTGCAACCTAGCCTCTTGGGATTTTTAAGCGCGGCCTTGTAATCACGCACTGAGATGAACGGCCACACCGGGTAGTGTCCGGTTTTTGTGAACCGCTCTTCGGTTGGCATTTCTGCGTCGCGCATGAAAAAACTTCTCAGCCAGGCAAGAACGTCGTCTTGTCGACACGCCTCTGGGTCGTTTCCTGGGTGACGTATGGCCGGCCATTCGTACTGTAGATTGGAATCGAGAAAGAGTATCCATCTGACCCAAGCGCGTCTTGTATCAGGATGCAGTCTGTCAGATCCACGAAGGTTGTGTTCACGCACGTCGGAGTAGTAGATCCAAACGGTGTCCCAGATTGCCGCAACTGCTGGGTCCGCGGTGATGGGCATTCCATCCTCGAATTGGTCATTCGTGATCTGCCCGACTGCAAATCGACGCAACAGCAAAGCGGCTTCGTTCCGGGCCTGGCGATCGACCACACCCGAGTTCGGGATTGGGTCAGGAATGAACCAACTCACTCTCATCAAATCCCCGCCGGAATATTCAGTGGATCGCGCTGGATCATCTTCGGCGCGGTCAGCGCCTTCCACTTGCTCAACGCCTGTGACGCCGACGAAAACGCAGGGCGCGGCACGAACTTGCCCCGACCCGGTGCGGGCTGGGAATTCTGTCCCCAGGCCCAGATCACCTCGCCACGCGACAGGGTAAACCGCGATTGCGCCTTCACCTCGAACCCCTCGAACACGTTGTAATCCAACACGGAATGGTGGTTGCTGGGCGAAATCGTCTTGGTGATCGTCGGATCCCACACCACGATATCCGCATCCGCCCCCTCAACGATGGCCCCCTTCTTCGGGTATATATTCAAGATCTTCGCCACATTGCTCGACGTGGCCGCGACAAACTCGTTCGGCGTCAACCGCCCCGTCTCGACCCCTTCGGTCCACAACACCGCGAGCCGTTCTTCCAACCCGTTCGACCCGTTCGGAATGATGCGGAAATCATCGCGCCCTGCGCGTTTCTGCTCGGTGTTGAACGCCGCGTGGTCCGTCGCCACAACCTGCAACGACCCGGCCTGAAGGCCCGCCCACAACGACTCCTGATGGTCCTTTGACCGGAACGGCGGCGACATCACCCGCCGCGCGGCATAGTCCCAGTCGGTGTTGAAATACACACTCTCATCCAGCGTCAAAAACTGGATCAGCGGTTCGCCATAGACCCGCATCCCCTTCTGACGGGCACGGCGGATCGCCTCATGCGCCTGCTCGCAACTCACATGCACAATGTAAAGCGGCACGCCCGCCGCATCGGCTATGGTGATGGCCCGGTTGGCCGCTTCGCCTTCGAACTCGGGCGGGCGGGAATAGGCATGGCCCTCAGGCCCCGTAATCCCCTGATCGAAATACTTCTGCTGCATCTCCGCCACCAGATCGCCGTTCTCGGCATGCACCATCGGCAGCGCGCCCAGCTCGGCGCAGCGCTTGAAAGAGGCGAACATCTCGTCATCCTCGATCATCAGCGCGCCCTTGTACGCCATGAAGTGCTTGAACGAGTTGACGCCCATGTCGACGGCGTCCTTCATCTCGTTGAACACATCCTCGTTCCAGCCGGTAATGGCCATGTGATAGCCGACATCCGAGCAAATTTGCGGCGCGGATTTGCGGTGCCACTCGTTGATGGCGTTCTTGATCGACCCATCCGCGCCGGGCAGGCAGAAATCGACAACCATGGTGGTGCCGCCGACCGCAGCGGCCCAGGTGCCGGATTCGAACGTCTCGGCAGCGGTGGTGCCCATGAACGGCATCTCAAGATGGGTGTGCGGGTCAATACCGCCGGGGATGACATAGGCACCCTCCGCATCAATGTATTCGTCGCCCGACAGGTCCTCGCCGATCTGCGTGATCACTTCACCTTCGACCAACACATCGGCCTTCCACGTGCGGTCCGCCGTGCAGACCAAGCCGCCTTTGATTACCTTGCTCATGTCATCTCTCCTGTTGTCAGCTGCTTCTTCTGACGAAAAATACCACGGGGTCGTCCTTTGTATGCGCCATTTATCCGGACGGACAATGGCGACGGGCAGAGCCCCGGTTCACACACTCGCAAAACACCCCAAGGCCGGCCCGTGCATACCAATGTCCAAAGGCCCGAAATCGCTCTCCACGCACAGCGAAAAATATCCCGCCAAAGGCAGATACACCACGCGATAAGAGCCATCCGTCCGGGTCACGCTCCAACAGCGCTGCGCAATACCACCCGAAAAGTTCACGGTCGTCTCGAACGGAGGCACGAGGGCGGACTGGAAGGCGACAAGAGTGTTGCACTCCGCCTGCGTCGTGATGGGGGCTTCCACGATCTCATCGCCAATCATCGCCTCGATACGTTGCGCCACACTCAGGTCTGGGTCGATCATCACGCGCATTTCACCCGACAATCTCCGCCGTTTCGACCACCGCGTGCATCAGCACCTCGGCGCCCGCCATGGCCCATTCCTTCGAAATCTCCTCGGCCTCGTTATGACTCAGGCCGTCCACGCAAGGGCACATCACCATCGCCGTCGGCGCAACCCGGTTGATCCAGCACGCATCGTGCCCCGCCCCGGAAATCAGGTTCATGTGGCTGTAACCCAATCGCTCCGCAGCCGTGCGCACGGCCCCGACGCAGCCCTCGTCAAAAGCCACAGGGTCAAACCCGCCCACTTTCTCGAACGCAATCTCCAAACCCATCTCATCCGCGATCTTCTGCCCCTCGACACGCAACCGCGCCTCCATGTCCTCGATCACGCTCAACTCGGGCGAGCGGAAATCGACGGTAAACACAACCTTGCCCGGGATCACGTTGCGCGAGTTGGGATAGACGTCGATGTGTCCGGCAGCGCCGACCGCATGAGGGGCATGGCTCCACGCGATCTCGTCGACCTTTTCCAGCACCCGCGCCATGCCCAGCCCGGCGTTCTTGCGCATCGGCATGGGGGTGGATCCGGTGTGACTGTCCTTGCCTGTGATTGTGATTTGCGTCCACGAAAGACCCTGACCATGGGTAACAACGCCGATGTCCTTGCCCTCGGCTTCGAGAATCGGGCCCTGCTCGATGTGCAATTCAAAAAACGCGTGCATCTTGCGCGCACCAACCTGTTCGTCACCGCGCCAGCCGATGCGCGTCAACTCGTCGCCAAAACTCTTGCCCTCGGCATCCACCCGACCATAGGCCCAGTCCTGCGTATGGATACCCGCAAACACGCCCGAGGACAGCATGGCCGGGGCATAGCGCGTGCCTTCCTCATTGGTAAAGTTTGTGACCACGATGGGGTGCCTGGTTTTCACATCCAGATCATTCAGCGTGCGGATGATTTCCAGCCCGCCCAGTACCCCCAAAACTCCGTCATACTTTCCGCCCGTCGGCTGCGTGTCCAGATGCGAACCCACATAGATGGGCAACGCGTCGGGGTCGGTGCCCGCGCGATGCGCAAACATGTTGCCCATCTGATCAAGGCCCATTGTGCACCCGGCCGCCTCGCACCAAGACTGGAACAGGGCGCGGCCCTCGCCGTCCTCGTCCGTCAGGGTCTGGCGGTTGTTGCCACCCGCCACACCGGGGCCGATTTTGGCCATTTCCATCAGGCTATCCCAAAGCCGGTCGCCATTGATACGCAGGTTCTCACCCGGAGCCGCCATGTCATCCCCCGTCTGTTCGTCATTGGACACTTTTTGACCAATTGGTAAAGCCACGATTGCCAAGGGACGCTTTTGTGTCAAGAACTGCTTTGGACAGAATTGCCTAGCGGCGCCGCATCTGCCTAGACTTACAGCATATCATTCAAAGGATTGCACATGCCCGATGGCATCCCCAAGAAACCGACCCGCATACAACAGCGCAACCGCCACCTGATCCTTGATGCCGCTTTGGATGTGTTTTCGGCACATGGCTTTCGCGGTGCGACGCTGGATCAGATCGCCGAGGCGGCGGGTCTCTCCAAACCCAACATCCTCTACTACTTTTCGGGCAAGGAGGAGATCCACGTTACCCTGCTGAACCAGCTGATGGAGACATGGCTCGACCCGCTGGTCGAACTGGATGCGGATGGTGATCCAATGACCGAACTTCTGGATTATGTGCATCGCAAGATCGACATGGCCCGTGACTTGCCGCGCGAAAGCCGACTGTTTGCAGGTGAAATACTGCAAGGCGCGCCGCACATGCATCCACACCTGCAGGCGGACCTGAAACCGCTGTTCGAAGAAAAATGCAGCATCATCCAGGGCTGGATTGACGCGGGAAAACTGGCCCCGGTCGACCCCCGCCACCTGATCTTCTCCATCTGGTCGACCACGCAGCACTACGCGGACTTTGCCGTGCAGGTCAAAGTGCTTTCAGTACAGGAGCCGATGGATGGCGCGCATCGCTATCTCGACACTCTGTTTCGGCGGGTCTTGACCCTGTGACGACGCTGTGCAGGTTCAGGTATTGACCCAAAGGCCACTGGCGCCGTGCAGCGCCCATTGAGCGACGCAGGTTCTTTTGCCCGCGGATCAGCCGTTTCCACGCCCGTTGAACTGACGGCTTCAGCAGGTCGTCGATGCCGCTGTGGCGGGTCGCAGGATGCCGTTGCTACCTTTGTCGCCTGAAACCGTCGCAATCGCCTGTCCGCTACTGTATCGGCAAAAACAACCCGACTTCGTCAGGATTGCGCCGCTAACAGATAGCCAACGCACCCGCGCATGATGTAAGATTTTCTGTACGAATTCAGCGAGTGCGGGTTGAAACTGCAATGGATGCTTTCGGGAAAGTGGAGGGAGTTTGACGATTCGCAGGCTTCGCACTCTGGTGGCGGTGGCGGAAACTGACACGTTCAGCGCCGCGGCCGATGTCGTTCACATAACCCATGCTGCCGTCAGTCAGCAAATGCAAGCGTTGGAAGCCGAACTGGGCATCAGGTTGTTTGATCGCAGCACAAGAACACCCAAGCTGACCCAGGCGGCCCAACAGATTGTTTCCAAAGCCAAAAAGTTGATATCTGATTATGACAACCTGGTCCCCACGGTGCTGAATGATGGCGGGTTGCACGGGGTGATCAAACTGGGGGTCTTGCGCACAACCCTGACTGGCCTGGTGCCGCAGGCGATGGCCGCCTTGAAATCCAGGTGCCCCGAGATCGGTCTCCATATCCGGCCGGGCCTCACAGCGACGCTGTTTGCTGAAATCGAGCGCAACAATCTGGATGCGGCCATTGCAACCAAGCCACACCTTATGCCGACGGGTGTGGCGTTTCGCGAAATCGCGGTTGAGCCGATGCAACTCGTCGCAGCGATGGAGGAACCGGGCGACGATCCGGTCGCGCTTTTGAAAACGCGCCCATTCATCCGGTTTGACCGTACCGCCGTTGTCGGCGCCCTGATCGAAAACTGGCTTTTGTCCAAACGCATTCAGGTCAACGAAATGATGGAACTGGACAGTCCCGAAGCGATTGCCAGCATGGTGCACGCCAACCTTGGTGTCTCGATCGTTCCCGACCTTGTGGTCAAGCCGCCAGACCCGGTCCCGGTAAAGCGTCTGTGTCTTGGGGTGGATGCTCCGCGCAGGACGCTGGGTCTGGTACATCGAAAGGACCAACTCAAGACCCAGGCGCTTGAGGAAGTGTTCGAAGCGCTCCTCAGCGTCGTGCGCACGGCAAATCCCGGCACGAACGCGGCCCATTCATGAGCGCCGAGGCAATCCCGTTTCTTGTGTTGGGTGCATTCGCGGGCGGCTTCATCAATGGGTTGGCGGGGACGGGCACGGCCCTCTTTGCGCTTGGGTTCTATCTGGTTGTCCTCGACCCGATCCGATCCGTCGCCATCGTCGCATTCATGTCTGTCCTGGTCGGGTTGCAAGGGCTCTGGATTGTCCGAAAGGAGATCAAGGCGCAACCGCAAAGGCTGCTGCGCTTTGTCATTCCGGGCCTGTTGGGCGTGCCTGTCGGACTTGCCCTGCTTGACGCAATTGACGCAACAACCCTCCGCATCGCGGTCGCGGCCTTGCTAATCGTTTATGGTTTCTATTTCAGCTTGCGTGCGTCCCTGCCTGCTTTCTCCGGGCGCACGCCATGGATTGACAGCACAGTCGGGTTTGTCGGCGGCGTATTGGGAGGCGCCGCCGCCGTTTCCGGGGCCATCCCGCAAATGTGGCTGTCGATCCGCCCCTGGACCAAATCCGAAACGCGCGCCGTCTTGCAGCCGTTCAACATCGCCATCCTCAGCACCACCATCAGTTTGCTTTTTTTCCAGGGTGCCTACAACACAACTGCACTGAACGCGCTGATGATAACAGTTCCCACGGGTTTGATCGCGGCGCAAATCGGCATCACGGTTTTTCGACGGTTGAGCGACACGGGCTTCAGGCGCGTTCTTATCATCCTGACGCTTATGATGGGGCTTGGCGTGATGGCCAGCGAGGTCTTGTAGCAATGCCGAATTCATCCGAAACGCGAACGATGACACAGTGGAATTACTTTTATTCAGCCGGATCATCCTCGCTCGCCGCGCATATCCTGCTCGAAGAAGTGGGGGCAATATACCGGGCGACAGAAGTGTCCATTCCAAAAGGCGAACACCGCTCTGCGGAGTTTCTGGGGCGCAATCCGAAGGGTCGCATTCCCGCGTTGCAAACGCCCGACGGGATGTTGACGGAAAATCCCGCCATTCTGGAATATATCGCAGCGAAACACCCCAAGGCAGGACTGCTGCCAACTGGTGCCTTTGCGCAGGCACAGGCCAGATCGCTTGCCGCCTACCTGTGTTCCACGGTGCATGTTGCCTTTGCTCACTTCAAACGCGGGAACCGATGGGCGAAAGAAGACAGCGCGATCCGCGAGATGAAGAAACATGCCGCGGCAAACCTGAGAGACTGCGCAACCTTTCTGGAAAACGACCTGCCCCTGTCGCCCTGGGCACTCGCACACAGCTACAGCTTTTGTGATCCATACCTTTTTCTGCTTGGCGGCTGGCTTCGCACCACTGGGGCACACATGAAGGACATGCCAAAGCTGTCGGCGCACCAAAAGGCAATGCAGGCACGGCCCGCGACGCAAAGAGTGCTTGCACTGCACGACGGCAGAAGTGGCTAGATGACCTCGTCGGTTCGGTCGTCGCTTTCCCCATAGCGTTTGAGGACCGCCGGTTTGGTCCCTTCATAGACCCGCGCCACATTCTGCGCGATCTTGGCGTTTTCCCGCTCGAACAGGCAGTTGCCATCCAGATCCGACGCCACGATGAACGGCCCCATTTTGTTGCACTTGATGACCCACATGGCCTGCGCCAGTCCCAGTTCTTCGTTCCAGTGCACCGCGTCGACTTTTTCAACGCCACGCCCAAGCAGCGCGCCGGTGCCATAGCCAACGGTGGACAGATAAACGGCACCGTTTGGCACAAAATATTCCTTGTAGTCCCTTGATGTCATACCGCCCTTGCCGACGATCAGTTTGGCCCCTGTTCTGGCCATCCATTCGGGCAACCACTTGGCAAAGCGGAACGAGGCGGTTGCCGTCACCGCACCCATGTCAAAGCTGCCATCAGCATTGATCCGCGCGGCGGGCGAACAGTGGAAGTTGGCCGCCGACCGGCCGGGCAATTCCATGGGGATGTTCGCCTGATCCTCCAGCGCGCGCATATAGACGCCTTCGCGTGCCGTATACATCAGGCCATCAAGATAGACGACGTCGCCCAGACGCAGGTCTGCGATGGCTTCGGGTGTCGGAGTGGTCGACAGGCGGACCTCGCGCGGGCTCATTCCGCTGCCTCCTGCACCGGTTCCCAGTCGATGGTTTCCCGGCGTTGATAGGTTGTGAACCAGTCGGGGTCGGTTCGGTGTTCCACCCGGCCATCTGCATGGATGCGCGCAACAGCGCGCCGGGATGAAAGGCAGAACGCATGTACCGACATGGGCAGGCCGCCCGTGTGGCAATACCCCACCTCGATATTGCAATCGATCACCATGTTCTTTCCGACAAAACCCATCGCACCCATGCCGATGGAGTTGCCGAGTTCCGTGAAGTCGTCCTCCATCCGCGCGATCTCCGGGTCGGGATTGCGCGATCCGACAATGCGCAGCGTGGAGGCACGCTTGCCCAGGGTCATGCAGATATCCTTTGATCCACCAAGGCCTATCCCGATAATGGCAGGTTGGCAGGCAAGGCCGCGTTTGCCGAACGCCAAAAGGCTGTCGAGGTAAAACCGCTTGATCCCCTGAATGCCATCCGAGGGGAAAAGCATCCGGTAGTCGGTGCCAAAAAGCCCGCCTTTGTGCACGGTGATCAGATCAACCCACGCGCCTTCGGGTTCGAACCCATATTCGATCTCCGGGGCACCAATGCCGACATTGTTGTTATGATCTGTCCGCCAGAGGGGATGCACCCGGTTCGGGCGCAAAGGCACGCCATTCGTGGCGTTGGCCGTCGCGCGGCGCAACGCAGCTTCCAGCGCGACCATACCGCCCTCGACCTGTGCCGCGTTGCCCATTTTCACAAACCAGCGCGGCACGCCCGTATCTCCACACATCGCGCGGCGGTCTTCCCTGGCGGCCTCATAGTTTTCCAGCATGGCCTTCAGGACAAAGGACGACAGATCGCCATCCTCTGTCCTGGCCGCCTGCTTGAGCCCGTCAAGGTAATCCTGCGGGATTTCAATGGCGGCCTTGTCCATCAGGGTCTCGGCCGTGTCCTGGATCAGTTTTATCGGGATCATTGTGCTGCCACCAATGTTTCGGGTGCGTCTGCGGGCAAAACCGATTCGCCCGGTTTGACGATTGTGAATTCAACGGGCGCGTGCGTGACCACGACTTTGCCATCCTTCAGTTGCGCCACCGTAAACCTGCTGTCTTCCATCGCCCCCGGTTCGGGAAAATCCTCGCGAAAGTGCGCCCCGCGAGAGTTTTCGCGGGCGATACCAGCCTTTGTGATGACTTCGGATATATCACAAAGCGAGCGCAGGTTCATCCAGTCATGCCACGTCAGATTAAAGGCAAGGTTGGTGTCATCAACACCCACGTCCATCAGCGCGGCCGAAACCTCGGAAATACCTTTCAGCCCCCGCTCCATCCCGGCCCTGGTGCGCATCACGCCCACCTCGTCCCACATCACGTCCTGCAATTGCTTGCGCAGCGGCAGCACCAGATCGGCCTTGCGCGTCAACGGATGTATTGCGCGCGCCAATTCGTCAGCAAGCACATCCTCGTCCGGGTCACGCAGTGTCATGCGGCCAACATCGGCCCCCATCGTGTCACCTGCGATCCCGCCGTAAACGGTAGAATTCGCCACCCCGTTGCCGCCCAGACGGTTCGACCCATGCGCGCCGCCTGCATCCTCGCCGGCAACATAAAGCCCCTCCATCGCCGTGCGCGTGTCCACATCCACCACAACGCCGCCCATGAAGTAATGCGCCGTTGGCACGACCTCAACCTTGCCCGCGGCCAGATCAAAACCGCTGTCCGCACAGCGGCTGACCATGCCCCTGAATTTCTCGGTGACCCATTCGGGCCCGAGGTGGGCCATGGAAATGAACACACCTTCCTGATCCGGATCGTTGTTTTTGCGCATCTCAGCATATATGCCGCGACTGACCACATCGCGCGTCGCACGTTCGCCCTTGCCGTCATAGTCGAACATGAACCGCTGACCCGCATGGTTGATCAGTTGGCCCCCCGCACCCCGCAGACCTTCCTCAAGTACGGTGCCGGTCATGCGCGTGTGATCGCCAGCCAGAAGACCCGTGGGATGAAACTGTACCATTTCCATATCGCGCAATGGCACTCCCGCGCGCAGGGCCATCCCAAGCCCGTCCATTGTCTTGTCGCCCGAGGGCGTGTGATATCTGTACATCGTCGGGCCGCCGCCGGTCGCCATCAGCACGGTCCTGGCGCGCACAAGGCGGAAACGGCCTGTGCGCATGTCGATCATCAGCACACCCGCCAGCGCCGATCCGTCCCTGGTGGGGATCAGCCCGACGGCGCGATGCTCTTGCAGTTTCTCGACTCCGGAGGCAAGGACCTTCTCCATCAGGCGGTTGATGATTTCGATACCCGTCAGATCCCCCTTGTGCACAGTGCGATCCGCCGTTTGCCCGGCGAACGCCTTTTGATGCAATGACCCGTCCGCATTGCGATCAAAAAAGCAGCCGACCTCGTTTTCCAACTCGCGGACTCGGACAACGGCCTGTTCGCAAAGCCGCCAGGCCATGTCCTGATTGGGCAGCCATTTGCCGCCGTTGATCGTATCCATGAAATGCCGCTCGACCGTGTCGCCACCGCCCAGGGCCACGTTATAGCCGCCTTGCACCATGCGCGTGCAGCCGCATTTTCCAATCAGCCCCTTGACCGCGATCGTGATCCTGGTGCCTTCCGGCGCGGTTTGCTGCGCGTGCAGCGCCGCAAAGAGACCCGCGCCGCCGGTGCCGAGGATCAGGATATCGGTGTCGTGCCGTTCGATGTCGGATACACGCATGTCAAACCGCCCTGAGAAAAAAGAGGGTCGCAATCACGAATGACACCGCCGTTGCCCCCGCTGCCCACGTCTTTTGTGGCGCAGACCACGGCAGCAACTCCATCGCCATCAGGCGAAGGCCACCGAACATGTGAACGGCCAGCAAGAATACCAGCCCGAATTCGGCCAGCTTGACCGCGCCCGCCTCGGTCAGCCTCAGGACCCCGTCGAGCCGCACGGGGTCTGTCATGGCAAGGGCCAGCACCCAGAAGTGCAATGGCAGGAACACCGCAAGGCCCAACCCGGACAGCCGGTGCAGGACATACGCAACCCATAAAGGATGCGCGCGCGAGGTGATCCCCCTGACCGCCCTCATGGTCCCGGTCCACTTGCGAACGTCACGGCCCAAATGGCACGAGCGCCCAGTGCAAAAAGGCCAAGGCCGATGACCCACATGAACACTTCGAGCGCCGCGCCCTTCAGGCCAGCCCATTCAAACGCAACCGTGCGCAGACCAATCGCGCCGTGGACCGCAACAGCAACCACGAACGTGCCGTAAAACAGGAACCACAAGATCGACCCTTGCGTCCGCCCGAGGATTTCGGCGGCGCTCAGCCCGCCCTGAACGGCATAGATCATCACGGCAAGATGCCCCAGCACCAGCGGCGCCATCAGCATCGCGGTCAGCCGTTGCAGCATGTACAGCCGCAGGTTCAGCATCAACGGCCCCTCCTGAAGAACGCCCTGGCCGTTTCGCGTTTCAGGCCCGCGATCGCTGACATCGGATCAAGGTCGTTGGGGCAGTACGCCGTGCAGGACCCCATCGAATGGCAGTTATGGCAGCCGCCCCTGTCTGACACCGCATCAAGGATCGCGTCGCGCCCGTCATCCCTGACGTCATTGAGAAGGGTCCACGCGCGCTGCAAGGCGGCCGGACCGAGGTAATCCTCGTTTGCCGTCACGGTGTCGCAGGCGGCGTAGCACACCGAGCAATTGATGCATTCGATCCCGGCATTCGCCTCGATCCGGTCGGCGGTTTCGACATCTATCCGTGCGATTGGATCATCGCGGGTCAATGTGGCGTGGTGCACGCCTTCTGCGGCCAGCCATTTGTCAAAGAAAGGGTCCATATCGACCGCTAGGTCCTTGATCACAGGCAAGTTTCGCAGCGGGCCGATGGTGACCTCGTTGCCATCAAGCACTTTGGAAATATGGGTCCGACAAGTCCAGCGCGGCACGCCGTTGACCATCATCGCGCAACTGCCGCACATCCCGACACGGCAGGCAAACCGATAGCTTAACGTGGGGTCGACATTTTGCTGCACCCACGAGACCACGTCCAGAACGGTCTGGTTTTCATGCGCTGGCACGTCAAAGACAGTCTGAGAAACCTGATTGTCGCGACCACGATCAATCGTAACCTTGAGGGTCTTTTCCGCCTTGGCGGGTGATGTTTTCCGGATGCTGCACATGCTAGGAATACAATAACCGAAAGCCTGACTTTATGAATGCGAATAATTCTTTAGGTTCCTGTAAGCGACACTTGAAAGAACCGCACAAGAGAAAGACCGACATGACAAACGAGCCACAACTGGACGTGCAACAGGCGTTTGCCGCCCGTTTCAGCGATGCACCGGAGATGGATGACAATCCCCCGCATCCGGCCCTTTTGCGCTCCATGGCCGCGCGTGGGTCTTGCCGGGCGTTTCAGGACATGCCGATACCGGCTGGATGGATCGAAACTCTTTGCGCGCTTGCCCTTTCTTCACCAACAAAAAGCGATCTCCAGCAACGTGATATCGTTTTGCTGAAATCCGCAGAGGCCCGAAGGCGCCTTGTTGACCTCGTGCGAGGTCAGGCATGGGTCGCGGATGCACCGATGATTGCCATCTTTTGCGGCAACAACCGCCGGCAAAGATTGCTGCATGAATGGCATGGGATACCTTTTGCAAACGATCATCTCGATGCGTTCTTCAATGCGACGGGCGATGCCGCAATCGCATTGGGCGCGTTTGTAACAGCCGCAGAGGCGCTTGGCCTGGGCTGCTGTCCGATCAGTGCCGTGCGCAACGAGGCGGCGGCCGTCTCTGAGCTGTTGCACCTGCCGGAGCATGTGTTTCCATTTGCGGGACTTGCCTTCGGGTTTCCGGCCACCGCGCCAGAGATATCGAAGCGGTTGCCGCTGGGCGTCACCTGCCACGTGGATCGCTACCGTGAAGATCAATTGCAGCAATCCGTTCAGGCCTATGATGCAGGCCGCGCGGCCTCCCAGCCCTATGACAAACAGCGTTTCATCGGGCGGTTTGGTCAAAAGCCCGATTACACCTGGAGCGACGACAAGGTCCGGCAATACAGTGCGCCGGAACGCGACAGCTTTGGGGCATTCGTTCGGTCGCAGGGCTTTAAACTGGATTAGGTCGTCACGCAGAAAAACCCGTTGTCATCGCCGTTTCTGGTGGTGTCGGCCCCTTCACCCCAGCTACGTCTTCTTGCGGCCCAATCAATCACAGGGCTTGGACGCCCAATGGGCACGTGCCGCGCCAAATGAGCCCACCGGGTTTTTCGCCGGGAACATCCACGTGCCACGCAGAGACGCACAGGCCCGCTGCGCGCGTTTACTCTGCCGCCGTCGCACTCGGGTTGTTGGGATGCGTCGTCCAGTTTGCGTAGTCCGGCTCGACCACTTTCTTGGTACGCGGATCGACTGTTCCGGGCTCCATCGCCTCCATCGTAATGCAGTTTTCGACCGGGCACACGTTGACGCACAGATTGCACGCCACGCATTCATCGTCGATCACCTCGAACACACGATCGTCACTCATCGAAATCGCTTGATGCGAGGTGTCCTCGCACGCTGCAAAGCAACGCCCGCAAGAGATACACAAATCCTGGTTGATCTTGGCCTTGGCCACATAATTCAGGTTCAGATACTGCCAATCCGTCACATTGGGCACTGCCGCCCCGCGAAAGTCGTCGATGCTGGCATAACCTTTTTCGTCCATCCACTCGGACAGGCCACTGATCATTTCCTGCACGATCTTGAACCCATAGGTCATCGCCGCCGTACACACCTGCACATTGCCACACCCCAAGGTGATGAATTCAGCCGCATCTCGCCACGTGGTGATGCCGCCGATTCCCGAAATGGGCAGGCCACGCGTATCCGCGCCACGCGCGATTTCGGACACCATCGACATGGCGATGGGTTTGACCGCAGGCCCACAATAACCACCGTGCGACCCCTTGCCGTCGATCGAGGGTTCGGGCGACATGCTGTCCAGGTTGACGGACGTGATGGAGTTGATCGTGTTGATCAGGCTGACCGCATCCGCGCCACCGGCCCTTGCAGCGGCAGCAGGTTTGCGAATGTCCGTGATGTTGGGCGTCAGTTTGACGATAACGGGCCGGGAATAATACTGCTTGCACCAGCGCGTCACCATTTCGATGTATTCCGGCACCTGCCCCACGGCCGCGCCCATGCCGCGTTCGCTCATCCCGTGCGGGCAGCCAAAGTTCAGCTCGATCCCGTCCGCGCCCGTGTCTTCGACCAGAGGCAGGATCGCCTTCCACGCCTCTTCCTCGCAAGGCACCATGATCGACACGATCATTGCGCGGTCGGGATAGTCGGCTTTGACCCGTTTGATTTCTTCCAGGTTGGTATACAGATCGCGGTCCGTGATCAGTTCGATGTTGTTCAGGCCCAATAGCCGGCGATCCGCCCCATAGATCGCACCATAGCGCGGGCCGTTTACATTCACGACGGGCGGTCCTTCCGACCCCAGTGTCTTCCACACGACACCGCCCCACCCGGCCTCAAAAGCCCGCCGAACATTGTATTCCTTGTCCGTTGGCGGCGCCGAGGCCAGCCAGAACGGGTTGGGCGCGTTAATCCCGATGAAATCACTTGTCAGATCAGCCATATTCTTGCTCCCGTAGGGCAGGGTTCACCCCGCCACCCCCATCAAAACGTCATGAATATCCATGGCCGCGTCGCGACCCTCGGCCACCGCCGTCACAGTCAGATCATCGCCACCGCTGGCACAATCGCCTCCGGCCCAGACGCCTGCAACGCTGGTGCGTCCTGCACCCATGACGGCGATCTTGCCACCCTCGAGCCGCGGCAGGTCATCGCCCTCCAGTGTCTGACCAATGGCGCGCAAAACCTGATCGGCAGCGATGCGCACGGTCTGTCCCGTTCCGCTCATATCGGCGTTCACATACTCGAACTCGACCTCGCGGACCGACCCGTTACCGTGCAGCGCCCTGGGCACCACATGGGTCATGATCCGCACACCTTTCGAGGCGGCCAGATCCTGCTCGAAAACACTCGCATTCATCCGGTCACGCCCGCGCCGATAGGCAAGAGTCACATTCAGCGCACCCAGCAATTTGGCCTGCACGGCCGCGTCCACCGCCGTCATGCCACCCCCGATCACCACGACATCTCGTCCCACCTGCAGGGTGGCCACGTCATCAGCCTGACGCAGGTCCGCGATGAAATCGACGGCATTCAACACGCCATCCCTGTCACCGCCATCAACAGCAAGACCATTCACACCGCCCAGCCCCAGACCAAGAAATACCGCATCGAACTCGGATTCCAGACCGTCCAGCGTCACCTCGCGGCCCAGCGCCTTGCCATGCTCCACAGATATTCCACCAATGGAAAGCAGCCATTCCACCTCGGCCTGCGCAAACCCTCCGGTTGTCTTGTAGGCCGCAATCCCATATTCGTTCAGCCCGCCGGGCCTGGCGCGTGCATCCATCACCGTAACTTCATGGCCAAGCATCGCGAGGCGATGGGCACAGGCAAGCCCCGCCGGACCAGCACCGACAACGGCGACGGTCTTGCCAGTCGGTGCCGCTCGGCCAAACGGATGGACACCCTTTTCCTGCAAATGATCGGTCGCATAGCGTTGCAACTGCCCGATTAACACAGGTTTTCCCTCTGCCACCTCGCGCACGCAGACCTCTTCGCACAGCGTCTCGGTCGGGCAGACACGGGCGCACATTCCGCCCATGATGTTCTGTGCCAGGATAGTCTTGGCAGCGGCATCCGGCGTTCCGGTCGCGATCTGGCGAATGAACAAAGGGATGTCGATATCCGTCGGACAAGCCGTGATGCACGGCGCATCATGGCAGAAATAGCACCGATCCGCCGCAACCAGGGCCTCGTGCGCATCCAGCGCCGGATGCAGATCAGATAAATTCTCCACGTAGTCGGCGGCATCCAGACGGCCCGCAGCCACGCCGGGCGTGAAAGGTGATTGCGTCATGATCACTCCAGAACAACAAATATTTCCCGACAAAACGCTCTCATAGACAATAATTTTTATCAACTGGTAAAATTATAGAAAATGCGCCCAAATCGACCCATTGCCCAAAGAAGCGGCAACTCGCCAGAAACCGCACTTTGTCCGGAAAAGCTTGATTTGGCAAAAAAACCCGCCATCTTAAATGTGCTACATCATCTATCGAACTGCTCCTATCGGCTCAGTCATTCGATCACATGACGACGCCAAGCTGCCGCATAGTGCGGGCAGGTCAAGACGAGGAGTTACGACGATGGCCACCGGCACCGTCAAATGGTTCAACACAACCAAAGGCTATGGCTTTATTGCACCCGACAGCGGCGGCAAGGACATTTTTGTCCACATTTCCGCCGTGGAACGCTCAGGACTGACAGGCCTGGCAGACAACCAAAAGGTCACATTCGACCTCGAAGCCGGCCGTGATGGCCGCGAAAGTGCCGTGAACATCGCGCTGGCCTGACCACCAGGACCACAAAACCGATTTTTTGAAGGCGGTGCAGGGTGCTCGCGCCGCCTTCTTTTGTCCGCACCAACAAGACCCGAACCCGACCCTGTTTCGAACCATTCGCCACACGCCCTCTTCTCTGATTCAGGAAAATCCCGGGGAGTCGCGCCAGCGACGGGGCAGAGCCCCTGAAAAATGGCGTCGCGCAGCGTCCATCGGATCAAGGCGCGCCCCAGTCGACATCGGTTGCTTCCGAGACCTCCAAACGCCCCTCGGCCCAAGGCTCCATCAGCGCCTTGGCCGCGTTCAGATCATCGCCCATCCACACCGACAGATCGTCGCGCTCCAGCAACACACCCATGCGGTGATGGATCGGCGCAACGTCCGCGTTCGGCGCGCACGTGACGGCGGCCACCTGCGGCACCGCCAATCCGCCCGGCGCAGTCCAGACATCCGTGATTGCGGCGAAATACAGGAACCCGCCAACCTTCGGCGCAATCCGCCACGCGGTTTTCCTGCGCTTCCGGCCCGTCCACTCATACCAGCCATTTACCGGGATCACGGCCCGTCCGACCCCGTCAAATGTCGACTTGTCAAAGACCGTCTCGCTGCGCGCATTGATGATCTGCTCCATCACCGGGCGGCCCCGCGCGTTGACACGGCCCACAGGCACAATGCCCCAGCGCATCCGCGATAACTGTCCGTCAAAGACGACAATCTCCTGCCCCGGTGCGATATTGCGGCGCACTGGTTGGTTGCCGACAACACCCGCGCCGACACTCAAGGCGTTCGACAATGCAACCATCTGGTCCGTCAGGAAAAACCGGCCCGGCACGTCACTCTGCCCGGTCAACCAGGTCCAGAACCACAGGCCCCAGCCCTTCGACAATGCGCGCAACACCTAGCGCATTCGGATGAATGCCATCGGCCTGCATGAAGTCACCCAGACTGCCCGGATCGGTTCCCGCCCCCCCCAGCCCTTCAAAAAAGCTTTCGGCCAAAAGCGTGTCGTACTCAGCCGCCAGATCCGGGTACATCCGGTCAAACGCCGCCTTGTACCGCGGTCCGTAATTCCCCGGCGCCTGCATACCGACCAGCAAAACATCCACCTGCGCGGCTTTCGCTGCTCTCAGAATGCCGTCAAGGTTGGCGCGACTGACCTCGGGCGCGATACCGCGCAGCAAGTCGTTCCCCCCCAGCGTCACGATCAGCGCATCCACTTCAGGGGTCAGTGTCCAATCCACACGTGACAGCCCCCCGGCCGTGGTATCACCCGAAACACCCGCGTTGATAACCGAAACGTCCTGCCCCTGGTCCTGCAACCAGCGTTCCAGCTGCGGCACGAATCCCTGTTCGGCGGGCAGACCATAGCCCTGGGTCAGACTGTCCCCCAGGGCCGCGATGGTCACGCCCTGTGACCACGCCATCGCAGGCCAGAAAACCAGAACAATCGTGCCCATTGCCTTGCTCATGCTGATCTGACCTCCATATGACCTCGTAACAGACAATAAAGGCGCTTGTTGATGTCCGATCCAGTCCTGTCCCTGAAAAATGCGGCACTCAGCCTCGATGGCAATGCCGGGCGGGTCGATATTCTGCACGGTATCACCCTCGACATCGCGCGCGGTGAAACGGTGGGGCTGGTTGGCCCGTCCGGCTCGGGCAAGTCTTCGCTGCTGATGATCATGGGCGGTCTCGAACGTGCCTCGGGCGGCAGCATCCACGCCCTTGGCCACGACCTGACAGCCATGAACGAAGACGCACTGGCCCGCTTTCGACGCGGGCACATGGGCGTGGTGTTCCAGTCCTTTCACCTGATCCCGACAATGACGGCGCTGGAAAACGTGGCCACCCCACTGGAACTGTCCGGTGCGCGCGATGCGTTTGACCGCGCCGAGGCCGAACTGGAGGCCGTCGGCCTTGGTCACCGGTCCCGGCACTATCCCAGCCAGATGTCGGGGGGCGAGCAACAGCGCGTCGCCCTCGCCCGCGCCTCCGTCACGCGGCCCGACATTTTGCTGGCGGACGAACCGACGGGCAATCTCGACGGGGCCAATGGCAGCGCGATCATGGACCTGCTGTTCGATCTGCGCGACCGGCACGGCGCGACGCTGGTCCTGGTCACCCATGCGCCCGCCCTCGCCGCGCGCTGCGACCGGGTGATCCAACTGGCGGACGGTCGGATCGCGCCAGAGGCGCGCGAACAGGACAATGCGCCCGACCTCAAGGCAGCCGCCGAATGACCCTTGCGACCTCGGCCCGTTTTGCGCGGCGCGAGTTGCGCGGAGGATTGCGCGGCTTTCGCATCTTTCTGGCCTGTCTCGCCCTCGGGGTGGCAGCCATCGCCGCTGTCGGCTCGACCCGCGCGGCCATCGAGGCGGGGCTGGCGCGCGAAGGCGCGGCCCTGCTGGGCGGCGACGCCGAGCTTGACTTTACCTACCGCTTTGCCGACCCCGACGAACTGGCATGGATGAACGAGGTCGCCACAGAGGTCTCGGAAATCGCCGATTTCCGGTCGATGGCCGTGGTCGATGGCCCGGACGGGGCCGAGCGCGGCCTGACGCAGATCAAGGCCGTCGACGATGCCTATCCGCTGATCGGCGCGGTCGAACTCACACCCGACATGCCCCTTGACGTGGCGCTCGCCGCACAGAACGGTCTGCCCGGCGCGGTGATGGAACGGGCCCTCATTGACCGGCTGGGCCTCGCCGTGGGCGATACATTCCGCCTTGGAACCCAGGATTTCACCCTCAGCGCCGAACTGACCCGTGAACCCGACAGCGCCGCCGGAGGGTTCGCGCTGGGGCCCCGCACGATTCTGCTGCGCACCAGTCTTGAAAACGCAGAGCTACTGGCACCGGGCACGCTGTTTTCCTCGAAATACCGCCTTTCCCTGCCCCCGGGCACGAACCTCGCCGCACTTGAGGCCGATGCGCGGGACCGGTTCGAAAACAGCGGCTTGCGCTGGACGGATTCACGCAACGGCGCGCCGGGCGTGTCGGAATTCGTCGATCGTCTGGGCGCGTTTCTGGTCCTCGTGGGTCTGTCGGGCCTTGCCGTAGGCGGTGTCGGTGTTTCAGCGGCTGTCCGCGCCTACCTCGCCGAAAAGACCAGCGTGATCGCGACATTGCGCACGCTCGGGGCCGAACGCAGCACCATATTCCAGACCTATTTCATCCAGATCGGAACCCTGTCGCTGCTGGGCATTGCCATCGGGCTGGCCCTTGGCGCATTGCTGCCCGTGGCCCTCGCCCCGATCATCGAGGCACGCCTGCCCATCCCGGCCAGCTTTGCCATCTATCCCGGCCCACTGTTTGAATCCGCCATTTACGGCCTCCTGACTGCCTTTGTCTTTACCCTCTGGCCCCTTGCCCGCGCCGAGGACGTGCGCGCCGCCACCTTGTTTCGCGACGCCCTTGGGTCGTCTCGGCTGCTGCCCGCGCCGCGCTATCTGGTCTGGATCGCCGTGGGCCTTGCCGCCCTGATCGGGCTGGCGGGCCTGTTCTCGGGCACGTGGTGGCTGACGCTCTGGACGTCAGGCGGCATCGCCTTTGCCCTTGCGCTGCTGGCCATCGCAGCCACCGGAATCCGCTGGCTGTCGCGCCACGCCGCACCCCGCGTCAAGGGGCGGCCAGCGCTCAGATGGGCGCTTGGTGCCATTTCCGGCACGCGCGAAGGGGCGGCATCGGTTGTCCTGTCGCTGGGTCTTGGCCTGTCCGTGCTGGCAGCGGTGGGCCAGATCGACGGCAACCTGCGCAACGCCATATCGGGCAACCTGCCGGACGTGGCCCCCAGTTATTTCTTTGTCGACATCCAGCGCGATCAAATGGCGGGCTACACCGAGCGGCTGGAAAACGACCCCGCCGTCAGCCGTATCGACAGCGCCCCGATGCTGCGCGGCATCATCACCCAGATCAATGGCAAACCCGCGCGCGAGGTCGCGGGCGATCACTGGGTAATCCACGGCGACCGGGGGTTGACCTATTCCGAAACCCCAACCGAAAATACCCGCATCACCGCCGGGCAATGGTGGCCCGAAGGCTATACCGGCCCGCCGCAAATCAGCTTTGCCGCCGAAGAGGCCGAGGAAATAGGCGTGGGCATCGGCGACACACTCACCATCAACATCCTTGGGCGTGACATCACCGGCACCATCACGTCCCTGCGCGAAGTCGACTTTTCCACCGCGGGCATCGGCTTTATCCTGTCGATGAACCCGAGTGCGCTGCAAGGCGCGCCGCACACCTTCATCTCGACCGTCTATGCCGAGGACGCGGCAGAGGCACAGATTCTGCGCGACATCGCCAATGCCTATCCCAACGTCACAGCCATCCGCGTGCGCGACGCCATCGACCGGGTGGCCGACGTGCTGGCCGGACTGGCGGCGGCCACCTCCTACGGGGCGGCGGCGACCCTGCTCACCGGGTTCCTCGTGCTGATCGGAGCGGCGGCTGCGGGCACGCAGGCCCGCACCTACGAGGCGGCGGTGCTGAAAACGCTCGGGGCCACGCGACGGCGCATCCTGATCAGCTTTGCCACCCGCGCCGCTCTGCTGGGGCTGGGGGCAGGTGCCGTGGCGCTGGCTGCCGGGATTGCGGGCGGCTGGGCGGTCAGCAACTATGTGATGGACACGGATTTCACCGTCATCTGGCCCTCGGCGCTGGCCATCGTGATCGGCGGCGTGACCGCAACAATGGTCGCGGGCCTCGCCTTTGCATGGGGTCCCCTCGCCGCGCGGCCCGCCCAGGTGCTGCGCGGACGCGAATAAGCCGCGTTGCGACCCGCACGCCCGCGTGCCAGTTTGCGCACAGCAATGGAATCATGAAAGGCCCACCATGACAGACCAGTTGCCCATGCCCGTCACGGCACCGCTGACCCCGGCCCAGAAAACCCAGCTGATCAACCTGATCCGCCGGGCCGCGCGGGCCGAAATCATGCCGCGGTTCCGCCAGCTTGATGCCGGCGACATCGGCATGAAAAAAGACGAGAACGATCTGGTTACCGCAGCCGATACCGGCGCCGAAGCGATGATCACACGCGGGCTGCAGATGGCTTTCCCCCATGCCCTTGTCGTGGGCGAGGAAGCGGTCGCCAAAACCCCCGATCTGCTCAAGGGCATTGCCGAAGCCGAGCTGTGTTTCATCATCGACCCTGTGGACGGCACCTGGAACTTTGCCAAGGGCATGCCGCTGTTTGGCACGATCATCGCGGTCTGCCGGTTCGGCCAGCCGGTGCTGGGGCTGATCTTTGATCCCGTGGGCGATGACCTGATCATCACCGACAACACATCGCCCGGCATCTGGCAAACCCGGTCGGGCCACCAGCGCCGGATCCGGACCGCTCCGGCCAAACCGCTGGATCAGTTGGGCGGATACCTGCATATCCGGATGATGCCACCGGCAGACCGCGCCTTTATGTGGGCGCGCGTGGGTGCGTTGGGATACGTGGGTACATTGCGCTGTTCGGCACACGAATACCGGCTGCTGGCAACCGGAGCCATGGACTTCATGCTGTCCGGGCACCTGAACTGCTGGGATCACGCGGCGGGCGTCCTGTTGTGCCAGCAGGCGGGCGGCAAGTCGGCCATGCTGACCGGCGAGGCTTACAACGCCTCCATGACCTCCGGTTACCTGCTCAGCGCCTCGTCCGAAGCTGTCTGGGACGCCGTCGCAAAACAATTCGAAGGCCTCGGACAAGACACATGACGCCCTGGTTCTTTGGCTATGGCAGCCTCGTCAATCGTGCCACGCACCGCTATCCACAGGCCCAGCGCGCCACGCTGAACGGATGGCGGCGGGTCTGGGTGCGCACCGAATTGCGCGACGTTGTGTTCCTGTCGATCCAACCCGCCAAAGGGCACAGCATCGACGGCCTGATCGCAAGCGTGCCGAATGCGGACTGGGGCGCGCTTGATCTGCGCGAAAGCGGCTATGCCCGCATCAACGCCACGCCGCACGTCTCTCATGACGCCCCTGCAATCAGCGTCGCCGCTTATCAGGTGCCGACGGAACACCGGCGGCACGGCGGCGATCACTGCATATTGCTCAGCTACCTCGACGTGGTCGTGCAGGGGTTCGTGCGTGAGTTCGGAGAGGCCGGGGCACAGGCGTTTTTCGAGACGACAGACGGCTGGGAAACACCGATCTTCGATGATCGCGCCGCCCCGCGCTATTCCCGCGCACAGTCACTCAACGCGACAGAACGGGCGTTGACCGACGATCTACTTGCGCAGGTTCAGCAGCGACAATAGCCGCCCCTCGCGGGCAAACCGGTCGCGCGGGGCGTCGGCGACGCCACCCGCCTCGATCACCCGCAACGCCAGAACCCACGCGACAACGCCAAACACCACCCCGGCCAGCGCCTGACCGATCAGCACGCCGGGTGCCCCGAACAGGGCAGCCCCCAGCCAGACCAGAGGGACCATGGCAAGCGTATTGCGCCCCCAGTTCATGCCGGTCGAATAGAACGGATGGCCAAGGTTGTTGAACGCCGCATTGCTGATGAACAGCACGCCGTTGAAGAAAAACAGCAGCGCCAGCGGCCCGCAAAACAGAAACACCAGATCGCGGGTGATCCCGGTGGCCGAAAACAAATCGGCAATCGGCCCGCGCAGGGCAAACAGCACAACAGATATCACCACGACCACGGCAGCGGCAAAGATCAGCGCAGCATTGAACCCCGCCCTGACCCGGTCAAACTTTTGCGCACCGAAATTCTGCCCCAGAATGGGCCCCACAGCCCCCGACAGCGCAAAGATCACGGCAAAGGATACCGGCATCAACCGGCCAACGATGGCCATGCCCGCCACCGCCTCCAACCCATACTGGGCCATCGACCGGGTCACGATGGCCTGCCCCACAGGTGTGGCAAGCTGCGTCAGGATGGCCGGAAACCCGATACCGACAAGTGGTGCGAAATCCTTTAACATTCCCAACACCCTGGGTCGCGGAAACCCGCCATGGTGGCGCAGAATCGGGACCACGGCCGTCAACCCGATCACCACCCGCGCCGCGACCGATGCAAGGGCCGCACCCGTCAGATCAAGGCCCAGACCAAAGATCAGGATCGGGTCGAGCACCGCATTGACCCCGCCGCCGTAAATGGTGGCCATCATCGCGCGGCGGGCATCCCCACGGGCCCGCAGGATTCCACCCCCCATCATGCCGACGACAAGGAACGGCAGGGACGGCACGATGATGCGCAAATACCCCTGGGCCAGCGCCGCCGTCTCTCCCGTTGCGCCGATCCAGGATACGAACAGTGGCACGTTGATCCAGACAAAGGCGGCAAATGCGGTGCCAAACCCAACCCCGTAGATCAGACCATGGGTGCTGCGCGCCCGCGCCTCTTCCTCTTTGCCCGCCCCCAATGACCGGGCAACAAGAGCGCCCACCGCAATCGCCATCCCGATGGAAAAGGAAGTGGTGAAAAACAGAATCGACCCGGCATAACCGACCGCGGCGGCCAATTCCGCCTTGCCCAGCATCGCAATGAAAATCATGTCGACAAAATCGACCAGAAAAACCGCCGTGATGCCCAGCGCCGAAGTCAGCGACATCACTGTCACATGACGCAACAGCGATCCCGACACGAACTTGGCCTGCGCATCAGCCATGGCGATCCAGCTTCATTTCGCCAGACAAACCGTCCCCGAAGGGCCGCGCTGCAAACGGGCCCCGCAGTTGCAGCATCAGCGCGCCTTTACCACCTGCAACAGCGGCATCAGCGCCGCCATATCAGGCCCATGCGCCTGACCCGTCAACGCCTTGCGCAACGGCATGAACAGCCCGCGCCCCTTGCGCCCAGTCGCCTCTTTCACCGCACCTGTCCAGGTCGACCAGGTGTCAGCGCCAAACGGCGCATCGGGCAGCAGTGCGATAGCTTCGGCCACAAACGCGCGATCCTCGTCCTCGACCACCGGGTCCGCGCCATCGCGGCACATGGCCCACCATGCGTCCAGATCATTCAGCGTCTCGATATTGTCGCGCATCACTGTCCAGAACGGGTCAGCCATACCATCCGGCACGCCAATGGCCCCGATGCGGTCCGCAACAGCCTCCAAAGGCAGCGATTGCAGATACCGCCCGGTCAACGGGAACAGGTCCGCCTCGTCAAACTTGGTCGGGGCCGACCCAAAGCGCGAGATATCAAAACCCTCGATCAGATCCGCCATGTCGGTGCGCAATTCGACCGGGTCGGACGAACCAAGGCGCGCCATCAGCGACAACAGCGCCATCGGCTCCACCCCACGCTCACGCAGATCGCGCAGGGCCAGCGTGCCCAGACGCTTGGACAGCGCCTCGCCCTGCGGTCCGGTCAGCAGCGAATGGTGTGCAAAATTCGGCGGCGTCCCGCCCAATGCCTCGATGATCTGGATCTGCGTCGCCGTGTTCGTCACGTGATCCGACCCGCGCACCACATCTGTCACACCCATCTCGATGTCATCCACGACCGACGCAATGGTATAAAGCACCTGACCGTCCTGACGGATCAGAACCGGGTCAGACACCGACGCCGCGTCGATGCTGATATCGCCCAGAATACCGTCCGCCCAGTCGATGCGCTGCTGATCCAGCTTGAAACGCCACACACCCGTGCCGCGTTCCGCGCGCAGGGCGTCCTTTTCGGCCTCGCTCAGGGCCAGGGCGGCGCGGTCATAGACCGGCGGCTTGCCCATGTTCAGCTGCTTCTTGCGCTTGAGGTCCAGCTCGGTCGGCGTCTCGAACGCCTCGTAAAACCGCCCCTTGGCGCGCAACTGATCCGCCGCCCCATGATAGCGATCCAACCGCTCGGACTGACGCTCGACCCGGTCCCAATGCAGACCCAGCCATTCCAGATCGGCCTTGAGGCCGTCCACATAGTGCTCTTTGGAGCGCTCCGGGTCGGTATCGTCGATCCGCAGAATGAACGTGCCGCCCGCCTTGCGCGCGATCATGAAATTCATCAGTGCGGTGCGCAGATTGCCGACGTGAATATAGCCTGTGGGGGACGGGGCGAAACGGGTGGTTGTCATGAATGATGCTCTCCGGAGTCTTGGCCCTGCCTTGTCACAGGGGCACAGTCTTGTCCAGTTTCGCAAAGATCAGGGGGCCGCGCGCACCGGCCAACGGGTGCCAAGATCCTTCAGGCCCGCGACGATCAACTCGGACAGCACATCCATGTCCACACGGTCCAGACGGGCAATGTAAAGGCAGGATTTGCCCTTGCCGTGCGGCCCAAGCCGCTCAAGAATGGGTCCGAAATCGGCATATCCCGGCATGATGTAGATCGACAGTTTCGCCTTGCGTGGCGCAAAGCCCGTCGCCATCCACCTGCCCGTGCGCCCCGATGCGTAGGTAAAGTCATAGACCCCGTATCCGACGATCCCACCGGTCCAGACCACAGGTTCAAACCCCGTGGCCTTTCGAAAAAGCGCATCAAGGGTCACGGCGTCATCCCGCCGGCGCGCTGGATCGACTGTCCGAATCCACGCCTGCAGGGAAATGTCTTCGACTTTCGTTTTCTGGCTCACCGCTGCCCTGCTCTCGAAAATTCGGTCATCTTTCCGTGAACACCCGTAACTGCGTCAAAACAGCGCTATGTTAGGGGCATCTCGCAACAAGGATACCACTCATGTCGACAAGTCCCAAATTCTCCCGCCGCACGGCCCTCATCGGCGCCGCCGCCCTGCCACTGGCCGCCGCCACAGCAACGTCCAGCCGCGCCGCCGCCCCCATGCTGGGCATCGCGCAGGAAAACTTTCGCCGCGTCAAGGTCGGCAGCTTTGAGGTCACGACGCTGCTGGCAGGCACACGGCCCGTCGAAGACCCGCACAAGATATTTGGCCTGAACGTCGATGCCGAGACGTTCAATTCCGTCTCTGCCGCCGAGGGGCTGTCAACGGATGCCGCGCAATTCTTCTTTACCCCGACGCTCGTCAACAACGGCTCGGAACTGGTGCTGTTCGACACAGGCCTGCAAGGCGCGGCCACTGTCCAGGCGATTGAATCTGCAGGATACACAGCCGATCAGGTCGACAAGGTCGTGATCACCCACATGCACGGTGACCACATTGGTGGCTTGTCCACCGACGGCACGCCGACCTTTGCCAATGCGGCCTATGTCACCGGGGCCGTGGAATTCGACGCATGGTCCGGCACCGGCAACGACAACTTTGACGGCAAGGTCGCGCCGCTGGCCGAACAGATGACGATGCTGGATGATGGCGGCTCGCCTGCTTCGGGCATTACCGCGATGGCCGCATTTGGCCACACACCCGGACACATGACCTATATGGTCGAAGACGGCGGTACGCAGCTGATCATCGGCGCGGATTTCGCCAACCACTATGTGTGGTCCCTGGCCCATCCCGACTGGGAAGTCCGTTTTGACATGGACAAGGCGGCGGCGGCGACGTCTCGCAAGCGCATGCTGGATATGATGGCTGCGGACCGGACGGCGTTCATCGGCTATCACATGCCCTGGCCCGGCATCGGATATGTCGAAACCAGACGTGAAGGCGGATATCGCTATGTCGCACACAGCTATCAGTTGATGTTGTGATAATTGATCCTCAGGTAAGGCGGGGGTAACCCCGCCCTACACCTTTCCGGCCGCTGCCAAACGCTCCCATGCGTAAGACAGAAAGGACGGGCTGAAACTGTGCCCGCCCTCAAAGGTACAAAACTCCAGCACATCGCCTTCGGCGTTGTCCTGCCGCGCGCACGTCATACCATTGACCGCAACGGTTGTTGTCGCGCCAAATCCGCCTGCAGCGCGGTACATGGCCAGCACGTCCATCACATTGCCTTGTCTGGTCGGCCCGATCCTGCGTCCGGCCAGCGGCACGGTCTTGTCCGCAGTCCCGTGAATGTGAACGATGGATGCAGGCGCGGCGCATTTTTCAGGAGGGCCCACCCAGAACGTCCCCGACACCGGCGCAAAGCCCGCGAACAGGTCAGGGCGTTGGCAGGCCAGTTCCCAGGTGACCATACCGCCTGCCGAAAATCCCGACATCATGATCCGGTCCGGATTGATTGCGAAACGCTTCGTCGCGTCCGCAATCACCGCTTCGAAATAGGCCATCTCGGCGGCTCCGGTCGACTCCATGTCACTGTGGGCGCCGGGGATATCCCAGTCGTCACCCGCCGATTTCACCGCGATCAGCGCCAGACCCATATCCGACGCCATACGGCGCAACCCCATATTCCGCATCACTCCCCGGGCTGACCCCCGATAGCCGTGGGCAAAAACGATGGCGCCCACCTCGGTGCCGTCGCTTAGCCCTTCGGGCATTGCGACGCGATAGGTGCGGTCTCCTATTTGGCAATCCGTATCCGGGCCACAGGCCAGCGCAGGAGACGACAGGAACAGCACGGCAAAACAAAAGGCAAAACGCATTCAGGTGACCTTTCCGGCAGGTAAATCGGCACCACTCATGGACGCCACTTGCCCCGGCCGACACAAATCACTTCACCGTGTGGCCCTGATGTCAGGTCGGATCGCGCCAGCGGTTCACGATGGGATAACGCCGATCGAGCCAGAACGCTCCCTTGGTCAGACGCGCACCGGGGGCGGACTGAAAGCGCTTGTATTCGCTGAGATAAACCAGTCGCTCGATCTTGCGCGCCGTGTCCGCGTCGAACCCGGCGGCCACGCAATCGGCAATCGACCCGTTCCGGTCCACAAGAATTTCCAGCATCACATCCAGATCCGGGTAATCCGGCAGGCTGTCACTGTCTTTCTGGTCCTCACGCAACTCCGCACTCGGGGGTTTGGTGATGATCCGGTCGGGGATCACCTCGCCCTTGTTCCCCATCATCCAGCCCCGATGATTGGCATTGCGCCACCGGCAGGTCTCGAACACGCGGGTCTTGTACAGATCCTTGATCGGGTTGTACCCCCCCGCCATGTCCCCATAGATCGTGGCATAGCCCACCGCCACTTCGGACTTGTTGCCTGTGGTCAGCAGCATCTCGCCAAACTTGTTAGACATCGCCATCAGCAACAGACCGCGAATGCGGCTCTGAATGTTTTCCTCGGTCAGATCCGCCTCAAGGCCCTCGAACAAGGACGCAAGAGTACCGGTCACAGCGGCCCGCGTGTCCGAGATCGGCACATGATCATAGCGGCAGCCCAAAGCGCGTGCGCAGGCCCCGGCATCCTCAAGACTGCTGCGCGAAGTGTATTCCGATGGCAGCATGACACAGCGCACATTGTCCGGCCCCAGCGCATCCGCCGCGATCGTGGCAACCAGCGCACTGTCCACCCCGCCGGACATGCCCAGCAGCACCTTTTGGAAACCGGTCTTGGCGCAGTAATCGCGCAAAGAGGTCACCATCACGCGATAATCCTGCTCCCACGCATCCGGATGTGCGGCCTTTTCACCCTCGACCACACGCCAGCCCTCCGGGCCGCGTTCCAGGTCCACGTGGCTTACAACCTCGTCAAGGATCGGCAGTTGCACCGCCAGCCTGCCACCAGGGTTCAGCGCGAAACTGCCCCCGTCAAACACCTGATCGTCCTGCCCACCCACCATGTTGAGGTAAATCAGCGGCAACCCCGTTTCGATGACACGGGCGACCATGTGGTTGATGCGGGTGTCGAACTTGCCCCTGTAATAGGGCGATCCATTGGGCACCAAAAGGAACTCGGCACCGGTTTCTTCCAGCGTCTCAGCCACATCCGGATGCCATGCATCCTCGCAGATCGGGCTGCCCACCCGCGTGTTGCCCACCGAATATGGGCCTCCCAACGGCCCGGAATCAAAGATACGGACTTCGTCGAAAACGGTCTCGTTGGGCAGATGATGCTTGAGAACGCGGGACGCGATCCTGCCCCCCTTGCAGATCAGGTACGCGTTGAACAACTCCGCCCCTTCAGCCCAGGGACAGCCGATGGCAAGCGCCGGGCCATCCGCACACTCCGCAGCCAGCGCTTCGACCGCCCGCATGGCGTCGGTATGAAAGGCCGCCTTCATCACCAGATCCTGCGCATTGTACCCCGTGATGAACATCTCGGGCAGGGCCACCAGATCGGCGCCCGCGTCACGCCCCGCCGCCCATGCCGCACGCGCCTTGGCGGCATTTCCGGCTATATCGCCAACCGTCGGGTTCATCTGGCCCAGGGTGATGCGGAATGTGTCGGCCATGGGTGCGCTCCTTCAAACTCCGCCGTGATGTAGCAGAATGCGGGACCAAGGAAACCCACCCGCGACATCGGCGTCCACCCGCTTCTCTGATTTGAAAAAATCCCGGGGGGAGTCGCGGCAACGCGACGGGCGGCTGGCCCCCCTCCCGGCCCGCGCCGGGCGCATCCGGCGATCATTCCGGCCAAGCCCATTGCCCCCCGTCCCGCCCTGCCTTAACCTTTGCCCGCCTGCCGCTCTGCGCAGGTCAACGAATCTGGAAGGGTGCCCATGTCTCTGCGCGGTCTGATTTTCTGCCTTGCCCTGTTGCCGGGGGGCGCCCTGGCGCAATCGGACGCCGTGCTGACCAAGCAATACGACGATGGCGGAATCTACGAAGGAACGTTTCGCGGCGGTCTGCAACACGGGCAGGGCACCTACCGCCTGCCCAACGGATATGAATACACCGGGCAGTGGGTCGACGGAGAGATCAAGGGCGAGGGCGTCGCCCGTTTTCCCAACGGGTCGGTCTACGAGGGGACGTTTTCCAAGGGCAAGCCCAACGGCTTTGGCAAGATCACATTCGCCGACGGCGGCACATATGAGGGCGACTGGGACGCCGGCGCAATTGTCGGCAACGGCGTGGCACTCTATGCCAATGGCGTGCGCTACGAAGGCGGGTTCCGCAATGCCAAACACGACGGCAAGGGGGTCATGCAGTCGCCGGGCGGGTACGAATACAAAGGCGACTGGATCGACGGCGTCAAACAAGGGATGGGAGTCATCACCTATCCTGATGGCGCTGTCTATGACGGGCAGATCGAAAACGGTGTGCGGCAAGGCACCGGTACTCTCACAATGCCCGACGGGCTGGTCTATGTCGGCCTGTGGAACGACGGGCAGATCGACGGCGAGGGCACCCTGACCCAACCCAATGGCGACGTCTACGAAGGCGATCTCGTGTCGGGGCGCCGCGAGGGCAAGGGGCGCGTGACCTACTCCAACGGTGACGTCTACGAAGGCGACTTTGCCGACGACCGCCGCCACGGTCAGGGCACATTCATCGGCAATGACGGATACACGTATATCGGCCAATGGGTCGAAGGACAGATCGAGGGGCAAGGACGCGTCACCTACCCCGATGGCGCCGTGTACGAAGGGGCGTTCAGGGACGACCTTGCCGACGGTGTGGGCAAGATCACCTACACCGACGGTTCCACCTATGAAGGGGACTGGGTCGCGGGTGTGATCGAAGGCACCGGCAAGGCCACCTATCCCAACGGCGTGATCTACGAGGGCGGGTTCAGGAACGCGCGCAACCACGGACAGGGTGTGATGACCTACGCCGACGGCTACCGCTATGAAGGCGCATGGCAGAACGGCCAGCGCCACGGGCCGGGGACGGCAACCTATCCCGATGGCACGGTCTATACCGGCGCATTCCTTGAAGGCCAGCGCCATGGCAAGGGCAGGATCGAGATGGCGTCGGGCTTTGTCTATGACGGCGACTGGGTGCGCGGCGAGATCGACGGTCAGGGCGTGGCAACCTACGCCAATGGCGACATCTACGAGGGCACCTTCAAGAATGGCAAACGGCAGGGCAGCGGCACCATGCGCTATGCCACGGGCGAAGAATCGACCGGAACCTGGGACAGCGGCGCCTTGAACGATGCCGCCGCAGGCGACGACACCACCGAAACCGACACGCCAAGCGACGGCTGACAATGCGCGCGCGCTGGTGGCTTGCCCTGATCGCAACGGCCAGCCCGGCCTGGGCGGGATGGGAATTCGTCGACCGTTGGAACGACCCCATTCAGGCCTTCGAGACCCGCGCGGCGACGATCACCAACGAGGACGGTTATGCCCTGCACCTCTACCGCAACCCGGTCGGGCGGGTCTATGCGCTGATCACCCTGCCCGAAGGCACCCTCGATCTGGCCCTGACCGGGCCCGTCGCGACGCTGACACCACAGGGGTTCGACAGCAAGATCGTCGAGGCACAGGACGAACGCGGGCGCGTTGTCGAATACGCCATCAGCACCGGACGCAGCCTGCGCGACCGTCTCTGGCACGGCGAGGGGCAGGCCCCCGCCTTCGGAACCTTTCGCGACCTGCTCGATGCGCCCCGCCTTGATGCGACCCTGACGCTGGAAACACGGGACAAAGTGTCGACGTCATGGTCGATGGAGGGCGCGGACAAGGCCATCGCGCAGGCGCTCGGTATCTCGGTCGGCGGCATCCCGGCAGGACAGGAATGGGAAGACGCGGCCTCGCAAGCCCTGCTGGCCGCCATGACCGCCTGCCAGTTCCCGAAACTCGACGTGATCTGCGTGCAAAAGGTGACGACATGCAGCGCAGAAATCAGCGAATCACGCGATATCGACGCATTCGAGGGCTGCGTGGCGAGCAACGAATAAACGTCACCGCAACCGCGACAACTCGCGCACCAGCCCACGCCGCTGCCCGTCCACCTCGCGGAACGACCGGGCCTGCGCGCGGGCCTGCCGCACCGCACCTTCGTATAACTGACGGGCCGTGTTCACCTCGCGTGCGGCAGCGTTCAACTCGCGTTGCAGGCGCGGGGCTTCGCGGCGAAAGCGGACCATCATGTCGCGGATGATCCTAAGGTTGCTTTCGGCCAGCGCGACCTCGTCGGTGTCCTGCACAAGGCTGATGATACCCGCCCCTGCGCCGATCAGACGTGCATTGCCCGTCGACATCGCGCCCGGCACCCCGGCCAGATCGGACGTCGCATTGACCGCCGCCCCCGACATTACCGGTCCCGACGGGCCCAGCGCGGCATCCGCCGCCGTCTGGACCGCAAAGATACCCGCAGCGAGCGCCAGCCCCGCCCCAAGGGTGGAGACCGTGATACACATGCTGGCGGCCGTAATCGCGACATTCAACACGCGCTGCACCTGCGCCTCGGTCGCTTCACGCCGCGCACGGCGCAATTCATTGTGCAGGTTGCGCAGGAACGCCAGGTTGGCGCGCATCAGCTTGACCACCCGCTTGGTGCGCCGCAGATAGGCCCGCGCCAACAGCGACCAAAGCGTAAATGTGCGCGCCTGCACGTGCGATCCGAATCGCGCGTTGTCGGCCTCCAGCACCCCCAGCGTCAGCACGTAACGCGCATAGGCCGTGCTGGCCGCGCGCCCGTCACGCGCCTGGGCGTTCTGGATCCGGTTCCATTCGGTGTTGAACGCATCCTGCGCGCTGCGCAAGGCGGCGGCATCGCTGCGATAGGTCGACAGACTGCGCCCCGACAGCATCGACAGGGCGGTCAGATTGTCCGCATGTTCATCCAGCGCGGCCTGCGTGTCTTCGTCGATACGTTCAATGTACCGCTGCACCGCGCGGTTGGCCATGAATGCCTCTACGGTCGCAAGATCCATGACGATACCTTTCCTCGAAATGCTCTGTTCAAAACCGCCTCGCGAGGGGTCCGGGCAAATCGGCGTTCGCAAATACGAATGACCCGGGGCGCAAGGCGCAAAACCATGAAAACCTATGCAACCCAGTAGGCGCCCGTATCTCGCATCTGGCAAGGTAAGGAATTCCTGTGCAAAATAGTGCCCGAAATCAAAGGCCTCTGGAAATTCGACGTCAAAGGGGCGGTCACGCCCACCCCGCGGCATGTCCCGACTCGCACATGGTTCACCGCACGTTGCGTTAACCTATGGGGCGTGCTGCATAATCGGTGCACAGGTTGTGCACAGGTTGAGTACGGGTTGTGCCACCCCGGTTAAGGCCGTAAACCTCTCTGAACATGGCGTAAATCACAGCAAGAGCCGCGCACTAACCCTTTTGCGCCTTCGCCCGCGCTCTCACACCAAATCGCCCCGGCTCATCCGTTCCAGAAACGCGCCGGCCTCGGCCAGAACCGTTTCACGCTTGTCCGCATCCATCCGATCCCACGTCCGGTACATATTCCCCATGCGCGGATTGTTCGAAAACCGATCCCGATGACGGTCAAGGAACTGCCAATACAGCAGGTTGAAAGGGCACGCTCCCTCGCCTGTCTTGACGCTGACACTGTAATGACATCCCTTGCAGTAATCCGACATCCGGTTGATGTAAGCCCCTGAAGACACGTAAGGTTTTGACGCGATCACGCCACCGTCGGCAAATTGCGACATGCCCACCACGTTGGGCGCCTCGACCCACTCGAACGCATCCGCGTAAACGGTCAGATACCATTCGGACACCTCTGCCGGGTTCAGCCCCGCCAGAAGGGCAAAATTGCCCGTGACCATCAATCGCTGGATGTGGTGGGCATAGGCCTGCGCACCCGTCTGCGCCACGGCCTTTGACACGCAACGCATCCGCGTCTCGGCCCCCCAAAAGAAATCCGGCAATTTCCGCTGATGATTCAATCCGTTACGGCGCGCGTAATCAGGACCCTCGCGGAAATAGATGCCGCGCACATATTCGCGCCAGCCAATGACCTGCCGAATGAACCCCTCGGCGGCGTTGATCGGCACATCGCCTGCCTTCCATGCCTCTTCGACCGCGCGGCAGACCTCCATCGGGTCCAGCAATCCGATGTTGAGGTAAGGCGACACCAGCGCATGATAAAGAAACTGATTGTCCGCCAGCATCGCGTCCTGATAGTCACCGAATTTCGCAAGGCCTTGGGCCACGAAGTGCGCCAGCGCGCGCCGCGCCTGCCCTTGATCGGTGGCAAACCAAAACGGGCGCAAGTCGCCGAAATGGTTGCCAAACCGCGCCTCGACCAGATCAAGAACCTCCTCGACAACATCGTCCGGTGTGAACCGCATCGGCCCCGAAAACTCGACGTCATCGGGGGCCGGCTTGCGATTGTCGTGGTCATAGTTCCATTTGCCCCCCGCCGGATCGTCACCGTCCATCAACAGACCCGTCTTGCGCCGCATCTCGCGATAGAAATACTCCATCCGCAGGGCGCGGCGCCCCTCGGCCCACGCCTCGAATTCGGCATGGGAGGCAATAAACCGGTCATCTTCAAGCAGACGCACATCCAGCGGGCAGTCCTCAAGCGCCTCGATCAGCCGGAATTCTCCGGGGCGCGTCGCGATCACCTCTGACGTGCCGGACGCATCGGCCCGTCGGATCAACTCGCCCGGAATCGACTGGGTGTTGTCGGTGTCGTCCAGTTCCGAATAGGCCACCTGCCAGCCGTCATTGCGCAACCGCGTGGCAAACTTGCGCATCGCGGCCAGAACCAGCGCGATCTTCTTGGGGTGGTGAGCGACATAGGTGCCCTCGGCCATGACTTCGGCCATCACGATCACGTCCTGCGCCTTGTCCGCCGCACGCAAGGCGGCGATACCCTCGCTCAACTGATCGCCCAGGATCAGGATCAACCGCGCTACCATGGGACAACCGCGCCCGAATAATCGAAAAACCCACCCGTGTGCTGGGCACTCAGCCCATCCATGACCGAGATCAGACTGCCCGCCGCCTCTTGCGCCGACACCGCCGGGTGGCGGCCCAGGTACTTCTCGGTGAACGCCGTAGCGACCGTGCCAGGATGCAAGGCCACCACAGCCGCCTGCCCATGGGTGCGCGCCAACTCGATCGCCGCCGTATGCACAATCTGGTTCACCGCCGCCTTGGCGCTGCGGTAACTGATCCATCCGCCAATCCGGTTGTCCCCGATCGACCCAACCCGCGCCGAAAGCACGGCCAGCACGGCCGGGCGATCACGGGGCAACAGATCGTGGACATGGCTCAGCACAAGGGCAGGACCGATGGCATTCAGTGCAAACTGATCCGCCATCGCGACCGGATCAATGCCCTTGATGGTCTTCTCCGGCGCCGCCCCCGCAATCTCCAGCGCGCCGGTGGCCACCACAACACGATCATACGGACCACGGCCCGCCAGATGGGTCGCAACCGACCCGGCATCCGTCACATCGAATCCGTCCGCCGAACGCGACAACCGATCCACATCCGCCCCTTGCGCGGCAAACCCGTCGGCCAGCGCCGACCCGATCCCGCCAGAGGCGCCAACAATCAAAACCTTGCTCATGCAGTGTGACGTAGACGTTTCAAACGATCCATCAACTTCATTTCGCCAAAAAACCGCCCCCGAAGGGCCGACCCGCCAAAACCGCGCCCGCAGGGAATCCGGACTTCCCATTCGCAATCAGCGCGGTATAACTACGCCCATGACATACGCCACACATATCACCCAACGTCGCCTTTCTGGCGCGTCTGGCCGTGGCCTCCTGCTCCTAATCCGCCTCTGAGCGCAGCCGGTTGGCGCGCCCGCTCAGAGGATAGCCCGCGCGCCACAGGCTTCAGGAACAGAATTCAAAAAGAGATACCAAAATGACCCAGGACGACAAGAACCAGGACCGTGTTGTCATCTTCGACACCACGCTGCGCGACGGCGAACAATCCCCCGGCGCGACCATGACCCATGCAGAAAAGCTCGAAATCGCGGGTCTGCTGGATGAGATGGGCGTCGACATCATCGAAGCGGGGTTTCCCATCGCCTCTGACGGGGATTTCAACGCGGTGAGCGAGATCGCCAGAAACGCGACCAATTCCGTGATCTGCGGGCTGGCGCGCGCGCAACTCGGCGACATCGACCGCTGCTGGGAGGCGGTGAAACACGCGCGTCAGCCACGTATCCACACCTTCATCGGCACCTCGCCCCTGCACCGCGCCATCCCGAACCTGACCATGGACGAAATGGCCGAGCGGATCGAGCAGACCGTGACCCACGCCCGCAACCTGTGCGACAACGTGCAATGGTCACCGATGGATGCGACGCGCACCGAGCTTGACTACCTCTACCGCGTGGTCGAAATCGCGATCAAATCGGGCGCGACAACCATCAACATCCCCGACACCGTCGGCTACACCGCGCCGCGCGAAAGCGCGGATTTGATCCGCAAACTGCTGGAAAACGTGCCCGGCGCGGATGAGGTGATCTTTGCCACCCACTGCCACAACGATCTCGGGATGGCGACCGCGAACTCTCTGGCGGCGGTCGAAGCGGGCGCACGGCAAATCGAATGCACCATCAACGGGCTGGGCGAACGCGCCGGCAACACCGCGCTCGAAGAGGTCGTGATGGCGATGAAGGTGCGCAACGACATCATGCCCTACCGCACCGGGATCGATTCCACCAAGATCATGAACATCTCGCGCCGCGTCGCCACGGTCAGCGGTTTCCCGGTGCAGTTCAACAAGGCCATCGTGGGCAAGAACGCCTTTGCCCACGAATCCGGCATCCACCAGGACGGGATGCTGAAAAACGCCGAAACCTTCGAAATCATGCGTCCCGAGGATGTCGGCCTGTCCGAAACCAACATCGTGATGGGCAAGCATTCGGGCCGTGCCGCGCTGCGCTCGAAACTCGAAGACCTCGGCTATGAGCTGGGCGACAATCAGCTCAAGGACGTGTTTGTCCGCTTCAAGGCGCTGGCCGACCGCAAAAAGGAAATCTACGAGGATGACCTGATCGCCCTGATGCGCACCACCACTGACCCGGAGGAAGACCGGATCAAACTGGTCTCGATGCGCGTTGTCTGCGGCACGGACGGCCCGCAACAGGCCGACATGGTGCTGGACATCGACGGCACCGAACACAAGACCGCCCAGACCGGCGACGGCCCTGTCGATGCCTCGTTCAACTGCATCAAGGCGCTGGTACCACATTCCGCCCGCCTGCAACTCTATCAGGTGCACGCCGTGACCGAAGGCACCGACGCGCAGGCCACCGTATCCGTGCGGATGGAGGAAGACGGGCGCATCGTCACCGGCCAGTCGGCGGATACCGACACGGTCGTGGCCAGCACACGCGCCTATATCCACGCGCTCAACCGCCTGCTGGTGCGGCGCGAAAAGACCGGCACCGACAAACGCGAGGTCAGCTACAAGGACGTCAGTTGATCGCGCGATGGGTGGGCAGAATGCCCACCCTACACCCGGCACAGGCACAGCGACGGGCCAACCCGATCCCGTAGCCCCCGAGGACACAGAAGCGCGCCATGCAATACCACGAAAACGGTTTCCGCCCGGGCGATCCCACCCTGCACGACGCGGCCGACCGCCCCGGGGTCACCGGCGATTGCGATATCCTGATCGTTGGCACCGGCCCTGCGGGCCTGACGCTGGCCGCCCATCTGGCGCAGTTTCCCCACATCCACACCCGCATCGTCGAGCAACGCCCCGGCCCTCTGGTCATCGGACAGGCCGACGGCATCGCCTGCCGTACGATGGAGATGTTTCAGGCCTTTGGCTTTGCCCACCTCGTGCTGCACGAAGCCTATCATGTGAATGAAACGACGTTCTGGCGCCCCGACGGCGATGATCCGGGCAAAATCACCCGCGCCGACCGCATTCAGGACGTCGAGGACGGGTTGTCGGATATGCCCCATGTGATCCTCAGCCAGGCGCGGGTGCAGGATTTCTATCTCGATCTGATGCGCAAGTCCGTGACCCGGCTCGCACCCGATTACAGCACCCGCATGGTTGACCTGAACGTGCCGGACGCACCCGCCGCTCCGGTCTCTGTCACACTGGAAAAGGACGGCGCGCAGGAAACGGTCAAGGCCCGATTTGTGGTCGGGTGCGACGGCGCCCGCAGCCAGGTGCGGCGCGCGCTTGGTATCGAATTGCGCGGCGAAGCGGCCAACGCCGCATGGGGTGTCATGGACGTACTTGCCGTTACCGACTTTCCCGACATACGCCTCAAGTCCGCGATCCAGTCAGACACCGAAGGCAGCCTGCTGATCATCCCGCGTGAAGGCGGCCATATGGTGCGCCTTTACATCGAGCTGGACAAGCTGAACCCGGACGAACGCGTGGCCGATCGCGATATCACCGCCGATCACGTGATCGCGGCGGCCCGACGCATTCTCCACCCCTACACGCTGGATGTGAAAGAGGTCGCGTGGTGGTCGGTCTATGAAATCGGGCAGCGTATCAGCGACCGTTTCAGCGACGTACCGGGCGGGGCCGCGCAAACGCCGCGCGTGTTCATCACCGGGGATGCGTGCCACACCCACAGCCCCAAGGCCGGTCAGGGCATGAACGTGTCGATGGCGGATGCGTTCAATCTGGGCTGGAAACTGCAATCGGTGCTCGAAGGACGTGCAGGCCCGGGCCTGCTGCACAGCTATGGCGACGAACGACGGGCCATCGCGCAGGAACTGATCGACTTTGACAAGGAATTCGCCGAAATGTTTGGCGCCGGAAAACAGGCGGGCGATCCGGGCGCGTTCCAGCGCTATTTCCAGAAACACGGGCGCTACACCGCCGGGGTGCAGACGCGCTATGCCCGATCTGCCATTTGCGGGCCCAACACATGGCAGCATCTGGCCACCGGGTTCGTGATCGGCACCCGCCTGCACTCGGCCCCGGTCATCCGTTGGGCGGATGCGCGTCGGCTGGAGCTTGGCCACACCATCGCGGCGGACGGGCGCTGGCGCCTCATGGCTTTTGCCGGGCGCGACCTGACGGCGGCCCTGGCTCTTGCAAAAGCCGCAGCGCGGGACGAAAATGTGCAGCGCGCCCGGACCGAACTGCGCCTGATCATTCAAATGCCGCAGCGCGACGTGGCCTTTGACCCGACCGATCCCGAATTGTTCCCGGCGACGGGCAAGTTCGGTCTGCGGGACCATGAAACGGTCTTTTGCGCGGACCCGGGCAGCGACATCTATGATCTGCGTGGAATCGACCGCGAAACCGGGGCCTTGATCCTTGTGCGACCGGACCAGTATGTCGCGCATGTTTTGCCGCTTGCCGCCCATGCGGAGCTCGGCGAATTCATCCGCGATGCGCTGCGCGCGTGATCGGCGCGATGACGCTTGTTCAAGGCAGAAAACGGCCTTTCGTCTGGCAGGTCCCGACCCTATAAGACAGCAGCTATACGCGCCCCCGAGTCGGGGCGCCAATAATGCATTTGGGGTGCGCAGCAGATGTCGATATTTGGAAATCTTGGTGGGTTGTTTTCGTCGGACATGGCGATTGACCTCGGCACGGCGAATACGCTGGTCTACGTCAAGGGCAAGGGCGTGGTGCTTTCCGAACCCTCCGTTGTGGCCTATCACATCAAGGACGGCGTGAAAAAAGTGCTGGCCGTGGGCGAAGACGCCAAGCTGATGCTGGGCCGCACACCCGGCAGCATCGAGGCCATCCGCCCCATGCGCGAAGGCGTGATCGCCGACTTTGACACCGCCGAAGAGATGATCAAGCACTTCATCCGCAAGGTGCACAAACGCTCGACCTTTTCCAAACCCAAGATTATCGTCTGTGTGCCCCACGGCGCGACTCCTGTTGAAAAGCGCGCCATTCGCCAGTCGGTGCTGTCCGCAGGCGCACGGCGCGCGGGCCTGATCGCCGAACCTATCGCGGCGGCCATCGGTGCGGGCATGCCCATCACCGACCCCACCGGCAACATGGTTGTCGACATCGGCGGCGGTACAACCGAAGTCGCCGTTCTGTCCCTTGGCGACATCGTTTACGCCCGCTCGGTGCGCGTGGGTGGCGACCGCATGGACGAGGCGATCATCAGCTATCTGCGCCGTCAGCAGAACCTGCTTGTGGGTGAAACCACCGCTGAACGCATCAAGACGTCGATCGGCACCGCGCGGATGCCCGATGACGGGCGCGGCACATCTATGCAAATTCGCGGGCGCGACCTGTTGAACGGTGTGCCCAAGGAAATCGAAGTGACCCAGGCCCAGATCGCCGAAGCACTGGCCGAACCCGTCCAGCAGATTTGCGAGGCGGTGATGACGGCCCTTGAAACCACGCCACCTGACCTGGCGGCGGACATCGTGGATCGCGGTGTCATGCTGACCGGGGGGGGCGCACTCTTGGGCGATCTTGATCTGGCGTTGCGCGAACAGACGGGCCTTGCCGTGTCCATCGCGGACGAGTCCCTGAACTGCGTGGCCCTGGGCACCGGCAAGGCGCTGGAGTACGAAACCCAACTGCGCCACGCCATTGATTATGACAGCTAGGGCCCTCTAAGGCTCTGGCAACCCTGTAAGGGTCTGAATTTACTGTGAAAGAGAAATGTCCCGATATGGGACACCACGTCACTTGCCATGTATCGGCAAATATCAGACCATCGCGGCAATGTGCCCCAACTGAGGTGAGACATCTTGGCCAAGGACAGCACAAACGTGGACTATGCCGGCCCGCTGCGGCGGCTGGTTCTGGCCGTGCTAGTGCTGATTCTGATGGGCACTTTCCTGCTTTGGCGGATCGACAGCCCAAGGGTCGAACGATTCCGCGCACAGGTCACCGACCAGATCGTGCCCAACCTCGAATGGGCCATGGCCCCGATCACCGGAACCGTAAATCTGGCCCGCGATTTCCAAAGCTATCGCCGGATCGTCGAACAGAATTCGGAACTGCGCCGCGAATTGCGCCAGATGCAAAGCTGGAAAGAGGCCGCGCTGCAACTGGAACAGGAAAACGCGCGGCTGCTTGACCTGAACAACGTCCGCCTCGACCCGCGCCTGACCTATATCACGGGCGTGGTACTGGCCGATTCCGGCTCGCCCTTCCGCCAGTCCGTTTTGCTGAACGTGGGCGCGCGCGACGGGATTGTCGAAGGGTGGGCCACGATGGACGGGATTGGCCTGGTGGGCCGGATTTCGGGCGTCGCGCAAAATACCAGCCGCGTGATCATGGTGACCGACGCCTCCAGCCGCATTCCCGCCGTGATCCAGCCCTCCGGGCAGCGCGCCATTGTGGCGGGTGACAATTCGGCCGCACCGCCGATCGACTTTCTGGAAAACCCTGATCTGGTGCGCCCCGGCGACCGGGTGGTGACCAGCGGGGATGGCGGTGTCTTTCCTGCCGGATTGCTGATGGGGCAGGTTGCGGCAGACCCCGGCGGGCGATTGCGTGTGCGACTGGCGGCAGATTATGAGCGCCTCGAATTCCTGCGCGTGATGCGGCACTATGGCAACGAAGCTGTGTCCGACAGCACCGACGTACTGGGCGGCAGCGCGGCGGTGGAACTGGCACCTGATGCGATACCTGAACTGACGGAGGTGACGGAATGAACGAACGGGTTCCCTCGCACCTCTGGACAATGCGGCTGGCCTTCGGACTGCTTGTCATGGCTATCCTCTTCATGCGCCTTCTTCCGCTGCAAACCGCCAGCGGCGGTCTGATCTGGCCGAATTTCGTACTGTGTTTTGCACTGGCCTGGTCCGTGCGCCGCCCCGAATTCGTGCCCGCCGTTCTGCTTGCCGGCCTTTTCCTGTTGTCGGATTTGCTGCTGCAACGCCCACCGGGTCTTTGGGCGGTGCTGGCGCTGATTGCCTGTGAACAGATGAAAGGCCAGGCCCGCGCACTGCGCGATGCGTCGCTTGCCAGCGAATTCGGGGCCGTGGCAATCAGGATCATCGGGGTCGGCGTGGCCTATCAGGTGATCCTCTCTGTTCTTCTGGTGGAAAGCACACCACTGATCCCCGCCCTGTTGCAGATCGTCGTGACCGTCATCGCCTATCCGCTGGTGGTTGCGATCACCCACGGAATCATGAATGTGCGCAAAGCTGCCCCCAACGAACTGGGCAGCAAGAGGTTTGGAACATGAAACGCCCCCGCCTCGACGTCGAGGCCAACCATCGTCTGTTTACCCGCCGCGCCGCCATTCTGGGCGGCGTGCAACTGGCCTTTGTCGGGGCGCTTGGCGCACGGATGCAGTTCCTGCAGGTCGATCAGGCCGATCAGTTCCGCATGCTGGCCGAAGAAAACCGGATCAACATCCGCCTGATCCCGCCATCGCGTGGCGAAATCTTTGACCGCAACGGCGTGCCGCTGGCGCGCAATGTTCCAAGTTATCGCATTGTCATCGTGCGCGAAGATGCCGGCGAAGTGGATGAGGTGGTAGAAAAGCTTGGCAAGATCATCTCTCTGGATCCCGAAGATGTCGAGCGGGCGATGGCCGAGAGCAAGAAATCCGCCCCGTTCCTGCCCATCACCTTTGCCGAGGAAGTCAGTTGGGACGACCTGAGCCGCGTGTCGGTGAATGCGCCCGCCCTGCCTGGTGTCATCCCCGAGGTGGGCCTGAGCCGGGTCTATCCACTGGGCTCGGATTACGCCCATGTGCTGGGCTATGTCGGCCCGGTCAGCGACTATGATCTGGACCGGATCGAAGACCCGGATCAACTGCTGCGTATCCCCCGCTTCCAGATCGGCAAGATCGGCGTCGAATCCAAGATCGAGGAAAAGCTTCGTGGCAAAGCCGGTGCCAGCCGGGTCGAGGTGAACGCCGCAGGCCGGGTCATGCGCGAACTGGACCGCAGGGAGGGTATCCCCGGCTCTGACATGCAACTGACCATCAACAGCAAGCTGCAAAGCTATGTGCAGGCACGGTTGAATGGCGAAAGCGCCAGTACCGTGGTGATGGATGTACAGTCGGGCGATTTGCTGGCGATCTCCTCGGCCCCGACATTCGATCCGAACCTGTTTGTGCGCGGCATCTCGGTCAGCGACTACCGTGCGCTGACCGAAAACAAATACCGCCCCCTGGCGTCCAAATCGGTGCAGGGCACCTACCCGCCCGGATCGACATTCAAGATGGTCGTGGCCATGTCCGCGCTCGAAGAAGGGCTGATCGACCCGGACGATACCGTGTACTGCCCCGGCTATCTCGAGGTGGCGGGCCGCCGGTTCCACTGCTGGAAACGCTCGGGGCACGGGTCGGTCGACCTGCAGAACTCGCTCAAGCAGTCCTGTGACGTCTACTACTACGACCTTGCCCTCAAGGTCGGAATCGAGAAAATCACCGCCATGGCCAAGCGCTTTGGACTGGGCGAACACCCCGACCTGCCGATGTCCGCCGTGGCCAATGGGCTGATGCCCACCAAGGACTGGAAGCAGAGCGCGTTTGGGCAAAGCTGGGTTGTGGGCGACACGGTGAACTCGGCGATCGGGCAGGGCTTTGTGCTTGCCTCGCCGCTGCAACTTGCGATCATGACGGCGCGGCTGGCGTCTGGCACCGCGGTCACGCCGCGCCTGATCAAGACCATCGACGGAATTGAACAACCCTCGGGCGCCGGAGAAAGCCTTGGCGTGAACGAAAACAACCTGCTCAAGATGCGTCGGGCCATGTACGATGTGGTCAACGACCGGCGTGGCACGGCCTATGGCAGCCGTATCATCGAGGAAACGATGCGCATGGCGGGCAAGACAGGCACCAGCCAGGTCCGCAACATCACCACCGCCGAACGGCGTTCTGGTGTGATCCGGAACGAAGACTTGCCATGGGAACGCCGTGATCATGCGTTGTTCGTGAACTTTGCGCCCTTTGACGATCCAAAAATCGCAGTGGCCGTCATCGTCGAACATGGCGGCGGCGGGTCCACGGCGGCCGCGCCCATCGCGCGCGACGTGACCCTGCAAGCGCTGTATGGCGACGAACCGCCGCTTGACGCCTACCCGACCAAGGACCGCAACCGCATAGAGGAACAACAGCGCGCACTGCGCGCGATCCAGCCGCTGGCCAATATCGACGGCAAGGATCAGGCATGAGCTACCTTGAGTACAATGCCAAATACGTCCCCACCGGGCCGCGCAAGATCCTGTACCTGAACTGGCCGCTTGCCCTGTTGCTGACAGCCGTCGCGGGCGTCGGATTCCTGATGCTCTATTCGGTCGCGGGTGGGTCGTTCACCCCATGGGCCGAACCCCAGATGAAGCGTTTTGTTGTCGGGTTCGTGCTGATGGTGATGGTGGCCATGGTCCCGGCGTGGTTCTGGCGCAATATGGCGTCGGTCGCCTATCTCGGCTCGCTTCTTCTCTTGCTGGCGGTGGAGTTTTTCGGCTCTGTCGGGATGGGCGCGCAGCGTTGGATTGATCTGGGGTTCATCCGCCTGCAGCCATCCGAGTTGATGAAGGTGACGCTGGTGCTGGTGCTCGCCGCCTATTACGACTGGCTGCCGTCGCATCGCAAATCCCGGCCCGTCTGGGTGCTGCTGCCCGTCTTTCTGATCCTGATCCCGACAGCACTTGTGCTGCGCCAACCTGACCTTGGCACGTCGATCCTGCTGATGGCGGCGGGCGGCGGGCTGATGTTTCTGGCCGGCGTGCACTGGGCGTATTTTGCAGCCGTCATCGCCGCCATTGTCGGGCTGATCACGGCCGTTCTGCAATCGCGCGGCACGCCATGGCAAATGCTGCAAGACTACCAGTTCCGCCGCATCGACACGTTCCTTGATCCGTCAAAGGACCCGCTTGGGGCAGGGTATCACATCACGCAAAGCAAGATCGCACTGGGGTCGGGCGGCTGGACCGGGCGGGGCTTCATGCAAGGCACGCAAAGCCGCCTCAACTTCCTGCCGGAAAAGCACACGGACTTCATCTTTACCACCCTGGCCGAAGAACTCGGCTTCGTCGGGGCGTTTTCCCTGCTGATCCTTTACGTGCTGATTGTCCTGTTCTGCGTGGCATCCGCGCTGGCGAACAAGGATCGGTTTTCCTCGCTCCTCACCCTGGGCATTGCGCTCAACTTCTTCCTGTTCTTTGCAGTGAACATGTCGATGGTCATGGGACTCGCGCCGGTGGTCGGCGTGCCGCTGCCGTTGGTCAGTTACGGCGGGTCCGCCATGCTGGTCCTGATGCTCGCCTTTGGCCTGGCCCAAAGCGCGCATGTCCACCGCCCCCGCTAAAGGAAACCCCATGGCCCTCTTTCACCTTGCCTTCAACGTCCGCGATCTGGACGATACGCGCGCATTCTACGGCGACCTGCTGGGCTGCACCGAAGGGCGCAGTACCGACACCTGGGTTGATTTCGACTTTTTCGGCCACCAGCTGTCCTGCCATCTGGGGACACCTTTTGCATCGGCCTCCACTGGCAAAGTCGGAGACCACAAAGTACCGATGCCCCATTTCGGTGCGGTGCTGCCCATGGATGACTGGCGCGCGCTGGCGGACAGACTGACCGCAAAAGGCACCGACTTCATCCTCGCCCCGCAAACCCGGTTCAAAGGACAACCCGGAGAGCAGGCGACGATGTTCTTTACAGATCCTGCCGGTAATCCGATCGAGATCAAGGGCATGACCAACCTGTCAGGCGCCTTCGACACATGAGCGTCAACGTCCTTTTTGCGGCCACCCAAGCACGCTGGTCCGAATATGAGGGGCCCTTGAACGACGCGATTTCCGCCGTCGGCGTGGATGCACATATCGCCACCGACATTGCCCCGGGCGACGTCGATTACATCGTCTATGCCCCCAATTCAGACCTTCAGGATTTCACTCCCTACACGCGGGCCAAGGCGGTGCTGAACCTGTGGGCCGGAGTCGAGGCGATCGTCGGCAATCCAACGCTGCACCTGCCGCTGACGCGTATGGTGGACCCGGCGCTGACACAAGGGATGATCGAGTGGGTCACAGGTCACATCCTGCGCCTGCATCTGGGGATGGATGCGCACATCTCCGCAGCCCCCGGCACATGGAAACCCAAGGCGCCACCATTGGCCTTTGACACCCGCGTGACCGTTCTGGGCCTTGGCGAACTCGGTGCTGCCTGCGCCACGGCCCTCAGCCACCTCGGGTTCGACGTGACAGGGTGGAGCCGGTCAGCCAAACAGATTGACGGCATCACCTGTGTCTCAGGCCCGGATGGACTTGATCGCGGCCTGCAACGCGCCGACTACTGCGTGCTGCTGCTGCCCGGCACGGCCGCCACCGAAAACACGCTGAACCTTCGCACCCTTGCACTGATGCCCCAAGGCGCGCGCATCCTGAACCCCGGGCGCGGACCACTCATCGACGATGACGCGCTTTTGAAAGCACTTGACACAGGCCATATCGACCACGCCACACTGGATGTGTTCCGCACCGAACCGCTCCCGTCGGATCACCCCTACTGGACCCACCCCAAGGTCACGGTGACACCCCATGTCGCGTCCGAAACGCGCGCGCCGTACTCGGCAAAAACCATCGCCGAAAACATCAGACGCGGAGAGGTGCAAGAACCCTTCCTCCACCTCGTCGACCGCAGCGCCGGATACTGATTTCTTCTGACCGAAAATACCACGGGGGTTTGGGGGCAGAGCCCCCATTCACAAATGAATCGCGTCGCGCGTCAGCGCGTCCCTGGGGTCAGGCCGCCAGCCCGCGCCCTTTCAGCAACGCCTCGACCCCGGGCAAACGTCCTCGAAACGCCTTATAAAGCACACCGGCATCCACAGACCCGCCAGTGCTCAGAATATGCGCCTCAAGCGCCTGCGCCTGTTCGGGATCAAACGGCCCACCCGCCTCCTCAAAAGCGGCAAAAGCATCCGCATCCATCACCTCGGACCACATGTAACTGTAGTAACCCGAAGAATACCCGTCCCCCGCAAACACATGCGCAAAATGTGGCGTGGCATGGCGCATCGAAATCGCGGCAGGCATGCCAAGCGCTTGCAAAACATCGGCCTGCATCGCCATCGGGTCAGCCGGGGCCGCTCCATCATGGAACGCCAGATCGACAAGGGCCGACGCGACATACTCAACCGTCTGGAACCCCATGTCATAGGTCGCCGCCGCCAGCACGTTGTCCAGCAAGGCCTGTGGCATCGCCTCGCCCGTGTCGGCATGGACGGCAAAATCGCGCAACACTTCTGGCACCTCAAGCCAGTGTTCATAAAGCTGGCTGGGCAGTTCCACGAAATCGCGCGCCACCGAGGTGCCACTGACCGACTCATAGGTCACATCCGACAGCATCTGGTGCAGCGCATGTCCGAATTCATGAAACAATGTACGCGCATCATCATAGGACAGCAGCGCCGGATCACCCTTGGCAAAATTGCACACGTTGATCACCACGGGGGTCTGCACGACCGGATACTTGGCCTGCGCGCGCATCGCCGAACACCACGCGCCCGACCGCTTCGAGCCGCGGGCGAAATAATCCCCGATGAACACCGCCACATGTGTGCCTGCGCGGGTAACCTCCCATGCACGGCAGTCAGCATGATAAAGCGGGATGTCGAGCGGCTTGAATTCCAGACCGAACAACCGATGGGCACAGGAAAAGGACGCCTCGATCATTTTTTCGAGCTGGAAATACGGCTTGACCTCGGCCTCATCCAGATCGTGCAGTTCCTTGCGGCGGCGTTCCGAATAGAACCGCCAGTCCCATGGGGCAAGCGGGCCGTTCACCCCGTCCTGCACCATCATCTTTTCGAGCACCGAGGCATCGGCCTCGGCCCGGGACCTGGCGGGCCCCCAGACGGCCATCAGCAGGTCACGTACCGCCCCGGGGGTCCTGGCCATCTCCGTTTCCAGCTTGTAGGCGGCAAAACTCCCATAACCGAGGAGTTTGGCCCTCTCCTCGCGCAGTTTCAGAATCTCGGCGGCACTGGCGCGGTTGTCGGTCTTGCCACCATTTGCCCCGCGCGCCGTCCACGCCTTATAGGCCTTTTCGCGCAAGTCGCGTCGGGTCGAAAACTGCAAGAACGGCACGATCAGTGAGCGCGAGAGGGTGACAACCGGGCCATCCACACCGTTTTCCGCGCCCGCGGCACGGGCAGTGTTGACGACGAACTCGGGCAGACCGGCCAGATCGCCCTCGCTCAGTTCCATGAACCACGCCCGCTCATCCGCCAGCAGGTTCTGGGTAAAGGACGTGCCAAGCTCGGCCAGCCGCCCCTTGATCTCTTTCATGCGCGCCTCGTCGTCACCTTCCAACGCGGCACCAGAGCGGACAAAACCGCGATGGGTCAACATCAGCACCCGCGCCTGTTCGTCCGTCAGGTCAAGCTGGTCGCGCGCGTCAAAAACGGCGGCCACACGGGCAAACAGGGCCTTGTTCCCCGAAATCTCGGCAAAATGCGCGGCGAGTTTGGGGGAAAAGTCGCGCTGCAACGCCTCACGCGCAGGCGTGCTGTCGGCACCGGCGACGGTATAGAACGTACCCAGGACCTTATCCAGATCACGGCCCGCAGCTTCCAGCGCTTCGATCGTATTGGCGAATGTGGCAGGCTCACTTGCCTGGGCGATCGCGTCGATCTCGGCGCGGTGGCGTTCCAGGGCGATCTCCAGAGCGGGGGCAAAACCCTCATCCGAAATAGCGTCGAAGGGGGCGATCCGGAACGGCGTGTCCCAGTCCTGCAAAAGCACGTTGGTCATTTGGGCAAACTCCTTTGCACCCCATGTAGGGTGCAGGTCAGCCCGCCGCTACCGCCGATCCGCATACAGCGCAATCGGGTCGGCGTTTCACCGCGATTTTGCGGTTTTCACCGTAAAGCGCATCATAAATGATCATCTCGCCGCGTAACGCAGCCCCCGCGCCTGTGATCAGCTTGACCGCTTCGACGGCCATCATCGACCCGATGACCCCGGGCAACGGGCCAAGCACCCCGGCCTCGGCGCAGGATGGGGCCAGATCTGCAGACGGGGCCTTGGGAAAGACGCAGGCATAACAGGGCGCGCCGCGCGCCGGATCAAAGACGCTCAGCTGCCCTTCCCATTGCGTCAGCGCGCCGGAAATCAGCGGGATGCCCGCGCTTACAGCGGCCGCATTGACACGGTAGCGGGTGTCGAAATTATCACAGCCGTCGATGACCAGATCATAGTCGGCCAGCAAGTCATCCACGATCTCCGCCGTCAGGCGGCGGTGATAGGGGCGCACGGTCACGAACGGGTTCTGCGCCTGCATCGCGCCTTGCGCCGAAAAAACCTTGGGCGTGCCGATCTGTGCGTCGCGATGAATGACCTGCCGCTGCAGGTTCGTGTTCTCAACATCATCGTCATCAATCACGCCGATGGTGCCGACACCCGCCGCCGCCAGATACTGCAACACGGGCGCACCGAGCCCCCCGGCGCCAACCACCATCACGCGCGCATCCTTCAGCGCCTTCTGACCCGCGCCCCCGATCTCGCGCAACACGATATGGCGGGCATAGCGGTTCAGTTCGGTGTCGGAAAACGCACCGTTCCCGTTCGGGACTGTTGCGGTCTCTTCTGTCCTGGCGCGCAGCCGCAGACGGCGCAAGACAGCGCGATAGCCCAGAACCAGCGCGGCAAAGCCACCAAGGATCAACCAGAAGGCGGGGCTTTCTCCGGTGGCCAACCGAACCGGATGCCCGGCAGGCAGGACCACTTGCAACACCAGCACAACGACATAAAGAAGACCAATCATGTTCCAGCGCGCGCGCCTGGGCACCTTCATCATCGCGCCCGCGCCCCACAACAACGCCGCGAATGCAAATACAAGGCCCATCAGCCGCGCCCCGTCGATCCGAAACCGCCCGCGCCCCGGTCGGTTTCATCAAGGCTGCCGGCCTCGCAAAAGGTGGCCTGCATCACCGGGGCCAGCACCATCTGCGCGATGCGCATGCCGTGGGTGACTTCGAACGGAACGTCAGACGTGTTCAGAACGATCACCCCCACCTCGCCACGATAGTCGCTGTCGATGGTGCCGGGGCTGTTGACCAGCGCGATCCCGTGTTTCACGGCAAGGCCGGAACGCGGGCGCACCTGCACCTCGAACCCTTTCGGAATGGCCATCGCCAGCCCTGTCGGGATCAAGGCGCGCGCGCCGGGGGCAAGTGTCACCGCCGTGCGATCAGCGAAATTGGCACGCAAATCCGCCCCGGCGGCACCGGGTGTTTCATAAGCAGGCAGGGGGATGGACGTATCCGACCCCGCGACCCGCATCAGTGTCAAAGCAACCGGATCCATCTTCATCCTGCCAAATACCCTCAAATCCCGACCTGACCAGTAGCGATCAGGCCAACGCGTCCGCAATCCGCTGCGCCAGTTGCACGGCAACGTCGCGTTTGGACATGCGCGGCCACGGTTCCGCCCCCCCATCCGAAATCAGGATCACCGCGTTTTCAGACCCGCCCATGATACCGGTTTCGGGGGACACGTCATTGGCGACGATCCAGTCACAGCCCTTGCGCTGACGCTTGGCGGTGGCGTTTTCGACCACGTCATTGGTTTCCGCCGCAAAGCCGACGACAAGGCCGGGGCGGCCTGTTTCCATTTGGGCCACGTGTGCCAGAATGTCCGGGTTCTCGGCAAATGCGAGGGTCGGCATCTTGCCCGCCACCTTCTTCAACTTGCGCCCGCTTGCGCTGGCCACACGCCAGTCCGCCACGGCGGCCGCAAAAACAGCGGCATCGACGGGCAGTGCGGCCTCGACCGCGTCTTTCATCTCTTGCGCTGTCTGAACCGCAATCACGTCGACGCCCGCAGGTGCCGGGACATCCGCAGGTCCCGTGACAAACACCACCTCGGCACCCAGATCGGCCAATGCCCGCCCCAGGGCCGCGCCCTGTGCGCCCGATGATCGGTTGGCGATATAGCGTACCGGGTCAATCGGTTCGTGGGTCGGGCCAGAGGTGACCAGCACGCGCTTGCCCGCCAACGGGCGCGGGCCGAAATGGGCCTCGACGGCGGCCACAATCTCCAGCGGTTCGGACATGCGGCCGGGGCCGAATTCGCCGCACGCCATGTCGCCCTTGTTGGGGCCAATGACCGCGACGCCGTCCGCCCTGATCTGCGCCAGATTGCGCCGGGTCGCCGCGTGATCCCACATGCGCACGTTCATTGCGGGTGCGATCATCACGGGCGTGTCCGTGGCCAGCAACAAGGTCGACGCCAGATCATCTGCCCGCCCCTGCGCCATCTTGGCTATGATGTCGGCGGTGGCCGGAGCGACAAGGATCAGGTCCGCAGAGCGGGACAGTTGGATATGCCCCATCTCGGCCTCGTCCGTCAGGTCAAACAGGTCGCGATAGCCCTTTTCCCCTGCAAGGGCAGAGACCGACAGGGGTGTCACAAACTGCTCGGCGGCGCGGGTCAGAACCGGGGTGACAGCGGCCCCGCGTTCGCGCAGACGACGGATCAGGTCGAGCCCCTTGTAGGCCGCGATCCCGCCGGTCAGGATCAGCAATATGCGTTTGTCTTGCAGCATGGCCGTCACTCCGGCGGGTTGAAACAGCGCCGACCATATGCGCACCGCGCGCCAAGGGCCAGCCCTGCCGCATCCGGGGGCCAGCCCCCGGACCCCCGGGATTTTTTGAAATCAGAGAAAACGACCCGGTCAGTCCTGCGATTGAAACGCTTCGCACGGATCAGCGCGTTCGACACCCGCCGTCATCTCGACGACATCGAAGGTGCCCTCGGGCGCAATCGCCCCTTCGCCCTGACCAAGAGCGACAATTGTCAGGCCGGGGGCCGCCTGTTTGAGATAGGCTGGCATTCCCCAGTCAGACCGCGCGTGCCCGTTGCCGGTGATCACGACCACCGGACCACCTGTCAGTTCGAACGCGCGCAGTGTCGTCCTGGCCAGTTCCGCATCGCGCAGGCGCTGGATGTCGACCATGGCCGGCAGGATGTCATTGGGAAGTGCGTTGCAATGGGCCGCCATTTGCAGGGCTTCGCGTGCCTTCTGTTCGGCCTCGTCAAGCGGAACGGTCAATCCATATGCCTCTGCCCCGTTGCCAAAAGCTGCGATCAGCCCGTCCTTCATCGCTGCGCGCGCAGTTGAGCGCGGAACGCCTGCGCCAAGCACGAGGGCGTCGGGGGCCGAGGAAAAAATCGGGTAGTACATCGCGAAATCCGGCCAGCCGCTGTTTGCCCAGTCAAAGGCCTGCGCCAACGCGGCCTCGTCGCCTCCGGGCAGATGGGCGAGAGCCTGATCGCGTGTCAGCATTTCGAACACAAGCGCCCGAGGCTTCAGGTCGGCGACGATCTCGGCCTGCCGCACGTGGTGATACGGGTTGTCGTGCAATTCTCCCAACACGGCGACGTCCGCAGAAAAAGGGCCCGCCGATAGAGGCAGGCCCAAAGTGACAAAAAGGAAGAGTGCGGCGACTCTCATACCAGGAAGTGGTGCACTTCCCGGCTCTGATTTTCCAGCGATTTGCGCATCTTGCCGAATGCCGCCGCTTCAAGCTGGCGGACACGTTCCTTGGACAGGTTCAGTTCCGCGCCCAGGCTTTCCAGGGTACGGGGCTGATCGCGCAGCTTGCGCTCGCGCACGATGAACCTCTCGCGCTCGTTCAGGGAATTCAGCGCCGACAGCAACCACGCGCGCAACTGTTCCGTGTCGTGGCTGTGTTCGACCATCTCTTCGGCCTGCGCACTTTCATCGACCAGTGCGTCGATCCATTCGCGGCCCTCGTCCTCGACCGATTGGGTGGCGTTGAGGGAATAATCCGAACCGGACAAACGCCCTTCCATCATCTCGACGTCGTGCAGCGGCACACCGATCTCGGTCGAGATCATCTGACGCATCTGATGCTTGTCAAGCACTTCGCCCGCAGCCGCGCTTTCGCGCTCAAGACGGGCCTGCACCCGGCGCATGTTGAAAAACAGGGATTTCTGAGACGACGTCGAACCGGTGCGCACCATCGACCAGTTGCGCATCACATAGTCCTGAATGGATGCCTTGATCCACCACACGGCGTAGGTGGAAAAACGGACACCGCGGTCGGGGTCGAATTTGTCCGCCGCTTTCATCAGCCCCAGGCCTGCTTCCTGAATCAGGTCATTCATGGGCGCGCCATAGCGTTTGAACTTCGACGCCATCGAAATGGCGAGGCGCATATAGGCAGTTATCAAACGGTGAAGCGCCGCCTCGTCCCGATCATCACGCCATGCATAGGCAAGTCGCAATTCGGTCTCGGCATCCAGCAATTCCGCCTTCATGGCGGTCCGCGACAGTGAAAATTCTCGGGCAGTGTCCAATGGCATGTCAATCATCCCCCTGTGGATGTTATCCTTGTTTTGCGCATTCATAAAGACTACGCACGGGGTCGCCTATTGGTTCACTCATGAGGTCGAAAATGTTGCCTTCGCTGACCTTTGTGCTGGGCGGTGCCGCGTCGGGAAAATCACAGACGGCGGAAACCTTGATTATTAACAGCGCGTTAAATCCAGTGTACCTCGCGACGGCACGCATTCGGGATGATGAGGTGCAAGCCAAAGTAGACCAGCATCGCGCCCGTCGCGGGCCGGAATGGACGACGCTCAATGCTCCGCTCGACATTATGGCTCCGCTGTCCCTGGCGACATCGGATCAGGCCGTTTTGCTGGATTGCGCCACGATGTGGCTGACCAACGTGATTCTGGATGAACAGGATCTGAAAGCCGCACAAACCGCGCTGCTGACGGCCCTTGCGACCTGTGCCGCCCCGGTTGTGGTGGTGTCAAACGAGATTGGACAGGGCATCGTGCCGGACAATGCGCTCGCCCGCCGCTTTCGAGAAGCCCAGGGGCGGCTGAACATCGCGTTGGCGGCGCGGGCCGATCACGTCCTGCACGTGGTCGCAGGCCTGACGCGGACACTCAAGGGTGATGGGTCATGACCACGTGGCACTGGGTGCGCCATGGCCCCACGCATCAGAAGACGTTCACCGGATGGCGCGACGCACCGGCTGACCTGTCCGATGGCGCCGCCATCGCGCGGCTGAAGGCGCATCTGCCAGCCCATGCGCTTGTCATTTCATCCGATCTCAGACGATCCGTTGACACCGCAACCGCGATCCAGGGCAATCGCACACGTCTGGCCCACGATCCCGGCCTGCGCGAATTCCACTTTGGGACATGGGACGGGGTCGTGTTTGATACCGTTTCGGACCGGCACCCGGATCTGTCGCGCGCCTATTGGGAAGAGCCGGGCGATCATGCGCCCCCCGGCGGCGAAAGCTGGAACGCTTCGGCCACCCGCATCGCCGCAGTGGTCCGCCGGATCGAGGCGGCACACCCCGAGGCCCATATCATCGCGGTGGCGCATTTCGGGGTGATCCTGACGCAGGTGCAGGCCGTACTGGGCCAGTCGGCCAGGGACGTGCTGGCGCAAAAGATCGACAACCTGTCGGTGACCACGCTGGCCCCCCGATTGGGGCTGGCGACACATATCAATCACTGTCCGTGATGGCAGAGGCCACAAATCAGCGTTGGCCAGATCGCAGCACCCACGGCTAACGTCCGGGCCATGACGTATGACCTCTATATCGGCGATCGCACCTTTTCGAGCTGGTCCCTGCGCGGCTGGCTGATGATGGAGAAATTCAACCTGCCGCACCGCGTGCACATGGTCGGGCTGTATTCCGGGACAATGGCGACGGACATGGCGCGTCTTGCGCCCGCGCGCCTCGTGCCGGTCATGCAGACACCTGACGGCACAATCGTCGCCGAAAGCATGGCGATGGCCGAAACGCTGGCCGAGGCGCACCCCGATCTGGGCATGTGGCCCTCAGACCCCGCTGCACGCGCCACCGCGCGGTGGCTGTGCGCCGAGATGTCCAGCGGCTTTGGCGCCTTGCGCGGTGAGTGTGCGATGCAATTGCAGCACGTCAACGCAGGCTACGCACCGACCCAGGCGACCCGCGCGGACCTTGCCCGCATCGAAACGCTCTGGGGCCATGCCGAACAGTTCAAAACAGATGGCCCGTGGCTGTTCGGGGCCTACAGCCTTGCGGATGCCTTTTATGCGCCCGTTTGCGCGCGGATCGTCGGTTACGACCTTCCCGTCAGTGACGCGGCCCGCGCCTATTGCGAGACGACCATAAACGATCCCGCCTTCAGGGCGTGGCGGGCCGAAGGGCTTAAGGTCACTTACGACCCGTTTCCCTACGACATGGGCGTGCCGTCGACCGCGTGGCCCGCCTGAGGCCGCGTTAACCAATCCTAAACCACCCCAAGCTAGCCATTAACCAACTGTCAAAGGGGTGAGCAGATGGTGACACGGGCCTATACGGTGGCATTTCAGGGGGTCGAGGCGCGCGAGGTCGAGGTGCAATGCGCGATGACACCGGGCCTGCCTGCGTTCTCCATCGTGGGCCTGCCGGACAAGGCAGTGTCCGAGGCGCGTGAACGCGTGCGCGCGGCGCTGACGGCGATGTCCATCGCACTGCCCTCCAAGCGGATCACGATCAACCTTTCGCCCGCTGACCTGCCCAAGGAAGGGTCGCATTTCGACCTGCCCATCGCACTGGCGCTGCTGGCGGGTCTTGGCATCCTGCCCGCCGACGCGGTCGAAGGGACGGTGGCCTTGGGCGAATTGTCCCTTGACGGCACGCTGGTGCCGGTCCTCGGCGCACTGCCCGCCGCGATGGCTGCCGCAGAACAGGATCGCGGTCTTCTGTGCCCCGCCGGATCAGGGTCAGAGGCGGCCTGGGTCGATGCCACCCGCGTGATTGCGGCATCCACCCTTGCAGACGTCGTGCGCCACTATACCGGGCAGGTGCCGCTGGAACCGGCCAGAGCCGGGCAAATCGCCAGCGGCACGGGCCTGCCCGATCTGCGGGACGTAAAAGGACAGGAACGCGCAAAACGTGCGCTCGAAGTGGCCGCCGCCGGCCGTCATCACCTGCTGATGGTCGGCACGCCGGGATCAGGCAAATCCATGCTGGCCGCGCGTCTGCCGGGTATACTGCCGCCCCTGTCGGCGATGGAGGCGCTGGAAACCTCCATGATCCACTCGCTCGCCGGGCTGTTGGATGCCGGCGGGATTTCGATGGACCGACCCTTTCGCGAACCGCATCACACAGCGTCCATGGCCGCGATCATCGGCGGCGGGCGCGGCGCCAAACCGGGCGAGGTGTCGCTGGCCCATAATGGCGTGCTGTTCATGGATGAGTTCCCCGAATTCCCGCGCACGGTTCTGGAAACCCTGCGCCAACCGATCGAGACAGGCGAGGTCATGATCGCACGGGCCAACAACCACGTGAAATATCCCTGCCGCTTCATGCTGGTGGCCGCCGCCAACCCGTGCAAATGCGGCTACTTATCCGAACCGGCGCGCGCCTGCGGGCGGGCACCGGCCTGCGGAGACGACTACATGGGGCGTATTTCGGGCCCCCTGATGGACCGGTTCGATCTGCGCGTGGATGTCCCCCCGGTCAGCTTTACAGACCTTGACCTGCCCAGCGCGGGCGACAGTTCGGCACAGGTCGCAACACGGGTCGCCGCGGCGCGCGCGCGACAGTTGGCCCGGTTCGAGGACACATCACACCGCTGCAACGCCGACCTCAGCGGCGCGGCACTGGACGAGATGGCGGCACCCGATTCCGAAGGACGCGCGTTGCTGACCCGCGTGGCGGACCGCTTTGGCCTGTCGGCGCGCGGCTATCACCGGGTGTTGCGGGTGGCGCGCACCATCGCCGATCTGGACGGATCGGACACAGTGCACAAACCGCACGTGGCCGAGGCGGTCAGCTACCGGGTCGGCGCACTGGCCGCCGTCTGAGCCTTGATCCAACCTGACAGCTGATCGAGGGTCGCGCGGGCCTCGGGCAGGACGTTGTGGAAAATCGGCCAGACATGCGGCAGATCGTGCTCTTGGACAAACGCCACATCGACACCTTGCGCACGCAGATGCGCCGCCATGCGGCGGCTGTCATCATACAAAATCTCGGTGTCAGCCACCGTGATCCAAACCGGCGGCGCACCGGTAAAATCCCCGAACAGGGGGCTCACATCCGGATCGCGCGGGTCCGTGTCGCGCAGGTACATCTGCACCATCTCCGCCGCACGTTCCGCCGGCAGGACGACTTCGGCCTCTGCGTTGGTCTGAAAACTGGGGGCGGAAAAGGTGAGGTCCGTCAGCGGGGAAAACGCGAACACCCCTGCGGGCAGTGGTGCATCAGACGCGATCAAGCGCGCCAGCAGCGACAGCGACAGGGCACCGCCCGCGCTGTCTCCACCAATCAGGACAGGGCGATCGGGATAGGCGGCACGGCAGGCGTGATAGGACGCCAACGCATGATCCAATGCCGCCGGAAACGGATGTTCGGGCGCAAGCGGATACCGCGGCAGCACGGCCAGCGCACCGACCCGCTGCGCCAGGGCGGCCAGCATCGCGGCGTGGGTTTCCGGTGCGCCAAAGACAAAGCCCCCGCCATGAAAATAAAGCAGGACCGGACCGGACCTGTGCCCGCGTGGCGCAAGCGTCAGCGCCTCGCCGGGACCGAACGGGACAATATCGCGCTGAATACCGCGCGGCGCATGAAAGAAGATACGCGATTTCTGCAGGAAACTGCGGCGCGCTTCTTCGGGTGTGGCACGACGCAATTTCGGCTTTTCGGTCCACCGCAGATAGGTATTGAGGGCCGGACGCAGCCAGCTCATGCAAGCTTCGCCTCGATCGCCCTCCAGATTTTTGCGGCGATGTTGACACCGTCAAACCGCTCAAGTTCCTGAATGCCGGTGGGCGAGGTCACATTGATCTCGGTCAGATAATCACCGATCACGTCGATACCCACGAATACCTGGCCCTTTTCTTTCAGAAGCGGGCCGATGCGCGCGCAAATCTCAAGGTCCCGCTCGCTCAACCCGATCTTTTCAGGGCGTCCGCCCACATGCATGTTCGAACGTGTCTCGCCTGCGGCTGGCACGCGGTTGATGGCACCGACCGGGTCGCCATCCACAAGGATAACCCGCTTGTCACCGTTGCTGACATCCGGCAGGAATTTCTGCACGATCAGCGGTTCGCGGCTAAACCCGGTGAACAGCTCGTGCAGCGAAGACAGATTTCGATCATTGGCATCAAGGCGAAACACGCCCGCGCCGCCATTTCCGTAAAGCGGCTTCAGAATGACGTCGCCATGTTCGGCCTTGAAGGCCTTGATCGTGCCCAGATCGCGGGCAATGGTTGTGGGCGGCGTAAGGTCGGGAAAGTCGAGAACCAGCAGCTTTTCCGGAAAATTACGCACCCAGAACGGATCGTTGACGGCCAGGGCGTGCCCCTTGAGGCGGTCCAGCAGGTGTGTGGAAGTAATGTAATGCATGTCAAACGGAGGGTCCTGGCGCAGCCAGACAACGTCGAACTCTGCCAGATCAACCTCGCGCAGGGTCGACAGATGGACGTGATCACCCTGCACCCGTTGCACGGTGAAATCCTGACCACGCGCGGTGATGCGACCCTGCTGATAGGCAAGTTGGTCCGGAGAGTAGAAAAACAGGCTATGCCCACGCGCCTGTGCCTCTTCGGCGAGGCGAAAGCTGCTGTCAGCATTGATATCAACGGCCCCGATCGGGTCCATCTGAAAGGCAATCTTCATGGCGCATCTCCGGCAGGTTACCTGCCCTAGATGGCGCAGCGATGCTGCGTGCGCAATGGAAATGGCGTGTGCACAGGCGCACTGATCTGCACCGGGCAAGCAGTCACAGGCCTAGACCCAGCCACAAAAGGCGTTTTCCAGAACCGATACCTGCCCGTGCCGGTCCAAAAGAGCCACGTCAAACCGAATGTCCGTGAGGGCGCCCAAGGGTCGGGTTGCCACAAATTCCTCCGCCGCACCGAAAAGGCGACGGACCTGCGCGGGGGTGACATGGGACATTGCCGCATCAAAACTGCGGCTCTTCTTGACTTCGACCATCACAACACCGGGGCCATCGGCAAAGATCAGGTCGATTTCACCGCGCTTGCCGCGCCAACGCGCCTCAAGCAGTGCGTAACCGCGTGCTCGGTACTCAGCGGCCACCGCGTCTTCTGCAGCCAATCCCGCCAGATATGACATGCGGCCGCGGCTTTCCCGGTCCAACGCAACAGCACGACCGGCGTCAAAGTCACGTGGCGCAGGTGCAAATGTCATCACATCATCCTTGAGCGATCCGCATCAGTCACGCGCGATGGACAGCGCCTGTTGATACACTTGGCGTTTCGGGACATCAAAAGTCTCGGCCACAAATGCCGCTGCATCCTTCACCGACATATCCCGCAATGCCAATTCTAGGGCCGATTCGATGTCTTTTTCGTTAACAGCCTTCGATTGCCCTCGTCCGATCAGCACCACGATCTCGCCTTTCACCGAGGTTGCGGCGTAGTGATCGGCCAGTGTCCCGAGTGTGTCGTGCCGTATTTCCTCGAATTTCTTGGTCAGTTCCCGGCACACAGTTGCAGGTCTGTCCGCCCCCAGAACGGCACTTGCGTCCTGCAACATCGCGGCCACGCGCTTGGGGGATTCATACATCACCAGCGTCGCCTTCACCCCGGCAAGGCCCGCCAGCGCAGTCTTGCGGGCGTTTCTGCTGGCGGGAAGGAACCCCGCAAAATGAAAGGCATCCGTCGCCAGACCGCCGACAACCAGCGCTGTCAGTACCGCCGACGGGCCCGGCGCACAGGTGACCCCAACCCCCGCGGCACGCGCCATGCGGGCCAGTTCGAAACCCGGGTCGGCGATCAACGGCATTCCGGCCTCCGACGCGTAGGCCACGCTTTCCCCCGCAGCGGCCCGCGCCACCAGACGTTCGACAACCGCATCCCTGGTATGCTCGTGCAGCGCCTCGATCCGGCGCCCATTCAGGGGAACCCCGTGAATATCCATCAGCTTGCGCAGGCTGCGCGTGTCTTCGGCCACCAGCACATCCGCGCTGGCCAGCACATCCAGCGCCCTGAGCGTAATGTCGCGCGCCGTCCCGATCGGGACTCCCACAAACCACAGTCCGCCGCTCAGAACGACCTTGAGATGATTCAACGCTGGACCCGCCTTTGTGTACGTTTATTATCCGACCAAACAGAGCGGGCCCAAAAGTGCACCGCCCGGGACAGCTGGGAGAGAGTTATCATGTTTGCGTTTTTCAAGTCTTTGCGCAAGGCGACACGACGCGCCATCCTGCCGGTGGCCGCCCTGGCACTCGCGGCATGCGACCCTGCGGCCCTGGGCGGAGTCGGCGGTGGCGGGCCATCCATTGATGCATCCAGCCCTGTGCCTGTTGCGCTGCTGGTCCCGCGCGGGTCCGGTCAGGGCAGCGACGACCTGCTTGCGCAAAACCTTGAAAACGCCGCGCGACTCGCGATGCGCGATCTGAACGGGGTCGACATCGACCTGCGGGTTTACGGCACTGCGGGCAACGCGCAGACCGCCGCAAACCAGGCGGCTGCCGCAATCAATGACGGCGCCCGCATCATCCTTGGCCCACTTTACGCCGAGGCCGCCAATGCGGCTGGCGTCGCTGCGGCCGCCAGAGGTGTCAACGTGCTGGCATTCTCCAACAACCCGACGATTGCGGGGGGAAATGTTTTTGTCCTGGGCGCAACCTTTGACAACACCGCAAACCGGCTGGTCAGCTATGTGACCTCGCAAGGGCGCAATCGCATCGTCGTGGTGCATGCCGATGATGTTGCCGGCCAGCTTGGGCGGAGTGCGATCACCAAGGCCATCGCCCGCAACGGGGCGACATTGTCTGGCACGGTCGACTACCCGCTGTCCCAGCAGGGCCTGATTGCAGCCGTTCCGCGGGTCAAGGCAACCGTGGACAATTCGGGCGCGGACAGCGTCTTTCTCACGGCGGCCCCGTCGGCGGGCCTGCCCCTGCTGACCCAACTGCTGCCCGAAGCGGGCATCTCCCCCGCAACCACTCAGTATATCGGACTGACACGCTGGGACATCCCAGCCCAAACCCTGGACCTGCCGGGGGTGCAGGGGGGGCTGTTCACCCTGCCGGATCCCAACCGCAGTGCCGCCTTCAACAGCCGCTATGTGGCGACATATGGCAGCGCACCGCACCCGCTGGCCGGTCTGGCCTTTGACGGCATCGCAGCCATTGGCGCACTGGTCAGCGGGGGCAGCGCCAATGCGCTGACCCGCGCATCGCTCACTCAGGGGTCCGGCTTTCAGGGCGCGTCGGGCATCTTTCGGCTGCGCGGCGACGGCACCAATGAGCGCGGTCTGGCCGTCGCGACCGTGCGCAGCAATCAGGTGGCAATCGTAAGCCCGGCCCCGAACGGATTTGGCGGATCAGGCTTCTGAACACTACCGCCCCGCCAAAGAGCACGCCGTGACCCAGACCGTCCCTCACCCGCCGGCAACCCCGGCACCAGCCCTGATTTGCGCAGCCCACGACATCTTTGATGCCGCGGCGTTTGATACCTTGCTGAATGGCGCCATCGCGAACAGGGACGACACCAAGGACGCACGCACGCAGATTCTCGCCTATCTCAAGGCGGCCCAGAAAAACGGGCGTGCCCGCATCGCAGAGGCCTTTCGCGCCGAGCCGTTCAAGTCCCGACCAACCACGCAAGCCTACAGCTATCTTACCGACTGCCTCGTCGCCGGTGCGTTCCGCACAGCGCAAAACCTGCTGCACCCCAACCCGAACCCGACCAAGGGCGAACGCATTGCCGTGCTCGCCGTCGGCGGCTACGGGCGCGGCGAAATGGCGCCTTTTTCCGATGTCGACCTGCTGTTTCTGACGCCCTACAAAATCACCCCCTGGGCCGAAAGCGTGATCGAGGCGACGCTGTACATGCTGTGGGATCTCAGACTGAAGGTCGGCCATGCCAGCCGCACGGTGCGCGATTGCATTCGGCTGGGGGGCGAAGATTTCACGATCCGCACCGCCATGCTGGAACACCGCTTTTTGCTGGGTGATCGGGATCTGGCGACGGAACTCGATACGCGTCTGCGGTCAGAGCTGTTCGAGGGCAGTGAACGCGCGTTTATCAGCGCCAAGCTGGCCGAGCGCGAGGCCCGGCATATTCGGCAGGGCCAGCGTTACGTCGTCGAACCCAACGTCAAAGAGGGCAAGGGCGGGCTGCGCGACCTGCAATCCCTGTTCTGGATCGGCAAGTATATTTACAAGGTCCAGGACGCCGCCGAACTGGTGCCGCTGGGCCTGTTCACGGACGAGGAATTCGGCGCCTTCATCACCGCCGAGGATTTTTTGTGGGCCACCCGGTGCCACCTGCATCTGCTGACCGGACGCCCGACGGAACAGCTGACATTTGACATGCAGGTCGCCGTTGCTGAAGCCATGGGATACCAGGATAAAGCCGGGCGGCGCGGCGTTGAAATCTTTATGCAGACCTATTTCCTGCAGGCCACGGACGTGGGCGATCTGACACGCATCTTCCTCACCGGGCTCGAGGCCGTGCACCTCAAGGACGAACCGCTGCTGGAACGGCTGTTCAAGCGCAAGCCACGGGTCAAACCCGGCTATGCGGTGATCCACAACCGCCTCGCGATCCAGGACGACACCGCCTTTCTGGGCGACAAGCTGAACCTGCTGCGCATCTTCGAAGAAGCGTTGCGCACCGGAATGCTGATCCACCCGGACGCGATGCGGCTGATCAAGTCCAACCTCGGTCTGATCGACGATGACATGCGCAACACACCCGAGGCCCAGCGCATCTTTCTCGATCTGCTGCTGAAACACGGCAATCCGGAACGCGCCCTGCGGCGGATGAACGAACTGGGAGTGCTGTCCGCCTTTATCCCCGAATTCGAACACATCGTCGCGATGATGCAGTTCAACATGTATCACTCCTACACGGTCGACGAACATATCATCCAGTGCATCGCGCAACTGGCCATGATCGAGAAAAATGAACTGGTCGAAGACCTGCCGGTCGCCTCTTCGATCCTCAAGCGCGGGGTGAACCGCCGCGTGCTTTACGTCGCGCTGCTGCTGCATGATATCGGCAAGGGGCGGCCCGAAGACCACTCGATCCTTGGCGCGCAGATGGTGCGCAAGATCGCCCCGCGTCTGGGCCTCAGGCAAGAGGACGTCGACACGGCGGAATGGCTGGTGCGCTATCACCTCCTGATGTCGGATATGGCCCAGAAACGCGACATCGCCGACCCGCGCACGGTGCGCGACTTTGCCAAGGCGGTGCAGACGGTCAAACGGCTTGATCTGCTCTGTGTGCTGACGGTGTGCGACATCCGCGGCGTCGGGCCGAACGTCTGGAACAACTGGAAGGCCGTGCTGATCCGCGCGCTTTATCGCCAGACCCGGCGCGCGCTTGAGGACGGGATGGAGGCGCTGACCCGCGAGGGGCGCGGCACCGAGGCCAAGAAGGCACTGCGCGAGGCGCTGTCGGACTGGCCACGCAAGGACCTGCAGACCGAAACCGCACGCCATTACGAACCCTACTGGCAAGGGCTGCACGTCACCGCGCACGTGGCTTTTGCCAACCTGTTGCGATCGGCAGTTGACACAGATATTGCCATCGATCTGCATCCCGACGAAGACCGCGATGCGACACGCATCTGCTTTGTCATGCCCGACCACCCCGGCATTTTTGCCCGGCTGACGGGGGCCCTGGCGCTGGTCGGCGCGAATGTGGTGGATGCGCGCAGCTACACCACCAAGGATGGGTTCGTGACTGACGCCTTCTGGGTGCAGGACGCCGATGGCAACCCCTATGACCCTGCGCGGCTGCCACGTCTGCGCAAGATGATCGAAAGGACCCTCGCAGGTGAAGTCGTGACCCGCGACGCCATCCGCGACCGTGACAAGATCAAGAAGCGCGAAAAGGCGTTTCGCGTGCCCACACATATCACCTTCGACAATGACGGGTCCGATATCTACACCATCATCGAGGTCGACACCCGCGACCGCCCCGGCCTGCTGCACGATCTGACGCGCACACTGGCCGCCTCAAACGTCTACATCGCCAACGCCGTCATCGCGACCTACGGTGAACAGGTTGTGGACACGTTCTACGTCAAGGATATGTTCGGGCTGAAATACTTTTCGGAAAGCAAGCAGGCCAGCCTCGAGAAAAAACTGCGCGCCGCGATTACGGAAGGCACCCAGCGGGCCGAGGGGTAAAACCTCTGCCAGCGGCGCGCCGGGAATACGGTGTTTGCCGTTCTGGCCGCGTCAACCCGCGCGTCATCGCGCCTTGGCCATGCTGGCCACGTCCCTGTCATCACTCACCCCGGTCAATGCGGCGATCGTTCGCGCGTTCGCGCGCGCCAAATGACGCGCGTCGCGCCCGGCATGTATCGCCCTCAGGTCCGCGACAACCATGTCGCCGATCAGTTGCCTGCCCTTGTCGACCGCCGCGGCACGGTGGGGCGACAGGATGACACCTTTCAGACGCCGGATATCGGCGTCCGGATCAACCGGTTCGGACGGAAACACATCAATGCAGGCGCGGATACGCTCCTGCGCCAGCTCGGCCGTCAGCGCGTCAAAATCAACCAGATGCGCACGGCTGATCAGAACCAGCAGGGCATGATCCGGCATCAGCGCCAGACGCTCTGCGTTCAGCAGGCGATAATTCTCGGATGTAGGCACGGCTGTGACAAACAGGCAACGCGCGGACGACAAAACTTCCTCCAGCGGCCCCAGCGTGACACCAAGGTCCTGCGCGACCTCAGGCGGCAACCACGGGTCAAATGCGATCACATCAGCGCGGAACGGGGCCAGCAGGCGGGTAAGCTCCCGGGCGATCTGGCCAAATCCGATGAACCCGATCCGGGCACCAAACAGGGTAAAGTCGGTCTGCGGATTGTCGGCCAGCCAGCGTTCGTGCCCGGAGCGAAACCCTTCGTGTTCGTTGACCAGGCCACGCGCGCCGGCAATCGCCATGCCAAGGCCCATCTCGGCAACCGCCTGTCGAAATCCGGGCGCGCAGCTCAACACTTCGATCCCGGCGGCAAAGCACGCGGCGTAGTCGATGGTGTCAGGGAACGCGCCGGACACCTCGACAATGACGCGCAGGTTCGGGGCACGCGCCAGCGTGGCCGCATCGACGCGCGGCGAGGCCGAGATCAGCACCTCTGCCCGTGGCAGCGCGTCGTGCAGAATTTCGGGCGGGATCGCGCCGTCTTGCCCCCAGATCACGTCGAACCGCTCGATCAGATCCGCCCTCGCCCTGTCCGAGAACAGTTCCCCCATGTGTCGCCAGTCGGGGTCAAGGATGAGAACGGGTTTGTGCATCGGGCCTCGGGGACGTTTGCGCCTGATCAGAGGCGGTGTGAAAAGGGGTTCCTGCCGGCATCGGCAAGCGCGATGCCGGTTACCGTTTCACCGCCACGCCATCGCGTCAAGGCAACGCGCAAATGGCGGCCCAAACCGAACATGCGCCCCGAGTGGGCTCAACGAAAGGAACATGCAGACCCGGTGATGGGTATCCGCCGCCCCCGGACCGTCGACCGTGACGCCGTTCACCATGCACACCGGCGCAAGCGGCACAGCCCGCAGAACACCGCCACCTTCTTCATCTCCCGCCGTTATTCAACGACAGCAGATCGCGCGAGAAATACGCGGCCTCTGACGTGGGCCGCGTCCCCGGAACGGCACTTTCGAGGCGCATTGGGCGGATGACTTTGTTTTGCATCCGCAACCGGCCCGAGGATGCAGACAGGTCTGTTCATGTCGCGACCATCCGATGGGGCGCGCGGACATGAGCCCACCGAAGGGCAAATGATTTTGCGCACCCTTCCCGACCGCGCGCGCTATTGCGCCGCTGTCGCCCAACCGCTACCTCAACCGCATGAAACCGATCCGCCTCATGTCCGGGTTCCTGACCGTGGGCTTCTGGACACTGGCCAGCCGCGTGCTGGGCTTTGTGCGCGAGATCATGTTGCTGTCACTCATAGGCCCCGGCCCGTTGATGGACGCTTTTGTCGCGGCCTTTCGCCTGCCCAACATGTTCCGCCGCTTCTTTGCCGAAGGCGCGTTCAATGCCGCCTTTGTGCCCATGTTCTCGGCCAGGGTGGAAGGGGGCGAGGATGCGGCGCGCTTTGGGCGGGATGCGCTGAACGGGTTGGCACTTGTGACGCTGGTCCTCACCGCATTGGCGATGATTTTCATGCCTGCGCTGGTGTGGGCGACGGCGGGGGGCTTTGACGACGCGCGCTTCGACCTTACCGTCGGATTCGGGCGCATCGTCTTTCCCTACATCTTCTTCATGTCCCTCTCGGCGCTGTTTTCCGGCGTTCTGAATGCGACCGGAAGGTTTGCCGCCGCCGCCGCCGCGCCGGTCCTGTTGAACGTCTTTGTCATCGCGGCCATGGGTCTGGCATGGGCCACCGGGGGCACCGTCATCACCTGGCTGATCTGGGTCATCCCGGCCGCTGGCGTCGCGCAGCTTGCGCTGACATGGGGTGCCGCGGCGCAGGCCGGCTTTGCCCTCAAACCTGGCAGGCCGCGCTGGACACCGGACATGAGCCTGATGGTGCGCACCGCCATACCCGCGGCCCTCGCCACCGGAGTGATGCAGATCAACCTTGTGGTCGGCCAACTCGTGGCCAGCCAGTATGACAGCGCGGTCAGCTGGCTGTTCGCCGCCGACCGTCTCTATCAGTTGCCCCTTGGCGTGGTTGGCATCGCCGTGGGCATCGTGCTGCTGCCGGACCTGTCGCGCCGTCTCAAGGGCGGGGACATGATCGGGGCGCGTGACGCCTATTCCCGCGCCGGTGAATTCGCGATGGCGCTGACGGTGCCTTCAGCCATTGCGTTGATGGTGATACCGCTGCCGCTGGTGTCGGTGATGTTCGGGCGCGGCGAGACGGGGGCAGACGATGTGGCCGCCATCGCCTTTGCGGTCGCCATCTATGGGCTGGGCCTGCCTGCCTTCGTTCTGCAAAAGGTGGTGCAGCCGCAGTATTTCGCACGCGGTGACACACGGCGGCCTTTCCACTTTGCGCTGGTGGCCATGGTCATCAACGCAGCCATCGCCGTCGGGCTGTCACCCGTTGTGGGCTGGATCGCACCGGCGCTGGCCACGACGGTTGCGGGCTGGGCGATGCTGGGGCTGCTTTACTGGGGGTTGCGCGGTATGGGCGACACGGTCAGCGTGGATGCGCGCTATCGCCAGCGGCTGCCCCGCATCCTGGGCGCCTCCCTTGCGATGGGTGCCGTGCTGTGGATCGCAGCCGTTCTGCTCAAACCGGCGCTGGGAACGGACTATGTCCGCTACGGTGCGCTGCTGGGGCTGATCGGATTGGGCGCGGCCAGCTATTTCTGGGCGGCCAACATGCTCGGCGCGCTGAAGCTGTCCGAAATCAAGCGCGCAGTCCGTCGCCGTTAACGCCGCCGCAGGGCGGCCACGACACGCGCCATGCCACCGGGGACAACAAAGGCCGCAAGGGCAAACCCTGCAACAAAGCCCGCCAGTTCCCCGACCCAGGCAAAGCCGACCTGAAACAAAATGCCGAATATCAGCTGGATGCCCATCAACACACCAATCAGCATAAACGCCTGCCGCTGCGGGCCGCCACTGGCCACCTGCCGCTGCCAATAAAGAAAGGTGTAGGTGCCGATCAGGCCATAAACGCTCGGATAGGCCCCCACCAGCCACGGCTGATTGGTCAGCAGGCCAAACACCAGCGCACCAAAGATTCCGGACAGGAAAAACATCAACACCACGGCCCAGCCGCCCAAAACCTCGCCGACCATCTTGCCCATGGCCAGCAGGATGACACCGGCAAACAATGACGAGGTGAAGGTGCCAAAGACAAAGGGATACGTGACAAAGCGCAACAGGTGTTCAGGCAGCAGACGCCCATTCCCGACCATGAAGTCAAAGGCCTCGCCCGAAAAGGAATAGGCGTTCAGCGCATTCAACCGCCAGCCCACGGCCCCCGGACCACCGACCAGCCCCGCCTCGCCCGCGCTGAAAATCAGCTCGGGCAATGCAAGGGCAACAAACAGCAGCCACACGGCGGGCGGCAAAGGGTTGACGGGGCTGGGTTCGCGGTAATCGGACATCGGTAGGCCTGCTTGACGACTGTTGGCCCCATGGGTAAGCCAGCGACGCGAGAATGCCCAGAGGTTCCCATGACAATAGCCACGTTCACCCCCCGCGTCTTTTCGGGCATCCAGCCATCGGGCGGGCTGACGCTTGGCAACTACCTCGGCGCGATCAAGCGCTTCGTGTCGATGCAGGACGAGGACTTCGAGACCATCTATTGCATGGTCGATCTGCACGCGATCACGGTCTGGCAGGACCCGACCGCCCTGCGCCGCAACACACGCGAACTGGCCGCGGGCTTCATCGCCTCCGGCATCAGCCCCGAAAAATCTATCCTGATCAATCAGTCGCAGGTGCCCGAGCACGCGCAACTGGCCTGGATCTTCAACTGCGTGGCGCGCATGGGCTGGATGCAGCGCATGACCCAGTTCAAGGACAAGGCGGGCAAGAACGCGCAGAACGCCTCGCTCGGGCTGTTTGGCTATCCGGCTTTGATGGCGGCGGACATTCTTGTCTATCACGCCACCCACGTGCCCGTGGGCGAGGATCAGAAACAGCACCTTGAGTTGACCCGCGACATCGCAACCAAGTTCAACCACGATTACGGCGTCGATTTCTTTCCCATCACCGAGCCGGTGATCGAAGGGGCGGCCACGCGCGTGATGTCCTTGCGCGACGGGTCCAAAAAGATGTCGAAATCGGACCCCTCGGATGCCTCGCGCATCAACATGACCGACGACGCCGACACGATTGCGAAAAAGATCCGCAAGGCAAAGACCGACCCCGACGCGCTGCCCTCCGAAGCCAAGGGGCTGGAAGCCCGTCCCGAGGCGCGCAACCTCGTCAACATCTATGCCGCCCTTGCGGATATGAGCGTTGACCAAGTGCTGGGGGAACATGGCGGCGCGCAATTCGGTACCTTCAAGCCCGCGCTCGCCGACCTCGCAGTGTCAAAACTCGCCCCCATCTCGACCGAAATGGCGCGGCTCATGGATGATGTCAGCGAAATTGACCGCATCCTTGCAAGCGGCGCCGAACAAGCGCGCGAGATTACGGCACCGATCCTGAAAAAGACCTACGAGATTGTCGGGATGGTCGGGGCCTGAACCGGGTCACATCGCAAACGCACCACGCGGTTTGCCGACATCCGCAGCGCGGACAAGCGGGTCTTTCGCAATTGCGATGCACAGGTCTGTTTCACGCCGCACTGTGAAATTGACCATATACAATGGCCTGTGATATGCACTTTGGTCTTGAAGCCCTTGTGCAAGCGGCTTTTACCTCAGAATAAACACGGCCAGCTTGGCCGACCGACCGACGGAGATATGTTCAATATGTTGACCAGACGCCATTTCATTGCCACCGGCACGGCCCTGTTTTCCACGCCGATTGCTGC